>FSUR01000214.1_pt1 | contig 19847 bp, 16 predicted proteins | sample 1637491 | NCBI WGS metagenome assembly FSUR01 (sample SAMEA3914816, study PRJEB12502) | metagenome | biome: forest; material: soil | place: USA | collected 2011-09-16 | depth 0.3 m
CCGGAGGACCGACCAGCAACGCACCCTTGGGGATCTTGCCGCCCAGCTTCTGGAACTTCGACGGGTCCTTCAGGAAGTCGACGACCTCCTGCAATTCTTCCTTGGCCTCTTCGACACCGGCGACGTCGCCGAAGGTGACGCGGTTCTTGTGTTCGGTCAAAAGGCGGGCTTTCGACTTGCCGAAACCCATGGCGCCGCGGCCGCCACCCTGCATCTGGCGCATGAAAAAGATCCAGATACCGATAATCAGGACGACCGGCAGCAGGGTCGAAATCACGCTCATCAAAATCGACGTGCGGTTAGACTGGTACTTGACCGTGACGCCGGCGGCGTCGAGCGCATTGTCGAGCGCGGCATGCTGGAACGGCGGCAGCGTCACCTTGAAGGGCGTCTTGCCATCCGCATACAGGCCCGTGGCATCTTCATTGTGAATATCCAGGCTTTTGACCTGGTGGGCGTTCACCTTCTGCATCAGCTCGGAGTACTCGATCTCCTTCGGCTGCGTGCCGGTCAGCGGCGACACGTTCATGTGCGCCGACACCATGATGTAGAGCCCGATCAGCAGAGCCAGGACGACGCCGATAATCGCGACGGATCGCATATTCATGCAGGTTTAATCCTTGAATCAACGGAAGGCCGCAGTTGCGGTCGTCCCAAATATTAGTCCCGTTTCGCCGTCCCGCCAATTGACGAAACGGTCCCGTCGCGCAAGGAGGGAATAAATCCCCAGCCACGGCGCCGGTGCAGCCCTTGCGATATAGGGAGGGTCGTAGTGTTTTGCTACAGGCGTTTATACGTCCGTAGCAAGATCACTTTCCTGTGTCACCGCCCCCGTCGCCGCACGGAAGCGCGGCAGAACCAGGCAACGGCTGAGACAACAGGAAGTCCCCGTCCCACAATGGTCACCAGTCAACGGCAAAGCAAGAACCGGGCCTTCGCCAAAATCGACGGCGGGCATAAGGGTGCGCAAAGGTGCGGGCAAGGCTATCAGCACCTTTCGGTCAGCGTCCGGCAAGGCGGAGCGGACCGCGCCCGACGGCCTGACGACGCCGTCTTTCAAAGCCCGGAGCACAAAACGCCCGTCCCAGACGGTATCCTGCCCGGCCTCAAGCTTCAGTTCCGGCTGACCATTGCGTCCGATATCGCCGAAATTGCGGACGACAGAACCGCCTTCGATGCGGGCGCCGCAAAGCGTCACGGTCTTGCCGCCTCGAACAGCATCGAGCACGCGATCGACGCTGTCGCGGCGCGGCAGGCGGTCGCGGCCGCCAGCACAGACGGCGGCGGCGGCAAGGATGCGCACGGCCTGCTCACACGGCAGGGCCAGCAGGCGACCGGGATCAAGCGAGATGAGGCCGAGCGACGTGAATGCCGACGGAAACGTCACGTCCGGCAAGGACAGGCCACCATCAATGGCAGGCTGTTCGGCCAGGTCGGATACAAGCCGCCGGACGCGGGCGCGCAGCGATGCCGGGTTGTCATTGGCGGGGTCGTCGATCCAGTCGATGTTTCGCGCGCGCAGCCAGACGCGTAATGCCTCGCGCCGCTCATTCAGCAACGGCCTGAACAGAAAGACGCCACGGCCTTGCGGCCAGGCCGGTGACGCGCTCCACAGGGCCGGCGCACCGACGGTTGAACCCTCCGCCCGCATCAGACGCGCTTCGGCGACATCGTCGGCCGTGTGCGCCAGGCACAAAACCCGAATACCTCTCACCCGCGCCGCCTCGGCCAACAGGGCGTGGCGTGCCGACCGGGCGGCTGCCGACAGGCCGGTCCCGGGCTTTGGTCCGGTCCATTGCAAGGATGTGAAAGCCGCACCGACAGCCTCGGCATGGCGGGCAACGCTGTCCGTCCACTGGCTGCTCAACGGATTAAGACCGTGGTCAACCGAGAAGACGTGCAGCGGCCGCCGGCCCCATTCGGCCAGATGGTAGAGAAGCGCCACGGAATCGCCACCTCCCGACACGGCAACGCCGACCGGTTGGTCGGCGCGTCCGTCGAGATAATGGTTGAAAACGGTAAGGTCCGTCAGGCCGGGCACTTGGCGCGGACCTTGAGGGTCTTGGCCAGGGCCTTCGAGTCGGTCGTCGCCATCTTGGCATAGAGCTTGTCGAACTGGGCGACGGCCGCGCACGCCTCGGTCGGGCGGTTGGCGTCGGCCAGGGCGTTGGCCAGGCGGACCGTGGCTTCAGGCGCCCACGATGTCTTGGGCCAGCCCCTGAGCGCCGTGGCATAGGCCGCGATGGCGCCGGCATTGTCCTGCTTCATGGCGCGCAACTGTCCCAACCGGAACCAAGCTTCGGGCAACTGGGCCGCTTCCGGCCAGGTCACGGTGAAAGATTCGAAGGCGCGCGTCGAGTCGTCGATCTTGCCTGTGGTCATCAGGTTGAAGGCGCGTTCGAAATCGCTTTGTGCGTCACCGGTCGACGGCGGCGGCGGCGGCGGCGGTGCCAGTTGCGCGTCGAGATCCTTGAGGTGCGCGTCGTTGAGGTCGGCACGCTTGGTCAGCGTATCGATGCGCGTGGCCACGGCGTCGAGCTTGCCTTGCAGCACCTGGTTCTGGTGCTGCGATTCCTCGAGCTGCGCGGTCAGCTGGGTGATTGTCGCATTGTGCTGGTCGAGCTTGCGCGACAGGGTGTCGACGGTCGCCTGCAAGGCGACGACTTCAGGGTCGGGCTCGATCAGGATGGGCGGGGACGCCTTGTTTTCGATGCGGGCGACCGAGCGTTCAAGCTTGCGCACATTGCGGTCGAGCTTCAGGAGGCGCTTGGCGTCCCACACCGTGGCGTCAGTCGGCTTCTGGTTGGGATCGTCCTCGTCGTCGTCAGCCTTGAACAGTTGCGCGTGCGCCGATGTGGGCACAAAGCTGGCACTCAGTGTCGCGCCCAGCGATGCAACCAGCGCCAGGCCTGTCAGGCCGGCAGCCAACTTCATCCGTACGCCATACCCAAAGCGATGATCCCGCATGACTTCTCCCCGCCTGACAACAAACACACCCCGGACGGCGGTCCCGGTTGGTGAAACGTTCCGCCGTTATGACACCTTAGCGGGGCTGAAATAAGACGTAAATCCCCGCCGTTATGCCCGCCCCCCAAACATGAAAAGCCCGAACATGAAAAAGCCCCCTGCGATGCAGGGGGCTTTGAAGTCTTAAGGCGAAACGCTTATTTCGCACCGGCCGTAAGCGCAGTGTGCGCGTTGCGGTTCTGCGCCCAGGCGTCCTCGTCGGCGCCGGGATTAATAGGCTGTTCCTTGCCGTACGAAATCGTCGAGACGCGCGACGGATCGACGCCCTTCGACGTCAGGAATTCCGAAACGGCCTCGGCCCGGCGTGCGCCAAGCGCGAAGTTGTATTCACGGGTACCGCGTTCGTCGGCATTGCCTTCGATACGGATGCGGACCGACGGATAGCGGTTCAGCCACGCTGCCTGCGCGCTGAGGATGCCTTGAGCGTCCGTGCGGATCGACGTCTGATCGGTATCGAAATAGACGCGGTCACCGATATTGACCACGAAGTCTTGCTGCGAGCCGGGAACGATGCCGGCTGGCTGCGTCGCAACAGGCCTGACCGCGGGTGGCTGAGCCGGCTGGGTCGGTTGCGCCATAACAGGCGCGGGCGGCGCCGCCACCACAGGCTTCGGCTTTTCCGAACAGGCGGCGACAGAGGTCAGAACAAAGGCCACAAGGGCCGTTTTGACAACGGTTTTGGTCTTGATCGACATATCGTATCCTTCACCAATCGTGGAACCTTGCCCGGGTTCCTTCTCATAGTTTTGTGACTGGAATATGCACAAAAGGCGTTAATCTTTTCACCTTGTTATGCAATTCCGCTTTTGTCAAACCCTAGTGTCCCGATTTTCACATTCGCATGCGCTCAGTGTCAGACCGTGGGCGAATTTCAGATCAACAGGACATTAGGAACCCATATTTCTCAACGTCATTGCGATTCCGACGTTCGCCCGGCGCACGATATCAAACACTTACGAACGTCGAAAATCACGACACGGGTGTTAAAATCGCTGCACAAGCGAAAAAGTTGCATTGCCACCTACTTTAAGCGGGGAGACCAGGCCGGGTCGGATGCGCCGCCGGCGTAGGGGACGGGCCGCTCGACACGCCCTGACGCCTCGACCGCCCATAGGGACGGCGAACCGCCGGGAGGCTCGCGGAAGAACATGATGTAACGGCCGTTGGGCGCCCAGGTCGGGCCCTCTTCGAGATAGGACGAGGTCAGCAGTTTTTCGCCCGAGCCGTCCGGCTTCATGACGCCGATCGAGAAACGGCCGCCCGATTGCTTGGTAAAGGCGATCATGTCGCCCTTGGGGCTGAAGACCGGCGTTGAATAGATACCGCCGCCGAAGGTGATGCGGCGCACATTGCCGCCGTCGCCGTTCATCAGGTAGATCTGCGGGCTGCCGCCGCGGTCGGACGTGAAGGCGATCTGCGAACCGTCGGGCGAGAAGGACGGCGACGTGCTGATGGCAGAACCGCTGGTCAGGCGTGCCACGCGCCGCGAAGACAGGTCCATGACGTAGATATTGGTGGCGCCAGCCTGCGACACACTGAAGGCAAGCTTCGAACCGTCGGGCGAGAAACGCGGCGCAAACGCCATGCCCTTGACCTCGCCGACCGATTCCTGGCGGCCGGTCTCGAGGTTGAAGATATAGATGCGCGCCGAATCCGCCGACAGCGCCATATAGGCCACCAGCTGGCCGTCCGCCGAAAAGCGCGGCGTCATGACCTTCAGCGAACCATCGGTCAGGTAGGACGGATTGAAGGCGTCCTGGTCCATGATGGCCAGACGCTTGACGCGCGCGCCGCGCTTGCCGCTTTCGGCGACGAAGACGATGCGCGTGTCGAAATAGCCTTCCTGGCCGGTCAGCTTTTCATAGATCATGTCGGCGATCTTGTGCGCCACCCGGCGCCAGTTTTCCGGCGTTGCCGTCATCGACTGGCCGAGCAGCTGGTTCGAGCCGAAGACGTCCCACAGACGGAAATCGACGGTCAGCCGGCCGTCGGCGTCGGTGCGTGCCAGGCCATTCGACAGGTATTGCGCGTTGATCGTACGCCAGTTGTCGAAGTTCGGCTGAACGTTGACGTCGACCGCGTGCTGGATGAAGGCATTGGGATCGATCGGCTTGAAATAGCCCGAACGTTCGAGGTCGGCCGATACGACCTTGGAAATCTGCGCCCCCAGCGAATTGCCCTGGGCGTCGGTCGCCGAGGTGATGTCGATGGCGATAGGCAGGGGCTGGATATTACCCTGGTCGACAGTGCCGTGCAGTTCATCCTGCGCGAGGACCGACGGCGCCGCCATCAAACCGGCCGTCCCCGCGGCCATGGCCAGCAGGCTGCGTTTGGTCATGGGGAGGCCAGCGGGCAGTATCGGCATGGGTCTTGTCCTCTTTGTCGTTCGTGTAGTCTTAGACATTCTATGTTTTGTGTAGCCTTAGACACAATGGGGCGCATTTTTATGGCAGGGCTTCACCCGCAAGCGCTATGACCATCGAAAGTAATCACCAGCGGCCGGTTAAACAGTTCCTTCGGCAGGTCGTCGTATAGTTCGCCGCGCTTGACCGCGCTCTTGGCGCGCGACGCAGCCGCTTCCCAGATCGGATCGTTACGCGGATTGGTCCAGTCCGGCCCCTGCACCACGCGGCCATTGGGCGAGATGGAAAAGCGGATGTCCGGGTGCACCGTATTGAAACCTGGCACATCGCAGCTCGGGTTCCACAGTCTTTGCAGGCGCTGGGTCAAGGCTGTAATCGCCGTCTGCGTGCCGGCGTCGGCAGGCGCGCCGCCGGACGTCGAATTGCCGTTGGTCGGGCGGGTGCTGGCCTGGGCCGGGGTGCGGGTCTTCGATTTCGCCGCCTGGGCCGCCATCTGCGCCGCCAGGTTGTCGAGATCGAGCGCCGGCTTCGGCTCGGCCTTGGGCTTTTGGGGTTGCGGCGCCTTCATGCCGGTCTTGTCGGGCGGTGTCGGCGCCGCCTTAGGCGCTGGCTTGACGACTTCCTTCTGCGGCGTCGGCACGGGCATCTTGGGTGCCGGAACCGGTTGCGGCTCGGGCGTCGGCGTCTCCTCGACCTCAGGCTCGGGGGCCGGTGTTTTCACGGCCAGAGGATCGACGGGCGTTTCCATCTGTTCGTGCATCGGTACCGATGACACCAGCTCGACCGGCACGCTGGCAACCGCCAGCGGCTTCGGCGCGGTGATCCACGAGACATAGGCGAGCAGGAACAGACCGACGTGCAGGACGACGGCCAGGGCAAGCGGCACCCCGTATCTGTTCCTGGACCTGTGCGCGTACGTGGTCATTACTGGGTGGCGGCACTTGAGCTGGAAGCGGCGGCGGTCTTGCCCATGGTCTCGGTCAGCAGGTTGATCTTGACGAAGCCCGAGGTCGACAGCTTGGCCATGACCTTGGCGACAGTCTCATAGGACGCGGCGCCGGCGGCGCGGACATAGACGGGCTTCGACGTATCGCCGCCGGTCATGGCCAGCAGACGCGGCGCCAGCTGTTCATAGGTCGCCGCATCATCCTTGACGTAGATCGTGCCCTTTTCGTCGATCGACACGGTCAGCGGCTCGCCCTCGTCCTTCAGCGCGGCGGCTTCGGTCTTGGGCAGCTGGATCTTGACGCCCGACGTCAAAAGCGGCGCCGAGATCATGAAGATGATCAGCAGCACCAGCATGACGTCGACCATCGGGGTGACGTTGATTTCCGACAGGGCGGCGCGCTTGCCGCGGCGGCTGGAGCGCCGGCGTCCGCCCGATCCCGAACCTGAACCTCCAAGGGCCATTCTATCCCCCTCAGCTTGCGATCTTGCCGCCGATGCGCTTGGTCAGCGACACCATCAGCTCGTCGGCGAAACCTTCCATGCGCGACACGAAGCGCGCGACACGGGCATTGAACAGGTTGAAAGCAATATAGGCGGGAATGGCCGCGCCCAGGCCCATGGCCGTGGCGAACAGGGCTTCCGAAATGGCCGGCGCCACCGTCGTCAGATTGGTATCGCCCTGGCTGGCGATCGCCGAGAAGGCGTTCATGATGCCCCAGACCGTGCCGAACAGGCCGATGAAGGGCGAGGCGGTGGCGATGACCGCCAGCAGGCTCAGGCCCTCTTCAACCGAATCCGCCTCGGTCGAGATGATGTGGTTGAGTTCGCGATCGGCCTGGGCAACAGCGAAATCGCCCGACGCCCCGCTTAACGAGCGACCCTTGGCTTCGCTCCACACGCCGGTCACGACGACCAGCAGCTTCTGGAACGGCTCCTTGGGGTGGCTGCCAAGGCCTGCCGCGATATCGTCGAGCGCGCGGCCGGAGCCCAGGACGCCTTCAAAATGGTCGGCCTCCTTATTGACGCGGCCGAGCGCGAACGTCTTCTGGATGATCACCGCCCACGACCACAGGGACGCGAGCGCCAGAACGCTCATGATCACCTTGACGACGATATCGGCGTGCATGAACAGCTGAATGAAGTTCAAGGCGCCTGTAGAAGCGGAACTGGCGTCCATAACGCACTCCCATTGTCTTACGATACGCCGCGGAGCGCGGCCCCCAAAAGGACTTAAGGCACTTTCCGGCGATTTGTTAACGTGGTTAACCGGAAAGGTGAATCCAAAGCCGGCTCACTCTGCACCAGTTTCCGCGACATTTCTATGGCGCCGCATCGTTTTTTGCCGCTTCCGCGTCTTCGGGAACGCATTCGGCGATGCGCTGCGACATCGCCTTCGGCAGGCGGCGCGGACGGTTGTCGAGATTGATGCATACGATCTCGATGGTCGCCTCGGCCAGCAGGTGCCCGTTGCACTCGGCGCGCTGGCGCAGGACGAACAATGCTCCCCTCACCGCCACCGTATGGGTAACGACACGCAACAGGTCGTCGATGCGCGCCGGACGGTGAAAGCGGACGTCGATATGCGACACGGCGAAGGCGAGCGGTTCCGGCAGCGCCTTGAGATCGCTGTGGTGGATGCCGACCAGACGGAGGAATTCGGTGCGGCTGCGTTCGAAATACTTCAGATAGTTCGCGTGGTAGACGACGCCGGAAAAATCGGTGTCCTCGTAATAGACGCGGATATGGAATTCGTGGCCGTCGGCGACGCGGCGACCGGAGACCGGGTGCATGTCATCAGTCAATTCGGGGGCCATGTCGCGTCCTCAGGGCGTATCGCGCAATTCGCAGACGCCAAGGCGCATTGCCGCCTTCACTACCGGCCCGGTGCGCGTGAATTCGATATAGTTACCCTCGCGGCCATAGGCCGGCCAGTCCGGCACGTCGCGGTGGTCGGGCCGTCCCGTCCAGGCGAAGTTCGCCCAGTAGTCGAGAAGCGGCGGCCAGTCCCCGGCACTTTTGCCGCGCGGACGATCGTTGAAGACGAAGGCCAGTTCCGAACCGTGATGGACGGTCTTGCCCGCCGCATCGACGTCAAGCTGGTAAAGCCAGGCCGGCCGGCCCGACGCATTGACGTGCCAGGCCGTCCAGTCGGAGGGACAGCGCATCATCAGGTCTGTCGACATCTGCATGGCGACGTCGCCCATAACAGGGTCGTCCTTGACAGTCGTTTTGACATCGAGCCCATAGACACCGAGCCCACGCAGGAATTTCGAACCGAAGACCTTGTGCGCCGTCGGATAAACCGCGGCGCGGCCGCCGTACAGTCCCAGTTCCTGCGCCGATACGCCAATGATCAGCGGCACCGGCGCCTGTTCCCGGCGACGAAAAACCTCATAGGGCGACCGCGGCAGGACGTGGCCATCGACCACCGCCTGCAACCAGATAAAACTGGCGTCGTCGACGGGTGGCTTGAGTGCGTCGGCCGCGGCCTGCAGGTCGGCGGCGGGCACCCGGCGCAGATCCGCCAGGGCCTTGGCGCTGTCGGGCGCGGCCTTGCTATAGCCGCGAGCCAGCTCGACGCCCATGGCCTCGTTTTCAGCCAGCGAGCGCGGCGGCAGGCCGAACTGCGGCGGACCGCTTTCCATGATGGCCTTGTGGAACAGGCCGCGCGCCAGTGGCGAGCTCATCAGCAGGCCGACGTCCTGCGCGCCGGCGCTGTGGCCGAAAATCGTGACGTTGTCGGGATCGCCGCCGAACCTGGCGATATTGTCGCGCACCCATTCAAGCGCCGCGACCTGGTCCATCAGGGCATAGTTGCCCGAGGCATGGTCGGGGCTTTCACCGGTCAGCGCCGGATGCGACAGGAAACCGAAGACACCCAGGCGGTACTGGATCGACACCAGAACGATGTCGCGCGAGACCAGAGCCGAGCCGATCGTCCCGGCTCCGCCGCCGGCGCGGTTGGCACCGCCGTGGATAAAGACCATGACCGGCATCTTCGCCGTCGTGTCGAGCACGCTGGATCGCACTTCGAGATAGAGACAGTCTTCGGCGCTCGACGCCGCCAGGTCCGCGTTCCAGCCGTAAGACACCTGAAGACAGGCCGGGGCGCTTTCGGTGGCGTAACGCACGCCGCTCCACGGTTCAGGCGCCTTCGGTGGCGTCCAGCGCAGGGCGCCGACCGGCGGCCGGGCGAACGGAATGGCCTTGAACGCATAGGTGTCGTCGTCGAGCGCCGTGCCGCCGATCAGGCCGCCGGTGACGGGGATGGTAACGTCGGGCCTGGGCCCGGAACGCGGCGGTGGCGGGGACGACGGCGGTGGCGGCGGTATCTGGCCGGATGCGGGATAGTCTTCGGCGCGCCAGCTCTTGGGCTCTGCCGACGGCGGGGCCGAAGGAACCGGCGGCACGGTCACGGCCGGACGGCGCTGCGCCGGAAAGGTGCCGTGGACGCGCGTTTGGGCTTCGGCTAAAGGCGCGGCCCCGGACGCGGCGAACGACAGAATCAATGTGATCAGAAACGGCTTTGAGATCATGCCGCGCACCATGTCATAGCGCGCGCCCTATCGCAATCAGCGCCCTTGTTGCCACAGTTGCGCCGCGCCGCGGACGCCTGAGGAATCGCCCCATTTGGCCGGCTTGAGCGCGGCCTCCCAGGTATCGCTGAAGACGTAAGGCCTGATCTTGCCCGGCAGGCGCTCATAAAGCTCAGGCACGTTCGACAGGCCGCCGCCGAAGACGAAGGCGTCCGGATCGATCATGTTGACGGCGACGGCCATGCCGCGGCCGAGACGATCGACCAGGCGGTCGAAGGCGGCCTCGGCCTCGGCATCGCCGGCGCGCATGGCGTCGATGATCTCTTCACCGCGCAAGGCGCGACCGCTGACCTGTTTGAAATCGCGCGCCAGACCCGAGCCCGATACCCAGGTCTCAAGGCAGCTTTTCTGGCCGCACCAGCAGGTCGGGCCGGGATATTCTTCAGGTTTGGGCCACGGCAGGGGTATATGGCCCCATTCTCCGGTGACGCCGTTGGCGCCTTCGACCAGATGGCCGTCGACCACCAAGCCGCCGCCGCATCCGGTGCCGACGATGATGGCGAATACGCTCTTCAGGCCCTTGGCGGCCCCGTCGATGGCTTCGCTCAACGCCAGGCAGTTGGCGTCATTGGCCAGGCGAACCGGGCGTTGCAGGGCGGCCTCAAGGTCTTCACGAAAGGTCTTGCCGTTCAGCCAGGTCGAATTGGCGTTGCGCATCACACCGGTGCGCGGACTGACGCTGCCCGGCGCGCCAACGCCGATGGTGCCGACACGATGAACGAGGTTGGGGTCCTTGATGCGCGCTTCGGCTTCGACGCGGGCAATCAGGTCGCGCACGACCCGCACTGCGTCTTCATAGTTTCCAGGATTGGGCTCGCGGTGTCGCGACAGGAATTCCCCGTCGTAAGACAAGGCCGCCGCCTCGATCTTGGTGCCACCGAAATCAACGCCGACATAAAGCATGGGGTTCTCGTTCGTCCCGAAAGTTTAAACACGTCCCACCACTGCGGGCAGGTTGGTGTAGGCATAGAAATCCCCCGGCGGTTTCCGCGCCGGGGGACTGATTGACAGAAAGGGTCAGTGACCGGCGCCGACGCCTTCTTCGATGGCGTGCGTCGGAGCGCCCTTGGCCACGATCGTGAACCAAAGAACGTAGAGGTAGCAGACCAGCGGCACGACAAAGGCCATCGACCGTGCGCCGAAGGAATCGCCAGCCATCAGGAAGTCGACCACGTGGCCGTACAGCAGCGAAATGAAGCCGCCACCGCAGATCGCCATACACATCAGACCCGACGTCGCCGACGCGGCCGCCGATGACCGCTCGAGCGTCAGGGTAAAGATCGTCGGGAACATAATAGAGTTGAACAGACCGAGCAGCAGGGCAGCAATGGCGGGGATGAAGCCCGTCGTCACCGGCAGCAGATGACCTTCGAAGTTGAAGGTACCACCGAGCGGCGAGGCGCCGTTGCCCTTGGTCACGATGACGACCACGCAAAGGGCCGAGGCGCAGGCCGCGAACAGACCGAGCATCGTCGTCGCCTTGACGAAGCGCAGCATGAAGCTGCCGGCGAAACGGCCGATCATGGCCGCCAGCATGAAGTACGGCATCAACTGGCCGGCGGTGCGGGTGTCGAGACCCAGGATCTGTTGTTGCTCAAAGAAGGGGATCAGGTTCGAGATCACGCAGACCTCGGCGCCGACATAAACGAAGATGCCGATCGACCCCAGCACGGCCCACTTGGAGCCGAAGGCGCGGATAGGTGACACGGCGTTGGCAACCGTCTGCGGAGAATGCGCTGCGATGACGTTGCGCACCATGAAGACGGCAAGCGTGAATACGGCCAGGATCGCGGCAATGCCGAGATAAACGTTGACGATGTTGTGCAGGCCTTCAGTCTTCAGCGCATCGGTGATGACTGCACCCGGATCGTAAAGCGGGCCCTTGAAAAGAAACGCCGAACCGAACTTGCCGCCCAGGAAGGCGCCGAGCGAGTTGAAGGCTTGCGACAGGTTGAGGCGGAAGTGGGAATTCTTGGCGTCGCCCATCGACGAGATCAGCGGGTTGGCAGCCACCTGGAGCAGCGTAATACCCGAAGCCGCGACGAACAAACCGATCAGGATGGTCGAGTAGGCGTGCAGGAACAGGGTCGAATAGGCGATCAGGCAACCGACGATAATGCCGATAAGGCCTATAACAATCGACTTGGCGTAGCCGAACTTCGCCAAAACCCAGGCCGACGGGATCGACATGACGCCGTAGGCGATAAAGAAAGCCAGCTGGGTCAGATTGGATTCGAGGTTGTTGAGCGTATAAATCTTGCCGACGGCGCGGATCAGCGGGTCGACAAGATTCGTCACAAACGCCCATATAAAGAACAGGCACGTGACGTAGACAACGGCGAGCAGCAGACCGCCGCCTCCGGATTTAGGTGGAGCGGAAGAGTTGGACATGGACCTACCTGTTAACGTTTCTGACGAAGGAAGAAGCCACCTAGCCTTCGCAAATTAAATAAATCAAATTGCAGAAAGCCGGGTTTTTATAGGATTGGCAAGTGAAAAAGTTTGCGCTTCTCCACTTGCAAACATCCCTTGTACGTTAATAGCCGGACAATTGCCAAGTCCCGCGCCTCACGCGGGAGATATTCTTCGCGTTACGCTCCGGGCTTGAAAACGCGGAAGCTATGCGGCGGCAGGGTTAACGCGGTCACCGTCTGGTTGCTGTCCGCTCCCGGTACCGACTGACCGTCGTCCCAGGTGCCTGTGCGGGCCTGCGCAGTCGCAGCCCTGGTGGTCACGACCTTCACCGTTACGGGGGTGTCGTTGAACGATTCGATGATGTAGGCGCCGTTGTCGTAGGTGAACAGACTGACTCCGGCCGGGCTTTCGATGCGCACCGGCATGTCGGCCTGGAGATATTTCTTGACGTTGTTCATCACGCCCGGCGGCAGGCTGTACAGGTCGCCGATATTGGCCGGGACGTTCAGGACGTACAAAAGCCCCTTCGAATAGCGGTTCATAAGCAGGACCGGGAAGCCGCGCGCTCCTGATACGCCACGAATGACGGGCCAGGCGTCGTTCGTATAGTAGTGCAATTCGGGGAACAGCACGTCGCGCGGCGCAACCTTTGGATCGTCGCGCAGCGATTCGCCGTTGCCGGCGCCGTAACCGTTGTAATAGTCGTTGAGCGCGACCTCGCGACCGGTATCGTAGACCTCGAGCAGGTCCTCAAAGCTGCCGCCTTTGCGTGCTGTCCCTTGCGTGGCGCGGACGAAGCCCGAAGTGACGAAGACGGTCTTGCCGGCCTGCAACTGCCCTTTGATCTCTGTGACGATGTCGGGATCTGCCGCCGCGGCCTCGGTCAGCAGGATCGTTTTGGCGTCCCTGGGGAATTTCGACGTCAGTTCGATCGGAATGCCGACATTGCCGAGATAGTTGTGCAGGAAATCTTCGCCCGACGAATTGACGGGCTTGTAGCTCATGACGCCCACCGGATTGCCAAGGCCATCGAGCGCGTCGTCGGCCTGTTTCAGCGCCGTTCCCGCCGCCAGTCCCCAACCGGGCGCCTTCTGCCCGGGATGAGACGCCGTCCATGTGGCCGAGATCTTGTCCCAGTTGAAGCTGGTGTCCTGGCCCGCCCACGGCCGCTCACCAGCGTCGGCCGGCGTATCGAGCGCGACGGGATGCCAGTTGAACAGGGTGATTTCCGGCGCCTTGGCGAACATCGTGTCCCAAAGCTGTTCTGCGTAGCGGTCGACATAGCGCGTCGAATAGGTGTCGATCCAGCCGCCGCCGGCATTATGGTCGGCGCGCAGCGAGGTGTAGTAGCGGTAGACCTCGTACGACTCGTACTGCTGCAGCAGCTGATCGGTAATGATGGGGTCGCGCGTCTCCGTGCCCGTATAGATGGCGTCGAACATTTCGGGCTGCTTGTCGAGATCGAAACCCAGCCCCTGGAAGTGCTCATACCAGTTGGGATATTTGATGGTGATCCTGACCTTCGGATTGACCGCCTTTGCCGGCTTCAGCAGCACGTCCTGCGATACCTTGCGCATGGTATCGAGACGATACTGCGTCCAGGAGCGATCGCCTTTGGCAGCGATGTCGGCGTCCGACTTCGAGGTATAGAAGAAAAAGTCGTCGAGGATGATGGAATCGAAATGGCGCGCCGCCTCCTCTATGGCGCGCTGGCCGGTGGCGCGGTCCTCCGGCTTTTCGTAGTCGAAGGTCATGAACTGGCCGTTGAAGCCGCCGGTCGCCATGGTGACGCCGCCCGCGACCTCAATGCCTTTGGCCATGAACGCTTTCTTGACAGCCTCGACCTCGGCGTCGGTGGCGAAGACATTGTCGCGATAGACCTCGATATAGACCTTGTCGAACGGCACCTGGCTCATGGCGCGGGCGAACTGGTGGTCGAACACCTTAGGGTCGGCCAGGCTCTGCGTGACCTGGACCGGAATATAGATAGCCGCCTTGAAATGCTTGTAGTGGCCTTGCACAGGCTTCGGCGCCGCAATTGCCGGCGCGGCGCATAAAGCAACGATCGCGGCCGCGCAAACGGCGCGGGATACGCTTTTCAACATGGTTCTCTCCCTGAAAATTGTCTTATTATTTATTATAAAAACATATGCTAAGCCCACCTTGTGCCGCTTGGCAAGAAAGAATGTCAGCGCTGTCATTTGTTGCAGCGCACTGTCGAACAGAGTCAGTTTTCCCTTGACCCGGCGGCAGAACCTAGGCTTTGTCCCACGCGAAAAAAGCCCCCCAATACGAGAGTTGCGCTTTGAAAATCCTCCGCCGCCGCAAGACCAAGATCGTCGCCACCTTAGGCCCCGCAAGCTCGAACGCCGAAATGATGGCGCAGCTGCTGCACGCCGGGGCCGACGTCTTCCGCCTCAACTTCTCGCACGGCAGCCATGAGGACCATGGCCGCAACATCGAGCTGATCCGTGAACTGGAAGCCAAGACCAAGCATCCGATCGGCATCCTGGCCGACGTCCAGGGTCCGAAGCTGCGGGTCGGCCGCTTCATGGGTGGTGCGGTCGTCCTCAATACCGGCCAGACCTTCCGCCTCGACCTCAATCCAACGCCGGGCGATTCGCGCCGCGCCAACCTGCCCCACCCGGAAATCATCGCCGCCGCGCAGATCGGGTCGCACCTGCTGCTCGACGACGGCAAGCTTAAGCTGCGCGTCACCCACGTGCGCGAAGATCACCTCGAAACCGTCGTCATCAACGGCGGCCGCCTGTCCGACCGCAAGGGCGTCAATGTTCCCGACGTCGTGCTGCCGATCCCCGCCCTGACCGTAAAAGACCGCGCCGATATGGAGTTCGCGCTGGAACGCGGCGTCGAATATATCGGCCTCAGCTTCGTCCAGCGTCCAGAAGACGTCATCGAAGCGCGCGAGATCATCAAGGGCCGCGCCTGGGTGCTGTCCAAGCTGGAGAAGCCGCAAGCGCTCGACAATCTCGACGAAATTATTCGCCTGTCCGACGCGGTCATGGTGGCGCGCGGCGACCTTGGTGTCGAACTACCGCCCGAAGAAGTGCCTCTGGCGCAAAAGCGCATCGTCTTGGCCGCCCGTCAGGCGGGCAAGCCGGTGATCGTCGCGACCCAGATGCTGGAATCGATGATTTCCGCCCCGACGCCGACCCGCGCCGAAGCATCCGATGTGGCAACCGCCGTGTTCGATGGCGCCGACGCCGTCATGCTGTCGGCCGAAACCGCCGCCGGCCAGTATCCGATCGAAGCCGTCACCATCATGGACCGCATCGTCGCCCGCGTCGAACAGGACGATGGCTGGCGCGGCCTGACCGACCGCCGCCGTCCCGATCCGGAAAAATCGACGTCGGGCGCTATCGCCGCCGCGGCCCGCCAGGTCGCTCAGACGATCGATGCCGTCGCCATCGCCGCGCTGACCAATTCGGCCAGCACGGCGCTGCGCGTCGCCCGCGAACGTCCGACGACGCCGATCCTGGGCCTGACACCCAATGTCGAAACCGCCCGCCGCCTTACCCTGTGCTGGGGCTTGCATCCCGTCGTGGCGCCTGTCACCCACTCGATGACCGAAACGGTCGCGGTCGCCACCAAGATCGCGCGCAGCGAAGGCATCGCCGAGCCGGGCCAGGACATCGTCATCGTCGCCGGCATGCCCTTCGGCAAGTCGGGCTCGACCAACGCGCTGCGCGTCGCGCGCGTGTCGCGCAGCAATGCCGAGGAAGTGGAGTTCGTCGACGATCCGAAGTAAGGTTGACAGTTTCTCGTGGTGTCCGATTATGGTAAGGTATCGTAGCAATACCGTCAGGCATCATGGCCCAATTGAACTTTACAGTGCGCATCGAAGACGATCTGAAAGTCGCCTTCGACAAGGCCGCCAAGGCCAACGATCAGTCCGCAGACGAACTGGTTAGTGATTTCATGCGCGATTACGTCATGAGCCAATCACCGTCGGCGGACTACGACCTGTGGTTCGGCGGCCAGGTTCAGGCGGGCCTCGATTCTGCTGATGCAGGCCGCCTGATACCCGGCGACGACATCGAGGCCGAATTTGCGGCGCGGCGGCAGGCCACTCTGCGCAAGACCGACGGCTCTGCTGCGTGAAGCTTTTCTGGACGCCGGAAGCTCGCCAGGATCGCCTGGATATCTACGACTATATTGAGCGCGACAAACCCATGGCAGCATTGGGCTTGGATGAAGCTATGGCCGCAGCCGGCGCAACCCTTGCCGAACGTCCGCTCTCCGGCCGTCCCGGAGTGTTGCCGGAACGCGCGAATGGGTGGTGCACCCGAACTATCTTCTCATTTACCGGGCCACGGCCGACGCAGTCGAGGTTCTTCGCGTCCTGCACGCCGCAAGACGCTGGCCGGACTGATTACTCGATATAGTCCGGCGCCACGATGCGCTTGCCGATCAGCATGGCGTCGGCGACGATACGCAGCGGCGAGAAGTCGGCGTCCGATGTCTTGTTGCGCACCAGATCGTAGAAGTGAGCGTAAAGGCCAGGATATTCGGCTTCCTTTTCCTTGAGCACCGTCTTGCCGTCGACCTCCATTTCGGTCCCGCCGAGGTGCAGGTTCATCGTCTCGCCCGTATCGGCCTCGACATAGATGCTCCAGGTCTGGATGCCGGTCTGCAGGAAGTCGTATTCGGCGCGAACAGGCACGCTGCCGCTGACCATATCTATCTCGACCTGGATCGGCGCATCGCAGTTGCCTGGGAAATGCAGGTCGGCCTTCTTGACGAAGATGGCGTCCGGCAAAATGCGCGTGACGATCGACAGCGAGTTGATGCCCGGATCGAAAACGCCCATGCCGCCGGCCTCGAAGATCCACTTCTGGCCGGGATGCCACTGGCGTACGTTTTCCTTCCACACGATTTTGACGCTTTTCAGCTTGCGTACGGCGATCCACTTGAGCGCGGCCTCGACCCCAGGCGCAAAGCGCGAATGCCAGCTGGCCAGCACGGTCACGCCCCTGGCTGCAGCCAGGCGCCTGATTTCTTCAACCTCGCCCAAGGTTCCGGCGGGCGGTTTTTCCAGGAAGACGTGGCGGCCGCTGTCGATGACCTGCTTGGCGATGCCGAAACGGATTTGCGGCGGAGTACAGATGGCAACGGCCTCGATGTCCGGATGCGCCTTCAACATCTCGTCGAGCGTCGGATAGGCGATAATCCCCTCAGGGCGGCCGTTCGGCGACGCGCCGGCCACCAGCTTCAGGTTCTTGTTGGCATTGATCGACGGAATGTGCTGATCGACGGCAATCTTGCCCAGGCCAACGAGCCCGATCTTGAGAGGTTTACTGAACATCGAAAACATACCTTGTTGTTCCTCGCCTGTATTATTTGTCCGACTATTAATACGCCAAGCGGCGCATGTGAAGCGGTTTCAAACGGGTTTTTGTACCTGCGTTGGGCGGTCTCATCCGGGGCGGCCAATCGGCAACTCAACGTCCGAAATGCTCTAGCACAGGTCTTTACACAGGCAAATGTATTATAATATGAGGCGAATTAGGAAACTATGGTCAGGTCCATCCATACCAAATCGGTCGCTCCGGCCTTGAGGCACTTCAGGCCCGAATTGGGCTGATTGAACGGATCCGGCATATGGTCGACCGGCTCGACGCAGAAATAGCTCTGGTCGTGTGTCGGTGCAAAAATGTGCAGCCAGTGGCAGTTCGGCGATCCCCGCAGGACGTGGGTCAGGCGGTCGCCTTCAAAGATTTCGGCCTTGCCTTTAAAGCCCGTATAGCAGTTGTCGATCGTGACGTCGTGGCTGACGACGTCGCCTTCGCTCCAGTGCTTCTTCAAGGCGCCAGCATGCCAGTTGCGTGGCAAAACGTCGTCGTCGGACAGCCAGACGCCGTCAACGCCGGCCTTTAGCCGCGTCTGCGGCGTGCGGTTGAAATAGGGGTGAAAGCCCAGTCCCGCCGGCATGATGGCTTGGGAGAGGTTTTTGACCGACAGGTAGCAGCGCAATCCGTCGGGACGCAGTTCGTAGACCAGCGTCGCCTCATAGCTCCACGGCCATTCGTCGGGCTGGTGCGTATAGCTGAGCGCCGCGCGCGAGGTCGACTGCTCGACGACGCGCCACGCCACCTTCCAGCCGTGACCGTGCAGCGGATGCGGGCTGGCGCCGAAATTGGGCGGCAGCTTGACCTTGTGCCCTTCGAAGACGAAGGCGCCGTCGCGCAGGCGATTGCACCACGGCACCAGCGGAAAATTGGCGGTCTCGAGCGGATCGGTCTCACCGTCCTTCGCCGGGCGCATGACGTCGCGCCCACCTTTGGTATAGCGCCGGATGGCGGCGCCGGCTTGCGCGTCGATATCTAGAATGCTGTCCTGAACGGTGAGACGCACCATGACTTAAGGCCCTGTAGTTTTTTGTTTTGTGGCGATGGTTATGCGTAAACCCATCGCTCCGGGTAGAAATAGAAGCGGCGGGGCCTTTTAAGACCCCCGCCGTTTCCGGTGTCAAAACACGGATTAGTGCTTCTTCCAGAGGCCTTCGATGGCCTCAAGGGTACGGCCTTTGGTTTCGGGCACGAACTTCCACACGAACAGCGCTGCCAGAAGCGAGAAGCCGCCGTACAGGTAATAGGCGAAGCCGTGGTTGAACATGGCGTTCAGGTGCGTGTCGCCGTCGATGACGAGGAACGACCAAGTAACGACAAAGTTCGATATCCACTGGGCCGCGACGGCGATCGACATCGCCTTGCCCTTGATCGAGTTCGGGAACAGCTCGGACAGCATGACCCACACTACCGGACCCCACGACAGGGCGAAGCCGGCGACGTAAAGCATGGCGGCGCCGAGGAGCGCTGTGCCTTCCATCTTGTTCTGGAACATGAAGCCCATGGCGATCATTGAAACGGCCATGATGACGCCGCCGAGGATCAGCAGCGGCTTGCGGCCCCAGCTATCCACCGTAAACGTCGCTACAAGCGTGAAGAGCACATTGGTTGCCATGATGATGACGGTCTGCAGGAAGGCCGCGTCGGTACCCAGGCCGATGTTCTTGAACATCAGGTTCGAATAGTAGAGCACGGCGTTGATGCCGACGAATTGCTGGAAGACCGACAGCATGATGCCGACCAGGACGACAGCGACGCCGAACGAGAACAGCTTGCCCGAATGCTGGGTCATGGAGTCCTGGATTTCGGCGATGGTTTCGTTGGTCGTGGTTTCGTCATTGAGCTTGAGCAGCAGCTCGCGCGCCTTGTCTTCCTTACCCTTGATGACGTACCAGCGCGGGGTGTCCGGCATCATCAGCGCGGCGAAGAAGAACAGGCCGGCGGGGATGCCACACGAGGCCAGCATGTAGCGCCAGCCGGTGGTGTCGAGCCAGGTGTCGTTGGCGCCGCCGACGCGCTGGATGTAAAGATTGACGATCGCGACCAGCAGGATGCCGCCGACGATGGCCAGCTGCTGGAAGGTGACCAGCATGCCGCGCGACTTGGCCGGGGCGATTTCACCGATATAC
>FSUR01000318.1_pt1 | contig 19670 bp, 11 predicted proteins | sample 1637491 | NCBI WGS metagenome assembly FSUR01 (sample SAMEA3914816, study PRJEB12502) | metagenome | biome: forest; material: soil | place: USA | collected 2011-09-16 | depth 0.3 m
ACGCCGGAATTGGCGACGCTGACCACGCCGCCGACGCTGCCCGGGCCGCCCGAGCCGCCGATGGCGCCCAGGCCCGCGCTGTCGCCGCCCGTGCCGCCGCCGCCGCCGATCGATTCGGCGAAGATGCCGCGGGCACTATTGCCCCACGTCTCGACCGAGCCCGAATTGACCACGGTGACGCTGCCGCCGTTGCCGCCGGACGAGCCTGAGTCGCCATAGGCGAACAGCCCGCCGGAATCGCCGCCATTGCCGCCCGAGCCGCCGATCGACTGCGCCAGGATACCGTGCGAAAAGTCCTTGTTGGTCGTGATCTGGCCGGAATTATTGACATAGACCGTGCCGCCGTTGCCGCCGCTCGATCCGCCGCCGCCTTCGCCGATGATGCCGTAGCTGGAGCCACCCGAGCCCGCCGCACCGCCCAGGGATTGCGCCTGGATGCCGATGGCGCCCGCGCCGCCCGTGGTGATCGTGCCTTCGTTGTAGATCGTCACCGAGCCCGCTTGGGCGGCACTGCCGCCGCCGCCGCCGGTCGAGGCGATATAACCGGTGCCGCCCTTGCCGCCCTTGCCGGCATTGCTCTTGACGTAGATGCCGTGGGATTCGTCGCCGGTGGTGGTGATGTCGACCTTGTTCTTCAGCCAGATCGTGCCGCCGACACCGGCCTCGCCGCCGGGCGCCGCGTCGATATTGCCGTAGGCATCGCCGCCCTTGCCGCCGTTGCCGCCAAAGCTGGTCAGCGAGATGCCGGGCGTCTTGTTGCTTTTGGTAAAGAGGTGGTCGTCGGGCGCAATCGTCGCCGCGTCGACCGTTTCGATGAAGTCGGGCCCCGGCGCGCCGGCGTCGCCTGACGTAGGGTGATAGGCGATGTCGATACAGCCGAGCAGCCCGAAACAGATCTCGACCCCGCCACCGTCCTTGCCGCCCGCGCCGTCGTCGCCCGTGCCGGTTTTGGTAAAGGCTTGCTCGCCCGACGGCGACGCTATCAGGGACGTGTTGCTGCCGGTGGCGCCGGTGCCTATCTGGTTCAGCGGTACCTTGTCGAGCTCTGTCTTGGCGTAGGTGACAAAGGTGACCCCAGTCTTTGTCGTGCCGCCGCTGCCCGTAACGTCGAGAAGCGCATGGCCGTGGCCGTCGTCATAGACCTTGGTGACCTTGAACTTTTCGGTCGAGCCGGGAAGGTAGATGATGTCGTCCTTCACTGCCGGCAGGACGACGATATTATAGTCGGTCGTCAGCACGGTCGACAGCGAGAAGACCTTGCCGACGGCTTCGTACTTGCCGGTGTCGGGGTTGAAGACCGTGTTCGGAATGATTGCTGTGGCACGGTCGAAGCTGACGCCCGTCGTGCTGCCCGTGGTGACGTCGACAGCGGTCACGGCCGTGACGCGACCCGTGATCGGGTCGGTCGCCACGGCGGTCACCTTGTAGGTGTCGCCGGACGCCGGCCACACGAATGTGTCGTTTATAGCCATCGCGTCGATGATTTGGGTGCCCTGGTCGGTCAGGTAGACATTGGTCGACAGGGTCTGGACGATGCTCTCCTTGTGGCCGTTGTCGGGATTGATGCGGAAGGGCAGTGCATCGACCGATTTCAGCGGCGGATCGGCCAGCGCCGGCGCGGCGGCGGTGGCGCCTAGCGACAGCAAAAGACCGAGGGCGGCCCACGAGGCGGTGGAGCTCAACCTGAGTCGTATGGGGCTGGTGGTCTTACGCGCAACGGCCGGTTCCACTGCTTTCGCGGTCTGTTTACGCATCGCCCACCCCTTTAAAAAATGGCGCGCGCAATGGGCAGGCTTAAAGCCTTCCGCGGTTCGACGCCTGCCGGAAATGATGTACCCAACCCACTCGGCGCCTTATCAGACTTGGTTTTGTGGCGCCGTTACCGTGTGTAATGCCTGAAACGAAATGTCTTAGCGGTAATGTGCACCCGGACGTTAACCATGGCAATTGCCTTTTGCGGCTAGCCTAAAGAGGCTATCGGCACCAGGGCAAAACCTACTCCGCCTTCTGGCTGGCCAAGTGGTTGAGCATGGCGCGCAAGCGGGCCGGATCGATAGGCTTGTGCACCAGCATTATGCCGGTCGACTCGACGCGGCGCAGCAGCTCCGGATCGACGTCGCCGGTAACCAGGGCCCGGCCGCGGATAGTGTCGAGGCCCATCAGAAAGTCGAGCCCGACCGGCCCTTCCCTGAGGCGATAATCGCTGATCACCACGTCGAACGCCTCTTTCGCCAAGGCCGCCTGCGCGGCAACGATCCCGTCGACCAGCGTAAAGTCCGCGCCCCAGCCCTTGAGCAACAGGTCGAGCGCCTGGCGGACGGCCTGATCGTCATCGACGATCAGCAGGCGCAGGTGGCCGATCGGATCGCTGCCCATCGTCTTGGCCGCCGCCCGCGTTACGTTGGCCTCGGCGCGCGGCAGGATGAATCCGAAGCGCGACCCCCGGCCCGGCACCGAATCGAGCATGATATGCGTGTCGAGCAGTGCGGCGGTACGCGCAGCAATGGCCAGACCCAGCCCCAGGCCCTTGCGACGGTCGCGCTCGTGGTTGCCGACCTGGACGAACTCCTCGAAAATCCGTTGACGATCGGCATCGGCAATGCCCGGGCCGCTGTCGCTGACCTGGAACGCGATCCTGTCGCCATGCCTTCGGGCGCCGATGACCACGCCGCCGTCCTGAGTGTAACGCAAGCCGTTGGCGATGAGGTTCATCAGTATCTGTTCGGTCAGAATTTCGTCGCCTTCGACCCAGAGGGCGGTCGGCGCCAGGCGCAATGACACGCCTTTTTCCCCGGCCAGGGGCGTGAAATAGCGGTCGAGGCTGTCGAACACCGGCTGCACGGCGAATGGCCGCACGACCTTGCGCACGGCGCCCGCCTCCAGACGCGACAGATCAAGCAGGCCGTTGAACAGGCCTTCCATGGCGGCGATATTGTTCTGGATATGCTGCACGACCGTCGTTTCCTCCGGCCCGAGTGAGAAATTGCCGAGCGCCCCGGAAAACAGGCTAAGGGCGTGCAGCGGCTGGCGCAGGTCGTGGCTGGCCGCCGCCAGGAACTGCGACTTGGACAGATTGGCGGCCTCGGCCTGGCGTCGCGCGGTTTCAGCTTCCAGGCGCGCCTCGTCTGCCCGTTCGCGGGCCGCCTTCATCTCGGCCAGTATCTTGATGTTCTCGAAGCGGATGGCGATGCTGTCGCGCATGACGCGGCTTTGCAGGCGCGCGAACAGGACGGTCATGACGGCAAAACCGATCGAGCCAATGCCGAGAATGATGAAGCCCATGTCGCCCATGCGCAGGGTCATGATCAGCGCCGTGACGAACATGCTGGCGACAAAGGCGTAGTAGCTCGGCAAATGGTAGGCGTTGACCGCGATACTGCCCGCGCCGAGGCTGTACATGCCGCAGAAGGTCAGGGCGACCGTGATCGGCACGTTAGGCACCAGGAAGATGAAAGCTGTCGCCCCCCAGACGATGCCGGTGATGAACATGTAGACGGTGTAGGCAAACGCCCAGCGCGTCAGTTCCCAACCCTGCGGCTTGCGGCGGCGATAGGCGAAATAGAGACCGGCACGGCCGATTTGCGTCGCACACGTGACCAGCGTCCAGGCGATGATGTGGGTGTGGTCAGCGTAGGACCACGCCATGGCGATCAGGCTTATTGCGACGATCGGCACGGCGATGAAGGCGCCGGGCACATGGCGGTAAAGCGTGATGATGGCCTCGGCCTCGACCGGATCGATCTCCGGCTTGCGGGCCGCGGTGGGCGCGGTCAGGAGATCAGTCCCTGGCGCCGGGCCTCGAGCACGGCGCGGGCGCGGCCCTTGACGCCCAGCGTCTTGAAAATCGTCGTCAGGTGGGCACGCACGGTCCGGCCCGCCAGGTTGAGGCGGTTTTCGATATCCTTATTGGCGCAGCCTTCGGCCAGCAGTTGCAGCACCTCGAGCTGGCGGACACGCAAGGCGCCGTCGCCGGCGTCGTCTTCGAAACAGATGTCACCGGCCAGAATCCGGTCGAGCGTCTGCATGATGACGTCGGGCTGGGCTGCCTTGGAAATGAAGCCAGACGCGCCGAGCGCCTGGGCGCGCAGTCGGGCGGCCCGGTCGTCACGGCTGGAAATGACGACGCGCGGCACCGTCGAGTCGATGCGCGCCAGGTCCTGCATGGCTTCGAGCCCATCGGCATCGGGCAACAGGATGTCGATCAGGATACAGTTGAAGCCGGGTTGTTGGCGCAGCATGCGCTTACCGTCGGCGGCCGTTTCGGCCACCGTGACCGAGAAGGCTTTGCGCAAGGTGTGGCATGACGCCACGAACCCGCCGCAGAACAGGGGATGATCGTCGATAAGAAGAATGCGGATCATGTCCATCCCCGAGCGCCGTCGCCTAACGCCGTTATAGCGCGGATTTCGTGCCTGTGGAGTCCCCGCCGTGGTGGTCGCCGTCAGCGTGGCCGGGTCCACGCTGCTTAACGTCAAGATTTATGACTTCCTGATCGTTCGCGCCAACTCCCGCAGTCTTTTTTTTTTTTGCTGATCGTACAGCTGGTCGCGCACGCAGCCGCCTGCGGCAGTATTATACAGGAGACATCCATGCCCCGGATCGGTTCCATCTTGTCGGAGCGCGGGAGGCCGAGGCCCGTTGTCGGTGGTCTGCTGGCCGTGATCGGCGCTATATTGCTGATCGGCGGCATCTGGCTGATGATCGTCGGCGGCAGTTGGTACTACGGCCTGGCGGGCGCTGCACTCGTGGCTTCGGGCTGGTACATCATCAAGGGCCGAGCGCTCGGCGCCTGGATCTACATCGCGACCTTTGTCGTGACGGTCCTATGGGCCTTTGCCGAGTCTGGACTGAACGGCTGGGCGCTGGTGCCGCGATTGGCCGGACCATTCGTGCTGCTGGTCATCGTCGCCATTTGCCTGCCCGGCCTGCAACCGGACGACGGCCGCAAGACGCGTACCCAGGTCCTGGCGGGCGCGGCCATTTTCGCTGTCGTGCTGGGCATCGCCGTCTTCGCCGCCAGCCGGCCAAAGGTGCTGCAAGCCGTGCCGGACGCCCAGACCGCCCTCACCTACCAGACCGGCACCTATGCGCCAGGACGCGGCGACTGGACCGCCTATGGCGCCGGCACCGGCGGGCAGCGTTATGCCGACCTGAACCAGATCACGCCCGACAATGTCAAAAACCTGAACGTCGCCTGGACCTTCCACACCGGCGACCTGCCCAAGAAGTACGGTGTCGAGATGACGCCGCTGAAGGTCGGCGACACGCTGTACGGCTGTACGGCGATGAACAAGCTGTTCGCCCTCGATCCAGCGACCGGCAAGACGAAATGGACCTTCGATCCCAAGGTCGGCGAAAAGTACATCCCCTACACCACGGCCTGCCGCAGCGTCGTCTATTACCACGTACCCACGGCCACGGCTGGGGCGCCGTGCGCCGACCGCATCTACGAAGGCACGCTCGACGCTCGAATCGTTGTCGTCGATGCCCGCACCGGCCAGCCGTGCCGCGACTTCGGCCAGGGCGGACAGGTGTCGATCACAGACGGCATGGGTGAGGTCATCCCTTCGATGGTCGCCATTACCTCGCCTCCGGTCATAGTGCAGGGCGTCGTCGTCACCGGCCACGAAGTCCTCGACGGCCAGTACCGCTGGGCGCCGTCGGGCGTCATCCTGGGCTATGACGCCGTGACCGGCGCCAAGCGCTTTGCCTGGGACGTCATGCGGCCGGACATCACCGTCGATCCGCCCGCCGGCCAGACCTATACGCGCGGCACGCCGAACATGTGGACGTCGCCGACCGGCGACGACCAGCTGGGGCTGGTCTACCTGCCGATGGGCAATTCCGGCGCCGACTATTACAGCAGCCTGCGCCGGCCCGCCGAAAAGGCCGTGTCGTCGGCCTTCGTCGCACTCGATGTCCATACCGGCAAGCCGCGCTGGGTCTTCCAGACGGTAAAAAACGACGTCTGGGACTACGACCTGGGCTCGCAGGCGACCCTGGTCGAATTCCCGTCTGGCGGCGCCATGGTTCCGGCGGTTATCCTGCCCAGCAAGACCGGCGACATCTATATCCTCGATCGCCGCACCGGGCGGCCTTTGACCCAGATCGGCAATATCAAGGCGCCGCCGGGTGGGGTCGAGCCGTCAGAGCGCGCGCCGATTCAGATCCAGTCGCTGTACAATACGTTGCGCAAGCCGCCGCTCAAGGAAACCGACATGTGGGGCATGTCGCCGATCGACCAGATGATCTGCCGCATCCAGTTCCGCATGGCCGATTACAGGGGCTATTTCACCCCGCCGCTGCATGGCCGGCGCTGGGTCGAATATCCCGGCTATAACGGCGGTTCGGACTGGGGCTCGGTCGCCGTCGACCCACGGCGCGGCGTCATTATCGCCAACTACAACGACATGCCGAACTACAACAAGCTGCTGACGCGCAAGGAAGCCGATGCACAGAACATCAAGCCGGTCGGCGCGGCGGGCGGCAAGGTCGGCAAGGGCGAGGATCTGGGGCCGCAGGAAGGCACGCCCTATGCCGACATCATCAATGCCGGCTGGCGCATGCCAGGCACGGGCATGCTGTGCAAGCAGCCGCCTTATGGCGGCATCCGCGCCATCGACCTGAAGACTGGGCATACGCTTTGGGATCATTCGTTCGGCGACGCCCGCCGCAACGGTCCCTTCGGCGTGCCGTCGATGTTGCCCCTGACCATCGGCACGCCCAACAATGGCGGTCCGGCGGTGACGGCGGGCGGCCTGATCTTTATCGCCGCCACGACCGACAACCAGATCCGGGCGATCGACATCCGGACGGGCAAGACCGTGTGGCAAGATACCCTGCCGGCCGGCGGCCAGGCGACACCCATGGTCTACGAACAGAACGGCAAGGAGTACCTCGTCATCATGGCCGGCGGGCACCATTTCATGGAAACACCCGAAGGCGACGCGCTGATTGCTTATGCTCTGCCTTGATCCAAAGGCGCGGCAGAATGCCCCCGCGTTGCATTGCAGCAACAATTGCGCGTTTCCTTACACCGAATAGACGCAAGGCCTTGCGCAGTTAACAGAAATTAATGACCCTGCTGCAGGGCGACGCAATGGCCGTTCCTTTTGGCGATGCACCAAGGCTGGATATCGAAGAATTCGTGCCGCTTGAGCAAAGCAGAACCGGCCCTTTTGCGAATCGCCCTCCTGCACCGGGAGGGCATGGATGGACCATCAGTGTTATTTCTGCGACTCCGCTACGGGCGCAGCCGCCGGGCGGACTTTCCGCTCTGCCTGGACAGCACGGCACGGCACGGATGCGGCCCCCGTGGCCATACGGACCGGTGTGACGCCGGCTGTGCGGCAACGCATGGTTCCTCCCTCCGTCTGCGACGACTGTAACAAGGGCTGGATGAAGGACCTCGACACGTCGGTGGAAGACGTGCTGACCCGCCTGCTGACCTCGGGGCAGCTTCAGGTCACGCAGACCGAGGCCGAACGGCTGTCGTGGTGGCTGCTCAAGACCCACTGCACGCGCGAAGCCCAGATGTCGCTCAACGCGACCCCGCGGACCCTGGTGTCCGCCATACGGCGGCGCGACGGCCTGCCCGACGGCTTTGCCCTGTTCCTCGGCTGGTTCGGCCGCACTGCCGGGCAGACCACCGCCAGCCATATGGACCTGTGGTACGACAGCGCGGATCATAAGCTGGTCAAAAAGCCGATGGCCGTGCGACAGAAGTTCGGCGCCCAGTACCACAACCTGTTCATTGGCTTTGCCCGCACGGACGAGGCCGATGCGACCTTCCTGCACGTGCCGGGCATTCACGTTCCCGTCCTGGCCAAGGGCGTGCGGCTGAAGGATTATCCCGAGGCCGTGCGCACGGGTCTGCCGCCGTCGTTACAGCCCACCCTGCTCAACGAATTCCTGGCGCGCATCGGCTGCGACAGTCGCCGGCACTAAATCAGGCCGCATCATCCGCCGGCACCACATCGACGGGACGCAAGCCTGCCACAAGCATCTGCGGTATCAGGCGAGCTTCGACGGCCTGGCTGAACAGGAAGCCCTGGATACCCGGGCAGCGTTCCAAGCGCAGGCGCTCCAGTTGTTCCGTCGTTTCGACGCCTTCGGCGACACAGTCGAGATCGAGCGAGCGCGCGAGATCGAGAATACTGTGCACGATGGCCGCCGTCGAATGGTCGCTGACGATATCGCGTACGAACGAGCGGTCTATCTTGATGCGATCGAGCGGGAAGCGCTTGAGATAGCCAAGTGACGACCAGCCGGTGCCGAAATCGTCGAGCGACAGCTTGACCCCCAGCGCTTTCAGCTCATGCATAATGCGCATGGTCGTTTCGGTGTCGTCGAGCGTCAGGCTTTCGGTCAGTTCCAGTTCCAGCCATTCGGCCGCCAGCCCCGACTCGTCGAGTGCTTCGCGTACCGTGCGCACGATGTCGCCACGGTAGAATTGCTGGGCCGACAGGTTCACCGCCACGCGCACCTTGGGCAGACCATCGGCCTGCCATGCCGCATTCTGGCGGCAGGCGCTGTGGAGCACCCAGCGGCCAACCTCGACCATCTTGCCGTGTTCTTCCAGTAGCGGGATGAACTGGCCGGGCTGGACCAGGCCCTGTTCGGGGTGTTGCCAGCGCAGAAGGGTCTCGAACCCCGTGATCTCGGAACTGTCGGCCGAAACCTGCGGCTGGTAGTGCAGGATGAATTCACCGCGGTCGCATGCACCGTGCAGATCGTTGGACAGGGTATGCCAGCGTTCGGCGGCGATGCTGAGATCGTGGGTGAACAGCCGGAAGCCGCCCCGGCCCTTCTTCTTGGCCTGGTACATCGCGGTATCGGCCGCCTGCAGCAGGGCAGCCGGATTGTCGCCGTCGCCGGGATAGAGCGCGATGCCGATACTGGAGCCGATGTGCAGGTCGTGGCGGCCGACCTTGGCCACCGGTTTGAAGGCGTCGAGAATGCGCTGCGCCAGTATCTCGGCGTCGCCCGGCTTTTCCAGACGGGCCGCAACGACGAACTCGTCACCGCCCAGACGCGCCGGCGTATCGCTTTCACGAAGCACGCTACGCAGACGCCGTCCCACCTCTTCCAGCAGGGCGTCGCCGACGAAATGGCCAAGGCTGTCGTTGATATGCTTGAAATGGTCGAGGTCGAGCAGCAGCAGGCCGACCTGGCTCTGGTCGCGGCGCGCACCGGCAATCGCCTGACTGAGCCGGTCCATCAGAAGCGTGCGGTTCGGCAGGCCCGTCAGGGCGTCGTGCAGCGCCAGGTAACGGACGCGGGCCTCGGCCTCCTTGCGCGCGCGGATGTCGCGGAATGTGCACTGCGCCAGAAGGCGCGGTCCGGCGCGGTAGGTCGTGCCCAGCACCTCGACGCTGACAGTCGTGCCGTCGGCTGTCTGCCACGACCACTCGTCCCACTTCATCTGGCCCGAGGTGCGCAACGCCTCGACGATGGCCTTGCCGCCCATATCGCGGAAGGCGGCGATATCCTCAAGATAGCGGCCGCGTGCCTCCTCCGCGTCTACACCCAGCATCTGGGCGCAGCGCGCATTGAGGTCGTAGATGGTATTGGCGTCGCAATCGAGCACCAGTATGCCGTCGGCGGCGGTCTCGAACAGGCGGCGGTGGCGCACTTCGGAATCACGCAAGGAGTCTTCGGCGGCGTGGCGGGCGGCGACCTCGACTTCCAAGTCCGATTTCTGCGCCATCAGTTCCAGTTGCGCCTTGCGCAAGGACAAGTGCGTGCGCACCCGCGCCATCAGTTCCTCGATCTGGAAAGGCTTCGATACGTAGTCGATGCCGCCGGCGGCAAACGCCTTGACCTTGCTGTCGACATCGGTCAGCGCGGTCATGAAGATGACGGGGATATCGCGGCTTTCGGCCTGGGCCTTCAGGCGGCGGCAGGTTTCGAAACCGTCGATGTCCGGCATCATGACATCAAGCAGGACGAGGTCGGGCTTGGCGAAGCGCACGCGGTCGAGCGCCTCGTGACCGCCGAGGGCGACAAGCACTTCGTAGCCGTGGACCTCGAGATTATCGACCAGAACACCGAGATTGACGGGGTTGTCGTCGACGACAAGGATACGCGAATGGGACATGGTATTACTCATTAGGCTCACGCGGCGGTCTTTTGTTCGATAGCGGTTTCAATAAGGCGCAGGACAGCGGGCGACTGATAGGCCGCGGCCAGGGCGTCGAGGCGCTGGGCAAACGGTCCGTATTGCGGCCCCAGCGCCGTCACGGCCGGGATCTCCTTGCGAATGGCGCGCAGATTGCCTTCCCGCGCCAAAGCGAGCAGGCGATCGTAGAGTTCGCCCTGCGGCGCGATCAGGATCTGCGGCGCCGCTTCGGTGACCGAATGCGCCGATCGGCCGAGCAATTCGGTCATGGCCGCATCCAGGACCTTGAGGTCGATCGGCTTGGGCAGCATGCCGTCGGCGCCAGCCGCCCTGACCTCGGCTTCGGCCTCGGGTGACGGGTTTGCAGTGATGGCGAGGACCGGCAGGGCGCGTGTCGCCGGGTGGCTGCGAATCAAGCGAATGGCCTCGACGCCATCGAGTACGGCCATCTTCAGGTCCATCAACACCAGGTCGCAGGGCGCCCGGTCGAGTTCGGCCATGGCTTCGAGGCCATTGGTCGCGGTACGGACGCGATAACCCCTGCCCTCCAGCGCCGTCCTCAGAAGAGTGAGATTGGCGTCAAGATCGTCGACGACCAGGATATCGCGGTTGGCGGCCACGACCGGGACGGCATCCTCGTCGGCACCGGCCAGAGCGAAGGCGGCCTCAACGCGGAAACGGCTGCCCTTGCCTTTTGCGCTTTCGACCGCGATGTCCCCGCCCATCAAGTCGACAATCTTGTGCGTGATGCTCAGGCCAAGACCCGTACCGCCGCTGCGGTCGACGGAATTGCCCGACTGTTCGAACGGCCGGAAGATGCGATCGATGTTCGCCTCGTCGATGCCGATACCGGTGTCGGTGACGTCGAAGCGGATGCGCACGGCACCGTCATCGGCTGAAACCTGCGACACGTCGAGACGGACCTCGCCTGCCGGCGTAAACTTGATGGCGTTGCCGAGAAGGTTGATCAGGACCTGACGCAGGCGCTTCTGATCGGCAAACACCATTGCGGGAACGTCGTCGGCGACTGACACGGTGAAGGCCAGACCCTTTTCTTCGGCGCGCAGGCGGATCATTTGACCGACGCCGTGGACACAGGCCGGCAGATCGAAAGCGACGGGCAAAAGCTCCAGCTTTCCGGCCTCGACCTTGGCTATGTCGAGAATGTCGGTGATCATGGTCAGCAGGTGTTCCCCGCTGGAATGGATGGTCTTGACCGCCGATTGCTGCGGCGGCGTCAGTGCTGTGCCGTTCAGCAACTGTGCATAGCCGAGGATGGCATTGAGCGGCGTTCTGAGTTCATGGCTCATATTGGCCAGGAATTGCGATTTGGCGGCACTGGCGTCCTCGGCCGCAGCACGGGCACTTTCCAGAATACGGGCCTCTTCGGCCTGGCGGCGCTGACGCGCCTCGTAGGCTCGGCGCAGGCCAAGGAAGCGCAGAACCAGGAAGCCGCCAGTGGCCACCAGCCAGACACCGAGGATGATCAGGTACCATTGCGCCGAGGAAATCGACAGGCCCTTGAACTGCATGCGTTCGACCGCCACGTCCATATGGCCGGGCGGCGTCAGGTCGCCCGACCCGAAGGCGAAGGCGATGACGTTATCGAGCTTGGAAACAGCTTCGTCGGGCGCAATGCTATGCTTGGCGACCCACCACTGCTCGGTCCTGAATTGCTTGCCGGTCAGGTGAATTTCGTTCTGCCCCTGGACGACGTCGAAGACGGCAACCATCGGCATGGTCTCGCCCTTGTCCATCCGGCTTTTCAGCTCGGCCGGCGGCGCGCTCTGGATGGTCAGTTTCATCTTGGTGCCAACGCCGCGGTAATTCAGGCGGAGCGTGATGTCCTGATACTTCGAGAGGTTGAGGCCCTTGCCCTTGTTATCCTGGTCGAGCCACAGACCGTAGCCGCAATAGACGTATTGCGCCCCGGCATGCAGATCGCATGACCAACTCAGCGTCGTGTCCGACGGCGTGATGACCGATTTGCCGCCATCGTTTTTGTCGGTATACGAATAGGGATAGTATTTATTGTCCTGGGACGTGAACACCAGTTCCTTGCTGGTGATCGCCTCCTGGCCCAGCACGGCGGCAAAGGTCAGGGCGATCAGCAGAAAGATGCCGGCTTCGATCTTCAGGTTGGTGAAATGAAGCCATCCGTGGCCACCAGGGCGGGATGACGGGTCGGAAGCCATCGACGTCTTGTTCTGAAAGGTATTCAACGCTTTTCCCATACTCAGCTTGACCGTAGTTAAAGTAAACTTTCCGGTCATTGTATTTTGTAACAAAAATACGCGAAAATACTTATCAAGGTGTTTCCTCAAGATAATTCAGGGCCTTCTCTATTGCATCGGCGACCAGACGCCCACGGGATGCTCGTCGGGAATCCGCGTCTTCTTCAGCAGGGCTCGAACGCCTATCCCCGTCGAAAGACCTGGGAGTGGGACTGAACCACCGGCCGTCGCCGGACGTATCTTCAGGAATGTTCAGGGCGATGTTTCGGAGAATGAGCCATGACCGCTTCCACCCTGCCCCGTGGTGGCGCCGTGTCGGCGGCGCTTGTGTCCATTACCGTCGTCCTTGCCGCCGGCCTGATCGGCAGTACCGCGACCTTCAGCAGCCTCGTGCCGTGGTATGCCGGCCTGAACAAACCGGTGTTTACGCCGCCCAACTGGTTATTCGGCCCGGCCTGGACCACGCTCTATATCCTGATGGCCCTCGCCTTCTGGCGTGTATTGGCCAGCGATGCCGATAAGTCGCTTCTACGGCCGGCCGTCTTCTGGTTCCTTGTCCAGATCACGCTGAACGCCCTGTGGTCCGTGGCCTTCTTTGGCTTGCGGAGTCCGGCCGGCGGGCTGGTCGTCATTGCGCTGATGATCATTGCTATCCTGCTGACCCTTGCGTGTTTTTGGCGCGTCGATCCGCCAGCCGGGCTTCTGCTTGTTCCATACCTCGCCTGGGTCGTGTTCGCTTCGGCGCTGAACGCCGCCGTCTGGCTTCTGAACCGGTAGGAAAATGGCACGCTTTCTCATTATTGCCGCGTCCAGCGCGATCGGCCAGGCCACGGTTGTCCACCTCCGCCAAGCAGGCCATCACGTTATTACAACGGCGCGGAGCCCGTCACGGATCGCGCCGGATCACCTGTTGGACGCCAGCGATTTCGACGCCGTAGATGCGCTCTTCGCCGCAGTCGGCCCGCTGGACGGTGTGGTCAATTTTGCCGGATCGCTGATGTTGAAACCAGCACACCTCACCACCCGCGAGCAGTATGACGCGACAATTGGCGCGTCGTTGACGACAGCCTTCGCGACGGTACGCGCAGCCGGCCGCCACCTGACGTCCGGCGGCTCTGTCGTGCTGATCTCGTCTGCGGCAGCGCGCCAGGGCCTGGCTAGTCATGAAGCCATCGCCGCCGCCAAGGCCGGCGTCCTGGGACTGACCCTGTCGGCCGCTGCCACCTACGCCTCTGTTGGCATCAGGGTCAATGCTGTGGCGCCTGGACTTGTCGACTCGCCCCTGACGGCACCGATCCTCGCAAACGACGCGTCGCGGAAGGTGTCGGCGGGCATGCATGCGCTCGGCCGCTTCGGCACTGCGGACGACGTCGCCCGCGCCGTCGTCTTTCTGCTCGATCCGGCCAATAGCTGGATTACCGGACAGGTAATCGGCGTCGACGGCGGGTTGTCAAGCGTCCGGCCGAAGCCGCGCGCGTGATCGATTGAAAAAGCCCTAGTTTGTAATCCGCACCTTGGTCAGCTGGCCGCCGATGGTCTTGAAGGCGGCGATCAGGTCGGCCGAGCTCTTGGCGTCGAAATAGTGCGACGCGTCAGTGGCGCAGTATTGCAGCGCGCCCAGCGATGTCGGGTCGGTGACTCCGAATCCAATGGCGTAGATTTCGATGTTCTTGCCCTTGGCGTAATCGCAGATCTTCTTCTGGTCGGCGTATGTCGTCGCGAGTTGAGTCGCGTTCGCATTACCGACGCTGCCCGACGACGTGGAATACTGCGTGTTGGCGCCATCGGTCATCAGCACGATCGCCTTGCGCGGCTGCTTGTTCTTGCTGTCGTATTTGGCGCCTTCCGAAAACGGTACCGGCGGCGACAGGACGTTGACGCCCCAGATCAGTCCGCCTGGGATATAGGTTTCGGGCTTGTAGCTGCCGATATTGACGACCAGGTTGTTGATGCCGTCGCTGACGACCTTGCTGTCGTTCGTCAGCGATATGATCGGGTTCAGGCAGCCCTGGCTGGTCTGCATGATGCCAGTATAGGCCCCCGACGGATCGGGCATGAGCAGCTTGCTCGACGACATCTGGTTATAGACACAGCCGTACCATTTGTAGTTCGTCGTGCCGCCGCCTGAGCAGCTCTGGTACGGTGTCACCGCGACCGTGGTGCAGGTCTGCGGCACGATCCAGCAGGCATAGGTATAGGGGACGCCGTCCTGGTTGCCCGTGCAGGTGCCTTGGGTACCGCCGGTGCATACGGATTTCGTGCTCACCGTGCTGCAGGTCTTGGTCGAGGTCGTTGAATAGTCGGCAGGCACCGACATCCAGCTTTGGCCACGGTTGCCCGTGCCGACATTGACGTAGTTGGCATACGGCACGACGGCCAGCTTGACGTAGTTCTTGTTGGCGGTCGTCATGACCGAGGACACCAGCGATGCGGCCGCGGTCTTGAGAACCTGGATCTTGCTCTGGCTGCCGTCGAGCGTCGCGCTCATCGACCAGGTGTTGTCGAGCACCAGCGCGACCTCGAGTGTGCCGTCCGCCGCCTTGATGGTGCTGCTATTGACCGTATAGGGAAGCGACGTCATGCCGACCAGTTGCAGGAGATAGGGCTGATAGGTGCCCTTGGCCGTCATGGCGAAGGTCCGTGCCGTCGAATCGAAGTTCATCGCCGTAATCGTGGCGTTGACCTTCTTGGCGTCGACATTCTGCTTAAAGACCTGCTTGGCGATCTCCTTTTGTGCGTCGGTATCGTTGGTCGAGGAAATGGCGACAGCCAGCGCTGCTTCATCGAGCGCGTCCTGGGCCTGGCGCTTTTGCCAGGTGAGCTGCGAGAAATCGACAGCCCCCGCAACCGCGCTCAAAAGCGCAAGCAGGCTGAGGGCAAAAATCATCGCCGTATTGCCACGAGTGTTGAACGCGTACTTTTGAAACAGCGATTTCATCATCCGGCCTGAATATCGGTGCGAAAAGAGATGGACCGGCAAACCCTCCCCCGGAGGACCGCCGTTTGAAAACGATTATCACATCAAACTTAATCGACCCCTAAGCCTGTTGCCGGTCGGCAACCGCATACCAGCCCTTATCGCTTTACCCTTTTATGCCCGTCGCCTCCGGCAGGACGAAGAAGAAGTTTGTCCCTTTCCCCGGTGTCGAGGTGAAGTCGATCGAACCGCCGACGAGGTTGACGAACTTCCGGCAGGTCGACAGGCCGATGCCGTTGCCAGGAAATTCATCCCGGGTATGCAGGCGCCGGAAGATGGCGAAGACCTCATCGCGATAACGCTCGTCTATGCCTATGCCGTTGTCGCGCACATCAAAGCGCCAGGCCTTGTCGGTGGTGGCGGTGGCGGTAACGACGATTTCTGGCGGACGCGCGCCCAGTTGGAATTTCAGCGCATTGCCGATCAGGTTCTGGAACAGGAGACGCAACAGGGTCGGATTGGTGCGCAGGGTCGGCAGGTCTGAAAAGCGGATTTTAGCGTGTCTGCGCGCGATCTCTGGCTCCAGTTCGAGCAGCACGTCGTTCAGGATCGCGTCGCTGTTGACCGGCTGGAACGCGATCGGGTCACGGCCGACGCGCGAGAATATCAGGATGTCGCTGATCATGCTCTTGATGACGTGCGAATTGCGCACGATAAAAGCGACATGGCGCCGGTCGGCCTCATCGAGACGCGGGCTTGCATCCTCGAGCAGCATTTCGGCGTACAGGCTCATCATGCGGACGGGCTCCTGCATGTCGTGAGAACAGATATAGGCAAAGCGCTCCAGTTCCTCGTTCGATTGCCTGAGGCTGTCATTGAGCTGCAGGACCTCTTCGCGCTGGGTGTAGAGGTCGTACCAGACCAGCACCACGATCGCCGCGATGGTCAGGGCGGCAGCGCCGGCCAAGGTTGCCCACAGGGTCAGACGGGCCGCAGCGATCCGCTTGGCCAGAAGCCGGTCGAGCTGGTTGACGCTGACCACCCACAGGCCGTCGGTTGCTCCGCGGATGTCGCGTATCGTGCTCCTGGCGTGGGCGAGCGTACCATCGGCCTCCCCGTCGACCGACGCGGTGTCGGCAGCTTCGGCGCCGCGTTGGACACTCTCGGACAGGCGGGCGAGCGGCAGGCTCGTCGCGACCTGCACGACTCCGTCGGCACCACGCGACGCATCGGCGGCCGACGAGGTTACCGCCTGCAGCGCGTCGCGCAGCAGACCGGCATTGAAGTTTAGCGCGGCCCGGGCCTGTGCGCTGCGGAGGTCGCCTTCAAGCGCCCGGTCGAGCCCGGCAACCCGGCCGCTCAGGGCCGGCAGGTCGGCCACCGCCAGCGTCATCAGGTAATAGGACTCCTGCCGTGGGTCGAGCGTCAGCGTCGTGCCGTCAGCGATCTGTTTAAGAAAGATGCGGCCGTGGGTACAGGTCTCGGACTGAACCGGGACGCGGGCCATTTCCACCTGCAGGGCCTGCCCCATGGCGTCGAGGCGAGCCACCTGTTTGACCCCGGGTCCAAAGGGCACGGCATTCCACTCGGTGGCGGGGAGCCGCGCATCGCACGCCGACACCATGCTCCAGGCGCGGCGTAGGTAGGCCGTACCCGTCAATTCCTGTTCCGCCACGGCGATGTCGTTGGCGCAGAAGTGAATGACGACCGCCGACAGGAGAAATACCGGCAGCAGGATGGCGGCAGCGACCACGGCCAGCTTGCGGTGGCGCCGAACGACCTGTCTCGTCGATTGAAGACAGGCCGCCAAGGTCGAGGTGAGGCTCATGCCGTTCCCCTGCAATCAAAACGCATGGCTAAACCGATAGGCCGAACATGACTTCGGCACAACGCCGTTATCATAAAATGCAATTACGCTGCGCGGACCTGGCTGAGGAAGGCATGAACCTGCGTGCGCAGGTTGGCGGCCTGGGACGCAAGCTCCGACGATGCCGTCAGCACCTGCGACGCGCCGGCACCGGTTTCGTCCGCCATGCGGGCGACATTGGTGATGCTGGCGGTGACTTCGGTAGTGCCGATCGAAGCCTGGTTGACAGCCACGACGATTTCCCGTGTCGCGCTGCCCTGCTGCTCGACGGCGGCAGCGATGGTCGCCGACGATTCATTGATCGAACGGATGGTGCCGGTGATGCTCTGGATGGCGGCGACCGCGCGCGTGGTCGTCGTCTGGATTTCCGATATCTGGGTGTTGATGTCGGTCGTGGCGCGCGCCGTCTGGCTGGCCAGCGCCTTCACTTCCGAGGCGACCACAGCGAAGCCCTTGCCGGCATCGCCGGCCCGGGCCGACTCGATCGTGGCGTTCAGGGCCAGCAGATTGGTCTGCGAGGCGATGCCTGAAATCATGTCGACAATGCTGGTGATGCGGTTGGCCGCGTCCGACAACTGCTGGACGACGGCGGCGGTGGTGTCGGCTTCGGACGCCGCTTCGCGTGCCCTGTCGAGCGAGATTTCGACCTGACGGCCGATCTCACTAACCGACGCACCCAGTTCTTCCGCAGCGCCCGCCACCGAAGTGACATTGGTGCCCGCTTCTTCGGCTGCGGCCGAGACAGAGGTCGCTTGCGACGCCGAATCCTGCGCCGACGACGTCAGTTGTGCCGCAGTAGCCTGCATTTCTGTGGCGGCCGACGATACCATGTCAACAATGCCGCCGACGGCGTTTTCGAACTGGTCGGCCAAGCTCAGCATGGTCTGCTTGCGCTCGGCTTCCGCCATTTCCCGCGCCTCTGCCGTTTCGGCCTCAAGCGCGATATTGCGGATCATGCCTTCGCGGAAGACATCGACTGCGGCGGCCATGTCGCCGATTTCGCTGCGTTCGCCTGCGTTGGGGATCTGGACCGTGGTGTCGCCACGGGCCAGGACGCGCATGACGCCGGCCATGCGGCTGATCGGCATCGAGACCGTGCGGATCATCAGGAAGCCTATTCCTAAGCAGATCAGGCCGGTAAAAACGATCGCCGCGATAATCATGGTGGCGGCATCGCGGCCCAGCTTCATGCCGGAGGCGGCGACGGCGTTGCCTTGAATGACCTGGTATTCGCGGTCCTTGTGGATGGCGGTGCGCAGGGTGTCGACCAGGGGCTGCATCGTACCGAGATAGATGTCGGTTGCACCCGCCGTATCGCCAGATTGAACCTTTTCGAGATATGACGCATCTTCCGCCAGATAGGCGTCGAGGCCGCTCCGGATTGCGTCGGCCAGTGGGCGCTCCTGGTCCGTCGTCACCGTGCCATTATATTTGTCATAGTCCTTCTGGACGTCCTTGCCGGTCTTCTCGAGCTTGGCCTGCATGGTGTCGCGCTTGTCGCCGGAGAGAAGCAGAACCTGTCCCTGGCGCGAGCGGTAGAGCTCGAAATCCTGCGACAGATCGCCAAGATAATTGGCAGCCGGCAACCAGTTGGTCGACACCTCGTGGGCAGCGGCATTAACCGCTTCCAGCCGCAGGATAGAAAAGACACCCAAGCCCAGCACACTGACCAGGATGATCGACAGGGATGCGATAACGCGTACCCGAACAGACAAATTCTTCAACTCAAAACCCCGTTAAACGCGCATGAACTGCTTGGTTTACGTTGGGGGAGAGTTGCCAGAAGATACCTAACGAGGGGTTAACTTTATACGAACGTTCAGCTCGCCTACCTCTCCGGGTGCGGATGCAATCGTTGCACATATACTTTAGGGAGAAATTAACCGACGCTTGTTCGGGCGATGCAGCGAATGTGATGGGGCCGCGGCGCGACCGATATTTCTTCAACCTATTGAAGGGCTTTGATCGTGTCGAAGACCAGTTGCAGAGCGGCCACGCTCGCAGGTTCGGCGCCCCGCCACGCATTAAGGTTGGCGTATCCCGACCCGCTCAACACCAGAGCCTGCACGCCGAGACGGTCGAATGGCACCGGTTCCATTTCTGCGATCAGGGTGTTGCTCAAAAAGAAACCCCTTAGGGCCCGCAGGTCGGCCGTCACGGCGAACCAGTCCGGATCGCGCACGGCGCTGAGCGCGATACCGAAGCCGGAGCGAGCAATTTCAAAGGCCTGAAAGCGCCGCAGCACCTTGCGTCCCGGCGTATGGCTCTCCACGATGTAGGCCGCGGTACCGTCCCGCTGGATGCGCGTCTGCTCCTCAGGGATAAGGCGCGCCAGCCCGGCGCGCACCAGATCGGGCTGGGTTGGAAAATGGTAGGCGACTGTCGAGGCCGCCACCCCGGCCCGCTGCCCGACCGAACGGTGCGTCAGCCCGGATATGCCGTTTTCCGAGATCAGGTCGGCGCAAGCGTCGACGATGTCTACCTGACCGTGATCGTGGCCCAGATCCCGGCGGGTAACGGCGTGTCCTGAAT
>FSUR01000145.1_pt1 | contig 19462 bp, 14 predicted proteins | sample 1637491 | NCBI WGS metagenome assembly FSUR01 (sample SAMEA3914816, study PRJEB12502) | metagenome | biome: forest; material: soil | place: USA | collected 2011-09-16 | depth 0.3 m
ACATGATCGGCGCCAACGTCACCGAAATGATCCAGGGCTTCTGCCTGGCGATCACCATGGAGGCAACGGAAGAAGACCTGCAAGGCACAGTCTTCCCGCACCCGACCATGTCGGAAGCCATCCTGGAAGCGTCTCTTGATGCCGACGGCCGGATGATCAACCTCTAGGCTTTTCGACAGGCTGAAATGACAAACCCGCGCCGGATACCGGCGCGGGGTTTGTTTTTCTTACACCTCGCCGTGCCCCGCAGCGTTTGCGAAGGGGATGGGGGAGGGGGACCGCGAGCGAAGCGAGTGGTAGTGGGGTCTCTTGCTTACTTTCGAAGCGTTGGCATTTTCAAAGAAAGCAAGAAACCCCACCACCGCATCTCACCGCTTCGCGGCTCGTACGGTCCCCCTCCCCATGCTTCGCACGGGGAGGTGCAAAAGAAGTGAGACCAGAAGCTTGCAATTTGCAAATCAAACAAACTCACAAGTCGTCCAAAAAATCACTTTCAAATTAGAAGCTATATTTCAACCCCGCCACCAACGTCCGCTGCGGGAACGGATGGAACAGGAAATAGCTGCGATTGTTGAGGTTGGTGACACCGCCGTCGAGCGTCCAGTGCTGGTCGATCCGGTAACACACATGCGCATCCATCACGAAATAGCCGCTGAAGCCCTGCCACGTGTTGGCGTAGACGTCCGAATTGTCGATGGTCGCAAAGCTTCGGTCACTGTAACGCGCCGCCAGGCTGACATCGAGCTTCGCGCTTGCCCGCCACGTCGCCACCACCGCGCCGCGCCAGCGCGGGATCTGCGGCAGGCTTTTGCCCTCGGCCGCAGGCAACGCTACATCCCTGTCGGTGCGCGCGTCGACATAGGTCACCCATCCCGACAGGTCGACGCCCGGCAGGACGTCGTGGCGGTCGGCCACCAGTTCGATGCCTGTGGCGTGGGTGCGATCGACGTTCTGCACGAAGCTGACCGAGGCGCCATTCAACAGTCCGGTCTGCGACAGCAGGGTATGGCTGATGCGCTCGTCGAACAACGAAAGGCGAAGGCTGGCTTTCGGCCAGGTGCGCTCGGCCGACAATTCCGACGACAGGGCGCGTTCGGGACGAAGCGTCGGATCGGGCGACGACAGTTGCACCCCCGTCGTTACCGCCTGATAGAGCTCCGTCACGGTCGCGAAGCGATAGGCAACGCCGGCAGACGCCTTGAACGTCCAGGCATCGTCGGGCGACCAGGCGATCACTGCCTTGGGTGAAACACCCGTGGCGCGGCGTTCGGCCTGGGTAATGTCGCGCGGCGGCGTAGACGTGGTCGACACGTTGCGCCCGTGACTGGCCCGCCAGTCGTCAAAACGCAGGCCCAGGGTTGCCTTCACCTGTGGCGTCAGGCGCCACGCATCCTGCACCCATGCGCCCAGCGTCTGCGTCCGTCCTTGGCTCAGCGTCTGTAAGGCGCCGTCGTCGCCGTCCTGCCAATCACTCAAGGCGTATTTTGGATTGTCGAGCACGAAGCGGTCTGCGTGCACGCCAAAACTGACGATATGGGCGCCCGAGGCGCCCTGCGGTCGGAAGACTGCCTTGGCGTCGAACGTCGTCCAGCCGGTGCCATCGAGTTCGGCGCTCGAACCTTGACCACCGTTCAGCCAGGCCGCGTTGCTATCGAATTTGGTCGGCGTGCGCTGGCGGCTTTTCAGCGTATCGAAATCCGTCAGAACCAGTTCATAATCGAAGGTGCCGTTGCTGTGCGAGGCCAAAGACAAGGCTTGCGCCAGTTGCGTTTCCTCAAGGCGATAGACGCCACTGAGGAAGCCCGCCGTATAGGCCGGGTTGCCGGCGGTCGTGTCGCGCAGGTAGGTGTTGGCCGTGGCGCTGTCGCGATTGGCAAAGACCCCGAACGTGTAGGCGGCCGTGGCGGCGTTGCCGAGGTCGTATGTCAGACGCCCGGACAGGCTATCCTGAATCTGATGCTCCAGACCGGATGAACCCAGGATACGCACGGCTACGCCGGCGCGCGTGAAGTCGCCAAAGCTGCCCGTCGTTCCGGGCGCCGAAGCCGCCGTGACGTAGGACAGGGGCTGCGACTGGCTGTCAAGATGATTGAGGCTAAGGCGGAAACGGAAGCGGCCTATATGGTTGCCGATCGATGCGGCCAAATGACTGGTGCCGTAAGCGTCGTCGTCGCCGTATTTTTTGAAGTTTTGCAAAGCGCCCTGGATCTCAAAACTGCCTTCCAGCGTCTCCGGCATACGCGTTGTCACCTCGATGACCGCACCCATGGAGTTCCCCGGATAGGCGGCGGAAAACGGCCCATACATGACGTCGACGCGCGATATGGCTTCCGGCGCGATCAGCCCCCATTTCGGCGAGGCGCTGCCGTTGTTGTTGCCGATCAGCGCTGAAATCAGGATGCCGTCGACATAGATCAGGCTGCGCGCCGAGGCGCCGACACCCGAGGTTCGCGTCGTCACCGGCGACTGCGTGTCGCCGATGTGGCGCTGGCGCACGGTCAGGTTCGGCAGGTAGCGCAAGGCGTCTTCGGGCGTGACGACGTTGGTGGTGCGCGACAAGGCCTCGGCCGTCGTGCTTTCAGAAGTGGTGGGCGGCTTGTCGGGCCGGGCGCCGATGACCACCACTTCAGTGGCGTCGCTTTCAGCATGGGCGACAAGGGGAGACAGGGCCGTCGTGGCGAGAAGCGCCGTCATCAGGCGCAAGGATAGCGTTTTCAAGGGAATGACCGTTCGAAGAACTTGGCAGACGGGCGCAGCCGAAGCGCGCCGGCGGATCAGGTTTCGAAGGTCGAGGGTGGGCCGCACGAATATGGCCGCGGCGGAGCGCGAGCGCGCACAGGCGACGCGGTCACGGCTGTCTGGAAGACCAGACGGTGGGACGTGTAGACGACGGGAACCGACACCGGCGCCGGCACGGGCAGGGCGGTGATCGACGCCAGCACGCAGTTGGCGCACTTCAAGCCCATCAGGCCTGGCTTAGCCTTGCCGAACAATTTTTGCGATATCGTATCGGCGGCGGGCGCCGCGCCTTCGGTACAGAGTACGAAACGCATACCCTGGCCGGGGGCAGCCATGACCTGGACCGGGAAAAAGGCCTGGGTCAGCAGTGCGAAGACGACGGCAAAGCAGGCCCAGAACCTTACGTCCGGGATTGCCTTCACCGATGTCGTGCAACGTGCCATGATTGCGCCATACCGGTGCCGCTATAGACTGTCAATACGACCTTATGTCGCGATGTTCACGTGGCTAGGCCGCGCGGGCCTCGACCTCGGCCAGCTTCTGCAGGGTGATATAGTCGGTCTTGCCCGACCCCAGCAAAGGCACGGCATCGACCTTCAGGATCTTCTTCGGGATGGCCAGGGCCGGGGTGCCGTTCGCCTTGGCCCAGGTCGTCAAACGCGAAACATCGGCATCGCCGCGGTCGGTGATCAGCACCAGCCGTTCGCCTTTCTTGTCGTCGGATATGGCGACGACGGCGTGGCGATTGTTCGGCCAAACCTCTTCGGCGATGCGCTCGACCGCTGTCAGCGATACCATTTCGCCGGCAATCTTGGCGAACCGCTTGGCACGGCCCAAAATCTTGATAAAGCCGTCGGCGTCGAAGGTGACGATATCGCCAGTATCGTGCCAACCGTCCGTGGGCGCTTCGACCACGTCCGGAGAGTCCAGATTAAGATATCCGGCCATTATATTGGGGCCCTTGACGAAAAGACGGCCACCTTCTTTTATTCCCTCGACGGCTTCAAGGCGCATTTCCATGCCGGGCAGGGGTTTTCCGACCGTGCCATAGTGGTTGTTGTCGGGGAAGTTGACAGCCACGACCGGCGAGCATTCGGTGACGCCGTAACCTTCCACGATCGGCAGGCCGCCGAACTGCGTCTTGAACAGGGTATGGGTCTCTTCGCGCACCTTTTCGGCGCCGCAGACGACGAATTGCAGCGTTTTGAAGTCTTCAGGCTCGCCTTGGCGGGCATACTGGTTGACGAAGGTATCGGTCGAAAAGAGCAACGATGCGCGGGCTTCGCGTAGCAGGCCTGGTATCTGTTTGACGTGCAGTGGCGACGGGTATTGGAAACTGCGCATGCCGGCCAGCAGCGGCAGGATGACGCCGCCGGTCAGGCCCAGCGAATGGAAGATTGGCATCGGGTTGAAGGCGACCCAGTCGGGATCGAGCGCGATATGGGCCTGGATCTGGCGCGCATTGGCGACAAGGTTGCGCTGACTGAGGACAACGCCGCGCGGGCTGCCGAAGCTGCCGGAGGTGAAAAGAATGACGCCCATGTCGTCAGGCGTCGTTTTCTTCGCAAACATCAAAGGCAGCTTCGACGCAACGAAGGCCCACGCCTTGTCGGTGACGGTCAATTCCTTGCGGATATCGTCGAGATAGACGATGCGCACATAGGCCGACATGGCCTCGACCAGGTCTTCCAGCTTGGCGCTGGCGACGAATCGGCGGGCGGTGATCACCGTCTTGATCTGTGACACCTGCGCGGCGGCGCGGATATTGGCCTGGCCGGCTGTAAAGTTGATCATCACCGGCACACGGCCGAGCGCATGCAGCCCCCAGAAACTGAGCGCGCCGCCGAGCGAGGTCGGCAGCATCAGGCCGATGCGCGCCTCAGTCCCGATATGCCGCTTCAGAAGCCTGGAAATCGCAAAGGTCCCGGCAAGAAACATGTCGTAAGACAAGGGCTTGCGCTCCTGGTCCTCGATAATGATCTTGTTGCCGCCAAAAGTCGACCTGGCCCCTATCAGTGCCTCGAAGAGAGACTGGTTGAGGTCCTTCGCCGTGAAGTCACGCTTGGTAACGCTGCGCGTCATGCGCCTTATGCTCCCCTCCGGCACGGGGCCGCCGGCCATCACCGGTGGTCGTCCGTGCGCATGAACACGGCCGTCCCTCAGGCCCGGCCGCAACAATCCGTCATCATAACTGATCCCCCGGAAGGATCAAAGAGAAGCTTAAGAGTTGATGCGCACGACCGACACGACGCGCTGGAAGAGCGCGCTCATGGCCGGGGAAATGCCCTCACTTGGGCTGACCTCGAAATAGAGGCCGTCACTGGCGCAATCCTGCATCTGCGCCGCGATCTGCGACGTTGGCGTGACGTACTTGGCCATATAGGAATTGTAGAAGCTGTTGGTCGGCAAGGGCAGGTAGGTCGTGTATAGCACCGCGATGCGCACGCCGCGGTTCTTCAGGACCTTGCACGTCGTGGTGTCGAGCGGCGTGATCCGCCGGCAGGTATTGCCGTTGGAATAGGCGCAGTCGTAGGAATCGGTGGCGCCATCCGACACGAAAAACAGAACCTTTTGCGGCGAATTCGAAGACATACCATCGCCGGGATTTTTGATCTCGTTGTTCATGTCTTTCAGGACAGTGTCGAAATTGGTCTGGCGGTCCGAATTATAGCCCTGGTACGGAATGGTCATCAGATCGATGGCCGAGGCGTCGCCGGCCGACTTGGACAGGTCCGGGGTCAGGTCGGACACCTTGTAGGCATCGGGATTTTTCGTGTCGATCGCGTTGGCCGCCTGGCCGAAATGGTAGATGGCCATGCGGTATTGATTGGGGATGGTCTCGGTCGACTTGGCCGTCGTCATCAGGTTCTGCGTCGCCTGGCGCACGACGTCGATGCGCGTGGTGACGCCTAATGATTTGGCCTTGGCATAGTAGTCGCTGCCGGGCTTGTCGTCTTCATGGCAGGCGAAGGCGCACTTGTCGGGCGTGTTGGCGACCATGGTGTCGATATCGGCTGTCGTCGCGCCGACACCCATGGACGGGCTGTTGTCGAGCAGAAGGTAGAAGTCGATATAGGGCGGGACCGTCGCCGAAGAGACCGAGTTCACGCTGATCGGAATCGTACCCAGGCCGATCATGCCCAGGATGTACGACTTGTAGTTGGCGGTCACCGACACCTTGGCGGTCATGACCGAATTCGCCTTGGCCACGGTGGCGTTCGGCGAAACTGCCGACAGTTCCGCGGCGGCCTGATAATTGCTGTCGAATATGCTCAAGGCCTGCGCGGCGCCGCCGGAGAGCGTGCCGTTGCCGTTCATCGAAACGCCGACCTTGTAGGCGACGGAGTTGACGGCGATGGCGCCGACGCTGGCCACGTCGGCCGAGTCCTGGAGATTCTGGCGCAGTTGGACCAGGCGGCCGAAATCGATGGCACCGCCCACCAGAATGATGACCGCGACGATGCCCACGGCCACGATCATGGCTGTGGCGCCCTGGGTATCCTTGATGAATCGTTCGAGAAGTTTTCGCAAGCTGGCCCCGTTGTTTTGGAGAACCATCTCACGATCGCCTTAAAGCCGCATTTACAGGCTTGGCTAATGCAGGCCCTGCAGGTTCAGCCGCACGAAGTCGGCGACGGTTTCGCCGAGGCTTTGCGGGCTGCTGGTGACGCCGGTCTTACAGGTCGACAGGCGGTTGCACAGGGTCTTGGCCGTATCGCCAGCGCCCGCTGTGTCCTTGGGCTCGACGATCAGCACGGGCGGCGCCTTGGCGGTCAACGATACCACCGGCAGGTGGAGGCTGTTGAATTCAGCGAACGCCTTTTTCGTCTGGTCGCGCCAGCCCTCGCTCTTGACCCGCATGCGCAGGTCGGGATTGGCCATCTGCCACGACTGGGCTATGCCACCCCAGTAGGTGGCGACGACATCGTCGCGATGCCACTCGGTGCCGCGAGCGATTTCACCGCCGGCATAGGGCTGGTAAGCAACGAAGCCGGCGATCGTCCCGTCGCGCGTATTGGCCGCAAGCGACAGGGCAGATAGCGCGCTATAACCCGTACCGACGATAAACAGAGGCTTGTCCGTCGTCGGGTGGACAATATCGCGGATGAAGGTGAGCGCCGACAATTGTCCGTCGTGATAGCTTTTGGTGAAAACACTCTGGTTTTGCAGCAGATAATGCCCGGCGCCGCCCTGGCCCGGCACCTCGAACAGCCATACGCCGTAGCCCTTTTCCAGAAGCTGGCCGGCCAGCTCAAAATAGGCCTCGGCCGGATAATCGGCGTCGGCCAAAATCATCACCTGGGCGCGCGGATTGATTGGCGGGGAGGCGACGCCATAGCGCGCTTCAGGCAGGCCTTTGGCGCGATAGCTGCCCCACACGAAGCCCTGCGGCGGGAAATATTGTGGCGACAGGCCGGGCGGGATCTGGCTGTCGAGAAAGGCCTTGCCCGGCTGCATTTCCCTGGCGGCCTGCTCGACCTTCGAGCACGCCCCAAGCGTCAGCCCAAGAGACAGCACGGCAGCCAGCGGCAACAGACAGACAAGACGGGTGAGGGCGGATTGCATGGCGCAATCATAGACCATATTGGGCCGCCTTGCCACGGCGGCCGCGCGCCTTGGTAAAAATTCAATATGGCTCACGAAAACCGTAACGGTTGCTTGACTGATTTGACTTGATATTCAATGGCAACAGGGCCAATTAGGGCAGGACAGCGCACGTTTATAAGTCGAAGTAGAGCACATGGTCACCGTCATAAACCGAGTCGAGCCCGCCACTGCCCGCGAACTGCGCCATCCGGAAAAACAGAACCGCCCCGATTCTCCGATCCTGAAGAAGCCCGACTGGCTGCGCGTCCGCGCCCCGGGCTCCGCGCAATACATGGAAACGCAGAAGATCGTGCGCGAAGCCAAGCTTCACACCGTGTGCGAAGAAGCTGCCTGCCCCAATATGGGCGAATGCTGGTCGAAGAACCACGCCACCATCATGATCATGGGCGACACCTGCACACGGGCCTGCGCCTTCTGCAATGTCAAGACCGGACTGCCGCAGCCGCTCGATAACGACGAGCCGCGCCGCGTCGGCGAAACCGTCGCCCTGATGAAGCTGTCGCACGTCGTCATCACCTCGGTCGACCGCGACGACCTGGCCGACGGCGGTGCCCGCCACTTCGCCGAGGTCGTCAATCAGATCCGTGCGCAATCACCCGGCACGACGATCGAAATCCTGACGCCCGACTTCCTGCGCAAGGACGGGGCAGCCGAAATCGTCATCGACGCCAAGCCTGACGTGTTCAACCACAATCTCGAAACCGTGCCGCGCAACTACCTCAAGATTCGCCCCGGTGCGCGCTATTACCACAGTCTTCGCCTGCTTGAGCGCGTCAAGGAACGCGATCCGCAGCAGTTCACCAAGTCGGGCATCATGGTCGGTCTCGGCGAAACGCGCGAAGAGGTCATGCAGGTGATGGACGACATGCGTTCAGCCGGCATCGACTTCATTACCATCGGCCAATACCTGCAGCCGACGCGCAAGCACGCCGCCATCGACCGCTTCGTTACGCCCGATGAATTCAAGGCCTATGAATCGATCGCCCGCGCCAAGGGCTTCCTGATGGTGTCGTCGTCGCCCCTGACGCGCTCTTCGCATCATGCCGGAGAGGATTTCGAACGCCTGCGCGCCGCGCGTGCTGCCAAGGGGGCGTAATGACCAGGGTCAATTTCGCTCGCGTACTCCCTTTCGAGGCTTCGAAGCTGTTCGAAATGGTCGGTGACGTCGAGAAATATCCCGATTATATTCATTGGATTACGTCGATGCGTGTAACCAACCGCACCACCGTGTCCGAAGGCATCACCCGCTTTGACGCCGAGGCCGGAGTCGGCTTCAAGTTCCTGTCGGAACGCTTTTCGACGCGGGTGACGCGCAACGAAGCGGCCCGCACTATCGATATTGTACTGTTGAAAGGCCCATTCAAGACATTGATCTGTCAATGGAAATTTGAAGACGCCGACTGGATGGGCAAGCCGGGAGCCTGCCGCGCGTCGCTGGTCATGGATTTCGAGTTCAAGAATCCGTTCCTTACCGGGTTTCTCAAGGCCAATTTCGACAAGGCGGTGGCCAAGCTGATGGCATGCTTCGAAGGCCGCGCCGCGACGCTCTATCCGAAGGCCGTCTAAACCAGCGCTTCCAGCGCCCTCTTCAGTGCGAATTCCACAGCCGCGCCACGAACGGCATCGCGGCCGGTGTTGCCGAATTGCTGGACATAGGTCTCGGTGACGACTTGACCACCACTATAAAAACTCAAACCAAAACAGACCATTCCGACTGGCTTTTCAGTCGATCCTCCGGACGGTCCCGCAATGCCCGTAATGCTGACGGCGAGGTCGGCGCCAGCCTCGATCCGTCCGCCCTCCGCCATGGCATGGGCGACGCGCTCGCTGACCGCGCCGTGTTTCGCGATCACATCGACCGGGACGCCGACCAGCGCAGACTTTGCGGCATTGGAGTAGGTGACAAAGCCGTAGTCGAAGACAGCCGATGACCCCGACACCGAAGTGATGGCAGCCGCCACCAGCCCACCTGTGCAGCTTTCGACCGTGGTAATGCGAAGGCCTTTGGCGGCGAGCTTCGCGACGAGTTGTTCGGCCAGGGAATGCGGCATGAGACCCCAATAGAAAAAGGCCCCCGTCGCGTGGACGAGGGCCTGGACCGTTATCAGACGCCCGGATGGAGCGGCGCAGCCAGGTTCTGGTTGGCGAAGTCCCAGTTGACGAGGCTGTTCAGATAGACCTCGATGAACTTGGGACGCAGGTTCTGGTAGTCGAGATAATAGGCGTGTTCCCAGACATCGAGGGTGATCAATGGCTTGTCGCCCTTGGTGAATGGCGTTTCGGCATTGCCGGTCTTGACGACCTTGAGCTTGCCGTCGGTCCCCAGCACCAGCCAGGCCCAGCCCGAACCGAACTGCGTGGCGCCGGCCGTCTTGAAGGCTTCGGCAAAGGCTTCGTAGCTGCCGAAATCGGCATTGATGCGTTGGGCGATTTCGCCGGTCGCCGCACCACCGCCATTCGGCTTCATCGAGCTCCAGAAGAAGGTGTGGTTCCAAACCTGGGCGGCGTTGTTGAATACACCGGGGTTCTTGCCTTCCGACGCCTTGACGATCTCGACCAGGCTTTGGCCTTCGAATTCGGTACCGGCGATCAGCTTGTTCAGGTTGTCGACATAGGCCTTGTGGTGCTTCGCGTGGTGGAAGCTGAAGGTATTGGCCGACATATGCGGCTCAAGGGCGTCGGCGGCATAGGGCAGGGCGGGAAGCTCGAAGGGCATGGCAGACCTCTCATCTGTTATATTTTACGGAGAACGCGTGACCCCAAGCATATATTAGGGCGAATCCGCCATTTCAAGCCGCAAACCATTGAGAATGCTTCGCAATAAACCCTAGATATTACAGGGATTTCCGAATACGACGCCCATGCACAATCTTCGTCATTGACCCTGTGGAAAACTCGGGCGAAGCTTCCAAGGGTAATGGCAAGGGGATGGTGATGCGGCAGCTGGGCTTGGGTTTAGCGATTCTGGCGCTGATAGCGACAGGGGCACACGCGAAGACGCCGGTCGCCAAGCGCGTGGCGACCGTGGACACGGTCTTCGGGTCGCAGATTCCCGATCCCTATCGCTGGATGGAAGGCCCGAACAATGCTGCCTTTGCCGGTTGGTTGAAGGCCCAGGGGCAGGACGGCCGTAAACGTCTCAATGCGTCCGCGTCCCTGGCAACCTGGCAACAGAGACTGAACGCTGCATCGAGCGCGTCGGTCACCAACCGGCTGCAACACCGCGTCAACGGCCGCATCTTCTTCATGCGCCTGGAAGCCGGAAAGCAGGGCGTGCTGATCGTCCGTCTGGCCGAAGGCAAGGAAAAGGCGCTGTTCGATCCCAACACCGTCAGCGGGGCCCACGCCTCCGTTACCAATTACGGCGTGTCGCCGGACGGCAGGACCGTTGCGATCAATGTCGACCGCGGCGGCACCGAAATCACCACGGTCGAATTCTACAACGTCGATACGGGTCAGAAGCTGCCCGACGAACTGACCGACATCTGGGGTGAGTTCGTCGTCGCCTGGGCGGGCAATGGCGGCGTCTTCTATACGCAGATGGCGCCCGAGGACGGCAAGACCGACCGCATGCTCAACATGCGCACCCGCTATCACAAGCTGGGTCAACCCGCGGCCAAGGATCCCGTCATCATACCGGCCGGCGGCACGTCGGGCTTTGCGCTCGATCCTCAGGAATTTCCCTTCATCGCCACCGATCCGTCGTCGCCCTACGCCATGGTCGTCGCCTCAGGCGCGCGGGCCGAAGCGCGTATCTGCGTGGCGAAGGCCGCCGACCTGACCGCGCCGGGCGCCCAAATTCGTTGCCCTGTTGCCTATGACGATGAGGTCCAGGCCGGTTCGCTGGTCGGACCCGTCCTATACCTGCAATCGGTCAAGGGCGCGCCGAACGGCCAGGTGCTGACGCTTAATCTCGATGCGCCCGAACTGAAGCTTTCCAACGCCAGGGTCCTGGTGGCTGAAGACCGCGAGGCGGTCGTCACCAACTTCGCAACGGCCCACGACGCCCTCTACGTCAAACGCATGCGACTCGGCGTCGACAGCTTCGTACGCATTCCGTATTCCGGAGATCGCGAATTCATCAGCCCGCCCTATGACGGCCAGGCAGCCTTGATCGACGCGACCACCGATGCCGACGGGCTGCTCTTCACGCTTCAGGGCTGGACGCGACCGCGCGCGCTCTATGCCTACGATCCGACCCGGCGGTCGCTGACCGACCTCAATCTCGGTGCGACGTCGCTGCGCGACTACAGCAGTCTTGTCGAAAGCGAAAATGTTTCGGCGCGCAGCCAGGACGGCACCATGGTGCCGGTCACCATTCTCAAGCCCAAGGGCTACAAGCCAAATGGCAAGGCAAAAGCCATCGTCTTCGCCTATGGGGCCTACGGCGCCACCGTCACCCAGCCGGCCTTCGACGTGATGAGCCTGGAATGGGTGGCGGGTGGCAATTTGTATGTGCTGGCGGGCATCCGCGGCGGGGGCGAGAAGGGCGACGCCTGGCGATTAGCCGGCAAGGGCTCAGGCAAGGCGCGCGGCGTCGAAGACATCATCGCGGCGGCAGACCTGCTGCGCACGAACGGCTACAGTGACAAGAAGGGCATCGTACTTTACAGCGCCAGTGCCGGCGGCATTATCGTCGGCAATGCCATCGATCGGTTTCCGGATCATTTCGGCGCCGCCATCATCCACGCCGGCATGCTCAATCCGACGCGCCTGGCGGCCGACAGCAATGGCGCCAACCAGTATGCCGAATTCGGCGATCCGAACGTCCCGCCGGGGTTCAACGACCTCAAGGCGATGGACGCCTTTCTCAACCTCAAGCCGGGGCTTCGCTATCCGGCGGTCATGCTCGACGTCGGCTTGAACGATAGCCGCGTGGCGCCGTGGAACAGCGGAAAGTACGGAGCGCAGTTAAAGTACTACACGAAGGGCCAAAGCCTTGTTCTGTTCCGCACCGACGCCGACTCCGGCCATTTCGGGACTTCGCTCAGCCAGGCCGCCGCTGAGGCCGCCGATCACTACGCCTTTGTCGACCTGGTGACGGGCACGCCCACCATCAAGCGGCACAAACGTTCAAAGCGGCATTGAAACGGAACAGACGGCCTGGGCCGCCAGACCTTCTTCACGGCCGGTAAAGCCCATCTTCTCGGTCGTCGTCGCCTTGACCGACACGCGTTCGAGGGCGATGCCCAGGATTTCGGCAAGGCGGGCGCACATGGCCTCGCGGTGCGGCTTGACCTTGGGGCGCTCGCAGATCAGCGTCACGTCGACATTGATGATCTCACCGCCCTTTTCGGTGATGAGATCGACTGCGTGCCGCAGGAAACGATCTGACGAGGCGCCCTTCCATTGCGGATCGGTCGGCGGGAAGTGATCACCGATATCGCCCAGGCCCACGGCGCCTAACAGTGCGTCGGTCAGAGCGTGCAGTCCGGCATCGGCGTCGGAATGGCCGATCAGCGTTTTATCGTGGGCGATTTCGACGCCGCACAGCCATACGCTTTGGCCTTCACCCCAGCGATGGGCGTCGAAGCCCTGGCCGATTCTGATCTGCATGGCGGGCCAATCCTTTGCTGGGACGTCCTGGTGGATAAAGGCTTCGAGAAGGGCGAAGTCGTCGGCATAGGTCAGTTTGTGCAGGCGCATGTCGCCTTCGACCAGCGTGACCTCGATACCGGCCGCCGCCGCCACGGTCGCTTCGTCGGTGGGGGCAGGGCCGTCCCACGTCGAATAGGCCTCGGCGATGTCGCCCAGTCGGAAGGCCTGCGGCGTCTGCGCGCGCCACAGGCCGTCACGTGACGGCGCGTCGATGATGCGTCCGTCTTCGCCGCGCTTCAGCGAATCGGTCAGGGGCAGCGCCAGAATGGCTGCACGCGTCGTCTCAAGTTTTTCGTTCAGTGTTTTGATATGTCTTGGCTTTAACAACGGCCTGGCGGCATCGTGGATCATTACGATGTCGTCGAGCGCCGCCATCGTCATCAGCGCGTCGAGGCCGTTGCCGACGGAGGCCGCACGATCGGCGCCGCCGGTGACGACTCGCGCAATGGTGCTATAGCGGGCCCGGGCACGATCCATGTCGTCCTCAGGCACGACGACGACGATATGGCCGGCGCCGGCCTCGGCGAAGGCTTCGACCGACCAGTCCAGCGCGGGCCGGCCGCCGAGCGGCATCCACTGCTTGCGGCCGCCGGTGCGAGTGCCGGCCCCGCCGGCGACGATGATGGCATGAAAGGTCATGTCGGGTGTTTAGCGCGAATTGGCCGCGACGCAAGAGCGTGCCGGCCGCTTTTAAAACGCCGCCGTTTCCTGTATCAGCACCGAATGTCCAGTTCTCTCAACATCGGTGGTGTCGAAATTCCCGGCCGCGTCCTGATCGCGCCGATGACTGGCGTGTCCGACCTGCCGTTCCGCGAAATGGCGCATCGTCTGGGCGCATCTTATGCCGCCACCGAGATGGTTGCGTGCGCCGAACTGGAAACCGGCCGGCCCGACATCGTGCGCAAGGCGCAGTTGGGCGACCACGCCGGCCTCAAGATCGTGCAACTGGTCGGGCGCGATCCGGCGCACATTGCGCGGGGCGCCGAACTGGCGGAACAATCCGGCGCGGACATTATCGACCTTAACTTTGGCTGCCCGGCCAAGGAGGTAACGGGCGTGCTGTGCGGCTCGGCCCTGATGCGCGACCTTGATCAGGCCGAACGCATCATTTCGGCCGCGCGATCCGCCACGTCGCGGCCGGTGACCGTCAAGATGCGTCTTGGCTGGGACGAGGGCAATCGCAACGCGCCGGAACTGGCCAAGCGCGCCGAGGCCCTGGGCATCGCGGGCCTGACCGTGCATGGCCGCACGCGCCAACAATTCTACAAGGGCGAGGCCGACTGGCAGGCGGTCGCCGCGGTCAAGGCTGCGGTATCGATACCTGTCATCGTCAATGGCGATATCATCGACCTGGACAGCGCACAGACGGCACTGGCGCAATCCGGCGCCGATGCCATCATGATCGGGCGCGGCATCTACGGCCGGCCGTGGCTGGCCCGCGATCTCGATCGCGCGCTCAACGACAATACGCCGATGGACGTTATTGCGCTCGACACACGCGCCGATATTCTCCTCGACCACATGGCGTCTTCCATGCGTTTTTATGGCGACAGCCTGGGCCTGCGCATGTTCAAGAAGCATCTGGCAGCCTATGTCGAGCACTCTTCACACGATCCGGACCCGGCCATCCGCCGCCAGGACCGGTCGCGCCTTTGCCGCATGGACACCGCCGGCGATATCGAGGCCGCCGTCCATGAACTGATGCACGCCTGAGGGTCACTCTTCAAATTGGCGCAAGGCCGCAACATTTATGTTGATATTCGGCCACACTAGTGCGCAAATGCAACGGCTTTTCCAAAAGGTCGTTTGCGTCTTGAAGGACACAGTTTCCCGACGCCATTCATGGCAAGCGCTGATGCGCAGACTGCGCAATGTCCGTTCAACGGGCACGCAGCGCCTGCTGCTGGGTGCGGGCTACGGGGCGTCGCTGCTCACCACCGCCTTTGTCATCTGGTTGATCGTCTCGGCGCGCGGAACGGCCCCGATCGGGCAATCCAGCCAATATCTGCTGATCCTCGTCTCGCTGAACCTGATCCTGCTGCTCGGCCTGATCTGGTTCGTCATCCGCCGCGTCGTCGCCATCGCGCGCAGCCGCGGCGCTGACGCCGGGGCGCGCCTGCACTTGCGCTTTGTTTTTCTGTTCTCGGTGGCGGCGGTGCTGCCGGCCATCATCGTGGCGCTCGCCTTCATGTTCCTCAATCGCGGTCTCGACACATGGTTCTCGGACCGGGTGCGCGGTTCGGTCGAAAACGGCTACGCCATCGGCGGCATCGCCAGCAAGGATATCAGCGAAAGCGTCCTTCACAGCATGGACTATATCTATCGGGCGCTGGAAGGCCCGAAAGCCAAGGCCCTGTTCCCCGACCGCCTGGCCTTCTCAGTGCCGCTGAAGGAAACGCTCGACACCCAGCCCCAGCTCAACGCCATCTACATCATCGACAAAAGCGGGCAGATCCTGGCGCGCGCCGAACAGCCTGGCGCTTTTCCGTACTACGCGCCGCCACAGAGCGCTGTCGACGAGGTGCAGTCGACCAATCTCTACATCAAGATCGACGACTCCCAAGCCGTGCGCGTGCTCTACAAGCTGCAGGGCTATAACGATCCTGGCGGCGCGTTCCTGTACGGCATCCGCCCCCTGCCGCCCCACATGGTCAATCTGATGACCGGCGCCCGATCGGCGATCGACGCCTATAGCGAATCGGCGCGCAAGAAGAGCCAGGTCCAGGGCGTCTTCTTCATGGCCTATCTCGAGGCCGTCCTGCTGGTGCTGATCGGCGCCATCTGGGGCGGGACCTCGGCGGCGGAAAGCATCGCCTTGCCCGTGGCCCGACTTGTGCAGGCTGCAGATAAGGTGGCAGCCGGGGACCTCAACGTACGCGTCATGACCCACAAGCAATCGGAAGACATTGCCGTGCTGTCGCGCGCCTTCAACCGCATGACGTCGGACCTGCAAAGCCAGCAGCTGGCGCTGAAATCGGCCAATGACGAGGCCGAAAGCCGCCGCCGCTTTATCGAAACCGTGCTGTCGGAAATCAGCGCCGGCATCGTCGGCATCGATGTGCTTGAGCACGTTTCGGCAATCAACCGCCACGCCGCCAGCTTCCTGGGGGTGTCGGCAGAAGACGCCATCGGCGGCAAGATCCGCGACCTGGCGCCTGAAATATTTGATCTTTTGGACAAGGTATCGGTCCAGCGCGTCGAGGAGCAGGAGGTCGACCTGGTGCGCAAGGGTGAAACCCGTCGGGTCCGCGTCCGTATTTCGGGCCTGGAAACCGGCGGCGCCGTTCTGACCTTCGATGACATTACCCGCCTGATCGCCGCCCAGCGCAATGCGGCGTGGAAGGACGTGGCGCGTCGAATCGCGCACGAGATCAAGAATCCCCTGACCCCGATCCAGTTGTCGGCCGAGCGTTTGCGCAAGAAGTACCGGGGTCAAATCGAGACGGACCGCGATACCTTCGATCGCCTGACCGACACAATTGTGAGACAGGTCGGCGACATCGGCCGCATGGTCGACGAGTTCTCGTCGTTTGCCCGCATGCCAGCGCCTAATTTCAGTGAAGAAGAGGCTGCCGAACTGGTTCGTGACGCCGTGTTCGCGCAGCGCGTGGCGCGGGCCGACATCGCCTTTGAGATCGCCGAGCCATTGCCGGAACTCAAGGTTGTCTGCGACGGCCGCATGCTCAGCCAGGCCCTGGGGAATGTGCTGAAGAACGGCGGCGAGGCGATTTCGTCGCGGCTGCTGCGCGACCACGGTGACGAGACGGGAACGGAAGAAGGTCTGATCGGCCATCTCCGCGTCGAAATGGCCTATGACGACGACTTCGTCACCATTGCGGTCGAGGATGACGGCATTGGTCTGCCGGAAAAGGATCGCGACCGGCTGACCGAACCCTATGTGACGACGCGCGAAAAGGGCACTGGCCTCGGCCTCGCCATCGTCAAACGTATTCTGGAAGACCACGGCGGCGATTTCGCGCTTAGCGACGCCATAACTTTAAGCGGCGCGCGCGCGACCTTGCGCCTGCCGCGGCTGCAAGCGGGACGCGGCGCTACGTCCCACGACGGTGCCGTTATGGGCGCCAAATTGGTGAGGGTATGATGAAAGTATCGTCTGGCGTTGATATCCTGGTCGTTGACGACGAGGCGGATATTCGGGAACTGATCGCCGGCATCCTTGAGGACGAGGGCTATGCTGTCCGCACGGCTGCCGATTCGAACGCGGCCCTGCGCACCATCAAGGCGCGCAAGCCAAGCCTTTGTGTCCTCGATATCTGGATGCAGGGGGGCGGTATGGACGGGCTGGAACTGCTGGGCGTGATCCAGGAGCTCGATCCCGACATTCCCTGCATCATGATTTCGGGGCATGGCACGATCGAGACGGCGGTTGCGGCCATCAAGAAGGGCGCCTTCGACTTTATCGAAAAGCCGTTTAAAACCGAACGCTTGATCATGGTTGTTCAGCGCGCGCTCGAAATTACCAGTCTGCGCCGAGAAAATCGCCGCCTGCGCAACCAGGCGGTCGTACCCGACGGCCTGATCGGCAATTCGCCGGCCGCGCAACTGCTGCGCTCGACCATCGCCAAGGTGGCGCCGGCCAATTCGCGCATCATGATTTCCGGTCCCGCCGGTTCCGGCAAGGAACTGGTGGCGCGCATGATTCACGAAGCCAGTCCGCGCACGCGCTGTGAATTCATGCCGATCTCGGCCGCCGGCATGACGCCGGAGCGCCTCGATGTCGAGCTGTTCGGCGAAGAAGGCGAGGGCGGCAAGCCGCGCAAGATCGGTGTGTTCGAACGCGCCCACGGCGGCACCCTGTTCCTCGACGAAGTCGCCGATATGCCGCCGGAAAGCCAGAGCCGTATTTTGCGGGTGCTGGTCGAACAGCGCTTCCAGCGCGTCGGCGGCAATCAGGACGTCCAGGTCGATGTCCGCGTCATCTCGTCGACGTCGAAGGACCTTCAGTCGGAAATCGCCGCCGGGCGCTTCCGCGAAGACCTGTTCCACCGCCTGAACGTCGTGCCTGTGCGCGTGCCGGGCCTGTCGGAACGCCGCGGCGACATTGCTGAACTGGTGACCTACTTCATCGAACGTATCGCCTCGGCGCAGGGCTTGCCGCGCCGCAACCTGTCGGAAGACGCCATGGCGACGCTGCAGGTCCATGAATGGCCTGGCAATGTCCGTCAGCTGCGTAACAATATCGAGCGTCTGCTCATCCTGGCCTCCGGCAATCCCAACGAGCCGATTACAGCACAGATGCTGCCTTCGGAAGTGGTGGAATCGGCAGTGGCCGGCGCCATCCGTCCCGAACGCATCATCGCCCTGCCTTTGCGCGACGCCCGCGAAGTGTTCGAGCGCGAATACCTGTCGTCGCAGATCGTCCGCTTCGGCGGCAATATCTCACGTACGGCCAATTTCATCGGCATGGAACGCTCGGCCCTGCACCGCAAGCTCAAGTCGCTTGGCCTGGCGCATATCCGCCCCGAGGAAGAGGATGCTTAAGACATAAGACGTCCACAGATTACACAGACTTCTGCGCGTGTAGCGCCTTCCTTCGATTTCAAAATGAATGAAGGCATCGGCTCAAGCCTATGATTAGTCAGCCAAATCTGCGTAATCCGCGGACCTCTTGAACCTGCGCTTGGCGCGCACCGATCGAAAAGACCCCACAGGACCGACCATGCCCCGCATAGCCTATGTCAACGGCGCCTATACGCCGCTTCGCGAAGCCGCCGTGTCGATCGAGGACCGCGGGCTCTTGTTCGCAGACTCGGTCTATGAGGTCTGGTCGGTGTTCGACGGGCAACTGGCCGATCTCGACGGTCACCTGAACCGTCTGGAACGCTCGCTTCGAGAGCTTCAGATCGCTATGCCAATGCCGCGTCAGTCTTTGTTGATCGTCCTTAACGAAGTCGTGCGGCGCAATCGCATTCTTGAAGGCATGGTCTATCTGCAGGTCAGCCGCGGCGCGGCCCCACGCGACCACGTCTTTCCGGTCGGCGTAAAGCCCGGCATCATCGTTACGGCGCGGCCGTTCGACCGTGAAGCCGCGGCGCAGAAGGCCGAGAAGGGTATAAGAGCGATCAGTGTGCCCGATATCCGCTGGGGGCGCTGCGACATCAAGACGACCGGCCTGCTGCCCAACGTCCTGGCCAAGCAGGCGGCCAAGGAGCAGGGAGCGGGCGAAGTCATCTTCGTCGACGCAGACGGTTTCGTCACCGAAGGCGGATCGACCAATGTCTATATGGTCGGCGACGACGGCGTCATCCGCACGCGTTCGCTGACGGCCAACATCCTGCCGGGCGTCACAAGGTTGCAGCTTTTGTCGGTCATCGCCGAATCGGGGTTCGACGTGCGTGAAGACGCCTTTACCGTCGAAGACGCCAAAAAAGCCCGCGAAGTCTTTATCTCGGCGGCCACCAGCCTGGTCATGCCGGTGGTGGCAATCGATGGCGCACCGATTGGCAACGGCGCACCCGGCCTTGTCGCCACGGCATTACGCGACGCCTATATCGAC
>FSUR01000345.1_pt1 | contig 19358 bp, 19 predicted proteins | sample 1637491 | NCBI WGS metagenome assembly FSUR01 (sample SAMEA3914816, study PRJEB12502) | metagenome | biome: forest; material: soil | place: USA | collected 2011-09-16 | depth 0.3 m
GGCGGACGTTTTCATAGACCGTCATCCACGGGAGGAGGGAATGGTTCTGGAAGACGACGGCGCGGTCGGGTCCGGGGCCGGTGATTTCCTTGTTGCCGAGGAGGGCGGCGCCAAGAGTCAGGGGGACGAGGCCGGCTACCACGTTGAGAAGCGTGGACTTGCCGCAGCCGGAGTGGCCGATGATCGAGATATATTCGCCGGCCGAGACGCGCAGATTGACGTCGTCGAGCACGCTGGAAATCACCCCGTCGCGTTCGAAGTCGACATAGAGATTTTCAATGGAAAGGACGGGCTTGGTCATACGGAACTCCGGATTTTTCGCGGCGGCGTAATGGGAAGGTGCGTGGGGCATCAGTCATTCTCCGGACGGCCTTGGCCGGCCGGCAAGCGCGACTGCGCGCCCGAGCTCGTGCGAGGAGCCCGCGCGGCGCTTGAGCGCTAATCATGTGTTGTGCCGCGTGACACCCAATTGCCGAGCGTCGCCACCATGCGATCCAGGGTGAAGCCGACGATGCCGACCCAGGCGAGGGCGACGATGATGTCGGACATGTGCGACGAGTTGTACTGGTCCCAGATGAAGAAGCCGATGCCGACGCCGCCCAGCAGCATTTCGGAGGCGACGATGGCCAGCCAGCTCATGCCGATGCCGATACGGAGGCCGGTGAAGATGTGCGGTGTCGCCGCCGGCAGCATGATCTTGAAGAAATATTCCACCGGATGCAGCCGCAGCACGCGCGCCACATTGATGTAGTCCTGCGGAATATTGCGCACGCCGACGGCGGTATTGATGACGATCGGCCAGATCGAAGTGATGAAGATGACGAACAGGGCCGACGGCTGGGCTTCGCGCAGCATGGCCAGCGAAATCGGCAGCCAGGCGAGCGGCGGCACGGTGCGCAGGACCTGGAAGATGGGATCGAAGCCCTTGCGCGCCCAGCCGACCGTGCCGATGAAGGCGCCGAGCAGGACGCCACAGACGGCCGCCAGGCTGAAGCCGATACCGACGCGCGACAGCGAGGTCAGCACATGCCAGAACAGGCCCTTGTCGACGCCGCCGCGGTCGAAGAACGGATTGGTAATCAGCTCCTGCGAGTCCGACCAGACCTGTGACGGGCCCGGCAAACCGCCCGGCATGGCGCGGGAAATGCCTTCCCAGATGCCAAGCACGACGCCGAGAGTCAGGGCGGGCAGCAGAACGGTTGAAATACGTTCGCCGGCCTTGCGCAGTTTCGCGGCCTCGATCTGCTTTTTCTGCGCCGCGTTGAGCAGGGCGGACCGGTCGATCGCTGGCGCGGGCTTGGAGGGGGCTTCGGGCTTTTTCATGAAATCAAACGGCATAACGGGTTCCAGTCGGGAAGCGCCTCCCCGGCCAGGGCCGAGGAGGTAAACAAAAACTTAGCTCAGCTTCTTGATGGCCAGGCTGGCGAGGTAGGCATCGGGATTCGAGGGATCAAAAACCTTGCCGTCGAAGAACTTTTCCGGACCGCGCGAGTCCGAGGCCGGCGCCGCGATGCCGTACGACTTGGCGACGTCGCGCCACAGGTCGGCGCGGTTGACCTTGTTGACCAGGGCCATGGTGTTGAGATCGGCATCGAAATTGCCCCAACGCTTGTTCTCGGTGATGAACCAGGCGTCGTGCGACTTGAACGGGAAGCCAGCGTTGTCGGCCCAGAACTTCATGATGTGCGGGCTGTTGGTCACCTTGCGGCCGTCGCCGTAATCGATCGTGCCTTTGAGGCGCGGGACGATGTCGTTGATCGGCACGTTGATATACTGGCGGCCGGCCGAAATGGCGCACATGGCGTCGCGGTTCTTGTCGCACCATTGCTGTGCTTCCATGACGGCGGCGATCAGGGCCTTGGCGGCATTCGGATGCTTGTCAACCCAGTCGGCGCGCATGCCCAGCGCTTTTTCCGGGTGGTTCATCCAGATTTCCGACGTCGTCGTGGCGGTGAAGCCGATGTGCTGGTCGACAAGCTGGCCGTTCCACGGTTCGCCGACGCAGAAGGCGTCCTGTGTGCCGGCCTTCATGTTGGCGACCATCTGCGGCGGCGGAATGACGATGGTCGAGCAGTCGCTGTCGGGATTTATGCCGCCGGCCGCCAGCCAGTAGCGGATCCACAGGTCGTGCGTGCCGCCGCGGAAGGTCATGGCGACCTTGGCCATGTTTCCGGCGGCCTTCATCTGCGCGAACTTCGCCTTCATGGGTGCGCTGTTCAGGCCCACCTTGATGTCCTTCAGGTCGTTGCCGACGCTGATCGCCTGACCGTTGGTGTTGAGGCGGGCCAGTATGTACATCGGCGTCGCCCTGGCGGCCTGGCCGGTGGTGATCAGGTACGGCATGGGCGACAGGATGTGCGCGCCGTCGATGCCTCCGCCTTGGCTGCCGAGCACGATATTGTCGCGCGTGGCGGCCCACGACGCCTGCTTGAGGACTTCGACGTCGGCCATGCCGTACTTGGCGAACAGGCCGCGTTCCTTGGCGATGATCAGCGGCGACGAGTCGGTCAGCGCGATGAAGCCCAACCTGGCGGCCGAGGTTTCAGGGCCCTTGCCGGCAGCATGCGCACCCGATGGGAACAGAGCACGGGCGGCGGCTACGGTGGCCGCGGCGCCGAACAGCGCCTGGCGACGGTTGAGATTGAGTGGTTTGGTCATGACAGGTTTCCCGGATTTTTAAAGCTTGTAGTTCAGCATGATCCACGTCTTGGTCCGCGACGCGGGCATGGTGACGCTGTCGCGGTCGAAGTCGGCGTATTTCAGCATCAGGCTGAGGTTCTTGGTGATGCCGGCGACCAAAACTGCGTCCCATTCCTTGCCGATCTTCTGATCCAGCCGGTCCGTCTTCAGGCTGTGATAGACGACGGTCAGGGTCGGGTTCATGAACCACGGCGCCCACGGCTTGGTGTGGCCGGCGATGATCAGGCTGGTGTTGAAATCGTCGATGCCGTTGACGAAGGTCTTGTTGCCGCCTGTCGCCGAAAAGACATCGGCGAAACCTTCAAAGGCGTGGACTGTGCCAAGCGGCGTAACGAAGCCGACGGTGCCGTTGCCTTCCAGCGCTTCGTAGTTGAGCTTCAGCGTATAGATGTCCCAGGTCGCCGAGCCTTCGATCATCTTTTCATGCAGCTCGAAGACGGCGGGGTTCAGGCCGTTCGGCTTCTCAGTGGAATATTGCAGGACGTAGTTGAGCTTGAACGACGACACCCAGTCGCCGCCATAGGCGCGCAGGCCGGTGATCGACACGGATGACGCCGCGGCATTGGTCTGGTCGGCAGGCACAGGCGTCGTCGCCGCGGTCGAGAAGCGCAGGGCGTAGTCGAAGGCTGTGAACTTCAGCGCTTCGCTGACGCTGTAGCTGGCGTTCAGCAAGTAGGAGTTCGAATACCAGTCCTTAGCCTCGCCGACGACGCGGTTGACGCGGCCGAGATAGGCGCCGGTCAGCTTGACGCGCCATAGGGTGGTGTCGAGGCGGACGGCGTCATAGGTCTGTTCGTCCTGGCGCCAGCCGACATTGCCGATGAAGCGTGCATCATCGAGGATGATGCGTTGGCGGCCGAGCGTCAGGGTTGTCGTCTCCATCGGCGTCCAGGTGATCTGGGCGCGGTTGATCTCGGTCACCTTGGGATCGAGCACAGTCGGATAGGCGGTATTGCCGTTGAGCGTCGAATTGTACTTATCGGAGAGGACGTTGACATTGTCGACTTCGATCAGCGCCTTGAAATTATGGAAGTCACCGCTTTGCAGGCCAAAGCGGTTGCGCCAGGTCAGCGCCTCCGCCGAGTTGGCGATGCCCACCTGGTCGACCTGTTCCCAGCGCAGGCTGGATTCCAGGATCGGCTTGGACGCAGCCAGCGCATCGGCGATCGTGTCCTCGGCGTGGGCACCGGCCGCCAGGGCCATCGCACCTGCGGCGCATGTCAGCGCCAGCTTGATTTTTGTTGTTGTCACCACCGCTCTTGTCCCCTGAGCAAAAAAAAACGCCCCAAGCGCGGCGCGGACCTATGGGAGGGTCTGCCGACTTGAGACGTCATTGTCCTGAAGACCATCCGCCGCCATTGGCGTCCGGTCCGAATGTATGGCGACCGTCCTTGGCCGCACATGCGAAGGTGAGTTCAGGAGGGGGTTCCGTCAATGCGCCTTTATCGGGGATTGCGCTTTTGCTGCTATGCACAAAATCTTTGCAGCAAAATTGTCACGAAACAGGGGAACGAGGTTCTTTTTTGCGTAGATTGCCGGTTTGCGTGAAAACAGATGAAATGGTTTCAAACAAAACAAGTTTGGGCGCGGCACGCTTTGGTCAGGCGCACCTGAACACGCCGCCGTCGAACAGAGCGTTCGGTGGCATGGTAATGTCGTGCGGGCTGGCCGACAGGGCCCACGGCTCGGTATGTCCGCCCTCGTCCTTTTCGATGGCATCCGGGCAGTTGAGGCCCAGGCTGAGCGCCGCCTGGCGCCACAGGTCGGGCCTGTAGACGTGGTTGGCCAACTGGTCGAAATCGTGTTCGGGCGACAGCCAGCCCCATTTGACCATCTGTCCCATGAACCACTTGGCGTGGCTGATCCACGGATAGGTGGCTGTTTCCGGATCGAGGATCAGGCCGCTGCCATGGTCGGACAGGGCCAGGGCGATGGCTTCCGGCGGGGCGCCGACATAGACGCGCCGGGCCAGGATACGCACCAGGTCCTGGCCGTTGCCGGGCGCCGCCGCCCAGCCCGCGGCGCGCAAGAGCGCACGGACCAGTGAAATGACGCCGTCCTCGTATTCTTCCGCCCAGGCGGCGCGAACGCCGAGGACCTTTTCGGGCTTCAGGCTCCAGTAGTCGGGGTCGGAAAAGAGGATTTCGCCCCGCCCCTTGAGCTGGGCGGTCTGCGGCCAGGGCGAGCCCGAACAGAAGCCGTCGATGACGCCGTCCTTGACCATGTCGCCCATGCGCGACGGCGGCACGACCACCCACTGGATCTGGCGCTCGGGGTCGAGGCCCGCCGACGCCACCCAGTGGCGCAGGACGAAGTGGTGCGGCGAATAGGTAAAGGGGATGGCGAAGACCAGACGGCCTTCGCCGGTCTTGCGCCGACGGTCGACCTCACGCGCCAGAAGCCTGGCGCTGCCGGTCAGCGAGCGGGCCGGGTTGCCGTTTTCTTCAAGGCGGCTTTTCAGCGCCGCCGAGACAAGGACCGAATTGCCGTTGGCGCCCAGCGCCATGGGGGCGATAATCCGGCCCATGGACGGCCCCTGCCCCAGGGCGGCGGCAAACGGCATCGGCGCCAGTATATGGGCGGCATCGACGATACCGTAGGCAAGCTTGTCGCGGATAGTCGACCAGTTGGCCTCTCGGCTCAGGGTTACGCTCAGCCCTTCGCTGTCGTAAAAACCCAGCGCCTCGGCCACCAGTAGCAGGGCAGCGTCGTTGAGCGGGCTATAGGCGATCTTGACGTCCATACTATTCGCCTCCGGGAGAGAGCAGATCACTGACCGCCAGGATATCGGCGGCCACGGCATGGATGGGCCGGCCCGTGTCCATGGCGTGCTTGCGCAACAGCTTGTAGGCCTCGTCTTCGCTTAAGGACCGCGACTTCATCAGGATGCCCTTGGCGCGATCGACCGTCTTGCGCGCCGCAAGGTCGGCGCGGGCCTTGTTGAGGTCGTTGCGCAGCGACTGCATCATGGCGAAGCGCTGGGCGGCCACCGTCAGGACCGACGACATGCGTTTCGGATTGAAGCCATCGACGATATAGGCGGCGACGCCGGCCTCGACGGCCTTGGCGGTGGAATTGGCGTCCGAGCGGTCGACGAACATGACGACCGGGCGCGGCACGGACTCATTGGCGACCTGAAGCGCCTCCAGCATGTCGCGATCGGGGCTTTCGCAGGCGATGATCACCATGTCCGGGTCGATGTCGCGCAGCATGCGCAGTTCGAAGCTGGGCTGGATGGTGATCGATGGGTCCTGCCCGACGTGATCGGCGCGAATGCCTTCGGCCACCGAAGCGGCGCGGGCGTCATCGGGATCGATGATCAGGACATTCATGGCGGTTGGTCGAAGCCCCCTGTGGGTCAATGGACGTGCATCAATAGACGCACCAATAAAAAACCGCCATCAATCGCCCGGATGGGTCCGGTCGGCTGAAGGCGGCGTTGCCTGTCGCCGCCCGCATTCTTCGTTGAACCGGCGGCTTTGGACAAGCATGATAAAAAACCGTCATCATGGCAAGTGCTGCGCTGCAATAATTATGCCTTGCCGGCTGTCCGGTCCGAAGGGGCTTGCTTTTCCCCGCCCGCTCGTGTTCGATCCGCTTGGTTTATTTGGGGAATCGACTTTACAGGAAAATCGATTTGGCGCGCCGTCTTGTGCTGATTACCGGAGCTTCGGCCGGCATAGGTTTGAGTTTCGCCCGCACCTACGCTGCTCACGGCTGGGATGTGGCCGTGACCGCGCGGCGTGAAGACCGGCTGAAGACCCTTGTCGAGGAAATCTCCCTGCGCTTCGGCGTCGAGGCCCACGCCTTGCCGGCCGACCTGTCCGACCCGGCGGCGCCGGAAACCCTGCAAAAGAGCCTGCTGGCACTCGGCCGCAACGTCGACGGCTTGGTCAACAATGCCGGCTACGGCCAGCCGGGGGGCTTTCTCGGTAACACGCTCGAGGCGCACAAGGCCTTCATGCAGGTCATGTGGCTGGCGCCGATCGAGCTGATCCACCGCTTCCTGCCGGGCATGGTCGAACAGCGCTTCGGCCGCATCGTCAATGTCGCCTCGCTGGCCGGTTTCCTGCCAGCCTCACCCGGCGACACGCTCTACGGGCCGGTGAAGACGGGCCTGACGCGGTTTTCGCAGAGCCTGCATCTGGAGGTGCGCGACAAGGGCGTCCACGTCAGCGCGCTCTGCCCCGGCTGGACCTATTCCGAATTCCACGACGTCGTCGGCACGCGGTCGAAACTCAGCAAGGCCATTCCCGAATGGTGGTGGATGGGCGCCGACGAGGTGGCGCGCGAGGGCTTCGTCGCTGCCGAGGCGAACCGGCCGTGTTGCGTGCCGGGCGCGCCCAACAAGACGGTGGCCGCCCTGCTCAAAATCCTGCCCGAAGACTGGGTGATGGAGCTGGCGTCGGGCCAGTTGAGGAAAATTCACAGGTGAGGTTTTACCGGTGGTGCTCGGTATAGGGATGCGCCGCCGCCGGCAGGATGATGTTGTGCGTGATCTCGCTGATTGCCGAAATGACGATCTGCACTGATAGGGCGCACAGGATCAGGCCCAGCACGCGCACCACGACGACCATGCCGACGCGGCCGAAGATGCGTGAAATCGTGTTCGACATCAGAAGCGTGATCAGGATGGCAAACGCCGTGGTGATGATGGCCAGCACGCCGACGGCGAGGCCGACGGGTCCGAAATCCTGAGCTACGCTGGCCTGGATGATGACGGTCGAGATGGTGCCCGGTCCGACCATCAGCGGAAAGGCGAACGGCACGACCAGCTTTTCGAAACTCTTCTTGGCGTTTTCGCGGTGGCCGAGCGGCTGGACGCCGGTGGCCGGGTCGCCGCCCTGCTTGACCTCCTCGGCGTGGGTGAAGGTCTCGAGGAATTCGCCGCGCGCCATTTCCAGCCCCATCAGGAACAGCAGAAGGCCGCCGGCGATGCGGAAGGCATCCATCGAGATGCCGAAAAACTTCAGGACGTTCAGCCCAGCGAAGAAGAAAACCGTCAGGATCAGCGCCGTGAAGAGGCTGATATAGAGGCTCAGCCAGCGCCGCGCCGTCCGCGACTGGCTTTGCGTCGCAGCGGCGAAGATCGGCACGTTGCCGATAGGATCGATCAGCGCGAAAAGCGTGATGAAGAAGTTGACGTAGAACGCAAGCAGGGTCATGAGACCGTCTCGACAAGGGATGGCGTCTTTTTCGTGTACGGCGCTTTGCCCTTCAGAGCAAACTGGTTTCGATTGATCGCAAACCGAAGGACCTTATCGCATGACGACGCTTCTCAAGGCCGACGACCGCATGATCCTGGCGCTCGACGAGCCCGATCTCGATCGCGCCCGCGCCCTGGTCAAAACGCTGGGCGACAGCGTCTCCTTCTACAAGATCGGCCTGACGCTGCTGGCCCAGGGCGGCCTGGTGCTGGCAGAGGAACTGGCGGCGGACGGCAAGAAGATTTTCCAGGACTGGAAGCTGCACGATATCGGCGCCCAGGTCGAAGGCGCCGCCAAGGCTGCCAGCTCGGGCGTCTGCGACCTCTTGACCGTCCACGCCGAGCCGCAGGTCATGCGCGCCGCCGTGCGCGGCCGGACCAGCGACCGCACCAAGATCATCGGTGTGACGGTGATGACCAGCCTGTCGCAGTCCGATCTCGACGAGATGGGCTACGGTCTGGAACTGAGCGACCTCGTCATGCGCCGCGTCGACCAGGCGGTCGAATGCGGCCTCGACGGCGTCGTGGCCAGCCCGCACGAGGCGGCCATGATCCGCGCCCGCGTGCCGGCCGATTTTCTGATCGTGACGCCGGGCGTGCGGCCCGAAGGCGCGGCGCTCGATGACCAGCAACGCGTGGCGACGCCACAGGAGGCCCTGCTGCACGGCGCCTCGCACGTCGTGGTCGGCCGCCCGGTCAGCCGCGCCGCCGATCCCGCCGCCGCCGCCCAAGCCATCCTGGCGGCTCTGCATAACGTGTAATCACGCGGCCTTCTGCTCCAGCAGGAAGCGGACCATTTCGCGGCTGGCGTCGGGGCCGCGCGGGTCGGTGTATGACCCTGACGCGCTGCCACCCGACCAGGCGTGACCGCTGCCGTGTACCACCCAGTGCTCGATGACCGGCCGGCCGTCGCTGCTCCGTTCCGTGGTGCGGGTATAGGCGACGCCTGCCGGAGACTGGCCGCGGTCGACCGTGACCTGGCTGCCTTTGATGCGAGACTGGGCAACGACGTGCTCGCCATTGACCGGGTGGACGGTCTTGTCGCCGTCGCCGTGAAAGACGATGGTCGGCACGGGCGTTCGGTTCGGCGCACCGCCCGCACTGCCTGCGCCCATGGCGGAAAAGGCCGACGGCATGTCGCGGGCCGCGCCGCAAGCCAGGCCGGAATGGACGCCAACAGACGTATAGAGGTCGGGATAGGTCGCCCCCATGATCGCCGACAATGCACCGCCGGCCGACAGCCCCGCCACCATGACGTGGGCCGGATCGACGGCGTGCGTCGCCATGATCTGGCGGGTTATGCCGGCGATCAGCGACGGTTCTCCGCTGTCGCGGTGCTGGTCGTCGGCGTTGAACCAGTTCCAGCACTTCTGCATATTGGCCGACTGCGCTTGCGCCGGGTAGGCGACAAGGAAACCGAGCGTCTCGGCCAGGTCGTTCATCTGCGTCCCGGCGGCGAAATCGTCGGGCGACTGGGTGCAGCCGTGCAGCATGACGACCAGTGGCACCGGCGTGCCGTCATAACCGCTTGGGGTATAGAGCTTGTAGGACCGTGACCCGGCGGCATTGCTAAAGGCATGTTCGTCGAAGCTTGCGCCGTCGGGAACCGACAGGGCTGGACGGGCGGACAGGGGGCCGCCGGCAGGCATATGCGCCTTGAGACGGTCGAGAATCGTCGTGCGCCGCGCCGCGGGCACCGGTTCCGGCGCAGGTTCGGGCTCAGGCGCAGGCTCGGGGGCGACGGTTTCCGGTGCCGTCCATGTACCGCCCGGACCATCCGGGGGCACCATGTCAATGACCTCGTCGGGCACCTCATCGGGCTCGACGGAGCCAGCGTCCTTGTGGTCACGGCCCGTCAGGCCGCCGACCAGAAGCGCCATGGCGTCTTTAAGTTTGCCGGCGCGGGTCAACCGGGTGACCTCGGTCATGTCAATCTTGGGGAGTACTGTCACTGAATTATTCCTTGTGCTCGCGAGCGATGCGCGGTCAGGCGATCCGGTCGGCCAGGGCGGACCTGACGTCGGGGCTGGCCTGCAATGCGCCGAGGCTATGAATGGAAGCGATGGCGGCGCGCGCCAGGTCGGGCGTCACGTCAGCGGCGATCGTGGTCAGGCCGATGACGCGGATGTTCAGCGGCTGGCCGGCGGCACGCGCCGCCTCAAGGTCCGCGCGGCTGAAGTGGCGCAGGCCGAGATCGAAGGGCTGGCGCGCCAGCGATTGCTTGACGGCCTCATTCTGCCGGTCAAGCTGATTACGGATAGCGGTGCGGATAAAGTCGGTACGGTTTGAATAGAAGCCTTCCTGCACCAGCAGGTCTACATGCCCAAGGTCGACGTAGCCAAGGTTGATTGTGACCTTTTCGCTTTCCGGCGGCCGCGCCTTCGTTTGGGCAATACGTCCCATTTAACCTCCATAAACCATCTATATGGATGGTATATGGAGGGCTTGGACAGAGTTGCAAGCGCTCGCCTGCCTAAAAGTCGACGGCGATGCCCTTGCGTTCCCAGTCGCCGTAACGCGTGGGGTCCAAACCGGATGGGCCGCCTTCTTCTATGGCGCGGGCGATATCGGCTTCTTCTTTGGTGCGGCGCTCGGCGGCCTCGGCCAGGGCACGCTTTGCCTCAGGCGTCAGCACCTTTTTCGTCACTTCGCCGAGATCGGCGGGCTTTTCGGGTTCGAATGACATTTTTGTAAGGATGTGGCGGGGGGTTGCGGGTCTTCCCATATCTAGGCTTCGAATTCGCGAAGCTCAAGGACGCTTATAGATATGCATTTCAAGACCTGGATTCTGCTGGCTGGCCTGACGGCGCTGTTCGGCGCCTTCGGTCTCATGCTTGCCGGCCCGACCGGCATGGTAATCGCGCTGCTCATTGCCATCGCCATGAACCTGTTCACCTACTGGAACTCGGACAAGATGGTGCTGCGCATGTATGACGCCCAGCCCGTCGAACCGGGTGACTCCAATCCGTTGCTGCGTAGCTATTATAACGACATCGCCGAGCTGTCGCAGCGCGCCGGCCTGCCCATGCCCGGCGTGTACGTCATCGACAGCGACCAGCCAAACGCCTTTGCCACCGGCCGTGATCCGCAGCACGCGGCGGTCTGCGCCACGACTGGTCTTCTGCAACGCCTCGACCGCAGCGAAATTCGCGGTGTCATGGCACACGAACTGGCGCACGTCAAAAACCGCGATACCCTGACCATGACGATCGCGGCGTCGATCGCCGGCGCCGTTTCGTCCCTGGCCAATTTCGCCATGTTTTTCGGTGGTTCGCGCGACGATCAGGATCGCGGCGGCAATATCATAGGCGCCATCGCCATGGCGATCTTCGCGCCGATGGCTGCCATGCTGGTCCAGATGGCGATTTCGCGGACGCGGGAATACGCTGCCGACCGGGTGGGCGGAGAAATCTCCGGCGACCCTGAGGCCCTGGCCCGCGCCCTGCGCAAGATCGAAGCCTATGCGCAAGGCCTGCCGAATTACCACGCCGAGCGCAATCCGGCGACGGCACACCTGTTTATCATCAACCCGCTGCACGGCGGCGGCCTCGATAACTGGTTCTCGACCCACCCCAATACCGAGAACCGGATTCACGCGCTGATCCAGCTTGCGCAGGAAATGGGCGGCCGTAAGTCAGGAAAAACATTTACCGCGGTGCCCACAACCGATATGGGCTAGGCCGACTTCAATAATCTGACCCAAGCATCTTACATGACCCCTTCACGCCCCAAACGCCCGTCGTCCCGTTCAGGTTTCCATCCGCCCAAGACCAGGCCGCAACCGAAGCCTAAGCCCAGCTTCGCGCCCAATGAACGCGTCGCTACCGAAGACGGCGGCGATATCGGCATGCCGGCGCGCATCGCCGCCCTGGCCCTGGTCGACGCCGCGCTGGAAAAGCGCTCGGGCTTCGACGAGGCGGTGACGCGTTCGGATTTTCTGGCCCTGTCGGAAACCGAGCGCAGTTTCGCCCGCGCCCTGGCTCTCCTGGTGCTGCGGCGGCTGGGGCAGCTCGACGAAATCATCGAAAAGCGGACGCAAAAGACACCGTCGGATAGCGTATGCGCGCTGCTGCGCATCGGCCTGGCGCAGATAGGCTTCATGCAGGTCCCGGACTTCGCCGCCGTGTCGACGACGGTCAAGCTGGCGGAGCGCGAATCCAACACCCGCCCGTTCAAGGGACTGATCAATGCCATTCTGCGTGGCATCATCCGCGATCGCGAGGCCTCGGGCGCCTTCCCGAAGGCCAACCCGGCACGCCTAGTGCCCGACTGGCTGTTTCAACGCTGGGCCGCCGCCTACACGCGCCCCGACGCCGAAGCCATTGCCCTGGCGCTGACCGAAGAGCCGGCGACCGACCTCACCTTCAAGACGTCCGCCGACCTCGAGCGCCTGAAAGACGCGCTTGAAGGTACGCCGCTGGGCGACTTGGCCCTGCGCAGCGCCTTGCGCGGCGATATCCGCGACTGGGCCGGCTATGAAGACGGCGTGTGGTGGGTGCAGGACGCGGCGTCGAGCGTGCCGGTCGCCCTGCTGGGCGACCTTACGGGAAAGACGGCGATCGACCTGTGCTCCGCGCCGGGAGGCAAGACCTTGCAGCTTGTGGCGCGCGGAGGCGCGGTCGTGGCGCTCGACCGCTCGAAGAACCGGCTGAAGCGCGTCGAGGAAAACCTGAAGCGCACGAACTATGCCGCCGAACTGCATATGGCCGACGCCGAAACCTGGGACGATACACGTCAGTTCGATGTCGTCCTGCTCGACGCGCCGTGCAGCGCCACCGGCACTTTCCGCCGCCAGCCCGATGTCCTGTGGGCGACGCGGCCGGGCGATATTGCCAAGCTGGCCGACGTGCAGCACCGTCTTCTCGACTCGGCCGGTGCCCGCGTCGCACCGGGCGGGCGCCTTGTCTACAGCACCTGTTCGCTGGAACGCGAGGAGGGTGAAACTCAGATCCTGGCCTTCCTGCGCCGCCATCCCGATTTCGTCGTCGACACGGTCGGGTCGGACGAAGCCACAGCCGTCGGTTTGCCGCAAGCCTCGCTGAAGCGTGAGGGCTGGCTGCGCCTGCTGCCGCACCAAAGGCCCGGCGGACAGGACGGCTTTTTCATCGCGCGCCTGCGCCGAAACGGTTGACGGCAAGCCCGAAACAACGGTTATAAACACCCTCCAGCCTGGAATACCGACGCGCATGCCGATGTCCGCTCCGCTCATCTGTCCGTCCATTCTTGCCTCCGACTTCGCGCGCCTCGGCGAAGAGGTGCAGGCGATCACGGCGGCGGGCGCCGATTTCATCCATATCGACGTCATGGACGGCCATTTCGTGCCCAACATCACCATCGGTCCCGACGTTGTGAAGGCCTTGCGCCCGCATACATCGCTGCCGTTCGACGTCCATCTGATGGTGGCGCCGGTCGATTCTTTCCTGGAAGCTTTCCGCGCCGCCGGCGCCGACTATATGAGCGTCCATCCAGAAGCCGGTCCGCACCTGCACCGCACACTGAGGCAGATCCGCAGCCTCGGCGCCAAGGCCGGCGTCGTGCTCAATCCGGCAACGCCCGTCGAGGTGCTCGACTGGGTGATCGACGATATCGATCTGGTGCTGATCATGAGCGTCAATCCGGGTTTCGGCGGCCAGAGTTTCATCTCGTCGCAACTGCGCAAGATCGAGGCCGTGCGCCGCCGTCTTGACGCCATCGCGCATCCGGCCATTCTGCAGGTCGACGGCGGCGTCAATGCTGACAATGCCCAGGTATGCGTCGACGCCGGCGCGACGGCGCTGGTTGCCGGAACCGCCGTCTTCAAGGGCGGGGCACATGCCTATGCCGACAACATCAAGACGCTGAAAGGACTATAGGGCGCTATGCAGGCTTTCGAGCATAACGCTCTGCCGGAACTGAACGCTGCGAAGACGCCGTGGGGGCACGTCGTGCTCGCCTGGCTGCGCCGTCAGGCCGGGGCGGAACTGTTCGGTATGCCGGGCTACAGCCTGACCTTGAGAGGCGCCGTGCCCGAAGGCTTCGTGGCGGCGCCGCGCGACATGCGCCCGGCGTCAACGCAATTGGGGAAGGCGATCCTGCAAGGGCGATTTACTCTAACCGGGGCACGCATGAGCGTCCAGGGCAGCGGCGATCCATGGAACCGTCCGTCGCCGACGCGCGCCTTTGCCGTCGAGCTGCATCGTTTCGAATGGTTGCCGGCGCTGATGAGCCAGGGCGACGAGGGCTCCAGGGAGGGCATGCGGCTCTTTCTTTTGTGGACGCGGACCTTCAGCCGCTGGACGCCGTTTTCGTGGGGCGAGGAGGTCCTGCCGCGCCGTTTGATAAACCTCTGCATCTTCGCTCGCCGCCTGTCGAGCCAGGCGACGCCGAGCGACGCCATTGAGCTGGCGCAATCCCTGGCCGCCCAGGGCCGGCACCTTAAGCGCCTTCACGACGGCGCATGGTCGGCGGACAAGGCGGTGGCGCTGGTGGTGCTGGGCTGCGTGCTGTCGGGCCGCGTCGGCGACGGTTTCCGCATCTCCGGCATGAAGCTGTTGCACAAGGCGCTGAAGAAGGTCGTCAAATCCGACGGCAGCCACGCTTCACGCAGCCCGCAACGCGCCCTTGAACTGCTTTACGACCTGTTGCTGATCGAGGACGGTCTGTCGCAGCGCGGCCTGGCGGGTCCTGGCTGGCTCGACGGCCATATCGAATCGCTCAGCCGCTTCATCCGCGCCCTGTCGCATCCCGACGGCAGTTTGTGCGCCTTTCAGGGGGCGGAAGCGCTGCTGCCCGACTTGGTTCTGCCGGCCCTGGTTCACGATGAAAAGAACGCCGGCACGACGCCGCTGCAACTGGATGAGGGCCGTTATCACCGCCTGCTCGGCCGCTCGCTCAGCGTCTATGTCGACGCGGGCGAAGCGAAGACCGGCCCGTTCGGCCACACGGCGGTCGATCATCCGATGGCGTTCGAAGTGTCGGGTGGCCGTGACAAGCTGATCGTGTCGCCTGGCTGGTCGCCACGCCAGGGCGATCATATGGCATTTCGCCTGGTCGGTGCCGGCAATACGGTGTCGATCGCCGAGGCCAGCCTGCTAACTCCGGTGACCGGACGGTTCGGCGAACTGCTCGATTTCGCCATGGGCGGTCAGCACTACAAGGTGCGCAGCCGCCGCGTCGAAGCCGAGGACACCGGCTCATTGCTCGAGCTCGAGCACGACGGATGGAAGGCACGCTTCGGCCTCAAGCACGAACGCCGGCTTTATGTCGATGCCCAGCGCGACGAACTGCGCGGCGAGGACCGCCTGACGCCGGTCAGCACCAAGCAGACCGTGCCCATGGCGTCGCCGTTTGCCATCCGCTTCCTGCTGCACCCCGAAGTCCAGGCCTCGCTGGCGCGCGACAAGAAGAGCGTGCTGCTGCGCGGTCCGGGCGGGCGCGGTTGGTGGCTGCGCCACGACGCCAAGGACGTGGCGATCGAAAGCGGCCAGGTGTTTGAACGCGACCTGCCGCGCAAGACGTCGCTGATCGTGCTGCGCGGTGTCGGCCGGCTCGATGCGCCGACGCGCGTGCGTTGGAAACTATCGCCGGCCGAATCTTGATTCCGCATTCCTTTTTTATAAGTTGGCATCGAATCCGTCTTTCCTTTCGCAGGCTGCATCAGGTTTACTCCCGGCGAAACGGAGAAAAAAAACATGCCCAAGATCGCACATAAAATCGTTGCCGCCGCCATGGCGGGTGGCCTGGCTGGAGGCGCGCTGCTCTCAGCTGCCATGCCGGCCGAAGCTTACACGCGTTATGTCTGTAAATACGAACAGAAGCGCCGCGAACATACCGGGACGATCGTTGGCGCCATCGCCGGCGGGGTTCTCGGCAATGCTGTATCCGGTCACAAGAGCAAGGGCCTTGGCACCGTCGTGGGTGCACTTGGCGGCGCGGCTGTCGGCTCGAAGATGGGCCACGACAGCGGCAAGAAGGCCTGCACGCGGGATATGGCTTATCGCAGCGAGACGGTTTATTCGCGCGACAGTCACGGCCGCCGGGTCAAGACTGTCTATCGCTACGTCCGGTAACCGGACTTATAACCCAAGAAAATCAAGGGCTCCGCGATATCTCGCGGGGCCTTTTTCGTGCTCTCAAAAAAAATGCATTCTGAACAAGGATGAATGTGGCGCTCAAATCCCGTTCAGGTTGGCGGGTCTATAAAGGTCCTCATCAAGCCGAGGGAATATCCCGAAAGGCACAGACACACGAAGGACTTTAGTTATGATCTCGATGACCAAGACGATGAAAACCCTGACCGCCGCTGTTGTCACCTCCGGCCTGATCCTGACCGCGGCGGTCCCGATGGCGTCGCAAGCCCGTCCCTACACCCAGACCTACAGCTGCCAGGTCACCAAGAGCAAGTCCAAGACAACCGGCACCATCCTGGGCGCCATCGGCGGCGCCCTGATCGGCAGCCAGGTCGCCAAGAACGAAAAGGGCCTGGGCGCGGTCGTCGGCGGTCTGGCCGGCGCGGCGATCGGTTCGAAGGTCGGCAAGGACCAGGGCAAGCAACAGTGCAACAATGTCGAGAACTCGATGCAAAGCGCCGGTTATGATCGTTACGACCGCTACGGTCACCGCTACCAGACCCGTCGCGTCAGCTACCGTTACTAAGACCGCCCTGTCCGCGATCTTAGTCAGGCCGAAGGATGCGTCGCGCCCCCAACTGCGCATCCCAACGGCAACCCGGAGGAACCCCCGCCTGTCCCAGGCGGGGGTTCTTGGCTTGACGGGGTAGGCAAAGCGGATGGTGTCGTGTAAACGGCGCGCATTCCCCTCCCACCGTCACGGATGCCTCATGCCCGCCGCCCCCGACTTCCCGCCCGCGCCCGATCGCGTTATTCCGCAGCGCGCCCTGATCTCGCTGTCCGACAAGACCGGCCTGATCGAAGCTGCCAAGGGCCTGGCGGCGCGGGGAATCGAAATCCTGTCGACTGGCGGCACGCGCGCTGCCATCGAAAAGGCTGGCATCGCGGTGAAAGACGTGGCGGACGTCACAGGCTTCCCCGAAATGATGGACGGCCGCGTCAAGACGCTGCACCCCAAGGTTCACGGCGCACTGCTGGCCTATCGCGATGCGCCCGAGCACGCGAGGGCCTTGATCGAACACGACATCGCGCCGATCGACATCGTGTGGATCGACCTCTATCCGTTTGAACAGACGATCGCCGCGGGCGGCGCATTCGAAGCCGCCATCGAGAATATCGATATCGGCGGTCCGGCCATGATCCGCTCGTCGGCCAAGAACCACGCCTATGTCGCCGTCTGCGTCGACAAGGCCGCCATGGACGCTGTCCTGGCCGAGGTCGAGGCCAACGGATCGACGGGCCTGAATTTGCGCAAATCGTTGGCCGCCAAGGCTTTTGCCCGTACCTCGACCTATGACGCCGCCGTGTCGTCGTGGTTCGCCGGCCAGCTCGGCGACGAATATCCCGAGCGCAAGGCGATCGCCGGCAGCCGAATCCAGACCATGCGCTACGGTGAGAACCCGCACCAGTCGGCGGCCTTCTATCGCACCGGTGAAACCCGTCCGGGCGTCGCTACGGCGAAACAGCTGCAGGGCAAGGAACTGAGCTACAACAATGTCGCCGATACCGACGCGGCGATCGAACTGGTCGCCGAATTCGATCCGGCCGCCGGGCCCGCCTGTGTCATCGTCAAGCACGCCAATCCGTGCGGTGTCGCGGTGGGCGAAAGCCTGGCCGACGCCTATCGCCGGGCCCTGGAATGCGATCCGGTTTCGGCCTTCGGCGGCATTATCGCGCTCAATTCACGACTCGATCGCGCCACGGCGGAAAAGATCGTCGAGATCTTCACCGAGGTGGTTGTGGCGCCTGAAGCCGACGACGATGCGGTCGCCGTCTTCGCCGCGAAGAAGAACGTGCGCCTGCTGGTCACCGGCGGCCTGCCCGACCCGCTGGCCGGCGGCCAGGTCTTCCGCTCGGTGGCCGGCGGTATGCTCATCCAGTCGCGCGACACGGCACGTATTACGGCCGCCGACCTCAAGGTCGTGACCAAGCGCCAGCCGACGCCGACCGAAATCCAGGACATGCTGTTCGCTTTCACTGTCGCAAAGCATGTCAAGTCGAACGCCATCGTCTACGCCAAGGATGGCCGCACTGCCGGCATCGGCGCAGGCCAAATGAATCGCCGCGATTCCGCGCGCATCGCTCGCCTGCGCGCGCAGGAAGCTGCTGATGGCCTGGGCCTGGCGGATTCGCTGGCCCTGGGTTCGGCCTGCGCGTCTGAAGCCTTCTTCCCGTTCCCCGATGGCCTATCGGAAGCAGCGGCGGCCGGCGCCACGGCGGTCATCCAGCCAGGCGGCTCGATCGGCGACCAGGCAGTCATCGACGCGGCCGACGCGGCCGGCCTGGCGATGGTGTTCACAGGCACGCGCGTCTTCCGGCATTAACCCCTTGTGCGGTTGGCGCGGCTATAGTGCCGTCCCAACCTTATCCATCGCCGGCGACGGTGGTGGGGTATGCAAGGAGCACCAGTGCTCGATACTCTTCAGCGGCGATTTGATTTTCTGGCGCCTCATATAGAGGTCTTCGGACCCACAGGCGCGGAACCACGCCCGGCCGTGCTGCTGTTCCACGCCTGCAACGGTGTGCGCGAGCATATCCGCCAATACGCCGAAAAGGCCGTCGAAGCCGGTTTCCGCGCCTTCGTCGTCGATTCGTTCACGCCGCGCGGTTGGGACCACACGGCGGCGATCAGCCTGGTGTGTTCGGGCATGCAGCTGCACGGCTATGAACGCTCGGGCGACGTGCTCGCGGCGGTCTGGGGACTGTCGCAGCGCGCCGACGTAGACGTCACACGACTGTGCCTGGCTGGCTGGAGTCACGGCGCATGGTCGATCATGGACCTGATGACGCAGCGCCTGAACCGCGCGGGTTCGGCGCGGCTGATGGACCCGACGCCGGCCCCGCTGAAAGGCGTCAAAAGCCTGTTCCTCGTTTACCCCTATATAAACTTTCCGGCGCGCAGCAATACGCATCCGTGGGAATACAAGCCGCGTACCCTGGCCATCCTGGCGCGCAACGATTTTCTGACGGCGCACGCCCATTCGCTCAATATCGTCAACCATCTGAAGGCCGAGGCCGTGCCGATCGAAACGCTCGATCTCGACGCCACCCATTGCTTCGACGAGGACGGCATCCACTTCGGCGCCTTCATGTCCTACGACCGTGCCTGCCATCGTCGTGCCGAGGAGGCATTCGTGCGGTTTCTCGGTGAAACATTGTCTTGAACGCTGTTCAAAAATGAATATGATCGTGTGAATTCGAGGGAATTTGCCGATCATGGACACGATGGCCGAACGCTGGGCGCTGCTGCAAAAGGGCGTCACCGTCTATGGTCCCGAAGACGACCTGCCGCGCCCGGCCGTGGTGCTGTTCCACGGTTGCGGCGGTCTGCGCCCCCCCGCCCC
>FSUR01000223.1_pt1 | contig 19235 bp, 22 predicted proteins | sample 1637491 | NCBI WGS metagenome assembly FSUR01 (sample SAMEA3914816, study PRJEB12502) | metagenome | biome: forest; material: soil | place: USA | collected 2011-09-16 | depth 0.3 m
CAACAGAGCGCTTAAACGCCTCCGCGTATTTTGTCATGAAAAACCCCTGAAAGTTGGAGTCCAACTTTCAGGGGTCACATCACAACAGGAGGGGTTTTTGCGACCTCGTATTTGATGGCGCCGAGCCCATGTCTGCTGCATAGCCGGAAGCGAATGGTTTCGCTCCGCAGGAATGCTTCAGGCGGTCGCTAAGTCGGCGCCGGCTTGTCGCGACAGGCGAATACTCGTTGCCAAAAGGTCGAGCATATCGTGCAATACGTCTATATTGACCGGCTTGACCAGATGCAGGTCGAAACCGCTTTCGGATGTACGCTGGCGAGAGGCGTCGTCGCCCCAGCCGGTCTGGGCAATAATCTTGATATGGGCAAAATCCGGATCGGCGCGCAGTTTCCGGCAGACGTCGAAACCGCTCATGCCGGGCATGCCGAGGTCGAGCAGAATAATATCGGGGTGGAATTCCGGCGCGATGTCCAGCGCCTCCCGGCCGCTGAAGGCAGTGCGCACAGCGTAGCCTTCGGCCTCGACCGCCCAGCCAAGCGTCACGGCCGACGCCTCATTGTCGTCGACGACAAGAACTTTCAGCCCGACATCCTGCCCGACATCCCGAATGTCGCGGCCGGATTCGCTTTGTTGCAACTCGTTCATTTTTGCCGTCACTAACCTTTTGAAACTGAACGTTTCCCATCGCCCCTAAAGCAGCCCTTGGACCATCATATGCCGCGCAGGGCGGTAAAGATGCAGCAGGGCACGACGGGAAATTTGTAAGCGGACCATCAAGGACACCAAGTATCCTTTCACGGTAAACGGGGGAGAATGGACCCGCACGATCTCAATCGTTTTGTCACTGCGCAGGCGCCCGCCTTCGACAAGGCGCTGGCGGAGTTGCGCGCCGGCCGCAAGCAGAGCCACTGGATGTGGTTCGTCTTTCCGCAATTGAAAGGGCTGGGCGTATCGGCGACGGCGCAGCATTTCGGCATAGCTTCGCTCGATGAGGCAGCGGCCTATCTCGGCCACCCCGTTCTTGGACCGCGTCTCGATCTGGCGACGGAAGCGGTGCTTGGTGCGCCCGCGCCATCGTTGCGGGCGCTTCTCGGGTCGCCGGACGATCTGAAATTCCGCTCATCGATGACGCTGTTCGCACAGGTTCGGCCGCAACCGTTCACGACGGCGCTTGAACGCTGGTGCGATGGTGCCGATCTAAGGACGCTAAGCCTTCTCGGTCTGTAGGAGATCCGCGCCCTTGCGCACGGTTTCGACGGACAAGGCACCGGCGGGAAGCGGCCGGAGCAGTTCGGCTTCCGGACGGGAAAGCCATAGCCAGTCCGCCCATTGCCGGGGCTGCAGGACGACGACCTGGCGGTCGTGGTAAGGCGCGACGTCGGGACCGGGCGACGTCGTCAGCATGGTGAAGGCGGGCGGCTGGTTGCCTTCACCGTCGCGCCACAGGCCGGCGATGGCCAGGAAGGGCGCGCCGTTGAGCGTGAACCGGTGCTTGGTCTTGGGATACTTGCTGCCGGTAAATTCGAAAAAGGCCGAGGCCGGAATCAGGCAGCGGCGGCTGTCGCCGAAATGGCGGCCTTCGCTGCGGAAATTGAAGACCGGACCGCCGCGGCCCTTCGGCGGAAAGCCAAACGTCATTGTTGCCAGTTCGACGCCGTTACCGGTCGGGCGCATGACCGGTCCCGTATTGCCGATCCGGATATCGTCGCCCTGCGGCAGGTCGGCCTGCGACTGATGGTCCGGAATGCCGAGGTCGAGTTGCGGCATCAGCCCGGCATAGTCGGCGTAGCGGATATGCTGTTCGTAGTCGTTGCACATGGCAGCCGTCATCCCTTCCAAAGGAGCGGCCTGCTGCCACGTACACGCGTTTCTGCCGGGGGACTTTACTGCACAATGCCATAAGTTTTCAGTGGCGAAGGTTTTTCTACACCGTCCTTACATCCGAAAAAACCGTCACGACCGCTTTCTTACGCGGCTGGCCCTACATTGGAATCATGGCGTACCGGCGGCCTGCCGGCAGTGTTGAGGATTTCGATATGCAGGCGATTGAGCTGAAGAACGCAGTCGTGGTGGTCGTCGAGGCATTAAGCGATATCGGACGTGCCATCGCCTGCGCCTGCGCCGGTCAAGGCGCAAAGCTCGTCCTGGCCGGCTGCGACCCGCACGCCCTCCGGCAGCTCGCACTGCAGTGCCAGGGCCTCGGCGCCGAAACCGTCGTCGTTGATGCCGGCACGGACACGGTCTCCATCCGCAAGGTAATCAATGCCGCGCGTGAAAGTGCCGGGCGGATCGATATCTGGATTGGCCACGTGGACGATGGCGCATACGCCGAAGGCTCGAGGGCAGACCTCCGTTCCGTCGTTCCGGTGTTCCTCAAGCAAAAACGCGGTATCTTTATCAATCTCGGCGCCGACAGGATTTCCGCCGCCCTGCGCGCCCAGCTTTCGGCGCGCAGAAACATCCATCTCTGCGACCTGCAAGCCTCCTCCGGGCAGACGGCTGACAGGATTGCGGCAACGACCGTCGCCCTGGCGAGAGTCCCGCGGCCGCGGACCGCGCTCGGTGCCAATGACGACTTTGTCCGGCGGGCGCTGAAGTCCGGGACGGCCTTTTGTATAGCCGCACTCGGTGGGTTGGGCGGCGTGGCGACGGCAATGCAGGCCGCCAAGCTAGGATAGCCAGCGGCTTGTCGCGGTTCTACGCCATTCTTATCTGCCGGAAAATCGTTCTGACGGCTTCCTTATGTGGCTGATCCTAGGATTACAGCCATAACAATCCAGCCGGAAGGTAGGACTATGACAGGTGTCGACGTCAAGCGCGCGGTGGTCGTGGTCACGGGCGCTTCAAGCGGTATAGGTCAGGCGATTGCCGAGGCCTTCGCGGCCCAGGGGGCGAAACTGGTTTTGGCAGCGCGCGACATGCATGCGCTCAAAGAGGTTGCTGCTCACTGCCGCCGGTTGGGTGGCCGGGCAAAGCCCGTCGAGGCCGACATTACCGACGCGGGATCGGTCCAAAAACTTGTCAGGTCCGCGCGCAATTTTGGCGGCCGCATCGATGTCTGGGTCAGTAATGCCGGCGTCGGGGCCTTGGGGCGCTTCGAAGATACGCCCATCAAGGCGCATGCACGCGTTATAGAAACCAACCTGGTGGGGCATATGACCGATGCCCATGCCGTGCTCCGGTGTTCATGAAGCAGGGGCGGGGAGTCTTTATCAACATGATCTCGCTGGGCGGCTTTGTCGCGACGCCGTTTTCCGCCGCCTACAGTGCATCGAAGTTCGGCCTTCGCGGCTTTTCGGAAGCCCTCCGCGCCGAACTGTCCCGTTATCGCAACATCCATGTCTGCGACGTCTACCCGGCGTTTATCGATACGCCGGGCGTTGCTCACGCCGCCAACTATACGGGCAAGGCAATCTCGGCGCCGCCGCCGCCGGTGTTCGATGCGCGCAAGGTCGGCCAAAAGGTCGTGGCACTGGCGCGTCATCCGAAGCCGACCACGACCATCGGTGTCGGGATTTCGGTCATTCGCCTGCTGCACGCCCTGGCGCCCAACCTTATCGCGACCCTGAGCGCCAAAGCGACCAATGCCTATTTGAAAAAGGCCCCGCCGGCGCAAGTCAGGAGCGGCAATCTCTATCGTCCTCCGGCGACGGCCGGCGGTATCGACGGCGGCTACAAGCGCGTCAACCGCTTTCTCTACGGCGGCGGCACGGCCCTCGTCGTGGCGGCCCTGGCCGGCATAGGGGCGGTTCTGGCCTTGAAAAAGATGCATCAGGCCTGATTTACGGCGTTGGCGCACGGTCGTTCTTACGCAGCCGTTATGATAAGGCGGTTTGTCGCTATGGGATCATTATGCTGCGCTGCGGTATGTTCGCGCGAAATCTGAAAAATGCGAAGGACCGACCGTCATGCCCAGAGATCATGTCATCCTCGTCCACGGCCTGGCTGAGACGCCTGCCCATATGGCGGTGATCGAGGCCGCCCTGCGTGCCGAAGGCTATGACGTCACCAATCTCGGCTACCCGTCGACCACGGCGCGGACAGCCGATCTTGCCGATCGCTTTCTTGCCCCGTTGATCGACCACGCAAGCGCCGCGCCGCGCCTGCATTTCGTTACCCATTCCATGGGCGGCATCATGGTGCGGCACGCCCTGGCAAAGGCCCAACCGGCCAATCTAGGCCGCGTCGTCATGACGGCGCCGGGCAACAACGGTAGTGCGGTGCTTGAGCTTTATCGGCGTACGCCGCCATTTAAATTGCTGTTCGGGCCGGCGGGGCAGGAGACAGGACTGGGCGGCCACTGCTACGCCTGTGCGTTGCCGGGCGCCGATTACGAACTCGGCGTCATCGCCGGGACGGTCGGATTCGACCCGATCGCCTCCGTCGTATTGCAGTGGCCAAACGACGGGCGGCTGGACGTCAACAGCGTCAAGGTCGACGGAATGAAGGATTTCGCCACCGTGCCCGCCAGGCACGACACGGTGACATTTCATCCGCTGACCGTGTTCCAGACCCTGCAGTTCATCCGGCACGGCCGCTTCTTCCGCGAACTCGATCCGCGCCACTATCGCGAGCTGGCCAACGATCTATTGACGCTCGGCCGGGCAGGCCAGACGGCCCTCGCCGCCTAAAGTCGATTACCGTTGGTCGCGCCGTTCTTGCCGTAGTCCTCCGGCTGGGTATTGTCGGCCGGCGCCTTTCCGTAGCGCCCGCGCTCGTCGCGCCCTTGTCCCGGCATGTGACTGTGGCTTTCTTCGTTATCGAAGCCCGGACGGTTTTCATCGAAGGCTTCGTCGTGCGGCGTCTGCTCGGTCTGGCCTTCGGGCAGCCGGGCTTGTGCGCCGAAATTATCGCCGCGTTCGCCGCTTGCTGCTGCCGGGCGCTGATGCACCTCGTCCTCGTCGTAGCGGGCACTGCGCAGCGGTGAAGCGCCGTACTGCGCGTCGCGCCAGGTCGTGTCGTCGCCCACCGTATCGCGCGCCTGCAAGGGATAGGCGCCCGGGCGGTCGTCGCGGTCGAGTATACCATAACCGCCGCGTTCTTCAGTCCTGGCCTTGGGGTCATAGTCCTGCGACCAGACATTGCCCATGTGCCCCTGCGTCTTGGGCACGGCATGGACGCGCTGTTCCTCGGTCTGTGACTGGTTCAGACCCTGGCCTTCCGGGGTAATCGATGCGGCGCGATTGCCGCCCTGGACGGCGGCCGAGGCCGCATCCTGTTCGGGGGTCACACCGGGAGGCGCGCTGGGGTGCGGGGTATGGTCATCGGCGGACATGGCGGATCTCCTGTGTTCAGGAAATCCTATGCCCGCTTCGATAAGAACGGCATGCCCGGGCGGTGCCGTGCCGGCAAAAAAGGGATCAGCGCGGGGACAGGCCTTGTGTGGAGCCCATGAGCATGGCGCGGACGGCGCCAAAGGCGCGGTCACGGTCCTGCGGGCGAGCCGTCTGGACGTTTGTCATGAGAATGGCCAGGGTGGCCGGCAGGTGATCCGAAGCGTGCGTTACGGGCATTTTGCGCCTGTTATTGTTGCAATGGGACGGTACCTTAGGGATGGTGCCGTAAAGGTCGACATGATGAGACTAAGGTTTCCTCATCAAGAACATGTAAATTCAGCTGGTTAATTTCAAGATGCCGCAACTGACAGGTGAAGCGTAGCGACACCGGCAACGACGCAGGCGACGCCGATCCAGCCGGCAATGGCGACCTTTTCGCGAATAAATACCCGCGCCAGCAAAACAGTAATCGCGCTGGCGGCGGCGCTCAATGCGGTAGCCACGGCGACGGATCCGGACGCCTGGCCAAAGGCGAGAGCAAGATAGCCGCCTGCCGCCAGCACTGCCGTCGCGGCAATCAGAAGAGTGTCTCGGGTACCCGTCAGGCGGACGTCCTGGCGACGGACCAAGGCAAAGACAGCAACGACGATCGTGGCGAAGACGTAATAGATCCAGATGGCATCGAGCGCGCCGAATACCGGCACCGCATATCGGCCCTGGATCCAGTAGGCTGTACCGTAAAGCAGGGCCGAACCGGTTGCCGGCAGCCAGCCCGACGGCCGGTCGCGCTTGCCTTTGCCCGTTTCCGCATGCGGCACAGCCGACAGGACAGCGCCGGCAGCGGTCAGGGCAAGGCCAATTCCGGCGGCCCACCCGATATGCTCGCCGGTGGCGAAAGAGAGCAGCGCCCCAACAGCGCCGTAACAGGCCATCAACGGTGCGACGACCGCGACGCGTCCGACCTTCAGGCCATGGTAAAGGCAGGTCGTGCCGGCCAGCACCATCAGGCCCGAGCCCAGCAGCGTCACCCAGGCGAATGGATCCGCCGGCAGGGGTTTGCCGAAGGCCACCACGGCGCCGGTCAACAGCACGGCTAACAGGGCCTGTCCCCACAACAGAGTGCGCGCCACGCCGTTTTCGCGATTGGCCGAACGCGCTATCAGATCGGTGACGCCATAAAGGACAGCCGCCGCCCCGCCGAACAGGACGGCGTCATTCATCGGCCGAACAGGCGTTTACGCCGCTTCGGGCGTTTGAGCAGCGCGTAGATGGCGACGCCGGCCACGACGACGGCACCGGTCTTCAAGGCCAGCCCCTTCCTGTTGTATTTCAGGTCGGCGCCCAGGCCCATCTCGGCGAAGATGTTGGGCACGTGGCCCTTGGCCAGGTCGCCGGCGACGCCTTCGATCATGTTGATGCGGTCGGCCAGGATCAGTGCAACCCAGTGCAACTGCTTGTTTTCCGAATAGCGGAAGGCGAAGCGGCGAACCACGCCACTCAGGCCTTGGGGCGGCGACGTCGTGCCGAAGACCGCCGTCAGGTTCGGGCGTTCGTTGGAATGGAGGATTTCGACAGTTTCGGGCTGTTGCGGCGGGCGTTGCCACGACATGCCCTGGTGCTCAAGGCCGCTCTCCTTGCGCATTGGGTAGGCCGGCCAGTCCCTGGTGTTGACCTCGGCTTCGTGGTTCGGTTCGATATCGACGGCGTTGTCGGCCATGGCTTAAATCCCCGCGGTTGCCGGCACCAGGACCGGCTTGATGATGGTGTCGAGCTTGGCCGAGAACATGTGGTAGGCGTCGGAAATGTCTTCGAGGCCGAAGCGGTGTGTGATCAGACCCTTCGGGCTCAGGCGGCCATTTGTAACGTGGTCGACCAGGGTCGGCAGGAGGCGCTTGACCGAGGCCTGGTTGGCGCGAATGGTCAGGCCCTTGTTGAGGACATTGCCGATCGGCACCAGGGCATCGATCGGGCCGTAGACGCCGACGATCGAGACGATGCCGCCCTTGCGCACGCCGTTGATCGCCCAGTGCAGCGCGGTCGCGGCGCCGCCGGTCATCTTGAAAATGCGCCCGAGCGCCGTTTGCATCGAATTGCCCGAAGCTTCGCAACCAACGGCGTCAATGCAGACATCGGCGCCCAGGAAGTCCGTCGTTTTCTTGAGGAACAGGACCGGGTCGCCTTCGCGGAAATTATAGGTTTCACAGCCGGCGTAGTTTTTGGCGAATTCCAAACGGTAATCCAGGTGATCGACGATGATGACGCGGCCGGCGCCGAACAGCCAGGAACACTTGGCGGCCATGATGCCGATGGGGCCGGCACCGAAGACGACAACCGTATCGCCGGGCTTGATCGCGCCCATCTCGGCCGCCTGGTAACCCGTCGGCGTCACGTCGGTCAGCAGGACAGCGTCATCGAGATCCATGTCGCGCGGGATGACATAGGGACCGACATCGGCATAGGGCACGCGGACATATTCCGCCTGGCCGCCGTCATAGCCGCCCGTGGTATGCGAATAACCGTAGATGCCGCCAACAGCGGTCGCTTCCGGCGCCGACTCGTGGCAGTTGCCGAACAGGCCCTCGCGACAGAACAGGCACTTGCCGCAGGCAATATTGAACGGCACCAGCACATGGTCGCCGACCTTAAGGTTTTCGACCGCCGGACCGACCTCTTCGACGACACCGCAGAATTCGTGGCCAAAGGTTGTGCCGACGCGCGTGTCCGGCACCAGGCCGTGATAGAGGTGAAGATCCGAGCCGCAGATGCACGACCGCGTAACGCGAACGATCGCGTCCTCCGGGTGCTCGATTTTGGGCATAGGTTTCTCTTCGGCGCGCACGCGGTGCGGGCCGCGATAACTCATCGCAAGCATTGGGAACGGCTCCTCGTTCAGGATCGATGGCGAAGCTTAGGAGGCACGCTGTAAAAAATATATTAGGTTTGGGTTTTTTATAAACTATTGATTATACAAAAATCTTTGTGGTAAACCTAATCCGCGATGGCAATATCGAGCAGCACGTCGGCGTGGCACAGGCCATCGAGCGAACACCAGCACGCCAGGTTTTTGCCGCGTAAATCCCGGCGCACGGCATCTGCCGTCATGCGGCCGAGGCTCCAGTCGGGCACCAAGGTGTGTTCGCGAAACCTGGCCACAGCCGCTTCGCGATCGGCAATGCCATCCTTGCCCGGCACGAACGGATTGCCCCACATCGTCGGGCGCGCCACCACGACGGTGTTGTCGGGCTTGGTCCAGCCCTTCTTGCGCGAAAGCTGAACGCGGTGCGGCCTGGTCATTCGGCGCTGTCCGTGCGCGCTGCCTTGGGCAGGAACAGCCATAGGCCGGCACCGACGATGACGATGACACCGGCGGCCGTAAAGCCGTCGATGCGGTCACCGAAGAAGACGTAGCCCAGCATCAGACCCCACAGCATCTGGGAATATTGCGTCGGTGCGATGCGGCTGGCGGGCGAGCGGCGCGAGGCGGCCATCAGCAGGATATTGGCGCCGGCGGCCATTACGGCGAAGCCCAATATGGCCAGCCATTGCGGCGCGGTCGGCGCTACATAGCCCGGGACCATCAGCACGGCGCTGATGACCATCGGTGCGATCATCGCGGCGCCGAAAAGGTTGACCGGCTTTTCGTCGCGGCCGACATAGCGCAGCAGGACCGACAGGGCTGAGCCGCAGATCCCGCAGGTCAAGGCCGCTATGTGCCCGATGCCGATCTCTCGGAAGCCCGGCCTCAGCACGATCAGCACGCCGACAAAGCCCAGTACGATCGCCGCCCAGCCCTGACGATTGACCTTTTCCTTGAGGAAAAAGACCGACAGGGCCGTGGTGGCCAGCGGCATCAGGAAGATCAGCGCGAAGGCTTCCGCCATCGACAGGTGCGAAAAGGCCGTGACGCTGGAAAAGCTGCCGAGCGTACCGAGCGCGCCGCGCGTCAGCCACAACCATGGGCGTTTGGCGCGCACAAGGTCCATCACCGTCTCGCCGCGGCGCCAGATGAAGGGCAGTACAACGATCGAAAAGGCAGCGCCGAAAAAGGACATCTGGTAGGGCGGCAGGGCGCCATGGATCGCCTTGATGCAGGCGTCGCTGAGCGAAAACAGGGCGAAGGCGAAAAAACCTAAGGTGACGCCTTTGAACATGGCTGGTCCGGACGAATCGGCGAGGGGACGTGGAGCTTCACGTCCGACAAAAGGACTTCATACGCCCGCTCCGCCGGCAAGGCGATAGGCCGCATCACGAAATTATCAGGAAAACCTCGATCCGCCGGACGCCCAACCGGCGCGCCCTCACAGGATGTGCTTGCCGCGTTGAAATCGCGTGCTCAGATCTAGCTCGGCACGATATTTTCAGATGCAAAACTAACTATCATATGCGATAGTGTTGCGGCGAATGATCTTTCGGTCAATGCCGTCGCTGTGTGAGCCAACGTGCGCACTGACGAGGAAACAATTTGGTGAAGAAGCAGCCGCAACGTCGGTCCATGCGCTTCGAAACCGGTCTCAGGAAGGACGATAGAGTCTAATGCTCTTTACGGTCATTGCGGCGGCTTCGGCACTCACCATTGCATCGCCCGACAAGTCGGTCGAATTCAGGTTGTCAGGTGACGGCGCGCACTACTCCGTTTATCGCAAGGGTGAAGAAATTGTCGCCTCGTCGCCGCTCGGCGTGGTGCCGTCGCGGGCAGAGCCCTATGGCGATATGACCGCCACAGCGGTTCACAAGCAGAGCAGACGGCAGAAGATCCCGCTGGTCGCCACCAAGGCAAGTTCCGCGGTTGACGCCTATAATGGGGCCGTCGTGACCTATCGCGAAGCCTCGGGTCTTCGCCGTGAAGTCTCTGTCGAGGCCAGGGCCTACAACGACGGGATTGCCTTCCGCTATCGTCTGCCCGCGAGCGTGGCCCAGGCCCTCAAGGGCGAAGCGACGGCCTTCCTGTTTCCCAACGACGCGGAATGCGAAGTCAGCGAGTATGTCGGGTCGCACGAGATGACGTGGAGCAGCCTGAAAATATCGCAGCTTCAGGCGGGCAAGGTCTACGACGTGCCGGCCCTGTGTGCCTCGGCCAGCGGCCGCACCCATTTCGCCATCGTGCAGTCCGGTTTGGTCGGTTATGCCGGCAGCAGTCTCGAGCCTGTTGCCAACGGATTTCATGTGCGCGTCACGCCGCTGCCCGGCACGCCGGACGTCGCCGTCCGGTCCGCCAACCGTCTGTCGAGCCCCTGGCGCATCGTCATGATGGGCGACCGGGCCGGCGACCTGATCCCGTCCAATCTCATCGGCAATCTGGCGCCTCAGGCGCAGGGCGATTTTTCCTGGGTCAAGCCCGGCAAGGTCGCCTGGGACTGGTGGTCGGGACCGACCGCCGGCGTCAAGCCCAGCATGGCTTTCTATCAGCGCTTTATCGATTTCGCCGCTGCGTCCGGCTTTTCCTATTTCCTGATGGACGCCGGCTGGGCGTTCGGTTCGACGCCGTGCTGCAATCCGGATCCCGGGACGGACATCACGCGTGCCGACCCGGCCATCGACATGCCAGCCCTGGTGAAGTACGCGGCCGATCGCCACGTCGGCCTGCTCCTGTGGGCGCACTGGCGTCACGTTGAAACGCGCATGGACCAGGTGCTCGATACCTACCAGCGCTGGGGCATCAAGGGTATCAAGGTCGACTTCATGGAGCGCGACGACCAGGACATGGTCAAATTTTACCATGATCTGGCGGCGGGAACGGCAAAGCGCCACATTCTGCTCGACATGCACGGCGCCTATCCGCCGGCCGGGCTCGAGCGCACCTATCCGAACTTCATCACCCAGGAAGGCGTGCTCGGCGCCGAATGGAACAAGTTCTCGAAACGCGTGACGCCCGACCACAATGTCCGGCTGGCCTATACGCGCATGCTGCTGGGACCGATGGACTATACGCCGGGTGGTTTCCACAACGCCACACCCGAGACCTACGTCGTCCGGGACCTCATGCCGATGACGCAGTCGACGCGCGGTCAGGCCCTGGCCATGTATGTCGTCTATGACAGCCCGCTGCAGATGGTGTCCGACGACCCGTCGACCTATGTCGACGCGCCCGGCTTCGACTTCGTGAAGAGCGTGCCGACCGCCTGGGACGAGACGCGCTTCATCGGCGGCACGCCTGAGACCTATGTCGCACTGGCCCGTCGCAAGGGCGACGTCTGGTACGTCGGCGCCATGACCAATAATGACGCCCGGACGATCGATATCCCCCTGTCCTTCCTGGGCAAGGGCACCTATTCCGCCCGGCAATGGGTCGATGGCGCCGATGCGAACAGTGTCGCCGAAAGCGTTACCACCGTTGCCGCCGCCGGTCACACCTCGCTGACCTTGAAAGGCGCCGGCGGCGCTGTCATGGTGATGATCCCGAAACGCTAATCCAACGGAGCGGGCGTAACAGGGCAAGGTCCGATGCGGCGGCCAAAGATATGGGGAAGAGGCATGACGAATACCAAGGCCGTTCTGAACGGCAGGGCGCGCGACCAATGGGTTGCAAGGTTTGGGGCCGCAGCGGTCTTGGTGGCCGGCGCGCTCCTGGCATTCGGCCTGCCGGCCGCGGCAGAAACGCCCAAGGCATCGGTCAAAACGGCCCAGCCCGAATTCCCGACCATTCTCTACGGCGCCGCCTATTACCACGAGTACATGCCCTATGAGCGTCTCGACAAGGACATAGCGATGATGAAGGCGGCCGGCTTCAACGTCGTGCGCCTGGGGGAATCGACCTGGAGCCTGTGGGAGCCGGAAGACGGCCGCTTCGACTATGCCTGGATGGACCGCGTCGTCGACGCCATGGGCAAGGCCGGCATCAAGATCATCATGGGCACGCCGACCTATTCCGTTCCCGCCTGGATGGCGCACCAGCATCCGGAAATCCTGGCACGCCGGCTGAACAGCCAGCCGAACACCTATGGCATGCGCCAGAACATGGACACCGATGCGCCGGCCTACCGTTTCTATTCCGAGCGGTTGATCCGTCATATCGTCGCCCATTACAAGGACAACCCGAACGTCATCGGCTGGCAGATCGACAATGAAACCGGCAGCTACGGCGCGGCCAATGACGACGTCTTCACGGGCTTCCAGCACCATCTCGAAAAGAAGTTCGGCACGCCCGAAAACCTGAGCAAGGCCTGGTTTCTCAATTACTGGGGCCAGAATATCCATACCTGGGAAGACCTGCCGACGCGCGACAGCGCCCAGAGCACGGGCTACAAGCTCGAATGGTCGCGCTGGAGCCAGATGCGCGTCACCGACTTCCTGCACTGGCAGTCCGACCTGGTGCGTCAATGCGCTGCCCCGGCTCAGTTCGTGACGACCGACTTCGCCGGCCAGATGCATGCCGACGTCAATGAGGAAGCGGTCGCGGCCTCGCTCGATATCCCCGCCGTCAACATCTACCATTGGGGAACGCAGGATCAGTATAACGGCGCCGACCAGGCGGCCCAGGCCGATTTCACACGCTCGCTCAAGGGCGGCAACTTCCTGGTCACCGAGACCAATGCGCAGACGACGGACTGGAGTTCGTCCTTCCAGTACCCGCCCTACGACGGTCAGTTCCGCGAAGACGTCTATACGCATATCTCGAACGGCGCCAACATGGTCGAATACTGGCACTGGGCGTCGATCCCGGCCAACCAGGAGACCTATTGGAAGGGTGTGCTGTCACACGATCTCGAGCCCAACCGCGCCTATGCCGAGATGACCCGGACTGCGCACGAGTTGCAGACAATCGGTCCAAGGCTGGTGAACCTGAAGATCCATAACGATGTCGCCATCCTGTGGAGCCGCGACTCGCTCAATGCCCTCAACGACATGCCGTTCGCCAAGGACAGCCAGTGGGGCGGCGGCAGCGGCAAGGCCGACTACGGTTCGCTGGTCCGGCAGATCCATCGTTCGCTTTACGAGATGAACACGGGCGCCGACTTCGTCTTTCCCGAAACCCAGGACTTCTCGTCCTACAAGCTCCTGATCGTGCCTGCCCTCTATGTCGCGGACGACGCCCTGCTTCAGCATATCTCGGACTACATCAAGAGGGGCGGCCATGTACTGATGACCTTCAAGAGCGGCTTCACCAACGAGAATACGGCCGTGCGCTGGACGATGGCGCCGGGCCCCTTGCGCGAGGCATTGGGGTTCCACTACCAGGAATTCTCCAATCTTGCCCAGCCACTGGCGCTGAAGGGCGACCCCTACCACGCCGGCGCGGACAACAAGGTCCAATACTGGGCCGAGTTCCTTCAGCTCGAAACGGCGAAGGCACTGGCCTGGTACGACCATCCGTTCTTTAGCCGCTGGCCGGCGGTTACGGCCAACAGCTATGGCGCCGGCAAGGTGATCTATGAAGGCACCTACCTTTCCGACAAGCTGCAGACCGAGGTGTTGCGGTCCTACCTGGCCGAGCTCGGCCTGACCGGGCCGGACCAGCAGTTGCCGCGGGGTGTCCATGCCCAAAGGGGCGTCAATGGTTTCAACCGCCAGGTTCGCTATTACTTCAACTATTCGGGCAGCGAAGTCAGTTTCGATTACGGCCACAAGGCCGGAAGCGACCTGCTGACCGGCCGCAAGATAGACGAAGGCGCGAAACTGACGCTCGCACCCTGGGACCTGGCTATCGTGGAAGAGGGCGGAAAATAAGCCGGCAGGACGAGACTGGGAACGGAATGGCGTATGGATGCCATGGCGATGAGGGATACTGTGCGTGACGCGTCTTGGTCTTCGAGCGCACTGATGAGGCGCATTCCGATGTACACCAACGGTCGACAGCACCAGTTCGGTGCGCCCCGGCGCACGCCAATTGACAGCTCAACGACAGCACCAGCCTGCATTCGAAAAAAACACATAAACTGGGAGAACACGACATGAAACGCGCTGCCGGCCTGACACTCTTTGCCGCTATGGCGATGCTCTGCTGCCAAACGGCCTCTGGCCAGACCGCGGCGTCGCCCGCCATGCCGGCCTTCCCGCAACAGACCCCGGAAGAAAAGGCAAAGTCCGACGCCGACCAGGCAGCCTATGCCAAGGCACCCGACACCGAAGGGACGGGGGCGTACCCAGCGCTGAAGGAAATGGATCCGGGCCTGCCCGACCATGTCGTCTACCGGCCTAAGGATTTGTCGAAGTTCGCCGCGGGCCAGCTGGGCATCGTTGCGTGGGGCAATGGCGCCTGCGCCAGCGATGGCGCAGGTTCGCGTCTGCACCTGGCCGAAATCGCCTCGCACGGCTATGTCGTCATAGCGCCGGGCGGAATCCATTCCGGCCCGGGCTCGACGCCTGAGCCCCCACGGCCGGCCGGCGCATCGGGCTTCCAGCTTCAGACGACCAGCGCCGACGTCAAGGCCGGCCTTGAATGGGCGCTTGCCGAAAATGCCCGTCCCGGCAGTCCCTATTACGGCAAGATCGATCCGGCCAAGATCGCCGTATCCGGTTTCAGCTGCGGCGGCATCCAGGCCATCGCCCTGGCGGGCGACCCGCGCGTCAAAGCCGTCATTATCGACAATAGCGGCACCTTCCCGGACGACGCCAACTTCCTTTCGGCGCTCAACGTGACCAAGGCGACGCTCAAGACGCTGCACACGCCGGTGCTGTACATACTGGGCGGTCCCAAGGACATTGCCTACAAGAACGGCATGGACGACTTCAGCCGCATCGATCACGTGCCCGTCATGGTGGCCAGCAACGCTGCCGGGCACGGCGGCGATTTCCTGCGGCCGAATGGCGGCCCGTCAGCCAAGGCGGCGGCCCTGTGGCTGGAATGGCAGTTGCGCGGCGACAAGACGGCGAAGGCCTATTTCGTCGGTAAGGATTGCGGCATCTGTACCGATACGCAGTGGACTGTTCAGCGCAAGAATTTCCCCGGTTCATAACGAAACCCCGAGTCCTGGGGCGGTCACACCTTCAGTGCGGCCGCCACCCTTGCCTCATCCCGCCCCTTGCGGCATAAGGCGCGGATGACCGACAGCCTTACGACAGCCGCGCATGACAGGGCGTTTCGCTTTTCTGTTGCGCCCATGATGGACTGGACCGACCGGCATTGCCGGGCGTTTCACCGTGCGCTGACGAAACAGGCCCTGCTCTATACCGAGATGGTGACGTCGAAGGCCGTGATCCACGGCGACCGCCAGCGACTGCTCGGTTTTTCCGATCTCGAGCACCCGGTTGCGCTGCAGCTCGGCGGTTCCGAGCCGCACGAGCTGGCCCAATGCGCGAAGATCGCCGAGGACTGGGGTTATGACGAGGTCAATCTGAATTGCGGTTGTCCGTCCGACCGCGTCCAGTCGGGCAGCTTCGGCGCCTGTTTAATGCGCGAGCCGCAGCTGGTGGCCGAAGGCATGCAGGCCATGGCCGAGGCGACGCGCCTGCCTGTTACAGTGAAATGCCGCATCGGCGTCGACGACCAGGAACCGCGCGATGCCCTGTTCGCCTTGGTCGAGGCCTGCGCCAGGGCTGGTGTGACGAGCTTTATCGTCCATGCGCGCAAGGCCTGGCTGAAGGGATTGTCGCCAAAGGAAAACCGTGACGTTCCGCCGCTCGACTACGATCTCGTTTACGAACTCAAGCGGGCGCACCCCGGCCTGACCATCGCCATCAATGGCGGCGTTGCGTCGCTCGACGAGGCGGAAGCGCACCTGGCCCACGTCGACGGCGTCATGCTGGGGCGCGCCGCCTACCACGAGCCGGCGCTGTTAGGCGCGGTCGATCGCCGTTTTTTCAGTGCTGGCCACGATATCGGGCCTTTCGAGGCGCTAAAGGCCTACCGGCCCTATGTAGAGGCACGGCTGGACGAGGGCGTGCCGTTGCCGCACATGGCGCGCCACATGCTGGGCCTGATGCACGGCCTGCCGGGGGCGCGGGCTTTCCGGCGAATTCTAACTGTCGATTCGATCGCAGCCGGGGCCGGGATCGAAGTCGTCGACCGCGCGGAAGCGGCGGTGCGCGACGCGCAGGAGGCCGCGCGGCTTCGCCGGGAAGCCTTTGAGGCCGGTCTGTCGGCGTAAACTTACGGGTGGAGCACGAGCGACGACGGCGTCGCTTCGATGCGGCTCAGACGGCCAAGATAGCTCATGCCGAGAAGCGAAGTCGACAGGCCGTCCTTGACGACGAGCGCGTCGACATTGGCGATTTCGCTGCGTCCGACGCCGACGGTGGTCAGGGTGACGAATGCGGCGAGAGTCTGGCCATTGGCCGTCAAAATCTTCTGGTCGTAGGTAAGGTTGCTGGCGTCGAAGCCGAGGCGCTTGGCGTCAGCGGGTGTCAGCACGACTTCGGTGGCGCCGGTATCGACCAGAAATCGGACGGCCTTTTCGTTGACCAGGGCGGTGGCCCAGAAATGACCATCGCCCGATTTCGGGATCGCGGTGATGCGATTGTCGCCGGGGGGTGCTTCCTGCACAGCCATGACGACCGGTGCGGCCGACGCCTGGGCTTCGTCGCTATGCATGCGGTTGTCGAGCGAGATGACGCCGACGCCGGCAAGGACTGCCGTGACGACAGCTGCCCCCATGACAAAGACCGATTTCAGCATGCGAGTGTCAGGTCCCTTCTGGATCAGCCGCGGCGCGGCCCGGGCCGCGTTTTTGGCCCGTCTTGATCATAGCCCAACAGGGTTAGTGTCCGGTGAATCTCCATTTCCGAATCGGAAATTTGCAGAAGTGAACTTCTCATAATCTGTTAACCAATATTAATATCAATTATATCAGTATATTGAGATGCGGAAAAAAAATTATTTAGTCCGCGTTCGGATTAGTTATTGCGTTTTCGCGTGGTTGGGGCATATTCGCCTTTGACGCGACGAAGACTGAGAGGGTGAGAACCCCTGGGAGTTTGCGGCGCGTCTTCTGGTCCATGTTTGCATTTGGAAAAGGAGACGCACACCATGCAAGACCGAGACAAAAAAGCCCACGCCTTCACCTCCTTCGCCCTGTTTGGCGGCCTGTTCGGCAGTCCGCGCGACAGCGGCAAGGCCCCGCGCAACGTCAGTCGTCCGCAGGACTTCCGTCCTTTCGACCGCAAATAACGCGGCTTGTGGCGAAATTCGTAATCGCCAATGAAAAGGCCCTCCGGTTCGCCGGAGGGCCTTTTCATTATTATCCCTGAGGTCATCACAAGGCGGGGCGGTCACCCCGATAGGCTATGCGCACCGGGAACACGCCGCGGCTTAGTTGGCAGCCAGCTTGACGCCGGCCTTGGCTTCCGCCGCCGCCATGTTCGGGCTCGACTTGGTGACCTTGGCCGTGGCGCCATTGCCTGCTGCGTCGAACTTCGACGTGATTTCGACCCAGTACAGGCCGTCGGCCGCCAGGAAATTGTATTTGAAGTCGATGGTGTATTTGCCGCCGCCGAATTCGCAGCTCTCGACGTTGACCATCTGCTTGCCGGTCACCGCGACGACCTTGGACACGGCGTCCTTGCCGATACCCGCGGCCAGCATGCCGGCCGTCGATTGTTGGTCGTCGGAACATTCACCGGCGAAGGCCTGGCCGGCAACAAGCGCCAGGGCGAGCACACCGCCGGCGATAAGGGTTTTCTTGATCATTCTCTGTCTCCTTGATTTTCTTCAGGGTAGGAACAGAGTAATCGAAATAGGATAAGGTTCCGTAAATCGCTGTTATTGTCGAACAATTAACGCCGTACGGGCCCGAGGGTCTGGGCAACCGGAAAGATGACCATGGAAAAGGGCTGCAGCCGGATGGCGCAGCCCTTTTTTGTCTTCCGAGCCGCTTTAGTTGGAGGCGAGTTTGACGCCCTTGGCGGCCGATGCCGACGCCAGGTTTGGCGAAAGCTTGGTAAACGTCAGTTCCTTGACGTCCTTGCCGATCACCTTGGCCTTGCCTTCGACCCAGTAAAGGCCATCCGCGCCGATCAGGTTGTACTTGAATTCGGCGACCAGGCCGCCGCCGCCTGCGTCGCAGGTTTCCAGGTTGATCATCTGCTTGCCCGCGCCCGAAACGACGGCGCTGATCTTGCCGGAGGCAGCGGTCGCGACCGCCTTGCCGACTATGTCTTCCTGGCCATCGTCGCAATCTGCGAAGGCATGGGTGGCGAACAGGCCAAGGCCGAGGCTGAGGGCAATGGCGGGGAGGGACTTGCGGGCAGTAAGCATTTTCACTCTCGTTTCTACGGGACGCTTAAAGACAGAACCGGCAAATTTGATACCGGTAACAATGGGCAAGTCGTTTCCTACAGAACCATGTTTAACACCGGGTGAAAAAAATGGTGCGACGCAATAATTTTTTTCAAATACTCGCATACGGCCAAAAGAAAACGGAGACACCTTGCGATGCCTCCGTTGCTTTAAACGATTTCCGGACCGCGGGGCCATGCGGCCCGGACTTTGCGGATGCGGGGGTCAGGCCGCGGTAAGTTCCGACAGGAAGCGGCGGATGTTCTCGCTCATGGCGTCCGTGCGCTGGGTAAGCGCCTGGGCGGCACCCAGCATTTCCGTCGACGCCTTTTCGGTGTCGGCGGCCGATGCCGAGAGCTGAGCAACCGACGACGAGGCCATTGAGGTACCGTCCGACGCTTCGTTGACGTTGCGGGCGATTTCGTTGGTGGCATCGCCCTGCTGGTGGACTGAGTCGGCGATCGAGGAAGCGATCTCGTTCATGTGCTTGATCGTTTCGCCGATGCCGCGGATGGCGTTGACGCCGTTCTGGGCGGCGGCCTGGATGTCCTTGATGCGGTCGCGGATCTCGTCGGTCGCCTTGGCGGTTTGCTGAGCCAGCGATTTGACTTCCGAGGCGACGACCGCGAAGCCCTTGCCGGCTTCACCGGCACGCGCCGACTCGATCGTGGCGTTCAGGGCCAGCAGGTTGGTCTGATCGGCGATGGTGGAGATCGTGCCGGCGATCTGGTCGATCTCGGCCATCGTGACGGCGAGCCGCTCGACCGTCTCGGCGCTCTCGCGCGACCGGGCGCTGGCCTGGTGGGCGG
>FSUR01000289.1_pt1 | contig 18871 bp, 19 predicted proteins | sample 1637491 | NCBI WGS metagenome assembly FSUR01 (sample SAMEA3914816, study PRJEB12502) | metagenome | biome: forest; material: soil | place: USA | collected 2011-09-16 | depth 0.3 m
CGGTACCGGCGGCCAGAAAGGCCTCTTCAGCCCCCCCCGCCACCACCGACACGACTGTCGATTCCTCGAAATTGATTTCGGACGCTTCTTCGCCCATCGGCCCGGTGGGCTTGAGGAACGGCCACACCACGGCCCCACCGGCGCCCGACGTCGCCAGAAGCTTGCCCTTGGCGAAGAACTGCATGGACTTGATCTTGGCGGGGGAGCCGCCCATGCGCATGTCCTTGGAATCCTTGGTGCGCCACCCGTGCAGGGCGTTTTCCTGCATGGCGGTGATGACGTAGTCGCCCGACGGCGCCACAGCGATCTTCGTGTGCGAGCCGGCCCAGAAGAGCTTGTTCGGCTTTTGCTGCGCAATGCGCGAAAACCAGACGACGACCCCGTTATAGGTGGCGCAATAAAGCTTCCTGCCGTCGGGCGAAAACGCCAGGTCCGACACAGAATGGTCGTGCGTAAAGATGTTTTCGGTCTTTTTTAGCAGGTCGCGGACATAGACGGTCTTGGCGGCGGCATAGGCGATGACCTGGCTGTCCCCAGCCACGGCAATGGCATCGATCCAGGCGCCCTTGTGCGAGGCCAGCTCGATCGCGCCGCCGTCCTTGGTCGTCCAGACGACACGGCCGTCGTCGCCGCCAGTGACGATACCGAGACCCGTCGGGTGCACCACCGCCGACAATATGCCGGAATTGGGATGAGCGTCGACGCTCTTGTCTGCGTCGGGAAAGACAACCCGGCCGTCGCCGAGCGCCACGACGGGATCGTCGAGTGCGTCGAACAGAGCCGCGACAACGTAGGATTCGAAGGATTGGGAATAGGTAATGGACATAGTTGGGCTTTAAACAAAGTCGGAGAGTTTGAACATACTTCTCCTCCCCGTTGAAAGTGGGGAGGGGGACCGCGAAGCGGTGGAGGGGTCTCTTCCTTTAGCTTCGCCCCCTCCGTCAGCTGCGCTGACACCTCCCCATGCTTCGCACAGGGAGGAGAAATTATTACCCCGCGATCGTCGCTTCGAAGCCGGCTTTCAGCGCCGCCTGATCGAGATTGCGGCCGATAAACACTGCGCGCGACACGCGATCCTCGCCATCGCGCCAGGGCTGCTGCAGTTCGCCCTCAAGGATCATATGCACAGCCTGGAACACCAGACGCTTTTCCTCACCCTTGACGCTCAATATGCCCTTGGCGCGCAGGATGTCCTGGCCGTTTTCCGCCAGCAGCTTGTCGAGCCACTGCGTAAACTTGACGCCATCGAGCGGCTTCGTCGTCGACAAGGAGACACTCTTGATCTCTTCGTCGTGGATCGGGTTGATCTGGTGGCTGCAATGTTCATCGTGGACGTGGCCGGCCTCTCCGTGCGCCGGTCCATGATCATGGTGATGATGCCCATGGTCATGATCGTGGTGGTGATGGTCATGGTCATGATGATCGTGATCGCCGGTATTGGCTACGGCTTCCATCTTCGACAGGTCGAAACGATGCTGGTTGAGCAGCGACTTGATCGGCACATCCGAGCGCTGGGCGCGCTGGATCGTCGCCAGCGGGTTCAGCCCCTTCAGGCGGCCTTCGATCTCATCGAGCTTTTCGGCCGACACCAGATCGGTCTTGTTGAGGATGATATGGTCGGCAAAAGCGATCTGTTCCTTGGCTTCCTTGCCATCCTTCAGGGCCTGCTCGAAATGGCGGGCGTCGACGAGAGCGGTGACCGAGTCGAGATAGGTCTTGGCCTTGATTTCTTCGTCGACGAAGAAGGTCTGCGCCACCGGGCCGGGATCGGCCAGGCCGGTCGTTTCGACGATGATGGCGTCGAACTTGCCCTTGCGCTTCATCAGCCCTGACAGGATGCGGATCAGGTCGCCGCGCACCGTGCAGCAGACGCAGCCGTTGTTCATCTCGAACACTTCTTCGTCGGCGCCGACGATCAGGTCGTTATCGATGCCGATTTCGCCGAATTCGTTGACGATGACCGCGTATTTCTGGCCGTGGTTTTCCGACAGGATGCGGTTGAGCAGAGTCGTCTTGCCGGCCCCGAGATAGCCGGTAAGCACGGTGACGGGTGTCTTCTGGCTGACATTCGCGGTATCGGGCATGACGGACCTTTCGCAGTGTTATTCTGTATCTTGCCGTCTAAGTATGCCTTTGCGCCGTGAAATCAAGCGGAAGTGAGCGCGTATCTCCGGAATCCTACTGCGCAACTGGCCGTAGCTGCAGTATATAGAAACGGCTGGGGACATCATGATCATCTTTGGCCTTCCGCCCGCCGTTTCTGCGCCGCAAGACCCATGCGACACGATGCCGGCCACGCAAATGCACGTCATGTGTACAACCGTCACTCCATCTCCCGATGGCAGGTGGAAGCTGGTTGTTGCCGGAGACGACGACGGCAGGGGCGCAGCGAAGCTCCGAAACCTGCGCCTGCCGCAGAATCCTGAATTACGCGGCGCTCTTGTGGATGTTCGCACAGGACGGATAATCTACAAATTCGAGATGGAACGCAGTGCCTGGGTGCACTGGCTGCCTGGCGGGCAAATTCTCATCGTCAACTATTTCCAGGGCAGCGGCACGACCATGCCTCTTGTCTTCCAATTGAAACAGGGCCCAGTCAAAGAGCCGATAGACCTGAGCGCGCTGGTCTTTCCTGACGTCTTGAAACGCATTCATCATCGCCGGAATCAGGTCTACCACTACTACGTCAACTACGTTTCGGATGAAGACCGGGACATCGTCATTTCCGCCGAGCCGCAATTCGTCCTCAAAGGCGACGAGGGGCCCGGCGACGGACGGTGCTATCTCTACCGCGTGGATAAGGCGACCTTTAGCCACTACCGTTTCATCAAGGAAGTTCCAGAGGACAACTGCCCCAGTCATCCTGAGGAGCATTGGAGCTAAGGCCATTTGACGCGGCTCCTTTAGGCCTCTACACGAACGGACCGCGTTGCCGTTGAGACCTAAGATGCGCGACTTCTCCGCCGAGCTTGAGCAGTTAAAAGACAAGGGCCGCTACCGGTCCCTGCGTCGGCCGGGCGGCATCGATCTGTCGTCGAACGACTATCTCGGCCTGTCGGGGCATCCAGCTTTGCGTCAAGCCGCGATCGAGGCTTTGGAAGATGGCATCGAGATTGGGGCGACGGGCTCACGCCTGTTGCGCGGTCACCGCGACGCCCATGCCGAACTGGAAGCCTTTGCCGCACAGCACTTTAATGTGCCAAAGACGTTGTTCTTTGCCAATGGCTTCCAGGCCAATTACGCGCTGATCACCACGCTGATCGGGCGGCACGACGTCGCCATCTTCGATGCCCTCTGTCACGCCAGCATGCGCGATGGCTTGCAAGCGGCTCACTGCGACACGATCAAGGTCCGGCATAACGACCTCGACGCCTTCGAGACGGTGCTGAAAAGGCCGCGCCGGACGGGTGCACAGGCTTGGGTGCTGGTCGAGTCGGTCTACAGTATGGACGGCGATCTCGCGCCGGTCGCAGACCTGCTCCGGCTGTGCGAACAGTATGACGCCATGCTGATCGTCGATGAGGCGCACGGCACAGGCGTGTTCGGCGCCACGGGCCGCGGGGTCAGCGAAGGCCTGCCGCACGACCGGCTGATCAGCGTGCACACTTGCGGCAAGGCGTTAGGCTTAGCGGGCGCATTGGTGTGTGCCCGCGCCGATATCGTCGACTATCTGATCAATGCCGCGCGGCCCTTCATCTTTTCGACGGCGCCCTTGCCGTTGCAGGCCATGCTGGTACAAAAGGCGCTGCAGTTGGCGGATGCCGAGCCATGGCGGCGCGACAAGTTGAAAACCCTTCAGGCCTTTGTCGGGGCGCGTTTGCAGAATCTGACGGTGCATAGTCCGATTGTGCCCATTCTTATTGGCGAAGATGCTCGCGCTGTCGCCATCGCCGAGGCTTTGCAGGCGCAAGGCTTCGATATACGCGCCATCCGCCCGCCGACGGTTCCCTCAGGTACAGCGCGGTTGCGTCTGTCGCTCAATGCCAACCTGACGGAAGACGACCTGACGGCCTTTGCCAATGCCCTGTCGCCGTTGTTGGAAGGGGATTACGCTGGATGAACACAACTGCCGGCGCCGTAGAAGCAAGAAACCCCACCACCACATCTCGCTCGTTTGCTAACGCAAATCTCGCTCGTGCGGTCCCCCTCCCCATTTCCTTCGGAAACGGGGAGGTGCGAAAAACAGGTTCTTTTGCACCTCCCCGTCGCGAAGCGATGGGGAGGGGGACCGTCACACGAAGCTCTTGCGAAGTGGGATGGTGGTGGGGTTTCTTACTTTGGAAATCCCAGCCATGACCCGCACCTTTATCGTCTCCGGCACCGATACCGGCATCGGCAAGACAGCCGCGGCTGCAATGCTGACGCTTGGGCTCAAGGCGCATTATTGGAAACCCATCCAGTCGGGCACCGCGGACGGCACCGACACCGACACCGTCAAGGCGCTGACCGGAATGCCCAGCGACCGTTTCCTGCCCGAAGCCTATGTCCTGACACAACCCCTGTCACCGCATCGATCGGCCGAGCTTGACGACGTCGAGATCGACACCGGCCGGCTTAGCCTGCCGCAAGTCAACAGGCCGCTGATCGTCGAAGGCGCCGGCGGGCTGATGGTGCCGATAACGCGCGGTCTTCTACAAATCGACCTGTTCAAACGCTGGAACGCGCCGGTCATCCTGTGCGCCCGCACCGGGCTGGGCACGATCAATCACACCCTGCTGTCGGTCGAGGCTCTTCGCGCCCGGAATATTCCCCTGCACGGCCTGTTATTCATCGGTGACGACAATCCCGACAACATTCGCACCATCACCGAGATGTCCGGTGCGCGCCTGCTCGGCCGCCTGCCCTGGTTCGAAAGGCTCAATGCAGACACCCTGAAAACAGCCTTCGCCGATCATTTCCGCCTGGAGGACTTCGTTTGAGCGCCATCTGGCACCCCTTCACTCAGCACGCCCTGATGCCGGAGCAGATCGCGGTCGAACGCACCGAAGGCGCCTGTCTTTATACCAGGGATGGCCGACGCATCATCGACGCCATCTCGTCGTGGTGGGTCAATGTCCACGGCCACAACCACCCGAAGATCGTCGCCGCCGTCCAGGAACAGCTGGGCCGCCTCGACCAGGTCATCTTCGCCGGCTTTACCCACGAGCCAGCCGAACAGCTTGCGGCGAAGCTGATCGAGATCACCGCCCCCGACCTTACCCACGTCTTCTTTTCCGACAGCGGCTCGACCGCCGTCGAGGTCGCGCTCAAGATGGCGCTCGGCTATTTCACCCACTCCGGCCGACCACGCTACGGCATCGCGACCTTCGAGCACGCCTATCACGGCGATACGGTCGGGACCATGTCGGTCGGCGGCAAGAGCGTGTTCAACGCCGCCTACGAGCCCCTGCTGTTCGACGTCCACCGCCTGCCCTTCCCGGACAAGGGCGGGGAGCATCTGACGGTTGAAGCCTTCGAACGCCTGGCAAGGGCCGGCGACATCGCCGCCCTGATCGTCGAGCCGCTGGTACTCGGCGCTGGCGGCATGCTGATGTACGGGCCCGAAGTTTTACGCGAACTCCACACTATATGTCGGCGTCACGGCGTCCTGTTCATCGCCGATGAGGTCATGACCGGCTGGGGCCGCACGGGCACGCGCTTCGCCTGCGACCAGGCCGGCATCACACCCGATATCGTCTGCCTGTCGAAGGGCCTGACCTCGGGGTCCCTGCCTCTGGCCGTGACCCTGGCGACCGAAGACATCTACCGGGCCTTCTACAGCGCCGACCGCGCCAAGACCTTCTTCCACTCGTCGTCCTTCACCGGCAACCCGCTGGCCTGCGCCGCCGCTAATGCGTCCTTGGCCCTGTGGGACGAAGAGCCGGTGATGGAGCGCATTCAGCAGATCCACACATGGCAGGCCGAGGCACTGGGACATTTCGCCGCCCGGCCGGACGTCGTGAACGCCCGCCACACCGGCACCATCATGGCCTTCGACATCCGGGTCGACGATCCCGGCTATCTGTCGGGCATCGGGCCGAAGCTCTATCGTTTCTGTCTCGATCAAGGTGTGCTGTTGCGTCCGTTGGGGCAAACCCTCTATATGCTGCCGCCCTATTGTCTTAGCCGGGAAGACCACGATGCCATTGTCGCAACCCTTGACCGCGCCCTTGATGCTGTCCGCGACGGAGCGCTTGAATAGCGACCTGGAAGCCCCCTTTCGCGCCTTCCTGAAGACAGTGATCGCCCAGCCGGAAGACCACACGCGCTTCCTGAACCTGCTGTCCCTGCTCGAACACGTCGGCAGCCGCAAGATCATGCTGTCGCAGATGAAGGGCATCCTGACCCAGGACATCCTGAAGCACTTGGCTGAGGAAACGCGCCACGCCTTTTTCTTCAAGCGCGAAGCCGAGAAGCTGGCGGGGCGCAAGCTCGAAGGCTATTCCGACGCCGAAACCCTGGGTGCCGGGCCTGGCAAGCTCTATTTCGGCCGGCTCGATGCCGGGCTGACGCGCCATCTGGGCCACCAACACGCCGAAACCGGCTATCTATGGGTGTCGCTGGTCGTCGAGCTGCGCGCCATCTGGGTCTATCGCCTCTACCAGAATGAACTGAAGGCGGCCGGCTATCCCCTGCCGCTGAAGAGCATCATTGCCGAGGAAGACAAGCACCTGATCGACATGATCGACAGGCTGGCCGAGATCGGTTTCGACACCTCCGCAGCGCTTTCGGCGGCGCAAGTGCTGGAGAAAACCCTGTTTCAGCGCCTGTTCGCAGGGCTCGACGCCGGTGTCACGGAAAAGGCTGTGGCGTAGAGGACAATTATTGACGCAAATGCCCGCTCGGGCGTTGACTCACTACGATATCCTTGTATAAGTCGCGCCCTCTCGCCCGGGGGCTGTCGGCTCCGCGGGGCGGTATTTCCATTTCTCGCGCGGCCATCGGGAAGCTTGCTTCTTCTACGCCAGCGCCATTCATGAGGCACTTGACCATGTACGCGGTCATCAAAACAGGCGGTAAGCAATACCGTGTCGCGGCTGGCGATCTGATCAAGGTCGAAAAGCTGGAAGGCGAAGCCGGCGCTGCCGTCACCTTCAACGAAGTCCTGATGCTCGGCGACGAAGCCGGTGCTGTGATCGGCGCTCCGCTGGTTGACGGCGCAAGCGTCTCGGCGACCCTGATCGAAACCCGCAAGGGCGACAAGATCCGCATCTTCAAGAAGATCCGTCGCCAGGGCTATCGCCGTACGCGCGGTCACCGCCAGTTCGAAAGCGTCCTGCGCATCACGGCTATTGCCGGCGCCGGCAAGTCGGCCGCCTGGGAAGGCACCGTCTCGCTGACGACGAAGGCCGAACTCGACGCCCGCGCCCGTAACCTGGCGCCGCGTCGTCTGGCCGAAGCCGTCGAAGCTCCGGAAGTCGTATCGGTTCCGGTTGTGACCGAAGACGCCGCTCCGGCCCCGAAGAAGAAGGCTGCTCCGAAGAAGAAGGCTGAAGCCGCTTCGGACGAAGCATAAGAACACGAATTCAAGGATAACTTCCCATGGCACACAAAAAATCAGGCGGCTCGTCGCGCAACGGTCGTGACTCGGAAGCCAAACGCCTTGGCGTAAAGCGCTTCGGCGGCGAAAGCGTCCTCGCGGGCAACATCCTCGTCCGCCAACGCGGCACGAAGTTCTGGCCGGGCACCAATGTCGGCCTCGGCCGCGACCACACGCTTTTCGCCACGGCGACAGGCCACGTCAAGTTTACGACCAAGCGCGACAATCGCTGTTACGTATCAATCCTACCGCTGGCAGCCGCCGCCGAATAACGCGATCCCAAGGTTTTTCGGATCGCGTCTGTCAAAACAGCCGATCCGGACCCAAGATTTGAGCGGGAGTCCGGATTTTTCCGGGCTCCCGTTTTCGCATTTGAATCAAAGCCTTATAACAGCCTGATGCAAATGTGATCCCGCTCAGCCTCACCGGGGTCTCGAACTGACACAGTTCGACCCTAAATAGGCCCCAACCGGCGAATAGGAAAACCACGCCGGGCCAAGGGCAGTCCTCGCAAGAGGACGAAGGAGATGAGCCATGATAGCGCGCAACGACATCGACCGGCAAAGCGCCGGCGCCATGCCGCCAGAGCAGATCAGCATCGAAACCACGCGTCTGAGCCTGACGCCGCTCAAAGCGGGCGACCTTGACGCCCTGATGACTGTGTTTTCGGACCGCAATTCGGCACGCATGACGCACGCCATTCCTCACCCCCTCGGGCGCGAGGACGCGGAAAAGATCCTGGCTGACATGTGCGCCGCCAAGCTCAGCTACTGGGCCATTCGCATCGAAGACGAACAGCTGGTCGGCGTTATCTCACTGACGCAATCCGCCTGCGGCAAGGGGCCTGGCATGCACAGCTTCGGCCCAAACCTCAGCGTCTTCATCGCGCCGGCCTTTCAAGGCAAGGGTTACGCGCTTGAGGCCGTCGACGGACTGCTCCGCTGGGTCGAAAAGCGCAAGCTGCACAGCGTCATCCACGCCGCGCACTTCGCCGATAACGAAGCTTCGGCGCGCCTGCTCGACACGGCCGACTTCCTCTATACCGGCCGGCGAACGATGGAAACGTCGCTGGCGCGCGACGGCCAGCACCTGGCGCTGCACATGATCCGCATTCTGTGAGCATTTGATGCCTGCACAGATACGCCGCCTCGGCGTCCACGACGCCGAGGCCTATCGTGCCGTGCGTCTGGAGGCCCTAAAAACGACGCCGGAAGCCTTCGGCTCGACCTATGACATCGAAAATGTCCGTCCGCTGGAGCACTTCGAAGACCGGTTGGCCGCCAACGCCATTTTCGGAGCCTTCATCGGCGGTGAAATCGTCGGCATGATCGGTTTCTGGCAATCCAACGGTCCGCGCGAAGGCCACAAGGGACGGATATTCGGAACCTATGTCCGGCCCGATGCCCGCGGCAGTGGTGCCGGCCGTGCCTTGCTGGGGGCCGCCCTTGCCCATGCCGCGACCGTGGTCGAGCAGGTGACGCTGTTTGTCGTCACCGACAATACCGATGCCATCGCCCTGTACCGCCGTGCCGGCTTCACCATCTTCGGCACGGAACCGCGCGCCCTCAAAACAGCGCACGGTTATCAGGACGAATGTCTGATGATTCGCTTTCTGACGGCCCAATAGGGCCAGTTTGTACAGTTCATGTACAAGATCATTGATCTTGTACCCACTTTCCTCCAAGACAATCCAACTATGAAGTTCCTAGACCAGGCCAAGATCTTTCTCCGTTCAGGCAACGGCGGCGCGGGCAGCGTATCGTTCCGGCGCGAAAAATTCATTCCGAACGGCGGGCCCGACGGCGGCGACGGCGGCAAGGGCGGCGACGTCTGGATCGAGGCCGTCGACGGCCTCAACACGCTGATCGATTACCGCTATCAGCAGCATTTCAAAGCCAAGACCGGCGAGCACGGCAAGGGCCGGCAGATGCACGGCGCCAACGCCGAGGACATCGTCCTGCGGGTTCCCGTCGGCACCGAGGTGCTGGACGAGGACGAACAGGACGTGATCGTCGATCTCGACGTGGCCGGCAAACGCTTTCTGCTGGCCAAGGGTGGCAATGGCGGCTGGGGCAATACCCGCTTCAAGGGCCCGGTCAATCAGGCCCCGACCTTCGCCCTGCCGGGTCTTGAAGGCGAGGAGCGCTGGGTCTGGCTGCGCCTGAAACTGATCGCCGATGCCGGCCTGGTCGGCCTGCCCAATGCCGGCAAATCGACCTTCCTGGCGGCGTCTTCCGCTGCCAAGCCCAAGATTGCCGACTATCCCTTCACCACGCTGACGCCCAATCTCGGCGTCATCGACCTGGGGCCTGAACAGCGCTTCGTCCTGGCCGACATTCCAGGCCTGATCGAAGGCGCGTCGGAAGGCCTGGGGCTGGGCACCAAGTTCCTCGGTCACGTCGAGCGTACCAAGGTGCTGATTCACCTTATCGACGGCACGCAGGAAAATCCTGTCGAATCCTACCGAGTCATCCGTCACGAGCTTGAAACTTATGGCGAGGACCACGGCGTCGACCTGGCCAAACGCCCGGAAATCGTTGCCATCAACAAGGTCGACGCGCTCGACGCCGAAACGCGCAAGAGCCTGAAGCAGAAGATCAAACGCGCCTCGGGCCAGACGCCGCACCTGATTTCCGGTGTGACCGGCGAAGGCGTGCGCGAACTGCTGTTTGCCGCGCTGGAGACCATTACCGGCAAGGCGCCGCAAGATGAAAACGCGCCCGTACCGTCGGCCTACAATCCGTGGGACAAGGCCTAGGCGATGTGCGAAAAAGTGTCAGCGGTTTTTCGCACAAACATTGCGACAAAACAAAAAGCTGGAGCGGAATGATTACTTCCATTCAAAATCATTCCACTCTAGTGGCGGCGGGGGGGACATCCGCCTTTATCGAGCAGGGACGCCGCTGACATGTGGTTTGCCGGCCTTGCCCCCATGTCGGAATCCGTGCGGTCGGGCGCCCTGCGAACCGGACTGCACCTCGAACGCGGCATGAAGGTCGGCCTGTTCGGCGGCTCGTTCAATCCGGCGCACGAAGGCCATCGCCACGTTGCGGAAACGGCGCGGATGCGGCTGGGCCTCGATTGCGTCATCTGGCTGGTCTCGCCGCAGAACCCGTTGAAAAACAAGGCCGACACCGCGCCGCTCGAACAGCGCATCGCTGACGTCAGATCCTTCGTCGGCCCCAGGGACATCGTTTCGGACTTCGAAACCCATATCCACGCCACCTATACGCTCGACACCCTGCGCGCCCTGAAGGCGCGCTATCCCGGCGTCAACTTCGTATGGATCATGGGGGGCGACAGCCTGGCCAGTTTCCACCGCTGGCGCGGCTGGGTACAGATCATGCACATGGTGCCGGTTGCCGTCGTGTCGCGCCCCGGCGCATTGCTCAATGCCCGCCTGTCGCCGGCCGCCAAGCGCTTCGCACGCTTCCGCCGGCCCGAACGCGCCGGCCACGTCCTGCCGTTTGCCGAGGCGCCGGCCTGGAGCTATCTCAAGGGCCCGCTGCACAGCCACTCGTCGACGGCGATCCGCGCGCAAAGGCTGAATCCCAGGAAATAGATCAGGCTGCCGGTCTTAAACTATAAAATTCAAAATTTCGGCACTGCACCGTAACGAGGGATGACCGGGGAGCACTTCTGTGCTATCGTCACTCCCCAGTAGGCACGCCGGGATCGGACCGATCCGGGATGTGTCGCCGCAAAAGGAACCCTGACCCTGTCTCTGCAACCCGCGCAAGGCGCGCCCAAAACCGCTCCTCACCTCGAGGACACCGCCCCTGACACGCTTCAGGGCAGCCCACTGGCCGAAGGGGAGGCCGAAGGGCACACCGACATGGCGCTGGAAACCCTGATCGTCGATCGTCTCGACGACGACAAGGCCCAGGACATCGTCTGCATCGATCTCAAAGGCAAGTCGTCGGTCGCCGACACCCTGATCATCGCGTCCGGGCGCTCGCACCGTCACGTCGGCGCCTTGGCCGATCACGTGCTGCGCGCCCTGAAGGACGCCGGCTACGGCAAGGTCAAGATCGAAGGCCTGCCGGCCTGCGACTGGGTACTGATCGACGTCGGCGACGTCGTCGTGCACATCTTCCGCCCGGAAGTCCGCACCTTCTACAATATCGAAAAGATCTGGTCGCTGTCGCCTTCCGACCACGCGATGTCGTAATGACGAAGGGCGCCTGAGACAAGATCAGGCGCCTTTTCCGTATTGCTCAAGCCATGAAACTGACCCTGTGCGCCGTCGGACGGCTCGGCAATACGACCGAAAATGCCATGGCGCGCGACTATCTTGCACGCGCCAGCCAAACGGGACGGCCGCTTGGCGTCGGTCCCGCCGATCTGATCGAGGTCGAGGCGAAAAAAGCCAAATCTCTCTCTTCCGAACAGCTCAAGGCCGCCGAAGCCGAAGCCATTCGCGCCTCGCTCGACGGCGGGATCCTGATCGCCTGCGACGAACGCGGCGAGCAACTGGCCTCGCGCGCCATCGCGAAACGGCTGGAAACCTATAAGGACCGGGGTGAGCGGCGCGTTACCTTCCTGATCGGCGGTGCCGACGGGCTCGATCCGGCCCTACGCGAACAGGCGACCTTTGCGCTGGCCTTCGGGCCGCAGACCTGGCCGCACGCCCTTGTCCGTGTCATGCTGGCCGAGCAGATGTACCGGGCGGTAACGATCCTGGCCGGCCTGCCCTATCACCGCGACTGAACGAGCAGCGGCTCTTCGACCCTGCGGCCTTGCAGCAGCTTCGCCAGGTGCGAATCCGCGCGCTGCTCCACCAACATATGCACCGTACAGCCGTAATGGTCCTCGGCCCGGAGCGACGCCCCGCGCTCGATCAACATCGCCACCGCTCCGTATTTTTGCCACCTGGCCGCGATGAGCAGCGGCGTTTCGCCGTCGATATTGCGCGCCTCGATATCGGCGCCGTGGTCGAGCAGGACACGCAGGCCATGTAGAAAACCCTCCTGCGCCGCCGTGTGCAGTGGCCGTTCGTCGTCCGTCCCGGCGGCGACATCGGCTTCGGCCCCCGCCTTGAGCAGCAGGTCGGTCATATCGTTGTCTTCATAGAGCACCGCCAGCCGCAGTGCCGCCGACGAATCTGCCGACACATCGGCGTGGTGGGCGACGAAAACGGCGGCGATCGGGATATTGCCGGCGGCCGCCGCGGCGACCAAAGGCGTATAGCCACGATTGTCGGCCTGGGTCAGGTCGCCGCCGGCGCGGATCAGGGCATCGGCCAGGCGGAGATGCGCCGGCGTCATTTCGACGCCCTGCTTTTCCGCCAGTATATGCAGGCCCGAAAAACCGACGGCATTGATCGCCCGGGCGTCGGCGCCGCTGGCCAGGATATCGCGCGCGATCAGGTCGCGTCCTCCGGCGGCCGCCAGATGCAGCGGCGTATCGCCGGCCGCGTCGGCAACATCGCCGTCACCGCCGGCCAGCAGCAACAAAGACACCATTTCGCTGGCACCGGCTTCGACCGCGTAATGGAGGGCGGAACGGCCGTGCCCGTCGACGACATTGACGTCGGCCCCGGCGGCGATCAGCACGCGCGCGTCGCGCAAGGCGCGTTCGGCCATGGCGGGATCGCTGTCTTCCAGCGCCGGCAGCTGGGCCGCGCGCATCAGCGCCGTTTCGCCGTCGTGCGTCCGGGCATCGACGTTCAGACCTTCCGACAGCAGCCATTCGAGCACACGCGTATCCGGCAGGGCGACAGCCAGATGGAGCGCCGACGCGCCTTCGCGCGCATCGACCGTGGCCGGGTCGGCGCCGGCCTGATCGAGGGTTTGCAGGACGGAGACGTCGACATGGGCACCCGACAGGGCGGCGTGGAAGACGGGCATGGGGTCGCCGGGCTCATAGGCCAGCGACACACCCAGGCTCAGGGCGCTGCGCAGCATGGGCAGATGCGATTTCGAAAGGGCGCGGAACAACGCCTTGCGCAGACTATCCATGACAAAACACTCTTGCAGACCTTGGGCAGGCAACCAGCCCGCGAGAACATTGGAGAAAACGCCTAAACGTGATTCCTGGCAAGCGCAACTTCGTTGTCGCTCACGGTAAAGCGGGCTAGAGTTGACGCCCCATGTTGCGCCGCATTCCCTCCGCCCTGACCGCGCTTTGCCTTGTCCTGCTTGTGGCCAGCGGGCGTGGCGACGCGCAACAACGCACGCGCACCCTGACGCCGGCTGAACAGGACGATCTCGACAATGTGTCCGCCCAGCGCCGCGCCAATGCCCGCAAGAGCGAGACGACACGCCAGACCGCCCGCCAGATCGGCCAGGAGATCGAGGAGCTGCGCAACCGCATCATCGATATCTCGAAGAAGCAGGGCACATCGGAAACCCGTGCCGCCATTTACCGCGCCAAGCTGGAAACGCTGAACCTTCAGGAAGCCGATATCACGCGACGCCTGACCCTGATGCGCGCCAAGGAGGCACGGCTTTTGTCGGCCCTGCAGATCTACACGCGCAACCCGCCGCCGGCGCTGTTCATCTCGACGCGCCGTGCCAATGACGCGGTGGTCGCCGCCATCATCATGCGCCAGATCACGCCGGAACTGCAAAAGCGCACCAAGGTCCTCTACGACCAGAACGCCCAGTTGGTAGCGATCCGCCGCCAGTCCGCCCTGCAGAACGAAGCCCTGTTCATTTCCGAAAGCGACGTGTCGAAGCAGCGCGGCGAGATCGAGGACCTGATCCGCCAGAAGATGGGGCTTGAGGACCAGTTGCTCGGCCAAGCCGACCAGCTGGAGGCACAGGGCGTCGAACTCAAGGCGCGCGAGGACCATTTGCGCGGTGGCCAGCCGCTGAAGGGCCTCCTGGGCCTGGCCAGCGGCGATGACGGCCGCATTCTGCCGCCGGTCGTCGGCGACAAGGTCTCCGACTTCGGCAACGGCCAGCGCGGCGTGACCTATGCCGCCCAACCCGGCGCCCAGGTGACGGCGCCTGCCGAGGGTGAGGTCGAGTTCGTCGGTCCTGTCGATTCCTACGGTCAGGTAGTTATTCTCAATGTCGGCCACGATTTCCGCGTCGTGCTGACCGGTATCGGCCGTGTCTATGTCGAGAAGGGTCAGACGGTCGGGCGGCACGAGCCTTTGGGCCGGATGCCGAACCTTTCGGACAGGAAGGTCAATCTCTACATGGAACTCCGCCGCGCCGACGTGCCCGTCAGCCCGGGCACTCCGATCCAGGTGGCGAGGAATTAAAGCAGGCTGCGAAAAGTGGAGGCCAGTTTTTCGCGGCCAGTTTTTCGCGCCCGGTTTTTCGCGCTAAGCATGCGACCAACCCAAAACCTAAAGCATTCCGCGTTTCCTTCAAAACGCGGCATGCTTAGAAAGCGTAGGTCAGGTCGATCGCCTTTACGGCAAAACGCATTTGGACGCCCAAACAACGTCCAAAAAACTACTGGCGCTCACGGCCCCGAATACGCCATACTCAACCGGCTATTATGAGGCTACCTTGAGTATCCCGTCCCCAGAGGAACGCATGAAGAATTACGTACTGGGCGGCGTCGCCGCCCTGGCGCTTGGCTTGGGCGCCGTCGCCTATGCCAACCAGCCGGTGTTTTCGCCGCGCTCGGACACCTATCAGCAGCTTGAGCTGTTCGGCAACGTGCTGGCCATCGTCCAGCAGGACTACGTCGTCAAGACCGATCCCAAGAAGCTGATAAAGGCGTCGCTGGAAGGCATGCTGTCCAGCCTCGATCCGCATTCCAACTATCTGGACGATGACGACTACAAGGACCTGCAGGAAAAGACCCGCGGCACCTACGGCGGCATCGGCCTGGAAGTCACCAGCGAAGACGGCGCCGTCAAGATCCAGACGCCGATGGACGACACGCCGGCGCAGCGCGCGGGCCTGCAGTCCGGCGACTACATCACCGCCATCGACGGCAGCTCGATCCTGGGCATGCGCCTCAACGACGCCGTGTCTAAGATGAAGGGCGCGCCCAATACTAAGCTGACCCTGACCGTGGTTCGCACCGGCAAGGACGACCCTTTCGACGTCACCCTGACGCGCGAAGTCATCACCGTGAAGTCGGTCAAGACGCGCATGGAAGGCGATTTCGGCTACCTGCGCATCGCCAGCTTCTCGGAAACCACGGGCCAGGACGCGCGTAACGCGCTGACCGACCTGATGGCCAAGAATCCCAAGATGAAGGGCCTTGTCCTCGACCTGCGCAATAATCCAGGTGGTCTGCTCGACCAGTCGGTCCAGGTCGCCGACCTGTTCATCGACGGCGGCGAAATCGTGTCGCAACGCGGCCGCGATCCCAACGACATCATCCGCTACCAGGCCAAGAAGGGCGACCTTCTGCACGGCCTGCCTATCGCCGTGCTGACCAATCCAGGCACGGCCTCGGCGGCGGAAATCGTGTCGGGCGCGCTGCAGGACCAGCACCGCGCCGAGATCGTCGGCCTGACGACCTTCGGCAAGGGCAGCGTCCAGAGCGTCATCCCGCTGGGCGAGGGCCGCGCGGTCAAGCTGACCACGGCGCGCTACTACACGCCGTCGGGCCGCTCGATCCAGAAGACCGGCATCGAGCCGGACCTGGAGGTCGCGCAATCCAAGGATCAGGCGAAATATATCGCGACCGCGGCCCTTCAGTATTCCGAAGCCGCCTATTCGAACGCCCTGACCGCCGACGAAGGCAAGTCGCGCCGTTCGCCGCACTCCGTCCAGGAAGTCCCGCCGGAAAGCTTCGACACGAAGACGGGCGACTTCCAGCTGACGCGCGCGCTCGACCTCCTGGGCTACGGCGGCGACGTCAAGATGGCCGCGGCCCATCCGCGCGGCCAGGCCATGGCCGACGCGCAACTGGTCGACGAGCCGGGCAAGCGCTTCCAGAACAAGAGCAAGCCTGGCGCCGCCGCCAAGGACGGCGCTTCGTCGTCGGCAAGCAGTTCGGCCGCCTCGTCATCTTCATCGAGCAGCGCCCCGAAGTAAGCGCGTCGATCTCAAAACAAAAAGCCCCGGCAATCCTGTTGCCGGGGCTTTTTCATGCGGCAGCTCTATCCGCCGCCGACGGCGGTTGCGCCTGGCAAAAGTTTGTGACGTCGAAGCCTGCGCTAAAGCATGCGACCAGCAAGAATCTAGACCGAGTTTCGTTTCCTCCAAAACGGAGCACGGTCTAGGAATGTCCTAGACACACGCCCGCGCGGTATTTTAGCCCCCCCTTGAAGACCGCTCTTGCCCATTTGCAGATGTTCGTCTGGACGTAACAATTTTACCTTACGGTCGTAGGCATTTGGATAATAAACGTATTTTATTACAAACTTTTACACGATACCAATGAAGCCCGAGGAAAATGACCCAGTATCCCTTTAGCCCTAAATCGACAAAGTCGCTGTCACCAGGAGATTTTTGGTCAGTTCCCCTTATAGACGGATCTTTTTGTTGCGGAAAAGTTCTACAGCTTCCTCCCGAAGGAACCGTGGGGGCGCGCGTCCTTTTTTATGGAGCGTTGCTAGACTGGCGGGGCGACGGGCCGCCGACAACTACCGCAATAGATGGCAGGCCTTCGATTGCACAAGGCGTGATGCATCTTAAGTCCATTCGAGAAATCGGCGGGCAAATCATTGGCGCAACAGGCGTGCGTTTGGATGAGATTGTGGCTTCTATCAACGGCGCAGACATTCAGAAAGGCTATGAAAGGATCAGGACTTTTGCGTTGGGCGACCAAGAGGAAATGCCGAGTTTTTCCTACTGGGGATGGAACTATATTTGGCTTCAGGCGAATTACCATTTTCTCAAGATCGATTTGCCTTACGACGCCGAACCAAAGACATGGGCAAAGCCGTCCTAACCGAGTGCTGAACGAATGTTCGGTTCTATAATGGACTGGCGATGCTTAAAGTCTGACCGAGTGCTTCGGGCGCAAACGAGACCATTGGCCCACGCCCCGATCTTGCCGATGCCGGTCGGAAGACCGGCGTAAGAGGTGGCAAGCGGCAGTCTTTGTGAACGGCTATTAGTCTTTGTTAACCATAGTGCCGCATGAATATGGACAAGGAATCGTTCATGTTCGCCAAGCCCAAATCGTCATCGCCCACGCCCACGCCCCGTCCGAAGGTCAGCCTGACCTTCGATCCGCGCGCGCTTGCCGGCAAGGCGGTCGATCTGTTCAAAAAGCCCTACGTCGCGCCGGTATCGGCCATGGCTGCCTTCGCCGTCTGCCTGGTCGTCTTTCTCAACCTGGCCGGCGATCCCGACGCCGGTTCGCCGTCGATCCACATCTCGCTGCCCCGGCAAAAAGACGCGCCGCGCACCCTAAATACGCCCGACGCCAACCACAATGGACAGCCCGCCTTCACGCTCGACAGCATGGGCATGTTCCAGGACGCGTCGGCCACCGGCATGGACATGTCCGCCGACCCCGCCCAGCAAGGCGCCGTCATCACCCTGCCGAATGACGACGGCACCGCCGTAGCAGTAAAGACCGGCCCCAAGGCGGCGCCCTCGCCCCTGTCGCCCGCGCCGATCGCGACGCTTGTCCAGCAGACGCCGAACGGTCCCCTACCCCAGGTCGCCGCCAACGGCATGTCGCCGGCCTCGGCCTATGCCCGGCCGTTCAAGAGCGACGGCCGCCCCATGGTGGCGCTGATCGTCGGCGGCCTGGGTATCAACCCCGCCGCCACCAAGGAAGCCATCGACACCCTGCCGGCGCAGGTCACCCTGTCTTTCGTGCCCTATACCCAGAACCTGCAGACCTGGATCGACCTGGCGCGCGCCGCCGGCCACGAAGTCATCATCGAAGTGCCGATGCAGCCCGTCAACTATCCCGACAACGATCCCGGCCCGCAGACCCTGCTGGCCAATATGCGCAATGACGACATGATGGCGCGCATGAACTGGGTCATGACGCGCGCCACCGGCTATTTCGCCATGTCGAACTACCAGGGCGGCGCCTTCTTCAAGGACAAGGCCGGCACGGCGACCTTCATGCAGACGCTGAAGGCCCGCGGTGTTGCCTTCGTCGACGACGGCCAAGCCCGCGGCTTGCCGGGCGCCTGGGCGCGCCTGTCGGCCGACCGTGTCATCGACAGCCAGATCAACGCCCAGGCTATCACCCAGCAACTGGGAGGCCTGGAGACCCAGGCCAAGTCGCGCGGCATGGCGCTCGGCACCGGCTTCGCCTATCCGGTGACGCTGGCCGTGGCGATCCGTTGGACCCAGACCCTCGACGCCAAGGGCTTGCAACTGGCGCCTGCCTCTGCTTTGACCCGGTAATGGATACGCAGACACCAAAGGGCTATCGCCCCAATGTCGGTATCGTCGTCTTCAATGCCGACGGCAAGGTCTGGCTTGGCCACCGTTTCGGCATGACCGGCGATCACAGCTGGCA
>FSUR01000424.1_pt1 | contig 18678 bp, 15 predicted proteins | sample 1637491 | NCBI WGS metagenome assembly FSUR01 (sample SAMEA3914816, study PRJEB12502) | metagenome | biome: forest; material: soil | place: USA | collected 2011-09-16 | depth 0.3 m
CCCCCACCTTGAAAGAATAGCGCGTCATTACGGCCCTTATAACGATTGCCACGGAGCTATAGCACAAAAAACCACGGGGTGAATCCTCAGCCTCAAGCGATGTGCAAAAACATCGCGACAAAACAAAAGCCTAACCGTCTTCGGTATAGACCAGAAGGGTCATGGCGGTCAGCATGGCCAGAACCGGCGGCGACCATCCGGCCAGAGACACTGGAATTAAGTCGGCCTTGCCCATGCTGGAAAACAACTGGTTGACGAAGAAAACGGCAAAACCGAGACTGACGCCTGATACGACCAGCTTGGTCAATCCGCCCAGCCGCATCAGGCGTAGCGAAAAGACCGCGCCAAGCAGCGACATGGCCGCAAACATCAGGGGCGTCGACAGCAGCTGGTGCAGCTTCAGACTGTAGCTCGTCGTCGGTGAACCGGCGATGGCGTTGCGATGGATCAACGCAGGCAACTGCCAGAAGGGCACCGATTGGCTCGACACGTACTTGCGGAAGGCGTGCTGCGGGTCGAGTGACGACGAGATGCTGAGATTGTCATAATAGAGCGCGGGATGACCCGGATTGGCTTCCCAGGCATTGTGCAACTGCCACTTGCCCGGCAACAGGACGGCGTCTTCGGCGTCGACGCGGCTGGTAAAAACCGGCACGCCCTTGCCGTCGATATCGTAGATCCAGAAGGTGGCGTTTTTCAGCCGCGAGCTGTTGACTTCCAGCCGGTCGGCCCGAATGACCGTTTGCTTCTGGTTGTCGCCCTGTCGCATGTAGAAGCCCGAGGTCTGGGCCGCCGGCGCACCGGCATCGGCATCGGCATTGGCAACGACGTCATAGCGGTCCTGGAGCATCGAAGCGATGGGGCTAAGCACGGTGATCGTCAGGAGGCCGAAGGCAAAGGCCAGAAGCGCTGCCGGCGTCACGAAGCGCCAGGCCGACACGCCGGCGGCGCGCATGGCGATCAGTTCGCTGCGGCGGTTGAGATTGACGAAGGCGAAGATCGCCCCGAAGAGGAAGGCGAATGGCAGGAGCGCCAGTATAGAGGCCGGCGATTTTTCGAGGATCAGCACGATGACGTCGACGCCGGTCAAGTCGGCGCGTGCACCGACAGCCTTGGAGATGCCGATATAGTCGACCAGGAAGATCAGGCCGGCCACGATCATCAGCGCTGCGGCAAAGGTCGACAGGCACGACTGGAGGATATAGGTCTCCAGGCGGTGCTTGCGCCAGGGATTGAGATAGGTCAGTGCGGTCCGCCAGTTCATCGCCATCTCGCTCATACCACGGGCCGAAACTGACTGACCGCCGTCACCCGAAGCTGGCGCAGGCTGTCGTGTTTGACCAGCAGGCGCAGACAGACGATCACGGGGATGGCCGGCACCAGGTATTGCAGGAGGTTCAGCACCATGACGTCATTACACGCCGTCTCCATTATGACGCCGAAGATGCGGATGACAGCCGCGATGCCTGCGGCCGCCGCGATCCGGCCGCTGTAGCCGCGGCGGCTGTAACGGCCGCCCAGCACGGCGACGATGGCCAGCAGGACGAAGGTCAGATTGTAGAGCGGCCCAGAAATGCGGGCGTGGACCTCGGCCCAGCGTTTCTTTACATTGTCGCGGTCCCAAGTCCAGCCCATGGCGGGCAGGGCAGGGTTGGGCGCCGCCAGTTCGTGCATGTACTTGTCGCCTTCCTTGTATTGCAGGAAGTCGTCGTTGCTGAAATAGGGCGTTATGTCGAAGCTGTATTCGTCGAACGTGCCGTGGTCGAGCACGCGCTTGTCCGACAGGGCCTGGGTCGAGCCCTTGCGCATGATCAGGATCGACTCGCCGTCGATCGTCTTGATCCGGCCTTCCTTGGCGGCGTAGGTCCGGTCGTGGCCCTTGACCGACGGCGTCCGGATGAAGATCTGCCGCAGCAGGCCGTTCTGGTCGATGCGCTGGACATAGATGGTCAGCCCGGAGGGAGACGTCGAGAAGTCGCCTTCCTTAACGAGCGTCGAGACCAGGTCGTTCTTGATGCGGAACAGTTCCTGGCGCATGGCGCGCGCCGTCCACGGCTGCAGGAACAGGTTGGACGCCAGGCTGATCACGGTGAACCAGACCGCAATGCGAATGATGGGAGACGCCAGTCGGGTAAGTGGCTCGCCGGCGGCGCGCGCAGCGGTGATCTCGTTTTCACCCTGAAGCCGTGTCAGCGCGACTAGCGTGCCGACGAACAGTGCGATCGGCAATATGAGCCCGGCCAGTTGCGGCAATGAAAGGAGCGTGACCTTGGCGAAGGTCCACCCGCTCTGGCCGCGTTCGACAACCAGGTCGAACTGGCTCAGCGACTGGCTCAGCAAGGCGATCGCCGTCAAAGCCAGAACGGCGCCGCACACCGGCACGAGCAACTGTCGGAAGATATAGCGGTCGAGCGTGCGCATGCGGTCGGCTTTAAGCCTGGATTTCCTGAAATTTCGCCGGCCTGACAATACGCTTTCGGACGCCGGCCGTTCCGATACAGACAGCCTCCTTTTGACCGCATATGCGGTTAATTACAAGTAACTAACCGAGGCCTCGGGCGAATATTCCGCAACAAAGACCGTCTGCGGCATTTACTGAAAAAAAGCTTCATTGAACCGTTAAAATGACGCATAGACGCCCCAAATGACCATTTGAGTCTGATCGGAGTGTCCATCATGCAGATCCAGCTTGCCACTGCCGCGCCGCAAGGCGTCGTCCGCGCTTTTATTCTGGGGGAAGGCGACGCTGCAAGCCCGGGCTTTTCCAGCCTCGACACGGCGACCGACGGCTATGTGCGGGCAGCGTTGGCTGTGACCGGCTACAAGGCTGCCAAGGGCAAGGCACAGATCGTCAATGCACCGGCGGGCTTCGATGCGGCGGCCCTGGCCTTTGTCGGCGCCGGTGACCTGGGCGCGCTCGACGAAGCCGGCATGGAACACGTGGCCGCCAGTCTCTATCACGCGGTGAAATTGACCGGCATCGCCGGTCTGGCGCTCGACGTCACGGGCTATGCGCCGGAACTGGCCGCCCGCGCGGTGCTGGCTTTTCATCTGGCGTCGTACCGCTTCGACAAATATTTCGGTCCGGCCAAGCAGGAAAAGGCGCCGACATTGAAATCGGTCACCGTGGTATGCGACGACGTCGCCGCCGCCGAAGCCGCGTATCTGCCATTGTCGGCGATCCGCGACGGTGTGCTGTTCGCCCGCGACCTGGTGTCCGAGCCGGCCAACGTCCTTTACCCGCAATCCTATGCCGACCGCGTCAAGGAACTTGAAGGTTATGGCCTCAAGATCGAGGTTCTGGGCGTTCCGGAAATGACTGAACTGGGCATGCACTCGCTGCTCGGCGTTGGCCAGGGCTCGACGCGCGAATCCAAGCTGGTCATCATGCAATGGCAAGGCGCCGGCGATGACAGCCAGCCGGTCGCCTTCGTCGGCAAGGGCGTGACCTTCGACACCGGCGGCATCTCGATCAAGCCGGCCGAAGGCATGGAAGACATGAAGTGGGACATGGGCGGTTCGGCCGCTGTCGTCGGCACCATGATTGCCCTGGCCGGCCGCCAGGCCAAGGTGAACGCCGTCGGCATTATCGGCCTTGTCGAAAACATGCCGGACGGCAACGCTCAGCGTCCCGGCGACGTCGTCAAGGCCATGTCCGGTACGACGATCGAGGTCATAAATACCGACGCCGAGGGTCGCCTGGTGCTGGCCGATGCGCTTTGGTACTGCCAGGAGCGTTTCAAGCCGCAGTTCATGATCGACCTGGCGACGCTAACCGGCGCCATGATCATCGCGCTCGGCATGGACTATGCCGGCGTGTTCAGCAATAACGACGAACTGGCCGGCCGTATTACCGACGCGTCGAAAACGGTATCGGAAAACATCTGGCGCATGCCGTTGCCGCCCCAGTACGAAAAGCAGATCGATTCCAAGATCGCCGACATCCGCAATATCGGCGGCCGCCCGGCGGGTTCGATCACTGCGGCGCTGTTCCTGCAGCGGTTCGTCAACAACGTGCCGTGGGCGCACCTCGATATCGCGCCGACCGCCTGGACCAACGAGCAGCGCATCCCGACGGTGCCGGAAGGTGCTACGGGTTTCGGCGTACGGACGCTCGATGCGCTGGTGGCCAGGTTCTACGAGGCTTGAATTTGAAATAGGCGCGGGCGACGGATAAATCGCCGGCAAAACGAGGATAAACCTATGCGTTTGGATATCGAAAGCTCCGCTTCCGAAATCGAGCAGTCCATCGGACTGCTCAGGAGGCGACTTTGACTGGGATGCCGCTCTAAGACGTCTCGATGAACTCAATGCCCGCGTCGAGGACCCGACGCTGTGGGACAATCCGGAGCGGGCCCAGGCCATCAACCGTGAGCGCTCCAAGCTGTCGTCGTCGATCGATGCGGTGAAATCGCTCGAAAAAGACCTCAGCGACGCCATCGAATTCTCCGAACTGGGCGATCTCGAAGGCGATGAGAGCCTGATCGAGGAAGCGCGCGCGATGCTGAAGGGCGTCAAGCTGCGCGCCGGCCGGGCCGAACTGGAAGCCCTGCTGTCCGGTGAAGCTGACGGTAACGATGCCTATATGGAAATCAATTCCGGCGCCGGCGGCACCGAGTCCAACGACTGGGCCGGCATTCTGCTGCGCATGTATACGCGCTGGGCGACAGCTCATAATATGACGGTGGAGATCGAGGAAGAAACCGGCGGCGAACAGGCTGGCATCAAGTCGGTGACGCTCAAAGTTTCGGGTGAAAATGCCTATGGCTGGCTGAAGACCGAGGCGGGCGTCCACCGCCTGGTGCGCATCTCACCTTTCGATTCCAATGCGAAGCGCCACACCTCGTTTGCTTCGGTCTGGGTCTATCCGGTGGTCGACGACACCATCGTCATCGACATCAATCCGGCGGACGTGCGCACCGATACCTATCGCGCGTCGGGCGCCGGTGGTCAGCACATCAACAAGACCGACTCGGCGGTGCGCCTGACGCACATTCCGACCGGGATCGCCGTGGCCTGTCAGGCCGGCCGGTCGCAGCATGCCAACCGCGATGAAGCGTGGAAGATGCTGCGTGCGCGCCTGTACGAGATGGAATTGCAGAAGCGCGAAGCGGCCAGGGCGGCTCTGGAAGACCAGAAGACCGATATCGGCTGGGGGCACCAGATCCGATCATACGTTCTGCAGCCCTACCAGATGGTCAAGGACCTGCGTACCAATGTCGAAACGTCGGACACGCAGGGCGTGCTCGACGGCGACCTCGACGACTTCATGGCGGCGTCGCTGGCGCAGCGCGTGGGAGCGACGAGGGATGCGCAGGAGGCATAGCAAGGCCAGGGGCCACGGGCCCCTGGACCCCCTTACTCGGCAGTGACTACCTGTTATTAAAGCAATTAAACGCCGTCGCGTAATGGGTGAGGGGGCTATGCCCCCTGCGACTTACTCTGCCTGCTTGACGCTTTCCGCCACCAGCACGTCCGCCGCCGGCTTTGCGCCCTTATGCGCCGTGTCTTCCTTCGCCACGTTGATCGGCTGCGGCCGGCCGCGCTTGATGACGATCTGGCGGCCCATGAACCGGGTATAGACCTGGGTGAATTCGGCGCCGATGAAGAATATCTGCGCCGAATAATAGATCCACGCCAAAACCACGATAACCGATCCGGCCGCGCCATAGGCCGATGAAAACGCCGACCGCGCCAGATAGACGCCGATCAGATACTTGCCAACGGAGAACAGCATCGCCGTCAGGCCCGCGCCGACCCAGACGTCGCGCCATTTGATGTGCACGTCGGGCAGGAGTTTGAATATCATGGCGAACAGGACGGTGATCACCAGGAACGATACCACCAGGTTGGCTGTGTGAAACAGCAGGCCCGGCGTCGCGCCCGGAAAATAGGTCGCAACCACCGACAGCGCCGTCGACAGCATCAGGGCCATCAGCAACAGGAAGCCGATCGCCATGATCATGGCGAACGACAGGACGCGCTTCTTGAAGAACCAGGCAATGTCGGAACGTGTATTGTCGACGTTCCAGATGGTGTTCAACGCGTCCTGCATCTGGGCGAAAAACCCGGTCGCCGAAACCAGAAGAATTCCCGTACCGATCAGGGTCACCACAGTGCTGGTCGTCTTTGAGTGCGCGTCGGCCAGGATGGCGCCCACGGCTTCGGCGCCCTGGTAGCCGATCAACCGCCGTATCTCGGCCAGGATATAGCCGTTGGCGTCGTGGCCGAAGACGGCGCTGGCGATCGCTATGGCGATAAGCAGCAGCGGCCCGATCGACAGCATGGAATAGAAGGCCAGGGCCGCCCCAAGGCGCGGCACCTTGTCGTCATTCCATTCGCGAATCGTCTCGCGCACGATGAAGAGCAAGGCGTTGAGCGTGAGTTGCGGGCGGGCGCCGTTTCCGGGCGTCATGCGCGGTCCTAAAATGATTTAAAAACAAAAACCCGGGGAGGATGTCGCCGCCCCGGGTAAAGGAATAATGACTATGGTCTGCGTCGCGCTGGTAAAAAAGCAATACCTTGCCTGATCAGGCCAGGTCTGACAGCACGCTCATATCGTAGGAATTCATTCCGCCGGGCGCCGGGGTGGCAGCGGTGGATTCGGCGGGTGTGGCGATGCCGGTATTGGCCTGAAACGCTTCCGGACGGCGCTGCAAGCAGCGGCCCTGGAAGTAGGCGCCGACGTCAATCGCCAGTTGTTCGTGTGTGATATCGCCTTCGACATAGGCGGTGGCTTGCAGCTTGACCTGCTTGCCCTGGATCGAGCCGACGATGCGGCCGCGGACTTCGATAGTTTCGGCCTCGACCTTGCCTTCGATGCTGCCGGACTCGCCGACGGTCAGATGGTTGACGCGGACGTCGCCCTTGACGGTGCCGTCGAGGTGCAGGTCGCCCGTGCCGGTGACGCTGCCGTCGATGACCAGGCCCGAACCGACGCTGGAGAACGGCTTGGCGGCTTGCGGACGCGATGCGCCTGCGGCCGAGGTCTTGTTGAGATTCACGGCCGGAGCGTCGAGCGGCGGCGCGACATTGGCGGGCGCGGACGGCTTGGCGTCGGCGCGGGCCGGTTTGTTAGTTTTGCTGAACATAGTCTCCTGCCTTCAAAAAGCGTGCGGGGTTTTGCGGGCGGCCGGCGATCCAGACCTCGTAATGGAGGTGGGTCCCGGTCGAACGTCCTGTGTTGCCCATCGACGCGACGCGCTGATCCAGCGCCACGCGCTGGCCGGCGTGGACGCTATATGAGGCGAGGTGGGCATAGCGGGTCTTGAAGCCGTTGCCGTGGTCGATTTCGACGACATTGCCGTAGCCGGTGCGGATACCGACATAGGATACGACGCCGGGCGCGGTCGCATAGATCGGTGTCAGATAGGCGCCGGTAAAGTCCTGGCCTTCGTGGAAACGCGGCGCATGCGTGAACGGATCGAAGCGCACACCGAAACCGCTGGTCTCACGCGTGCCGACGGTCGGCCGCCCGAACGGAATGTGCTCGGAGCTGTTTTCGAGGCCGCGCATATCGGAAAGATCGGTGGCGGCATTAGAGATGCGCTCGGCGAAGTCCTGGTCGACGCCCAGTATGGCGGCCAGGGTCTTGACGTCCTTGTGCGCCAACGAGCCGTCCTGAATGCCGCCGGCGAAAGCCTGGGGGTTGAGGCCGGCGAGACGGAAGGCGAGGCGAAGTTTTTCGGCGCGCGACTTGGCGAAGACTTCGGCGCGGGTGACCAGGCGTTCCTGCTCGGCGCGCACCGAATAGATGCGTTCGACCGGCGGCAAGCTGTCGTCGACCGGCGCCGGAGACAGCGCTGCAGCTGCACCCGGAATACCTTTGAAATCCCTGAGGATAGTGGCCAGTGCCGCATGTCGCTTTTCAACCGTCTGCGCCAGGTCTTCCAGTGATCCGGAATTGGCGTTGGCCTGCTGCGTCGCCAGGTCCAGACGCGCCTGGCGGTCGGCGATCCAGCGTTCGGACTGTGCCTTCATCATCCGCATCTGGGCTTCGGCAGCCGAGCCTTGCGCGGCGGCGAAGAAGAGGGTGAAACCGGTGGAGACGACCATCCAGGTGACAGCGGCGGAGGCGAAAATGGCGAAGATAAACTGTTTGGCAGGGCTCAGGACATAGCCGCGCGTCTCTCCGCCCGAGCGGATATAGAGATAGCGTTCCGGAAAGATATCACCAATCCAGCCGCTCAAGCTTGCAAGGCTTGTTTTACGCATCACCGCCAAGACCCTAAACCTTTTATTAAGTATGCCTTTCAGACTGCACGTGCGCAAGGCGTATGTTGCGGCCTGATTCGGTCGGGTGCGAAATTTCCGTATTTGCCAATAGAAACAGGAGTGTGACGTCCCTGTGAAGGTCCGGCGGCTTCGCCGGTGTCAGGATGTCGTCCAGCCTCTGTGCCAATATGAAAGTCTCACGTCTGCCTTTTCAAGATCGATGCCGTTAACAAGGCGGTTACACCTTTGTTACCGCTATTAACTGGCTAGTTCCTTCAGCGCTTCCAACACGGTTTCGACGTGTCCATTGGTGCGGACCTTGCGCCATTCCCGGCGGACAAGCCCTTCGGGATCGATGATATAGGTCGAACGGTCCGTGCCCATATAGGTCCGCCCGTACAGGCTTTTTTCGATCCAGGCGCCGAACGCCGATATGGCTTCCATCGTTTCATCAGATAATAACGGCATTTTCAGGCCGTACTTGGCGATGAACTTGCCGTGATCCTTGAGGGCGTCCTTCGACAGGCCATAGAGTTTCGCGCCCAGGCGCTCGAATTCCGGGGCGGCGCTGGAAAATTCACACGCCTCCTTGGTGCAGGTCGGGGTGTCGTCCGCCGGATAGAAGAAGATTACCGTCCATTGCCCTTTAAGGCTTGCGTCGGACACGGTTGTGCCATCGCTGGACGGCAGGGAGAACTGTGGAATCGCATAGGGAGTAAAAGGTGCGGACGTCGCGTCGGTTTTTGCCATAGGGCTGCCTTGCTTGTTGTGTAATGGGCGAAGATAAGGGTTGCGGGAGTCGTCTTAACCCTGTTTTGTCGGCTTTCGTCTATGCTGGCAAAACGTCCGCAGGGACTTTTCCGGATACTGTGCTGCCTAACAGCGCCGGGATGCCGAAACCAGACAATTTACGTTCGGGGACCGCATCCGGATGAAGACTGCAAGACCTTAGAGTAGACCGACATTTCGACCGCTGCCGCCGCCCGCAATCTGTTCGCCACCATAAGACGCCGCCTGCGCAGTTTCATTGCGGGCTGGGTGGTGCTGATGCTCGTGCTGCTGGGCGTGCGCCTGCACCAGGGACCGATGAATGTCGATTTTCTGCGGCCGATCATCGCAGACCGCATCAAGGACAAACTGCCCGGCAGCCACGTCAGCATCAAACACCTGGACCTAGTCTGGTTCGGTGACGAGACGGCCCTGGGCTTTCGTTTCGATGACCTGATGGTGCTCGACGACAAGAACCGCATCATCGTGCGCGCCGGCAAGATCGAGACGGCGCTGGCGGCGGACAGCCTGCTGCTCCTGCACTTCGACCCGGCGCGGCTGACAGCCAGCGACTTCTTCGCCGTGGCCTCAGTGTCGAAGCAGGGAAAGTACGAACTGGGCTACGAAGCTCACGGCGCGCCCGAGGCTGTCGGCGGACTGGAACAGACGCTGAAGGACCTGACCGGCCCCGAACGGCTCGGCCATCCGTTCAGCTTCGCACGCCAGATGGCGCTGCGCGACGGGCAGTTCCGCCTGATCGAGGCGGGTACGGTATTGGACTGGACCGCCCATGTCGCCACCATCGACTTTACCAAGCGCAAGGGACGTCTGCGTGCCCACGCCGACCTGGCCATTGCCGGTGAGGGCGGCGGGCCAGTGGCCAGGCTGAAGGCGGCTGCCGACGGCGCCGTCGGCCTGACGCAGTCAGCGATTACGGCCGATGTGGCGCAACTGGTTCCGGCGCACGTTTTTCCTTCGGCCGGCGTGACGCATTACCTGTCGCTGATCGACGCGCCGCTGAATGGCCGCGCCAGCGTGCAATACAGCGTCAAGAAAGGCTTCGAATATGCATCCGGAGACTTTGCGGCCGGCAAAGGCCATTTGCGTCTCGGTGACACGCCCCAGGATTTCGATGGCGCCCAGGTCTCCGCCACCTACGAGTCGGCGACGCGCACGGCTATTTTCAAGACCTTCCGGCTGCAGGCGCATCTGGTCGATGCCGAACTGCACGGCAAGGTAAGGATAACGCCGGAAGACGCCAAAGCAAAAACGGATTTCGCCATTGGATTTGACTTCTCCGGCCCGCGCGTCACCGGCCGTCTGGCCGACGACTTCTCGCTGCAAACCCTGACCGACGCGCATTTCAAGGGCGCCTATACGCCGAAACTGCGTCAGCTGAAGATCGAGACCGGCGCCGGGCGTTTGAACGGCGCCCCGCTGGAAGTTCAGGGCCTTGTTTATACCGATACGCAAGGCAAGCTGGGTACGGACCTCAAGGCGCGCATCAACGGCCGTTTTACCAAGGACGAGGTCTTCGCCTTCTGGCCCGACGATCTGTCGCACATCCTGCGCGACGACCTGATCAAGCGCATCAAAGGCGGCGATTTTGCCAATGTCAACTTCGTCTTCCGCATCAAGCCCGGGGAAGAGCTCAACAACGACAACCTGCGGCTCGACTTCGATTTCAGCAATGCCGAGATCGCCACCGAGCACCGGCTGGCCAACGCCACAGGCCTCAAAGGGCACGGTATTCTGCTGGGCGACAGTTTCGCCATGGACGTAACCGAAGGCCGGCTGGTCGAGGTCGATCTGACGCACGGCGGCCTGATGGTGCCGACCTTCCACCACGGCAACACCCAGACGCATATCTGGCTGGAAAGCCAGGGCGAGGCCGTCAAGGTCGTGGAAGCCGTCGATCCGATCACCGGAGGCGACCTGCAGAAGCACGGGCTTAACAAGGACCGCATGGGCGGGATAGCGACGACGCGCGTCGACATCACCTTTCCGACCTTCCATGAAATTACCGAGCACACCTTCGGCCTGACCTTCGACGCCCACATCAACGATGCGGCTTTGAAGGAGGCGGCGCTCGGCTGGGACCTGACCGGCGGCCAACTCGATGTACGCGGCGATCTGCTGGCCAATACGCTGAACGTGAAGGGCCCCGCCAATGTCGGTCCCTATAGCGGCGTCGTGACCTACGATACCCAGTTCACGCCCAAGACCCAGCGCGTCACCATCGCCGGCCATTTCAACGCCGCGCAATTCGGCGGCAGCCCCAAGGTGCCGGTCGTGATCACCGGGCAGTTCAACATCACCGGCGGCAAGGGACAGGGCAAGGTCCAAGCCGATATCTTCCGCGGCGATGTGACGTGGAGCAATGACGGTTCCGACAATCCTGAGCGCCCGTCGCAGGTCGTCGTCAGCGGCGTGACGCTGGCGTCGGGCATGATGGCGCAAGGGCTGCCGATCTTCGACCACCTGAAGCCCGAACTGCCGACGCAGATTTCGCTGCTGCGTTCGGGCGAAATCTGGTCCGGTACGATCGAGGCCGAAGCCCTGTCGGGTGACCTCGCCTATATCCAGGGGAATAGTCCGCGCCTGGTCTACAAGTCGATCATCACGCCGGCCGAGGCGAAGGAACTGGGTTACGGTGCACTGCCGGTTTTCAAGATACCGCGTCACCTGATAGTCAATGTGGCGCTCGATTCCGAATCGAAGGAAGCGCTGCTCAAGCTCGACGACATCAATGCCGTTCTGGGCTGGTCGGAACAGAAGGGCAGCGACGACGTGTTGCGTCGCCTGACCATGACGGTCCAGCCGGCCGACTGGGTAAGCATGGGCCTGCCGGTGCAGTTCTTCCGGCCGCTGAAGCCCGTGCCGGTGACAGCCTTGTGGCGACAGACATCCGACGCGCTCAAGGGGACGGTCAGCCTGCTGGGCCAGGAGATCGATTTCGAAATGCCGACGCGCGAGGCCAAGGCTGCCGCGCTTACCGGCCAGCCCAAGCCCGACCTGCGCGTCCGCGGCGTCGTCGACGATACGATCATGGCCGCGCTCGGCTATTCCCAGACCCCCGTGCGGATCCAGGGCCCGCTGGGCGTCGTGTTCAGTCTTTACGACGCGCCCGGGCAGCCGGCGGCGGTCCTCAATGTCGACGCCAGCGAGGCACAGCTTGGCATCCGCGCCACCGACTGGTCGAAGCCGGCAGGTGAAGCCGCCAACTTCGCCGTGTCGTTCGACGACCGCGGCATCGATGAAGGTGGAGTGAATCTGTCACGCATCGTCGGCACCGGCGAGCGCATCCGCATCGATGGCCGTGCTTCGTTCGATGACAATGGCGACCTGGAATTTGCCGATTTTTCGAACCTATACCTGAAGGACTTCATCGACGTCACCTTCAAGTACTACGTCCTGCCGGGCCAGAAGACCAATGTCATGGCGATCAGCGGCGCACAGCTTGACCTGAGGCCGTGGCTGCAAAATGAGACGTCACTCGACGCACCCGCCGCGGCCGGCACCCAGCCGGCTATGGTGGAAAAGGCGCCGCAGTCGACGCCGACGCATTTTGTGCTCGACCTCGGCCGGCTGCAGACGGCGCCCACCGGTGCCTTTTCGAAGCTCAGGCTGGACGTTGTCTGGGACGGTCGCAGCCAATTAACCGGGCAGGGGACGGCCCTGACCATGGGCGGCAGTCCGGTGGCGGTCGCCTTCCAGGGCGTGCCGGGCAGGGACAAGGCCCCGGAATATACCCTGTTCAACGTGCGCACCGCCGACTTCGGCGACGTCCTGCGGACCTTCAGCGGCGTGGCCAATGTTAACGGCGGAACGGCCGTGGCCGAGGGCACCTATCGCGACGGCCAGATCGATGCCGGCGTGCGCGGACAGAATATCCGGGTCAAGCAGATCCCGGTCCTGGCGCAGCTCCTGACCGTGGCTTCGATGACGGGGCTCAACGACACGCTGACGGGCGAAGGCATCGCCTTTACCGATTTCGACTTCCCGGTGCGCTACCGCAACGGCGTCGTCTTCGTGCGCAACGGCTGGGCCAAGGGCAAGGCGCTGGGCCTCAATGTCTGGGGCACAAGCGATCTTGACCGCAAGGTCTATAACCTCAATGGCACGCTGATCCCGGCCTACCGCATCAATGCCCTGTTTGGCGACGTGAAGACCAATGGACTAGGCCTGGTCGGTATCAAGTACGACGTCAAGGGCGGCTTCAAACTGCCCCAGGTCGGCGTCAATCCGCTGTCGATCATCATGCCGGGCTTCATGAAGGTGTGGGAGAACGATCAGCGCAAGGATGCCATTGCGCCGCTCGACCTGCCGGAACCGAAGGATGTCATGGCCAGCCTGCGGCAGAAGACCGCCGAAGCGCTTAAACAATAAGTAAGTTGCCCGATGACCGTGCGGGTGTAGTCTTCCTTCACATCAAAAGGGGACGATCATGCTGGCATTTCTGATCCTGGCCGCGGCAGCGCAGGCGCCTTCGACTCCGGCGACGATCTTTGCCGGCTTGACCGGGTCGTGCTGGCAGGCAGATGTGGGCAGCGGAAATACCGATACCCATTGTTTTTCAGCGTCTTCGGGCGGACAGCTGGTGCTGGATATCCACAAAGTCAGGGACGGCCAGCAGACCGTCGTCTATGAGGGCGTCACTGCCTATCGCAGCGACGCCGGCAAGGTGACCTTCGGCTATTACAATTCGCTTGGCAATCTGATGCCCGGCACTGTCGGCCGCATTGGCGACGATATTTCGGCGTCGCTGACCTTGCCGAATGGTGCTCTGCAGGACGTGCACTGGCATCTCGGCGGCGACGGCTACGACGTCACAGGGCCGTTTCCGGCGCCGGTGCATTATCGCAAGATCGGCCCGGCGGGCGACAGCGGACTTTAAGCCTTGTCTCGCATCTCATCGAAAAACCGCAGCCCACTTTTTGGGATGCGCTCTGATCAGACCGGCTTGACGAGCAGGATCTTCTTCTTGCCCTGCGATACCTTTATGACGCCGTCGGCGTTAAGGTCGGCAGCCGTTACCAGTTGATTGCCGTCGGTGACCGCGACGTCATTGATGCGCAGGCCACCACCTTGCGCCAGGCGGCGGGCTTCGCCGTTCGATGCGGTCAGGCCGATGCGGGTGGCCAACGCTGCCAGCATGATGCCTTCGTCGAGCGCTGTGCGCTCGATTTCGACGGTCGGAAGGTCGGACGACAGCACGCCTTGTTCGAAAGCCTTTTGCGCCGTGTCGCGGGCGCTGGTGGCCGCGTCGTCGCCGTGCAGCAGGCGCGTCGCTTCGTCGGCCAGCACCTTCTTGGCGTCGTTGATCTCGGCGCCTTCAAGCGCCTCCAGGCGGGCGATCTCGTCGAGCGGCAATTCGGTGAACAGGCGCAGGAAGCGGCCGACATCCTTGTCCTCGGCGTTGCGCCAGTACTGCCAGTAGTCGTAAGGGCTCAGCAGGTCGGCATTGAGCCACACGGCGCCCGACGCCGTCTTGCCCATCTTGGCGCCAGACGACGAGGTGAGCAGGGGCGTGGTCAGGCCGAAGGCAGTCGTGCCCCCATTTTTGCTTGCGCTACCGCTTTCGCTGCTTGAGCGCGCGCCTTCACCCATACGCCGCGTCAGCTCGACGCCATTGATGATATTGCCCCACTGGTCCGAGCCGCCCATCTGCAGGATACAGTCGAGACGCAGGTTCAGCTCGCGGAAATCGACAGCCTGCATCAGCATGTAGTTGAATTCGAGGAAGGTCAGCGGCTGTTCGCGTTCCAGCCGCAGCTTGACCGAATCGAAGGCCATCATACGGTTGATGGTGAAGTGCGTGCCGAAGGTGCGCAGGAATTCGATATAGCCGTATTGCGACAGCCAGTCGTCATTATTGACCATGATGGCGTTGTTGCCGCCTTCACCAAAGGTCAGAAATTTGGTGAATACCTGTTTGATACCGTTTAGGTTTTCGGCAATCTTGGCGTCGTCCAGAAGCTGGCGCTGGGTATCCTTGCCCGACGGGTCGCCGACCTTGGTGGTACCGCCGCCCATGAGGACGATCGGCTTGTGGCCGGTCTTCTGCAGCCAGCGCAGCATCATGATCTGCACCAGGCTGCCGGCGTGCAACGACGACGCCGTGGCGTCGAAGCCGATATAGGCCGTGATCATGCCCGCCAACGCCCGTGCATCGAGCGCCTCGGCATCGGTGCACTGATGGATGAAGCCGCGCTCTTGCAAGGTGCGCAGAAAGTCGGATTTGAAGCTATGATCGGTCATGATTTGGGTGCAATATCGGTTCGGAAAACGAGGGTTAGGTCTGTGACCTCCAATCGGCCCCATAGTCAAGAGCGCGAGGCGAAAATGACGAAAGCCACGTTGAAAGTCCTGGGCTTTATGACCGGGACGTCGCTTGACGGCATCGATATGGCGGTCATCGATACCGATGGCGAGGCGAAACTCGATTTTGGTCCCTGGGCCGAAAAGCCGATGCCGGCTAATACCCGCGTCTTGCTCGAAGACACGGTCAAGGCGGCGCTGAAATGGCCGCGCGGCGCCGAAGAACCCGCGATTTTTGCCGACGCTCGTGCGGCTCTTGTCGACTGGCACGCTGAGGCGTCGTTCGATTTCCTGCAGGCCAACGGCCTGGGCTATGGCGACCTCGACGCCATGGGCGTCCACGGCCAGACCGTGCTGCACGAGCGCCCGAAGGACGGCGTGCCCGGCCGGACGGTCCAACTGTTCGATGGCCAGGCCCTGGCCGACCTGACCGGCGTCGATGTCGTCTGCGATTTCCGTCAGGCGGATATCCAGGCGGGCGGCGAGGCCGCGCCCCTTGCCCCCGTCTATCACCGGGCCTTGGCGCAAACGGCGGGGCTTGAGCTGCCGGTGGTGGTGGTCAATCTCGGCGGCGTCGCCAATATCACGCTGATCGATGAAAACCTGAACCTGACGGCGCTTGACACGGGCCCGGCCAACGGGCTGATGGATCAGTGGATGCGGCTGCACGGGCGTGGTGACTACGACCACGAAGGCCAGATCGCCGCATCGGGCACGGTCGCGGCCAATATCGTAGCCAGCTATATGCGGCATCCCTATTTCGCGGCCAAGGCGCCGAAGTCGCTCGACCGCTACGACTTTACGCTGGAGGGCGTACAGGGTTTGAGCGTCGAGGACGGCATGGCGACCCTGTCGGCCTTTACGGTCGAAAGCCTGCTGGCGGGTGTTTCCGTGCTTGAGGCCAAGCCGAAGACGGTGATCCTGGCCGGCGGCGGGCGGAAAAATACCTTCCTGGTGTCGCAGGTCCGTCAACATCTGGCGCCGGCGCGCGTCATCGCGGCCGAGGACCTTGGCTGGCGCGGCGGCGCGATCGAGGCCGAGGCCTTCGCCTATATGGCGGCGCGTTCGCTGAAAGGCTTGCCCATATCCTTCCCCGGCACGACCGGCGTCAATACCCCGCTGACCGGCGGTAATCTGTTCAAGCCGCGTCGTGCGGCGCAATCCTTAGCCAGTTGAATTTGGGCAAGCCGATCATGAAACTGTTCCTGGCCCTTGGCGCTTGCGTCATTTTCGCAGCCTGTTCCGCGCCCAAGGCGTCGGACGACGCGCCGCCGGATACGTCTTCAGTGGCCGCGTCGGCGTCGTCGGCTGCCGCAAGTGCGCCCGAAGTCGCATCGGCGGAACTGCCGGCCGGTTTTCTCGGCGTCTGGGATGCCAATCCGGCCTGTCCAGCGACAAGCGATACCAAGCTGACTGTCACGGCCACGGACCTGACCTTCTTCGAGAGCGGCGCGACGATCCGCAAGGTGACCGTCAAGTCCGCGACCGATGCCGTTGTCGATGCGGACTTTTCCGGTGAAGGCGAGACCTGGACGCGTTCGATGCATCTGGAACTGAGCGGCGACGGCAAGACCCTGACGACTGACGGAGGCACGGACAAGGCGGTTGCCCGCTCACGGTGCAAATCCTAATTCAGAAAATCCCGAATCAGCGGCGCGATCTCGGCGGCGTGCGTCCGCGCCAAGTCGTGCCGGCCGCCCTTGACGACGTGCAATCGGGCGTCGGGCAGGCGCGACAACAGGTATTCGCCGACCGCGACGGGGCTGATCGGATATGCATCACCCCACAGCAGCAAGGCGGGCTGCCGGATATCATGAATGCGATCCGACACGTCCGGGCGCTGGCTTATCACCCATTCGGCAACATCGGGGAATTCTTGCCGGTAATCCGGCCGCCAGTCGATGGCGCCGAGCGCCGACACATCCATGCCGCCGGCTGTAACCGTCAGGACAAGGCGGCGGACGATATCGGGGTAGCGCAGGGCGATCGCCATGGCCAGGGCGCCGCCCATCGACTGCGCCACCAAGTCGAGCGGGCCGCCTTTGAAGCGGCCGACCACCAGACCGATCAGGTCTTCGTATGAATTGATGTCCGGATGAGGCGGATTATACCCCAGGCCCGGCCAGCCGAAATGGACCTGGGCACGATCCGGCAACAGGTCGCCGACCGGCTGCCAGAAGCGCGGATCGCCGCCGACGCCGGGCAGGAAGAAGACCGGCGGCATCATCGCCAGTGACTATTCCTTGGAACCCGACATGCGGCGGTCGATATAGGCGCCGACGCGCGTTTCGACTTCGGAAAGGCGGTCGGTCCAGAAGTGGTTGGCGTCGTCGACGACTTCGTGGTCGATCGTGATGCCTTTTTGCGTGCGCAGCTTGGCGACGACGCGGTCGACTTCGCTGGTCGGCACGATCGTGTCCGACCCGCCATGCAGGAACATGCCCGATGCCGGGCACGGCGCCAGAAAGCTGAAATCATAGGCGTTGGTCGGCGGCGACACCGAAATGAAGCCGTCGGTTTCGGGGCGGCGCATCAGTAGTTGCATGCCAATATAGGCGCCGAAATCGTAACCGGCGACCCAGAATTGCGCTGCGGTCGGGTTCTTCGACTGCAGCCAATCGAGCGCGGTCGCCGCGTCGGCCAGTTCGCCTATCCCTGAATCAAATTCGCCCTGGCTCTTTTGCACGCCGCGGAAGTTGAAGCGCAGGACCGAGAAGCCACGCGTCATGAACAGGTGGAAAAGCTGGACCGTCACCGGGTTGTTCATATGGCCGCCCGCCTTGGGGTGGGGGTGCAGGATCAGCGCGATCGGCGCGTTCTCGCTCTTGCCCTGGCTGTAGCGGGCCTCGATGCGTCCGGCAGCTCCGGCCATAATGACTTCAGGCATTCAATCACCTTGAATTTCAAAAATTTTGCAGTGCACGCGCCCAAATACTTGACTGTTTTAGTCGGAATTAGTAGATTCCAACCGAACCTTCAAGCGGGCGTCGGATCGCGCCTCTTAGCACAAAGATTTGGCTTTGCGCAGGTTTTTGCAACTGGTCCGCATTTTGCCATCTCTCCGGGATCGGAATTTCATGCGCCTTTCCACAAAGGGACGTTATGCCGTCATGGCCATGACCGACCTGGCTCTCAACGGCCAGAGCGGGCGGCCGATCTCATTGTCGGAAATCTCCGACCGGCAGCAGATTTCCCTGTCCTATCTGGAGCAGCTCTTCGCACGTTTGCGCAAGGCCGGGTTGGTCAAAAGCGCGCGCGGTCCGGGCGGCGGCTATACGCTGGCGCGTGGTGCCGAGACCCTGTTCGTCTCCGAAATCGTGTTGGCGGTCGACGAACCGATCAAGGCAACGCGCTGCGAACTGACGTCGAACAAGC
>FSUR01000111.1_pt1 | contig 18567 bp, 13 predicted proteins | sample 1637491 | NCBI WGS metagenome assembly FSUR01 (sample SAMEA3914816, study PRJEB12502) | metagenome | biome: forest; material: soil | place: USA | collected 2011-09-16 | depth 0.3 m
CCACCGGCCCTTTGGCGTCCTTCAGATCGTGGATCACCAGGGCCTTTTTGCCCGACACCTTTTCGAGGTCTGAGGCAAAATCCGCCGCCACGCGCTGCACCGGCTTTTCGGCCTCGGCATCGACATAGACCGCCGCCGGCTTGCCGCTGGCAATCAGCGCAAACCCTGTTTTGGACGGTTGGAAATCGACGGCGCCCGCCGCCAGGGTCGACAGAACGAGCGCCGCGATCATGCAATTATCCTCTTGAAAGAGCCGTCTTTACGGCGGCCAGCAGGACCGGCGCCATGGCGGCGTATCCGGCGGCATTAGGGTGGACGGTGTCGCCGTTGATGCCAAACTCGGGTTTCAACCCGCCGTCCGGCCCCTGCAGCACCGGCCAGTAGTCGGCATAGATCAGCTTTTGCTGCGCACAGGTTGCGCGGATCCAGTCGTTGAGCGCCTTGATGGTGCCCAACTGATTACCGCGCGACAGCCGCCAGGCAAAGCTGGTGGCCGGCGGCACGGAGCCGACAATGACCTTCATACCGGCCGCGCGCGCCAGCGTGATCATGGCCGAAAGATTGGCGGTGGTGATGGCCGGATCGTACGGGTCCTGGTTTTCGGCGATATCGTTGGTGCCGGCCAGGATGTGGACGACGCGCGGCTTCAGCGCCAGCACGTCGGGCGGGAAACGGACCAGCATCTGGCCTGTCACCTGCCCGGAAATGCCGCGTCCGATCAGGCCGTTGGCGTCGAAAAAGCCATTGCCGTATTCGGGCTTGGCCCAGTTGTCGGTGATGGAGTCGCCCATCATGACGATGGCGCGCTGGGCCGCCGGCAGCGCCATCGCCTGGGCATTGGCCTGGCGATAGCGCTTGAGGTTGGCCCAATCGATGTTGAGCGGGGGCTGGACGGGCTGGGGCGGCATTTGCACCGCCCGCGCCGCATCGGACGGCTCGGGCGGCGTGACAGGGCTGGCTTCCGGGACCTGGGTCGTTGGCATCGCGGCCTGACCTGAGGTCTGGGCCGCGGCCTGTCCGGCCAAAATCGCACCGCCGGCCATAAGGCCGCCGGTCAGAAGCTTACGCCTGTCCATCGTCTTTTCCTTCGTCAAGCTACCGTCAGCGTCGCTGACTTCAGGTCGACGCTATTCGGTCCCGCGAAGATCGTAAAGGTCCCCGGCTCGACAACGCGCTGCATATCGGCATTGAAGAAGCGAAGATCGGCCGGTGTGACCGTAAAGCTCACCGTCTGTCTGGCGCCTGCGTCAAGCGTGATGCGCTTGAAGTGCTTGAGCTCAAGGATCGGACGCGTGACCGAGGACACGTCGTCGCGGATATAGAGCTGCACGACTTCGTCGCCCTTCAGCTTGCCGGTATTGGCGACATCGATCTCGACCGTCACGTTGTCGTTCGTCCCGATGGTCGACTTGGCCAGGCGCGGCGCCGAAATGTCGAACGTCGTGTAGCTGAGGCCGAAACCGAACGGATAGAGCGGCTTGGTCGTACCATCGATATAGCCACGGCGCGCCGACGGCTTGGCGTTGTAGAAGTTCGGCAGCTGGCCGACATTGCGCGCGAAGGTGACGGGCAGCTTGCCGCCGGGATTGGCGCGACCGAACAGGACGTCGGCCGCCGCCCAGCCCGTCTCCTGGCCCATGTACCAGCCTTCGATGATGGCGTCGGCGCGTTCGGCCAACAGGTTGATCGACAGCGGACGGCCGTTGAGCAAAAAGACGACGGTCGGCTTGCCAAGGTCGAAGATGGCCTTCGCCAGGTCGTTCTGCTGCCCCATCAGGTCCAGCGACTGGCGGTCGCCCAGGTGGTTATCGGCCCAGGCTTCGCGCGAGGTCTGTTCGTTGTCGCCGAGCACCAGCAGGATGGTGTCGGCCGATTTCGCGGCTTCAACCGCTTCCGCGATCAGCTTGGCATTGACCTCGGGTGGCGTGAAATTGATCTTGTCCTGGCCCCAGATGCGCTGTTCGGTCAGGCGCACAGCTTCACGGTAATCGACGCTGAAGCCTGCCGTCTTGGCTTCAGCGGTGACGCCGTCGAGGATCGAGACAACGTGGCGCGGCTGGTCGGAATAGCCACCGATCGGCGTATCCTTGGCGTGGTGGCCTAGCACCAGCAGCTTGCCGACGGTCTTGGGATTAAACGGCAACACACCCTTGTCGTTCTTCAGCAGGACGACCGACTTGGTCGCCGCTTCGCGCGCCAGCGCCACGGCGTCGGGCAGCCCGGTCAAGGCGTCGGCCTTGGCCGCGTCGCAATAGGGGTCTTCGAACAGGGCGCCCTCGAATTTGACCTGCAGAATGCGCTTGACGATAGCGTCGATCTCGGCCTCGCTGATGCGGCCGGCCTTCACCAGGTCGACGACCTTGGAATAGGCCTGGACGTCCGGGGTTTCGATGTCGACGCCGGCCTTGACGGCGCGGAAGGCGGCTTCGGTATCGTCGATCACCAGGTGGTGACGCGTGATCATCTCATGGATGGCGAAATAGTCTGAGACCGTGACGCCCTTGAAGCCCCATTCACCGCGCAGGATGGTGGTCAAGAGCCACTTGTTGGCGTGCGAAGGGATGCCGTCGATTTCGTTGTACGACGGCATGACGGCCCGGATATTGGTTTCCTTGACGATTGTTTCGAACGGCGGGAAGAAGTCTTCGCGTAAGATGCGTTCGGAGACCTCGGCCGGGCCGACATTGGTGCCGCTTTCCGGCTGGCCGTGGCCCGTCATATGCTTCAGCGTCGCGAAGACCTTGTCCTTGGCCAGCGGCAGGGTCTCACCCATGAAGCCGATGACGGCCGCCTTGCCCATCTGGCCGCACAGGTGCGGATCTTCGCCATAGGTTTCCTCGATGCGGCCCCAGCGCGGTTCGCGCGCCACATCGACCACCGGCGCCAGCGCAAGATTGGCGCCGCGGGCGCGCATTTCGCGGGCGGCGACGCTGAAGATGCGCGTCGCCATGGCGGGATCGAAGGACGAGGCCAGGCCGATGGCCTGCGGGAAGGACGTCGCGTCGCGCGCCACAAAGCCGTGCAGGCTTTCTTCGTGCATGATCAGCGGGATGCCGAGGCGCGTCTGTTCCAGCGCCCACTTCTGCACAGCGTTGATATAGTCGGCGGTCTCTTTCGCATTGCGGTTCGGCACCGCGCCGTTGTCGCCGGCGCCCGTGGCGACATTGACGCCCTGGCGGTCCGACGGACGGGCTATCATGCCGAGGCCGTTGGGGTATGTCGCCTGCGCCTTGGCGGCGTCGAAGTCGCCCTTCGGCGTCTGGATGGCGCCCTTCTGCTGCCAGACGCACTGCATCTGCGCGACTTTTTCTTCCAGCGTCATGCGGCCGAGCAGGTCGGCGACGCGCCCATCGACCGGCTGCGCCGGATCCTTGTACAGCGGGGTGTCGGCCTTCGGCTTGGCCTTGGGCTTGGCGATGGCGTGGCCGGTGGCGCCGAGCGTCAGAGCCAGGGCTGAGGCGCCAGAGGCGACGGCACGGCGCGACAAACCGCGATTGCGTTGGGTCATGGAATTCTCCCTGTTGTTTTGGTACGACCCTCGGACGGAGCCGTTTGATGCGAACGCCCACCCTAACCGGTAAGCGCGTGCACGACAAATTGGACCTTCGCCACCCTTAGCCGATTCCTGCGAATCGGCGAAACATGTGACAAATGGGGAAAGCCGCCCGTGCGGAATTGACGCCTTTCCCCTGTAATGGCATTGTTAGCGGTAACAGCAAAAAACACAACGGGGAGAATGATGACCACCATGAAAAATCACGAGAGCACCGTTACGCGCCGCTCGGCCCTGGGCCTGATGGCCGCCGGTACCGCTGCTGCAGCCCTGCCCGCCCTTGCCGCCGGTGCGCCGTCGCTGGCCACCCTCGCCAAGGCCAAGGGCCTGCGTTTCGGTACCGCCGTGCCCGCCGGCATGGGTGGCGTCAGCGATCCCGCCGTGGCAGCCCTGATCGCGCGCGAATGCAACGTCATCGTGCCCGAAAACGAGCTCAAAATGTACGTCACGCATAACAACAATGCGAAGGACTACAATTTCGGCCCGGGCGACCAGATCCTGGCCTTCGCCAAAAAGAACAACATCGCCATGCGCGGCCACAACCTGTTCTGGGCGCGCGACGAATTCACGCCTGCCTGGCTCAAGTCGTACGACTTCGGTCCGAACCCGAAGGTCGCCGCCGAAAAGCTGCTGCGCGACTATATCGCGACCGTCGCCGACCACTACGGCACGCAACTGACCTCGTGGGACGTGGTCAACGAAACGATCGATCCGGCGACTGGCTTGGCGCGCGAAAACGCCTTCTCGCGCGTGCTCGGCATGGACACGCTGAAGATCGCGTTCGAGGCGACGCGCGAGCACCTGCCGCACATGCAGCTGGTCTATAACGACTATATGGGCTGGGAAACCGGCGGCGAAGTCCACCGCAACGGCGTCATCACCCTGATGCGCTGGTTCCACGACAATGACGTGCCGGTCAATGCGCTGGGCCTGCAAAGCCACCTGGGCACCGACCACGATGTGTCGCTCGGCAATATCAAGGCGTGGACCGACTTCCTCGATACGGTCACCGGTCTTGGCTACGACCTGCTGATCACCGAGTTCGACGTCAACGACCGCCACGTCCAGGGCACGATCGCCGAGCGCGACGCCGTCGTCGCCAAGATCGGCCGGGAATATCTCGACCTCTGCCTGTCGTACAAGCAGACGAAGGACGTGCTGGCCTGGGGTATCACCGATAAATTCAACTGGCTGCAGGGCTTCACGCCGCGCGAAGACAAGGTGCCCCTGCGTCCGGCGCCGTTCGACGCCGATTTCAAGCCCAAGCCATTGACCATTGCGATTGCCGATGCCTTCAAGGCCGCGTCGCCACGATGATGAAATACACAATCGCCCTCGCCGCCCTGCTGGTTGCCGGGTCCGCTTCGGCGGAGCCTGTGCCCTATCTCCAGCTCAAGGGACACAAGCCCGTAAAGGCTTCCCCCGTCGCAACGGGCCAGGCCGGCGTCGCCGTCTTTACCGGCACGTCGTACGACAGCACGACCGACCTATTGGAACACCCGCAAAACAAGGCGGTGTACGAGAATCCGATCCTGCCGGGCTTCTATCCCGACCCCAGCATCGTGCGCGTGCAGACCGACTATTACCTGGTCAATTCCAGCTTTGCCTACTACCCCGGCATCCCGGTCTTCCATTCGAAGGACCTGGTCAGCTGGCAGCAGATCGGCAACGCCATCGACCGGCCGAACCAGCTCGATTTTTCGGGGCTTGGTACGTCGCGCGGCGTGTTCGCACCGCAGATTTCGTATCACGACGGGCTCTTCTGGATCATCAATACCTGCGTCGACTGCAAGGGCAATTTCGTCATTACGGCCAAGGACCCGGCAGGCCCGTGGTCCGACCCGGTATGGCTGGACATCGGTGGCATCGATCCGTCGATCTTCTGGGACGACGACGGCCAGGCGTGGATCGTCCACAATGACGGTCCCGAAGGTCAGCCTCTGTATAACGGTCATCGCGCCATCTGGATCCAGCGCTTCGATCCGGTAGCAAAAAAGGTTGTCGGGCCGCACACCATCATCGTCAACGGCGGCTCAGACATCGCCAAGAAGCCGGTATGGATCGAAGGCCCGCACGTCTACAAAATCAATGGCGCCTACTATCTGATGTGCGCCGAAGGCGGCACGTCGGAAGACCATTCCGAAGTCATCTTCCGATCGGACAAGGTCGATGGGCCGTACACGCCGTTTGCCGGCAATCCGATCCTGACACAGCGCGATCTCGATCCCAAGCGCATCAACAGCGTCACCTCGACCGGCCACGCCGACCTGGTGCAGACGCCGGCCGGCGACTGGCACGCGGTATTCCTCGGCACCCAGCCTTATGAGGGTGGGCTTTACAATACCGGCCGCCAGACCTTCATGTTGCCGGTCACCTGGCGCAAGGACGCGCAAGGCGTCAATTGGCCGCTGATCCTGCCGAAGGGCGAGCCCGTGCCGCTGCTGGTCAATATGCCGAAGACTGCCATGGCCACCGGCAAGCCGCACTATACGGGCGCCACGAAACGCGTCGGTTACGCGTCCGGCAAATACGAATGGCTGCAGGTCCGCACGCCCGGCCAGCCCTTCCTGACTGTCAGCGGCGCCGGCAAGGCCGAAAAGATCACGCTGAAGGCCCTGCCCGACGCCATCGGCGACGAAAAATCGCACCCGGCCTTTATCGGCCTGCGCCAGCGCCACGTCGGCATGACTTTTCAGACGACGGTCAGCTTCCATCCGCAGCATGAAGGCGACCGCGCCGGCATCATGGCCTTGCAGAATGACGACTTCTACCTGTTCTACGGTTTGTCGCGCGTCAAGGGCCAGACCGTCCTGGAAGTCAGCCGCTGCGACGGCAAGGGCGATCCGGTCAGCGGCCAGCCCGTCACCTATATGACGGCGCCGCAAGGCCCTGTGACGCTGCGTCTCGATATCGACGCCGGCACGGCTAAGTTCAGCTTTGGCCAGGGCCGCAAGGCGCGCGTGCTGAAGGACGCGGTCGACGCCACCAATTTGTCGACCGCCAAGGCCGGCGGATTCGTCGGCACAATTGTCGGGCTTTATGCCTATGGTCAAAAACCGTAATTGGCGTTATCCTGCCTTTATAAGAAACGTATAAAGGCAGGAAAACATGTTTTCGATCAAAACCTTAGCTGCACTCACAGGGATCATCGCTGCAATTGCCGTCACCGCACCCGCCCGGGCGCAGGACGACATCACCAAGCATCTTGTCAGCAATCCGAACGTCGGATCGTGGCAGTTGTACGGGGCGGCACAGACGAACAAAAAGATCAAGGACCCTGTCGTCCAGGGCGGCACGGCCATCGAGGCGTCCGCCACAGGCGTCGGCGAAAGCTATGCCGCTGCCGGCCAGGTCGACATCAACCAGAAGCTGGCCAAGGGCGACCACATCGTCTGCGCCGTCTGGCTGAAGGCCAAGGCCCCGACGGCAACGACACTGCACGGCCGGTTGCAGATGAATTCCGCGCCCTATACCGGGCTGATGGAAAAGGATTTCAACATAACCGACCAGTGGCAGCTTTACACGGTCGAAGGTGACATGGATCAGGACTACGACAAGGGCAAGCTGGTCTTTGCCGTGCACCTGAACGGCGCCAAGCACACGGTCGACCTTGGGCCGGCATTTGTGCTCAACATGACGCGGACGTATTGAGACGACTCGCTTTTCCTGCACCTCCCCGTGCACAGCATGGGGAGGGGGACCGCACGAGGAGCCTTTAGGCGACGAGATGTGGTGGTGGGGTTTCTTGTTTTCTTCGAAAAACCGGCCGTAGTTAAGAAAGCAAGAAACCCCACCACCACATCTCCTTCGCGATTGCTATCGCAACGGCTCAGTCGTGCGGTCCCCCTCCCCATCGCTACGCGACAGGGAGGTGCAGGAAAGCTTTTATTTGCTCGGCGCCCCGACCATAGTCCCGCGTCCGTCTGGCGAGATATACAACACCCCAAACCGCCGGGGATCGCCGGCTATTGCGCGCAGTTGCCCGAAGCGGTGCGCGTCGTCATTGATCCGCACCCAGGCCCTGCCCGCATCATCCGAGCGCCACAGCCCTTCGACGCCGCCGACCTTGCCCCACAGAAATACAACCGGCGTTTTCGCAGCCCTAGCCGCCTTGCCGAACGTCACCGCCCAAGCCGCATCGACGCCGGCAATCTGAACCGCCTTGCCGTCCCGAACCCGGTATAACCCCCTGGCCGCTGCCAGCCACAGGTCGCCGGCCCTGCCCGGCATGGCCCGCAACTGCGCCCCGTCATCCGCCAGTCCCGAAGCGTAGGCCCGGAATGTCGCCCCGCCGTCATCGCTGACGACGATGGCGCCGGCTTTACGGTCATAGGCGTAGAAGACGCTGTCCTTGGCCGGATCGGCAATGACCTCGCCGCGCTGCATCTGCGGCCAGCCCGCTGACAGCGTCCACGTCTTGCCGCCGTCTTTTGAAAAATACGCCCCCTCGCCTTCCGGCACCCAGACCATCGACGTCGCTTTGGCTGAGATGCTGATCTTGCCGGCGCGATGCTTTTCCCAGTCCGACGTCGAGATCGCCGCGGGCGCCGACGGCAGCGGCGTCCAGGTCTCGGCGCCGTCATACGAAATGAAGCCGCGCGCCTTTTCATAATCGACGCTGCGCACCACGACATTGGGCTTCAGCGCGGCAAAGGCGACAGACTGGTTGGTCTTGTTTTCCGGCGTGAACAGGCCGTGCGACGGGGACTTGCTGAAATCGTCAAATGCCGTGCCGCCTATATCACCGGCCGCCATCAGTACGCGCGGTCCGGCCGGCGGGCTTTCCAGCCCCAACACCACGGTTTCCTCTAAGTTAGCGTTGGCGAAGTCGAAATCGACGGTCTGCTGACGGTCGACTGCCGACAGGTTCCCAGTCATCCACACGCCATAGCCCGTGCCATAGACCAGCTCGTCCGCATTGAACGGGTTGACCTTCACCGCGTCCAGCCAGTGGCCCATATTGCGCCGCGCGCTGCCGTCCTTGTCGTCGCCGCCCATATAGGCCTTGAGCCATGGATAGTGTGCGGCATTGTGCGCAGCATTTGCGCCCACGGAGCCCCACGTCGCGCCTCGGTCGTGGCTGACATAGAGGTCGTCGTGCGTCTTGCCGTAACGGTCCGACGTCGAGACGACCACAGTCCCCGGGTGCGAGCGGTCGAGGTCGAGCCCGGAATAGCCGAAGGGCTCGGTGGCCGACGGTTTGGCCGGCGTGATATCCGTCCACGCGCCCGACCCATCAAGCCGGAAGACCGCGCCATTGGTCACGCCGTGCGGCCCCAGCCCATCGGCAAAAGTGACATAGAGCGCCCCGTCGTTGTCGATGGCCGCCTGGTGCGGGATCAGTTTGGGCGAGCCGGGAATCAGCGCAAATGTCTTGCCGTCGTCATGGCTGGCGAAGACCCCGCCGCCGTCAGAGCCCTGCCATTCGCTGGTATTGGTCCCTGAACCGGCATAGATGACGCCATCGCCGAACAGCACAAAGGTCACGCCCTTTTCGGGATACCCATCGACGCGGGCAAAGCTTTTGGCGCGGTCCGAACTGACCCACAGCCCGTCGCGATTGGTGCCCAGAAAAATGCGGTCGCCGTTCTTCGGATCGACCTGCAGCCGCTCGCCGGTACCGCGCCCCAGCGCATTGCCGCCAAGCCGGAATGGCAGGGTCGTCTTGCGCCAGGTCCTGCCCTGGTCGTCGGACGCGATGACGCCGGCCTGCGGCACGCGATCGCTGAGGTAAAGCCCGCAGGTGGCGTAGAGGCGCTTTGCATCATTGGGATCGACCGCCAGCGACAGGGTGCCGAAACAGTCCCAGTCGCTCTTGCCAAACCCATCCATCAGCGGGATCCAGCGGCGGGCCATATAGTCGAAGCGGTACGCCCCGCCGACATCGGTGCGGACATAGAGCAGGTTCGGGGTCTTGGGATGATAGAGGAAGCCGTCGATATAGCCGCCGCCGCCGAACGGAATGGTCGCATACGTATAGGGCTGCGACTTTGTAGCCGCCTCGGCTGCGCCGCTTAAGGCCATCAGTGCCACCGCCGCAATCAGCGTTTTCATAAGGGATGCAGACATGACGGACCTCCGATTCACCGCATCGGTGGATAGCGGGAAATGGCGATTGGGGAAAGGTGAAATCGGTTACAGATTCGTAGCACTGAGTTGGCGCTGGCCGTCACTTCCACGAAAATCGAAGCATGCTTGCTTCATCCAGTTACGTGTGATTGAGTGCGTTCGCACTTTTAGGGGGTGTTCATGAAATCGATACTCATCGCGGCAGCGTTGTTCGCTGCCTCGCCAGCCGTGGCTGGCGACATCAGCTTTTTGCCCAAGACAAACGACGGTCAAACTGTCGAGTACGACCACGGCAAGGGAACCACATTTTCTCACGCTACTGGCAGCGATGTTGAACTTACCTATGTGCAGATGTTCACTGACAAGCGGCCCATGTTCCTCGTCACGATCACAAAGCTTGCCGAGGGCAACATCGACATGGATGTATCGAACGTGTCGGTGGCCTATGCCATGCAGCCCTTGCACGTCTATTCGGCTGACGAACTCAGGAAAATTGTTCGAGGTCACGCAAGATGGGAGGGTGTTGCCCTGGCTGCTATCGGTGGCGTCGCGGCAGGCCTAAGTTCAACCTCGACAAGCACAAGCACGTCGTATGGGCGGGTCGGAAACACCAGCTACAGTTCACGCACAACTAGCACCTACACCGATCCCTACGCCAGAGACGCCGCGCTCGGAAATACAAATTCCGAGCTGGCCAGCCTTCGCTCCGGACGAGATCAGACGCTCGCCCATATCGACGAGTCGGCATTGCAGCGGACGACGATGAAAGACGAAGACCCGTACTCCTGGAAATTTGTCATCGACAAACCGAAGACGCTCGATGGGTCACCTCTGAAAATCTCGGTGACGGTGGGGCAAGATACGCACACGTTCGACTTTGATGTCATTCAGAAATAACGGCAAAATACGTCAATAGAATAGTTGATTCCCTAACCCGTCATTGGAATCAACATACCGCCGCTGCGTTCGCATTAACTGATATCTAGGTTAGTTCTTGACTAAAAATGCCCTTGGAAAGGCGATGACATGGATGAATTCACAGCTCGCATTGCGCCTTTCGCCCTTGTCTTCAATATCATTTTATATTTCATCGCTTTAGCTTCCGTAGCCGAATTGGCAATACACTATTGGGCTTGGCCCGCTTGGATTGCTTATATCGTCTCGAGCGTGTTTTGGTTTTTCACGCGCGGCCTAGGGCCTATCGGTATAGGTCTGGCAATCTGGGGAGCTATCGTAAGTTGGGGATGGCCATGGTGGGGCGCGGTCGGTCTCTTTATGTGGCCGCTTGTGCTGACATTGTTATTGGGTGTCGGAAACGTTTCAATTTCTGCTTTAAGGTCGGCATTTACGTCTACAGAAACCAACTAATGCCATTTCGAACTACCGTGCATACGGGGGAAGGCAATTAATTTCGGTGACGCCATATCAATTCCCCTCCAACAACTCCCTCGGCGCCTGACGCCCCGGCCTCCCTCGGTTTCTCTCCCCAGGCCGACAACCATGTGCCTGATGCCGGAAGATGGGCCAGCCGGAAGGCCAAGTCCACGGCCTCGTCCGGCGCGGATTCTGACACCATCGGCTCGAACCCTATCGAATGGCGCCGAACTTGTCGCCTGACACGCCTGAAGCTTCGCTATATGCTGCCAACGGATGTCGGGAGGGGATATGCGTCTCAAGCAAGCTCTGGCTGTCTTAGCCGCGACCACGGTTGCGCAAGCCAGCGTGCTACTGGTCGTTTTCGGAGGTATCGCCGCCGCCAACCCATCTAGCGAAGCCATACACCCATGGAAAATTCTCCTCTTCAGCGGTGGATGCGGTCTGGTATCGGCTGTGGTGCTCATCCTTCCGCCTTTCCTGTTGCTGGCTGCAAAGAGGCGTTTGACTTTAGGAACGGCTCTGCTCGTCGGGGTGGCCGAAGCGATCCTGCTGACGGTGATCGATATCGTTCTGTCACCAGGATTTATCGGCCTTGTGCTTGCTTTGGGCATGGCTCTCCCGACGCTTCTGTGGGGACTGGTAGGCGGTGTTGCCGCCTGGCTTGCCTGGCAGGCGCTGGAGCAGCCTGTTAAACTCAGAACTCCCTAAGCGGGCCTGAGGTCTCAACGCCCTTAAAGCCCGCCGACGCGCAGGCCGCCGAGGCAGCGATCCCGACGAATGTCCATCAGTCAGTTATCGTTGGAACTTTGTATCATTGACCTCCTGACACCTCCTGGCAGATCGCCCATGCGATAACGCCGTATGAATGGAGGATGTACCATGAAGCTTCCCCGCCTGTTGCTGACGCTTGCCGCGCTGCTTGGCATCACCGCGCCAATCCCGGGACAGGCGGCGCCAACCCCGGCGGCGCAATCGGGCGTCCACGGTTTCGATTTCGAAGTCGGCCGGTGGCGTGTCCACCACCGTATCCTCCGTAACGGTCAATGGATTGAATTCGACGGCGTATGCGCAGACCGCGTCGCCATCGACGGCAGCGTCAATATCGAAGAGCACACCTTCAACCGCCCGACAGGGGTGACCTACGGCGTGGCGGTGCGGGCCTACGATGCACCGACCGGCACCTGGGCGATCTGGTGGATCGACTCGCGCCAGCCGCATGCGCCTATGGACCCGCCGGTCGTCGGCCGCTTTGAAGATGGCGTCGGGCGCTTCTATTCCGACAGTACGGTCAACGATCACACGACGCGGACGCGCTACACTTGGTCGGACATCAGCGAGACCGCCGCGCGCTGGGAACAGGCGACGTCCGAAGACGGCGGGCAGACCTGGGCGACCAACTGGATCATGGACTTCACGCGCATACCGTAAGCGTCTCTACGTTTCAAATTGGCCCATATTGGCTCTGCGACATCATACCCTCTTTGCAACGCCGCCCAGACGCGCAAGGTGTCTCAATCGTCCACCCTGCGAGACCCGGTCATGAAAGTCGTTGCGCTCAAGGATCTGCCCGAGGCTTCGTTGCTTAACGCTTACCACGCGCGCAAGGCCTATACAGATGCGTTTTATGTCGACGTGGCCGGCGCGGTGACGCTCAGCGCCTATGTCGAGGCCTTCTACACGACGCCCTTGTTCAAGCTGGAGCGCCTGGTGCTGGCGAAGCTGGTGGCCAAGCCGTCGAACGATGCCGAGGCGCACGCCCTGGCGGCGGGGGAACGGACGCGGTTCGCCGCCTGGACAGTCGAGTCGCGGACGGCCGACCAGATCGTCATGTGCGATTTTATGCACAAGACGCGGTCGTGGCTGATGTGCAAGCCCAAGGATGGCGTGACGCGGCTGTGGTTCGGCAGCGCGATCGTGCCTGAGCGCGTTTCACCGGATGGCCGGGTGTATCTCGGCTCCGGGTTTCAAGAGCTGGTTTGGTTCCACAGGCTCTATTCGCGCGCGCTGCTGGGAGCTGCGGCGAAGCGGTTGCGGTCATGAAAAAGAGGCTGGCCGGGAGGGACGCAGCATGAACAAGAGACCCATTGTGTCGCTCGCCCTGACAGCGCCCTGGGCGTTTTTTGTCTTCGTCGGCCTGACGGAAATGGCCAGCGTTCGGGAACGCCATATTCCGGATTGCCCGTCCGCCGAGCAAATCGAATATTATGTCGGTGTACCGGCTATTGCCTGTCTCCTGGGACTGATCGGCGCGGCCTTCAGCTTGCGGCGTAAGTCGCCTGCAACGCTGGTCATAGGCTTCCTGCTCGGCGCCGCACTATTTCCGTTCGTCCTCATGTACTCCGGCGGCGTATGACGTCAGGCCGCCTCGCGCGCCACCATATTGTGGCGGCGCAGGTAGTCGCCGTGGCTCGGCATGGCGTCGCACAGACCTTGCAGGTGCGCCTTCATGCGCGGGAAACCGGCGCGAATGGGCGCGATGTCCTGCATCTCGATCAGCGGGTCGTAGGACTGCGGTATGATCCCCTGCCCCATCATCACCGCCATCCATGAGGTCGGAGTGAACATCTCCTCGGCAGCATTGGCGAAGGCGCCGCGTTCGCGGAAGACAGCGATCTTGTGCGCCAGCGTGTCCGGAATGGCCATGTCGCGCGTATAGCGCCACAGCGGTGCGTCGTCGCGCCGAGTGGCGTGATAGTGCAGGATGATGAAGTCGCGAATGCGTTCGTAATCGAGGTGCTGGCGCCGGTTATAGGCCTCGATATTGGCCGGCGCGAAGGTCCGGTCCGGCCAGTGCATCAGCAGCTTGTTGATGCCCGACTGGATCAGGTGGATGCTCGTCGATTCCAGCGGCTCGATAAAGCCCGACGCCAGCCCCAGGGCCACGACATTCTTGTTCCAGAAGGCCTTGCGCCGCCCGGTGACGAATTTCAGGCGGTTGGGTTCGGCCAGCGCCTTGCCTTGAAGGTTGGCGCGCAAGGTCGCCTCGGCTTCGTCGTCGGACTTGAACTGGCTGGAATAGACGTAGCCGTTGCCGACGCGGTGCTGCAGCGGGATGGTCCATTGCCAGCCCGCCTCACGCGCAGTGGCCTGGGTGTAGGGGACGATGACGGGCTGGCCTTTGGCGTCGAACTGGCCGTGTTCGCACGGCAGGGCGATGGCGCGGTCGCACGGCAGCCAGCGCGTCCAGTTCTCATAACCGGTCTCGAGCGCCTGCTCGATCAAAAGCCCGCGGAAGCCCGAGCAGTCGATAAACAGGTCGCCGCCGACGCTGCGCCCGTCCTTCAGCGTCAGCGTCGTGACAAAACCGCTGTCCGGGTCCTGGACGACCGCACCGACCTGGCCTTCGATGCGCACCACGCCGCGCTTTTCGCTGTAGCGCCTGAGATACCGGGCATAGAGGCCGGCGTCGAAATGGTAGGCCGATCCGAATGTCGACAGGGCATTGTCTGGATCGGACGACTGCATGCCCACACGGCCGGACATGGCGGCGAGCGTGCACAAGGAATAGTCAGACACCGGCCCGACTTCACCCAGGGCCTGCATGCGCAGCCAGTATTGCAGAAAGTGCCCGAGCTCGGGCTTAAGACCATAGACACCGAACGGGTGGAAATAGCTTTGGCCCAGCGTGTCCCAGTCGTGGAAGGCGATGCCCAATTTGAACGTGCCGCGCGTCTCGCGCAAGAATTCGGCCTCGTCGAGGCCGAGCATGGCGTTGAACAGCTTGATCGGCGGGATCGTCGCTTCACCGACGCCAACCGTGCCGATCTCTTCGGACTCGACCAGGGTGATCGTGACGCCCGGCAGGTTGCGGGCCAGCGCCGCCGCGCACATCCAGCCGGCCGTGCCGCCGCCGACGATGGTAATCTGACGAATGGGGTCGGGAGCGCGCACTATAGGATATCTCGATAAAAAAGGACCGGCGTCTGCGAACAGAAGCCGGCCCAGTCTGTTGTACTGGCCAGTCTTTTACAACTGGGATGCGGGCGGCAAGAAGTCGGTCCTGGCCGCCGGCACCTTCGCTACATCTCAGGCAGTGGGATGCTTAACCACCGAAGCTATAGCGAATACCAACCATGATGCGCTGGTCGCCGGAGGCGTAGCGCAGGGGCAGGTTCGGGTACTGCAGGTAGGCTTTCGAGGCTTCCTTGGTCAGGTTGATGCCTTCGACCGTCACCTTCAGGCCCTTAGTGAGTTCATAGGCGAACGAGCCGTCGAGTTGACCGTAGGCCTTGCTCCAGATGCCCAGGGTGTGGGTATCCGCTCCCGAACCAAAGCCGTAATTGCCAAGGTAGGCCTTGTCGCGCCAGGCGTAGGACAGGCGCGCTTCGAAGCCGTTGCCTTCGTAATAGCCCTGCAAATTATAGGCGTGCTTGGAGACGCCCGGAATCGGCAGGTCCTTCGCGAAGTCGTTGAAGAAGGGCGACTTCGAGTCGGAGTAGGTGTAGTTGGCATTGATGCCGAAGCCGTTCGACCAGGCATTTTGATAGGTCAGTTCCAGGCCCTTGATCGTGCCGCCCTGGCCGTTGATCGGCGAGGTGAAGGTACCGACCGAAGATCCGGCCGCCGACTGATCCTTGACCGTCACGCTGTAGGTGTTGCTGACGATGAAGCTGTCGACGCTCTTGTAGAAGAAGGCGACCGAAGCCAGGCCCTGCTTGGCGAAGTAGTGTTCGTACGCCGCGTCGAACTGCGAGGCGCGGAACGGATCGAGGTTGGCATTGCCGCCCGAACCGTTGGTGTACAGGAACTTGTCGAAGTTCGGCCCGGGGGTCGACGAACGCGTGAAGTTGTAGGACGCACCCTGGCCAAGGTTGAACAGGTTCTGCGATGACACGACGCGGGCGGCCGAAGCGCGGACCTTGTCGTTCTCGTTGATGTCGAACACGGCCGAGGCCGACGGCAGAACGTCCGTATAGGACCGAACGGTCTGCGAGGCGTCGGGGTTCTTCAGCACGCCGTTCCAGCTGTCCGTGCCCCACCACAGCGGGGTCACCGGCGTGTTGTTGGCATTGATGGTCAGCTCGGTATGGACGATGCGGACGCCGGCATTGAGGTGATATCCGCTGCCTGCGTCGCCGGCATCGGCCATCAAATAGGTGCTGGTCGTCTTGTCCTCGACCTTGAAGGTGTTCAGCGGGTCGGCGAAGAAGGCGAACTTGGTCGACGGGTACAGGCCCTGGATCCAGCCGACCGGGTCCTTCATCTGGTTGACGTCCTGCTGGATCGCGTTGACGCCGTTGATATTGACCGTGACAGCGCGGGCCGCATTGCTGGCCGCGGTTTGATACGGCGTGACCACGGCCGGCGAGTCGCCGAAGCGGCCGCAGCCCGACAGGTTGACGTCACACTTCTTCAGGCCGATGGCGCCGTCCTGGAAGTAGCCGTAAGGCGTCCAGTCGATGAAGGTGCCGTTGATCGTCGTGCCTTGCACCGACGCCGGCAGTTCGCCCTTGGCCGAGTAGTCGGCAAGGTAGCGGCCAAACGTCGAGTCGATCTTGCGGTCGGAATAGCGGGCGCCGAAGCTGAGCACCAGGTCCTTGTTCTGCGCAAAGCCCGGACGGTACTTGAAGTCGGCCGAGGCCGAACCGTTGGTCGTCTTGGTGGCTTCACCAAAGGCCCAGTGCGACTTGAAGAAGACGCTGGACGGCGTCGTCATCGACGTGGCGATGGCGGCAGACGGCGTAAAGGTCGGCATGTCGCCATTGGTGTAGGTGAAGTAGAGCGTGGCCGGCGCCGTGGCGTTCGGAACCGTGCCGGCAGGCGTGCCGTTACGCGTGCCGTATTGGGTATAGCGCTCATCGACCTGGCCCGAGGTCGATGTATAGTCCGACTTCGAATACGCGACGCGGAAATTGCCGGTCAGGTTGCCGCCATTGTCCCACTTTATCGCCGCCTGGAAGTTGTCGGTCTTGGCTTCGGCGGTCTGGGCGAAGCTGTCGCCTTCGGACGAATTGCCGGTGACCGAACCCTTGGTCAGGACGCCGTTCGAGTCGAACGCCAGGCCCGACGCGTCGTAGGTGGCGCCTTCGTTGTTGAATTCCCACTTCAGCGAGTTTTCGCCGGTGAATATCTTCAGGTTGGAATGGAACCAGTCGGCCGTGGCCGTGATGCCGTCGCCCAGGCGCCATGAACCGTCGAGCGAGAAGCCCAGGCGTTCGCGCTGCTGGTTGCGGCTGGTGGTATAGCGGTATTCCGGCGACCAGATATTGGCGGTCGACGACTGGACCTGGTTGTGCGTCGCCGAGACCGGACGGCCAAGGAAGGCCCAGGTGCCGCGGTTTTCGCCCTGCAGCAGGTCGGTATGGATGTCGGACTTTTCATAGGCCAGTGTGCCCATCAGCGCGAAGTCGTCCGAGAACTTGTAGCCCATCGTCAGGTTGGCGCTTGGTTGCCACTTGCCCTTGGTGCCGTGGTTGCCGCGCACTTCGCCTGCGATCAGCCTGTCGCCCTTGAAACCGCGCGGGTCGCGGGTCTTCAGGTTTATGATGCCGCCGAGACCGCCTTCCAGCAACGAAGCGTCGGGCGACTTGTAGACGTCGACGCTGCCGATCAGTTCGGACGGAATGCCTTCCAGCGAATTGGTGTTCTGGAACGTGCCTTCACCAAGGCGGAACAGTTCCAGGCCGGAAACGAATTCCTGGTTGTTCAGCACGGTGACGTTCTGGTCGAGGCCGCGGATGCGGACGCGGGTACCCTGGCCGTTTTCACGGTCGATCTGGATGCCCGGGAGGCGCTGCAGCGACTCCGTGACGTTCTGGTCCGGGAACTTGCCCATGTCTTCGGCCGCGACCGACTCGATCATGAGGTTGGACTTCTTCTTGGCGGACAGCGCGCTTTGCAGCGAGGCGCGGAAGCCACGGACGACAACGACGTCATTGTCGGCGGCCGCAGCTGCCGGAGCCGTGGTTTGGGCGTGGGCCGCTGTGGCGACGCCGAGTGCCAGGCCCAGGCTTAAGCATGAGGCAGCCGTCATCAAGGCTACCCGAGGGTGCAGGAATTTTCGCAATGTAGTCTCCCCAACTTGGATCTTTTGTTTTTCCGGCACGACCCAAAACGCCCATGTTTTGAAATCATGGGTAGTCCTCGTGACGGGGTAGCGGCATTACAATTCCGCCCGACAACGTTGTCAACGCACTGATACCGGTAACATAGTTCTGTTAACGGTATCATCGATCACTATTTAATTACTCATAAATAATATATAATTATCTATTTGATTTTTATGGTTTTTATTTGGCGCCCACGGGGCCGTTGTGATACATATGACATAGGCTCCGATTATTTTATGCGCCATTGAAACGGTCAGATAGCGTTGTCATGAGGTCATTGAAAGCGGTTCCACCTCAGATATTTTCGTTCATCTTTACAAAACCGATGCAATACAACGCCTGAAAATTGCAGGGGAAACCCCGGTCTACCGGTGTCACGATAGCGGTAACCGCGCCCTGACCATTGACAGCCCGACTGAGCGGTTTAAAGCGTGACGCCAAACCCGGAACCCGATCGGAAAAAAGCCATGACAGTTAAGAATCTGACGCCGGAAGAGGTTCGCCAGGCGCTCGACAGCG
>FSUR01000431.1_pt1 | contig 18560 bp, 17 predicted proteins | sample 1637491 | NCBI WGS metagenome assembly FSUR01 (sample SAMEA3914816, study PRJEB12502) | metagenome | biome: forest; material: soil | place: USA | collected 2011-09-16 | depth 0.3 m
TCAGGACGACTTCTGCGTCAGGATCGATCAGGGCGACAATGCCAATGACTGGCTAATGATTCCGCTGGTCGATGCCTGTGTGGCCGCCGGAATGCAGCTTCAACACAGGCAATGCTATAGCCTCAAGATACCGGCGGTGCTCAGCGGGCAATAGGTCGTCGATAATATCGCGCCGCTCAATAGCGAGGTGAACTATTCGTTTCTGGCCGACATTCATCGGCAGATCAAGACCTGCCGGACGGATCAAAAATCAATTTGGTAAGTTACGACGACCGCGATCTCAAATCCCGATCGTGATGTCCTTGTTATAGTCCGTGCGCAGGCCGGCTTCGCGGGTGGCCTGAAGGCTGAGGATCTTGACCAGGCGCGGCGCGTCGGGATTAGCCTTCATCGCGCGGCCGTCGATATCGTACTGCCACTCGGCCACGTTGAACGCCGCCGCGTTGTTGCGATCGCGCGAGACCTGCACGGGTTGGTCGTGTCCTTCGATGAGGACCCAGGCGGATTCATAAAGACGCATACTCGAAACCTTAGTCGAAATGGGGATTTCAGCTATTTTCCGAGAGCGGAGGTGCCGGGTCAAGCCACATTGATGTGAGGGCGCAATACGTCTGTGGATGGTATGGGTGGCATGGTTCTTGAGCGGCGCGCGTCCTTTTGCATCTCCCCGTGCGAAGCATGGGGAGGGGGACCGCACGAAGCGCCTTTAGGCGACGAGATGTGGTGGAGGGGTGTCTTGCTTTCTTTGAACTCACGGGCGGCTGGACAAGTAAGCCAGAAACCCCTCCACCACATCGTCTTCGCCGCGCTTTCGCGACAGCTCAGTTGTGCGGTCCCCGTCCCCATTCGTTCCGAACGGGAGCGCAAGACGTAACACCCTCGCGGCACAGCCGCGAGGGTGAGACAATTTAGTTCGGCACCACCTGGATAAGCGCCAGGCGGCGTTCCAGGTCCGCCATGTCGTCGGCCGAAAGGGTCGGGCGGGCGGCGTTTTCCAGCACGGCGATAAAGGCCTCCTTCGGCGCATGCAGCTTCATGCCGGTCAAAAGCTGGACGCGTTCGTCGCGGTTGGCGGCCGGGATCATCAGGCGCAGGAACAGGATCGACTTTTCCGGCGGGATCGAGCTGACGATGGCGTGTTCGATGCCGCGCAGGGCGTTGTCATCGAACAGGGCCCACAGGTGCGGCTGCGTCACGGTCTCTTCTTCCAGCATGTGCTCGAAGTCCTCGGCAACAAATCGCGTATAGCTGAGGTAGAGACGCCGGCCGATCGCAGCGCGGTTCCCGGCCTCGGCCACTTCGAGTTTGCCCAACAAAGCATCGAGCGCAGCGAACTGGGCGCGGTGGCTGCCGTGCTGTTCGGCAAGCACCAGGGTGCCGCCGGGCGCCAGGCCCTCAAGCGCCGTATGGATATGGGCCTCTTCATGGGCGATGTGTCCACGGCCAAGCGTCAGCAGACCGCGCAGCTCATCGATCAGGCCGGCGACATCGCCGTGGACGAAGTCGAAGCTGCCGAGACGGACCAGCATGTCGCACTGCGCCATGCGCAGGGCCTTATGGACAAGACCATACATGTCGTGGCGGCCGTTGAGATCGGTAATGACGGGCATCGAGTGGGACGCAGTATGTTGAGTAACGGGATGTTGGGTATCGGGCACGAATGGTATCTCCTGTAATCTTTGGTTTCTGTCCGTCCGTGTATCCGCGCCTTGTTTTTTCCGCATCCTAAATGGTTGCTAAGGCAAGCGGTCTCTTCCTAAAAACTTCCTAAGCGGCTAGATTGCGTTCACTCCCGGGGGATTCCGTGACCAACACCTTGCTAACGCCGGAACTGGCCGCGCATTTCGCAGGACCGTCGATGACGATCCTGGCGGCGCGCGACGACCGTTTTCGCGCCGCCATCGCGCGCTCGATGAGCAGCGCCTGCGATATCGGCGCCGACCATATCGACATATTCCTGACGTCGGCCGTGTGGACCGACTTCATGCGCGCCATCAAACCCGGCGCCGTCGTCGCGGTCACCGCCACCCATCCCGGCACCTATGTCAGCTTTCAGGCCAAGGGCCCGGTCGAAATGATCACGCCTGCCGACGATTGCGACGTCGGGCGCACCCGGCTCAATATCGAACGCATGCTGACCATGCTCGGCACGCTTGGCGCCACACGCCAGCAGCTGGCGCACGTCTTTTCGACCGACAGCCTGGTGCGCGTGCGCATGCGTCCCACCGACATCTTCGCCCAGACGCCCGGTCCCGCCGCCGGCGCACGCATAGGCGCCGTCGCATGATCCGCCTCAGCGAACTGCGCGACGCCTTCGAAGGCATTATCCCGTCGATCGTCGGTACTGTCGACGCCGACGGCGTGCCCAATGTCGGCTATCTGTCGCACGTCCACTATGTCGACGACGACCACGTGGCCCTGTCCAACCAGTATTTTTCCAAGACGATCGCCAATGTGCGCAGCCAGGGCGTGGCGACCGTGCTGGTGCTCGACGCGCGCACCGGCCAGCAATACGTGCTCGATCTGACCTTCAAGGAAGCGCTCGACAGCGGCCCGATCTTCGAGCGCATGGACGCACAGCTCGATATCGTCAGCCAGCTGTATGGCGTCGGTCCGATGATGAAACTGAAAAGCGCCGACATCTACCACGTCACCGCCTGCCGGCCGGTCGACGTCGCGTCGCCGCTGGAACCGCCGCCCCCGCCGCGCCCGCGCTGCGACCGGCTTGGACGCGCAGCCAGCCTGGGCGTCGCCATATCGGCGCTGGACGACGCCGACGCCATCCTCGACGCCGCGCTCGACGGCCTGAGCGCCATGGGGTTCGGCCACGTCATGATCCTGGTGCCCGATGCCGACGGCACGACGCTCAGCACCATCGCCAGCCGCGGCTATCAGCAACGCGGCGCCGGCGCCGAGGTCGCGATCGGCAACGGGCTGATCGGGCGCGTGGCGTCGTCGCGCCGGCCCATCCGCATCGCCGACATGCGCTCGGCCGTGCGCTATGCCGCGTCGGCCGGCGGCGAAGGCCGTTCGATCCCCCTGCCCGGCCTGCCCCGCCCGCAATGCCAGATGGCGGTGCCGATGCTGGCGCGCGGTAGCTTGCGCGGCGTCATCTTTGCCGAATCCGAGACCTCGTTCGCCTTCGACCACGACGACGAACAGGCCCTGGCCGTCGTCGCCGGGCAACTGGCATCGGCCTTGCTGCTGGCCGAAATCAACGCCGATACGGTCCCCGTCGCACCGGTTGGTACCTGTCCCGCCGCCGCGGACGGCGCAGGGTTTCGCTTCCGCTACTTTGCCCACGACGACAGCGTCTTCATCGACGACGACTACGTTATCAAGGGCGTAGCCGGGCGGCTGCTCTATCATTTCGTCAGCGCCTTCGCCGACAATGGGCGCTGCGATTTTGCCAACCGCGAAATCCGCCGCGAGACTGCGCTGAAGCTGCCCGACCTGAAGGACAATCTCGAAACCCGGCTGATCCTGCTGCGCCAGCGCTTGGAGGACAAGCAAGGCCCGGTGCGGCTGGTCCGGTCCGAACGCGGGCAGTTGCGGCTGGTCGTCGCTGGCCGGCCCGAGATAGAAGTCGTCGAAAGTGCCTGATCATCCGCTCGACCGGCCGGTATGGAGCGCCTTGAACGAAGGCTGGAAGGCCGTGTCGTGGGGTGACGAGCGCGCGCGCCAGCTCGATCCTGCCTACGGACCGTTCGCCGCGTCGCACGATCGTTCAACGAACGCTGTGGCGGCGTTGACGGGATTCACGCCTGGCGCTGACGGTTTGTGGGTCGTCGAAGACGAGGATTTTCCATTACCGCCCGGCATGACGGTGGTCAAAAGCGCCATGTGCCACCAGATGTGGGCGCCGGATCTGGCGCCCGGCGGTCGTGACATCGAGGTTTTGCCCCTGGGCGACGACGATGCCGCCGAGATGCTGGCCCTGGCGCTGTTGACCAAACCCGGGCCGTTTTCGACGCATACCCACGCCATCGGCAACTTCATCGGCGTCAGGATCGACAGGCGGCTGGCCGCCATGGCGGGCGAGCGCATGCGCATGGACGGTTTCGCCGAGGTCAGCGGCGTGTGCACCCACCCCGATTTCCGCGGCCGTGGCCTGGCGTCCAGTTTGATGCGCATGGTGGCGAACCGGATCGCAGCCCGCGGCGACGTGCCGTTTTTACATACCTATGCCGACAATGCGGTGGCGATCGCCATGTATGAAGGACTGGGATTCCGATTCAGAAAAGAACTGATGCTTAGGGTGTTGGTAAAACAATAACCCGAACCTCCCCGAACCCCCCCTGAGTCCAGGGGAGGTACGGGAGGTTCGTGTCTTACTTCAAATACTTATCGAACCAGCCGACCGTGCGCGTGGTCACATCCTTCGCATGTTCCGGTGCGCGAATGCCGTGGCCTTCGCCTTCGTAGATGACCAGCGACACCGGTACGCCCATGGCTTTCAAACCATGCCAGAATTCCAGCGACTGCGCCGCCGGGCATTCGACGTCGCGTTCGCCGACATAGATGAAGGTGGGGGTCTTGGCGTCCTTGATATAGCGGATCGGCGACAGCTTGTCGTAGATGGCCGGGTCGTCGTAGAAGGACGCACCGAAGAACGGGATCATCCATTGGTCGATTCCATTTTCGCCGTAATAGCTCGACCAGTTGGCGATGCCGGCGCCCGACACTGCCGCCTTGAAGCGCTGCGAATGCGTTACCGTCCACATGGTCATCAGCCCGCCGTAGGAATGCCCCATGATGCCAAGACGCTTGTCGTCGACCGGGGCGATCTTTTCGACGGCATCGATGCCCGCCAGGATATCGCGCAGGTCGCCGCCGCCGAAATCGCGGCGGTTGGACAGGACGAAGGCCTCGCCCTGGCCGTAGGAGCCGCGGGGATTGGGCTGGAAGACGAAATAGCCGGCCTTGACCAGGTCGACCGCCGAGCCGGTAGTGGTGAACTTTGCAGTGATCGCCGCCGAGGGACCGCCATGGACGATGGTGACCATTGGATAGGTCTTACCGGCTTCGGTCTTCGGGCCCATCAGCCAGCCCTGAGCCGTGAAGCCCTCATTCGTCCAGGTAATGCTTTTGGCGACGTATTGCGGCTTCACCGCGTCGTTTTCGTGGGTGACGGCCACCGGCGTTGCCAACGGCCCGCGCACGATATGCGGCGCCGCGTCGAACGATTCGACGACCGCCGCCATGGTCTTGCCGGCGCTGTCGGTAGCAAAGCGCGCGTCGGCCGCGGCCATCGAAATTTCGGCGTGGCTGAGGGCCGTGACGCCCTTGGCGTCGACGCGCGCCAGGCCGACCTCACCGCCAGTGACCAACGACGCCACAAGCCCGCCCTTGGTGCTGACCAGGCTGGTGAAGGTGCCTTTGTAGCCCGGCGTCAGATTGACAGGCTCACCGCCGGAAAACGGCACGGCAAAGGCGTCGCCACCCGACACCGGGAAATCGCTCATCAGCCCGCCGATGATATAGACGCTTTTGCCATCCGGGCTCATGCGCGGATAGTTCATCTGCATCTTCGGTGCGGCCAGGACGCGCTCCTGCCCCGCCAGGGTGAAGCTTTCCAGCTTGGCGGTCCACCAGTTGTTATCGCCGTCGCCCTTGGCAGCCGTGGCGACGAAGCCCTGGCCGTCCGGCGTCCAGTCGTATTCGTAGACCCAGGTGTCGCCCGGCGAGACCATCTGCAGCGCGCCACCGGCCACAGGCACGATGGCGATGCGCTGTTCGTCGGTGACGTCGGCCGTGCCGATTTCGCCGACCTGTTTCGCCCCAGCCTGGGTGGCGCCAACCAGCTTGTGCGCGTTTTCGACCGCCAGCACGGCGACGGCCTTGCCGTCCGGAGACCAGCGCGCTGCGTCGAGCGTGCCTTTCACCGTGGCCAGCAGGCGGACATTGGCGCCTTCGATGACATAGAGGCTGTTCGTTCCGGCCTTGCCGTCGCTGGCCACCACGGCCAATGCCTTGCCATCGGGTGACCAAGACGCGTCGCCGTAACGGCAAGTCGTGCACGGGTCCGAGGTAGCAATGATCGCGCCTTCAGCATTGCGGATAGTCACCACCGGATGGGCGCCGCCGCTCATCAGCTCAAAGGTCGAGATGCGACTACCGTCGGGCGACAGGGTCAGCGCTTCATAACGATGAATGGCCGCAGGCGCGGTTTGCAAGGCGGCCGCCAGTGCGGCAACGGCGATCAGGCTCAATTCGAAACTCCTCGGAATTACAGACTATTCTTGAAATGCCGTGGAAACGGTTGCAAGCGAAATCGATTCCGCGCCGCAACCGGCCATCAATTCTCCACAATTCACGCCGACGTTACCGATTCTCACGAACCTGTGATTATCGCGTGATAATCCCGTGATGATGGAGATATCCCGTGCGCAAGCTGTTCCTGTGTGCCTCCGCCCTTGTCCTGATGACCGCCTGCGAGAAGCCGGCCTATAACGCCGGCAGTGAAGCCGATCTCGTCGCCTACGCCCCCGCAGCCGAAAACACCGAAAACTACGCGTCCAACCCGGTCGCGCCGGCCATGCGCGTCGCCGAGACGCCGGTATCGACCTTTGCAGTCGATGTCGATACGGCGTCGTACGCCAATGCACGCCGTATGCTGCGACAGGGGCAGATGCCATCGCCCGACGCCGTGCGCACCGAAGAGATGCTCAACTATTTCCGCTACGACTATGCCAGGCCCACCGACAGGTCGCAGCCCTTTTCGATCACCACCGACGTCTCGACCACACCATGGAACCCGAACAGCCGCATTCTGCGCATAGGTCTGCGCGCCTGGGACGTCGCCAGCAACGAACGGCCGGCGGCCAATCTGGTCTTCCTGATCGACGTTTCGGGCTCGATGGACGACGCCGACAAGTTGCCTTTGGTCAAGCACGCCTTGTCGCTTTTGGCCGACCGCATGCGTCACGACGACCGCGTGTCGATCGTCGTCTATGCCGGCGCCGCGGGTCTGGTCTTGCCGGCGACGTCCGATCCAGGCGAGGTGCGGTCGGCGCTTAACCGCCTCCAGGCCGGCGGATCGACTGCGGGCGGCCAGGGATTGGAACTGGCCTATGCCGTGGCGCGCGACAACTTTATCGACGGCGGCGTCAACCGCGTGATTCTCGCAACCGACGGCGACTTCAATGTCGGTGTGTCGGATGTGAAGGGCATCCAGACCCTGGTCGAGCACAATCGCGACAACGGCATTACGCTGACGACGCTCGGTTTCGGCGAAGGCAATCTCAACGACGCCATGATGGAAAAGATCGCCGACGTCGGCAACGGCAACTACGCCTATATCGACCAGCCCGAGGAGGCACGCAAAGTCCTTGATGACGAACTGTCGGCGACGCTGGTGACGGTGGCGAAGGACGTCAAGATTCAGGTCGAGTTCAACCCGGCGCAGGTCTCTCAGTATCGGCTGATTGGCTATGAAAATCGCGCGCTGAAGGAAGACGATTTCGACAATGATCACGTCGATGCTGGTGATATGGGCGCCGGCCACCAGGTGACGGCGATTTATGAGATCGTGCTGGCCGGCGGCAAGGGCTGGCTGCCCGACCGGCATTTTGCCGGCAATACGCCGGCGTCTGTCACGACCGGCGGAGACGACGCTATCTTCCTCAAGCTGCGCTATAAACTGCCCGACGGCAAGGAGTCGCGCCTGATCGAGAAGACAGTATCGGCCGCGGCCTTGCGTCAGGCTGCGGCGCCGGCGGGTGACCTGGCCTTTGCTGAAAGCGTCGCCGCCTACGGCCAGATCCTGCGCCACGACACCTATATGTCGGGCTTCAGCCTGGCCGACGTCCGGGACCTGGCTGGCCATCCCGACGGTTATCTGCGTAACGAGTTCGTCGAGTTGACGCGTATGGCGGAAGGCGCCAGACCTAGGAACTGACGCCTTCAGACCCGCTGATTAAGAGTCAGCGGGTCTATTTTATCAGCGGCGTGCGGCCCATCTGACCATCCGCCCAGATGATAAAGGTCTTCATATTGGGCGCGTCGGTGTGGCCGCCGTCGTGCTGCCGCCAGGCCAACTGACCATCGAGCAGACCGGTCAGCACCGGCGGCATCTTGGCGGTCTTGTAGTCGTTACCGACGCCGAGGTCGCGGGCGCCGAGCAGCTTCCATACCGAGCCCGCTGCCACGGTCGCCATGTAGCTGCCCTGCTGGTCCAGCCACTTGGCGTCGCCCTTTTCCGGCACGCCGTACGAGATGAAGGTCGGACGCGGTGCAGCCAGCGCGATCAGTTCATGCGCGTCTACTGGCAGGTCGCCGGCGTTTTTGGGCCCGCCGTATTTCAGGAAGTTACCCGCCATCCAGTGGTACTCGCCTGTACCTGTCAGGCTTTCGACCGCCTCACCGAAATTCCGGCGGTGCGGCTTGGCGCCGCCCTCTCCCGACGATCCGATCAGCCCGAAGGCAAAGCGGTGGTCGAAACCCATGGTGATCAAGGCCGCCTTGCCATAGCGCGACACGCCCTCGATGCCGACGTGCTTTGCATCGACCTCGGGCCGTGTCTCAAGATAGTCAAGCACGCGACCGGCGCCCCATCCCCAAGCCCTGAGCGCACCCCAGTCGTCGGGCTTGCGTGGCTGGCCTTTATTGACCAGGCCGATAATGCCGCGCGTCAGGCCGGCGCCGTTGTCGGCCTGGACGCTGGTCGGGTCCATGACAACCACGCCCCAGCCGTCGGCCAGAAGCTGCTGGATGCGCTCTTCGGGGCCGCTGCCGGGCAGGGGCGGAAACGGCGCTGCCGCCACCAGATCATAGGCCGGATGAGACGCGAAAACGTCGGCCAGGGCCGGATCGCGCGCCACCAGATCGGCTTTCAGCGCGGCATTGATACGCGCCAGATCGGCGGGCTGGGGCTGCATCGGTGCCGGGAATTTCGGCGCACCCCAGTTGAACATGACCAGCACCGGCACGGGCTTTTTTGCTGCATCGGCCGGCAGGATCAGCATCATGTCGATATTGACGTCGATCAGCGGATAGGCCGAATTGTCGACGTGGCCGACAAGCTTCGTCACCATCACCGGCCTGAAGCTGATGAACTCCATCTCGCTGGCCGCCACGGCCCAGGTGACCTTTGGCGTGCTTTTCGGCGCGCGGCCGACGACTTCGCGCTCGAAATCCTCGACGATTTCAGGCCGGCGCAGCTTCCACCAGTCATCAGGGGTCGCGACCTTGCGGCCGTTCTTCAGCGTCAGGGCGTCCGGCCAATCGGCATAGGGATTGGCCTTGGCTTCATCGGTATTGGCGGCGTTCAGCGCGCTTTCGTCACCGCTGGGACCAGGGCGCAACGCCGTGATGTGAAGCTGGTCCATCATATTCTGATGGTCCTGATCGGCGGTGAAGGTGACCGGTGCAGACGGCGTCTGCGCGGTTACCGGTAGCGCTATCAATCCAAGGCTCATGGCCAACGCGATAAAGCTCGTTCTCATACCTGTTTCCTCTTATTTTGGTCAGACCTTACCACCGCAATGTCCTGTCCAAAAGCGTTTTTAACGTCCGGATTTCGCCGTTATTGCCGCCACATTTTGCGCGCAAAGCGGGCGCACCGTCAGCATGCCGAGAGGCTTTTGAGGGAGGGTATCATGCGTAATTGCCTGTGGGGCGGTGTAGCCGCCATGGTGTTCGTATCGCTTACGCCGGTCAGCTATAGCGTGGCGATGGCCGCCGATTTACCGGCGAATTCACCTGTACATTGTCAGATTCGGCCCGAACCGGTTGCCGCTGTGGCGCCCAAGGGCAAAACAAGCGTCAATGGTAACGCCGTCGTCGTGACCGGGGTTCGCTCACAGCTGCATACGGCGCGAATGGAAAAGCGCGCGCCGCCACCGCCTCTCATTCAAGCGACCATTCCGCCTGCGCCGCCCATCGCCATGCTGCCGTCAATCAGTTACGCCGCGGCGCCAATGCAAGCCGGCGATACCGACCGGGAACGCTACGAACACCGGCCTGTCGCCACGGTACAGCGCGTGGCCGACGCGCCGGTGTCTACCTTCTCGGTTGACGTCGATACGGCCTCCTACGCCAATGTCCGCCGCATGCTGAAAGCCGGCGACCGTCCGCAGCCCGACGCCGTGCGTACCGAAGAACTGCTCAACTATTTCCGCTACGATTACCCACTGCCCCAGGATAAGACGCAGCCGTTTTCGATCAGCACCGACGTGACGACGACGCCTTGGAACCCCAATACCCGCTTGGTGCGCATCGGCCTGCGCGCCTACGACGTGGCGCGTAACGAACGGCCGGCCGCCAACCTGGTTTTCCTCGTCGACGTTTCCGGTTCGATGAGTTCGCCGGACAAGCTGCCCTTGGTCAAATCGGCACTTACCACGCTTTCGGACAATCTGCGGCGCGACGACCATGTCTCGATCGTCGTCTATGCCGGCGCGGCGGGCCTGGTGCTGTCGCCGACGTCGAACAGCGCCTATGTCAAGCAGGCTCTCGAATGCCTGTCGGCCGGTGGCTCGACCGCCGGCGGTGCCGGCCTGACGCTCGCCTATGCCACGGCGAAGGCAGCCTTCATTCCCGGCGGCATCAACCGGGTGATCCTGGCCACCGACGGCGATTTCAACGTCGGCACGACCGGCGACGAAGGCCTGCTGGCACTGGTCCGCAATCGGATGAAGGACGGTATCACCCTGACGACGCTCGGCTTCGGCAGCGGAAACTACAACGACCAGATGATGGAAAAGATCGCCGACGCCGGCAACGGCAATTACGCCTATATCGACTCGCAGATGGAGGCGCAGAAGGTGCTCGACGACGAACTGTCGGCGACGCTTTTGACCGTCGCCAAGGACGTCAAGATCCAGGTCGAGTTCAACCCGGCCTGCGTGTCGGAATACCGGCTGATCGGCTATGAGGACCGCGCACTCAACGAGCAGGACTTCAATAATGACAAGGTCGATGCCGGCGATATCGGCGCCGGCCACCAGGTCACCGCGCTGTACGAGATCGTCCCGGCCGGTAATTCAGGCTGGCTGCCCGACCGCCATTTCGACGGCAACAAATCGTCACCGGCGCCGGGCAATACCGGTGACGCCGCCTTCGTCAAGCTGCGCTACAAGCTGCCGTCCGAGGACACGTCGCGCCTGATCCAGCAGCCGATTACCATGACGCGCGTGACGTCTGCAAAGGCGCCGGAAGGCGACACGGCCTTTGCCGCCGCGGTGGCCGCCTATGGCCAGATCCTGCGCAACGACACGACGCTCGGCAATTATACCTTGGCCGACGCGCGCGCATTGGCGGGCGAGCAAAAGGGCTATATCCGCAGCGAGTTTGTCGAGCTGACCAAGCTGGCGCAAAACGCTTCGCCGAAACCATAATTTATGGTTTTTTTGCCGAACGGCGGCTGCAAACCTCAGGCAGCCGCCGTCATTCGTGCGCATAATCGCCGCGGTTTTTCGGAGACCCGTCATGCGCAAGCGCCTTGTTTCGTATCTCTTTCCCATCACCGCCGCGATCCTCAGCGTTGCCGTCGCCGCGTGCAACAGGCAGGGCGAGCACCTGACCGCCACAGGCACCGAACTGTCGTCGGAATTCGCGTCGCAGGCCGCACCGATGGAGGGCACCTCCAGCAGTGATAGCAGCCTGCCGCCGGTCGATCTGCCGGGCGTCAACAGCGCATCCGCCTCGCGCTAAATTGCCGGCAATTCGGGATCTGAAACGCCCGACAGCCCGCGCTTCAGGCGCGCGCTGTCGAGTTCGCCTTCGGACCGCGCGATGACGACGCAGGCGACGGCATTGCCGACGAAATTGGTCAGGGCGCGGCATTCGCTCATGAATTTGTCGATGCCCAGCACGATCGCCATGCCGGGCACCAGCGCCGGATTGACCACGGCCAGGGTCGCGCCCAGCGTGATGAAACCCGCCCCAGTGACGCCGCTTGCGCCCTTCGATGTCAGCATGGCGACGACCAGCAGCATTAGTTGCTGTTCCAAGGTCAGGTGCACGCCCATGGCTTCGGATATGAACAGGCTGGCCAGCGTCATATAGATGTTGGTGCCGTCAAGATTGAAGCTGTAGCCCGTCGGGATGACCAGGCCGACGACCTGGCGCGAGCAACCGAGGCGCTCCATCTTTTCCATCAGGCTGGCCAGCGCGCTTTCCGACGACGATGTGCCGAGGATGATCAGCAGCTCGTCCTTGATGAAGGCGATCAGGCGCAGGATGGAAAACCCCGCCAGCGCCGCGATCACGCCCAGCACGACCAGAACGAAGATGGCCGCGGTGGCGTAGAAGGTCGCAATAAGCGCCAAAAGGTTGCCCAGCACGCTTGGGCCATATTTGCCGAGCGTGAACGCCATGGCAGCACCGGCGCCGATGGGTGCGGCGCGCATGATCATGTTGACGATATCGAAGATGACGCGCGAGCCTTCGTCGACCAGGGTGCGGATGCCGGCGGCGCGATCGCCCAGCCGCATCAGGGCAAAACCGGTCAGGATGGCGACGACCAGGACCTGCAGGATATTGCCTTCGGCCAGACCCGACAGGAAGGTCGTCGGGATGAGCTTGAGCAGAAAGTCGCTGATGGTTTCATGGGTTCCGGCCGCCGTATACTTGGCGACTGCCGCAGCATCGCCGTGCAGGTTCAGGCCGGCACCGGGGTGGACGAGATTGCCGACGATCAGCCCGACGGCCAGCGCCAGGCTCGACACGACCTCGAAATAGACGATGGCCTTCAAGCCGACGCGGCCGACCTGTTTGGCGGCGCTCATATGGCCGATGCCGGTCGTCACCGTGCAGAAGATCAGCACGGCGATCATCATCTTGAGCAAGTTGACGAAGGCGTCGCCGATCGCCTTCATCCACGGCTGCGACCCGACCTGCGGCCAGATCAGGCCGATGAATGCACCGATGGCGATGCCGATCAGCACCTGGACGTAGAGATGGGTGTAAAACGGCTTCTTTTTCATGCGCGCGGCCCGGCGATCGTGACATCGAGGTCGCTCAAGCCTGCGATACGAACCGACAGGCGATCGCCCGGCTTGACCGGTCCAACGCCTTCGGGCGTGCCGGTGTAGATCAGGTCGCCGGCTTCCAGCGCATAGAAGCGCGAAATATAGGCGATGACGTCGCGTATCGGCCAGATCATGTCCGACAGGTCGCCCGATTGTTTGACCTCGCCGTTTTGCGTCAGCGTGATAGCGCCAACGTCCATGGCCGGGACGTCGGCAGCAGGATGGATCAGGCCGATCGGCGCCGACTGCTCGACATTCTTGGCGACGTCCCACGGCCGGCCTTTCTTCTTGGCCTCGGCCTGCAGGTCGCGCCGCGTCATGTCTAACCCGCAGGCATAGCCGTAGATATGCGCCCCGGCGTCGGCGGGCTGGATGTTGTGCCCGCCGCTGCCCAAGGCGACAACCAGCTCGGCCTCGAACTGATAGTCCTCGGTTTCGGGCGGATAGGCGATCTTGCCCGTCGGCACCACGGCCTCAGCCCATTTGGTGAAGAAAAACGGCGGCTCACGGTCGGGATCGTGGCCCATTTCGCGGGCGTGGGCGGCGTAGTTGCGCCCGATGCAGAAGACGCGCCGGACCGGAAAGCCTTCGCCGCGCGACGTCATGGCGACGGTCGGCAGCCACAACGGAAGGACCAGGTTTATCATAGCATCTCCTGCAATTTTGGGGGCAGTATGCACGCGGCGCAGATTCCGGCAATGGGCTCGACCCGGACGCGACATACGGATAAAACCGTCGGATGGAAAAGCGCTCCCTGACCCCGGCCGAACGCGCGGCGCTGCCGCAACGGCTGGTGGCCGCCCTGCCCGACGGCATCGTCCTGGTCAATGCGCACCATCCCCTGTCGCACCTGTCGCGGATATTTCGCAGGTTTGCCGTCATTCTTGTGCGCAACAAGACCATCTTCTGGCCGGGCCTGATCGACGACATGGCGTCGGATCCGGCGCACCTCAGCCTGCTGGCGCACGAACTGACGCACGTGCTGCAATACCAGGCCGGCATGACGCTGTGGCGTTACATATGGCGCGACGTCATCGGCAATCTCGGGCGCTACAGCTACGCACTCCAACCCGGCAAGCCGTTCGACGCCTATGCGTACGAACAACAGGCCGCCATGGTCGAGGACTGGGTGCTGTTGTCGCACGGCCTGTCGTCGCGTTATGGTGCTCCGGGCACGACGCGCAAAGCCCTGGCGGATTTGGTGCCCATCCTCGCATGACCGACAATACCCCCGAGCTATGGCGCGACGCCCTGCCTCGTCTGAAACCGGACGGCAGCAAGTACGACCGCGGCCATGCCGTCGTTTTCGGCGGCCCGATCCATTCGACCGGCGCGGCACGCATGGCAGCGCGCGCGGCCCTGCGCGTCGGCGCCGGCCTGGTGTCGGTCGCCTGCTCGCCGGCCAGCCTGACGGTCTATGCCACGGCGCTGCAAGCCGTCATGACCAAGCCGATCAAGGACGCCGACGCCTTCGCCGAGTTGATCAACGACCCGCGCATTACATCCGTGCTGATCGGCCCGGCCGCCGGGATCAACGACCACACTCGCGCCTGCGTGCTAGCGGCCCTCGCCGCAAAAAAAGCCTGCGTGCTCGACGCCGACGCCCTGACCGTATTCAAGGACGATCCGGTGGCGCTGTTCGAGGCCATCGCCTCGCCGGTTGTTCTGACACCGCACGAAGGCGAATTCGCCCGCATCTTCTGGCCGGTCACCGATCGTGAGGCCGATGCCGCCCGCGCGGCCAAACTGAGCAGCGCTGTCGTTCTGCTGAAGGGGCGCGACACGGTCATCGCCTCACCCGACGGAGGGATGATCGTCAATCGCGACGCCCCGCCGCAACTGGCCACGGCCGGCAGTGGCGACGTGCTGGCCGGCCTGATTACCGGTTTGATGGCGCAGGGCATGGACGCGCTGCATGCTGCCGCCGCCGGCGCCTGGATGCATGCCGAAGCCGCCCGCCGTTTTGGCCCCGGCCTGATCGCCGAGGACCTGGAGACGCAGATCCCCGCCGTCCTCAAGGCGATCTGATTACTTCTGAAAGACCCGCACGTAATCGACTTCCATGCGCGCCGGCAGGGCCGCGTCGTCGATACCCTTCTGTCCCGCCCAGCCGCCGCCCATGGCGACATTGAGCAGCAGATATTCCGGCCGGTCGAACGGCCAGGTCTCGGGCGTTGCTTTCTCAGGCTTTGCGTAGGTATGATACGGCTTGCCGTCGAGCATGAAGGTCACAGCGTCCGGCGTCCATTCGACCTGATAGTCGTGAAATGCCGTGCACGGATCGGGGATTTTCGCTTCGGCGCCACTCGGGCTATTGTGCGCCACCGAATCGGGCGTGTGCGCCGTGCCGTAGACGGTCTGCGGATCGAAGCCCAGCTGCTCCATGATGTCGATCTCGCCGCCCGCCGGCCAGTTCTGCCCCATCAGCCAGATCGCCGGCCAGCCGCCGCGATTGCACACCAGCTTGGCGCGGATCTCGAAGAAGCCGTAGGTCCATTCCGCCTTGCCATCGGTGATCAGCCGCGCCGAGCTGTATTTCTGACCGCCGAAATCGGGCAGCGCCGACAGGTCTTCGCGCCGCACCTCGATAATCAGATGGCCGTTTTCGATGCGCGCGTTTTCCGGACGATTGGCGGAATAATACTGCGCCTCCTTGTTCCACCAGCCGTCCTTGTTGCGCCAGGTGTCGTAACGCCACTTCTGCGCATCGGGCTGTGCGCCGGCGTCGAACTCGTCCGACCACACCAGGTGATAGCCGGTCGGCGCCTTGGCTTCCGCGCAACCCGCAAGGCAGGCAACGGCTAAGAGTGTCGCATATAGAAAGGCCTTCATGTTCGCTCCACCGGATGGCGGTTAGTCCGCCGCTAGGCTGACGAACATAGCGAGCCCCAGCACCAGTGAAAAGCTGAACGTTGTCATCAGCCACAGGATCAGCGATTTCAGGATGGCGCCCAGGGTCGACGAGCCGTAGCCGCCCTTCAGCGTCAGAAAGAAGGTCAGCAGCGTCCAGGCCAGCAAAATGGGTATGGCAATCGGTTTTACGGTCTCCGGCAGGGCGAATTCCGCCGCCAGGGTAAAGAAGATGAACGACAACAGGTTCATCGCCACCAGCAGGTGGTCGTAGAGAAAGAAGCGCCTGTGTTTCTTGCCGATGTAAAGCATCCCAAGCGACAGGCCGACGATCGGCAACAGCAGGAGCGCCAGCCTGTGCCCCCAGGTGAAAAGCGCGGTGAAGAAGCGCTCGGGGTTGTCGAGCGCCCGGACCAGGTCGTCCTTCAGCCATTTGGGCTTCATGCCTGACGCATCGAGTTCGCTCGCCAGGGCGTGCGCGTCTTCCTCTGAAATGGCGAATACCCGGATATTGCGCGTCACCGTCTCCTCGCCGGTTTTCGGATCGACGCGTTTCGTGACCTTGACGCCGTCGTAATTGCCGCCTTGGCCGGCAAGCGCGGCGTGGTGGGCGGCATTGCTTTCGTGGCGCAATTCTTCGGTCCTGTGTTCGGCGACGAACATGAAGACCAGCAGCGCCACCAGGAAGATGCGGAACGGCGGGATGTGTCGCGCCACGCGGCCTTCCATCAGGTCGCGCGCCAGCTTGCCCGGCGCGAAAAACAGCGGTGGCAGGGTCTGCCACAGGCGGCCGTCGACGTGGAACAGGCCTTCGAAGGCCTCGAAAATCAAGTGTCCGATCGTGCGGTGGTGGGTGTCGGCGTCCTGGGCGCAAACGTGGCAATATCGGCCCGCCAGCTCGGTGTCGCAGTTCAGGCACTTTTGCCCCGGTGCCGGCACAAAGGCGTGTTTGTTGCGGCCGAACCAGCCGCCCAACCCGCCGAGCGAAAACAGCTCAAGTTCCTTCACCGCAGCGTCCCCACAAACGAAAAGCCCGCCGTAAACGTGTTACGGCGGGCTGAAAAAGTAAAGCCTGAAACTATGGAGCGTTTACGATGCCCCTTCCGTCTCCCCTTCGCCAAGGCTCCGGGGAGCCACCTTCCCCGCTTCGCAGGGAAGGAATTATTTGAACTACTCCATAGTTCCTTCCCCGTTCACGGGGAAGGTGGCTGGGTCGGCTTCAAGCCGATCCAGACGGAAGGGGGAATACCGCACGCGGCAACAAGCGCCTGGACTTCCATTGCAGGTCAGATCGCGCAGACTGCGCCCGTGCCCTTCAGGCCGCAATAGCCATCGGGATTCTTTTCGAGATAGCCCTGGTGATAGCCCTCGGCGAAGTAGAAGGGCGTAGGCGCGTCCGCCTTGGTGGTATCGGACGGCGTGAAGACCTCGGTCGTGATGGCGCCCTTGCCAAGCGCGCGCATTTCGGTGGCGAAGGCGTCGTGCGACAGCATGGCGGCATCGTACTGGGCTTGGGTCGCCGGGATGATGGCAGAGCGGTATTGCGTGCCGACATCGTTGCCCTGGCGATGGCCCTGCGTCGGGTCGTGGTTTTCCCAGAAGGTCTTCAGCAGCTTCTGGAAGCTGATAACCTTGGGGTCGTACACCACCAGCACGCCTTCGGTATGGCCGGTCTGGCCGGAGCATACCTCCTTATAGGTCGGGTTCTCGGTGTAACCGCCGATATACCCGGCGACGGTCGTGAAGACGCCTGGCAATTTCCAGAACAGCCGCTCGACGCCCCAGAAGCAGCCCATGGCGAAGACGACGCTTTCGCTGCCTTCCGGATACGGGCCTTTCAGCGGCGTTCCCAGCACGACGTGGGTGGTTTCGGTGGGGATGGCTTCCGACCGCCCCTTGAGGGCGTGGGCGCGATCGATCATCTGGGATTTGAGGCCGAACATGACGGGATACCTTTCGTTGCGCGGTATATTACGCGCTTGCTGGTCATATGGTTACAAAAAATCCTTGGGAAAGGGTAAGTTGCGCTTGCTCTTTGCGCTCCGGGCGATATAACCGCCGCCTTCTCTCCGGCTGGCCGTTTGCGTCGTTCGGTGTGTGGACAGTGACCAAGTGGTTGAAGGTGCCCGTCCTTTTGGCTTGCCAAAAAGACGAACGGAAAAAGGCGCCCATGGCCAGGAACGCATTGTCTGTAAATGAGTCTGGACAGGTGACCGAGTGGTTGAAGGTGCACGCCTGGAACGCGTGTGTAGGGGCAACTCTACCGAGGGTTCGAATCCCTCTCTGTCCGCCATTCACCAAAAAAGGCCTCCGCTTTTGGGGGCCTTTTTTAGTGAATGGCGAACCGAGGGTTCGTAACGAGTGATTTGTTACGCAAATTGCGAGTTAGGCGGAGCGCAAACGTATCTAAGCCATCAGCTTCTCGATCAGAGACACCATCTTTTTGCTGCTGGGATGCCAGTCGAGGTGGCAGTCCGTTCCACGGGATTCGGCAATATATTTAAATGATATGACTTTAGAGCGTCGATCGATGAATGGTTTGAAGTCATCAATAAACTGAAATCCGCGCTTTCCAGCATTATTTTTAAGTATTCTATTGAAATAAGCGTGCCCAGCCGTGCGCTCCGCAAGACTTGGTATATCAATTTCCTTAATTCGCTCAAAGGTTGACGATGGCCCGTCCAGCTCTCCGTCGTATTCGACCTGAAAGTGCGCTTTAATATATCCATCCGCCCA
>FSUR01000206.1_pt1 | contig 18501 bp, 14 predicted proteins | sample 1637491 | NCBI WGS metagenome assembly FSUR01 (sample SAMEA3914816, study PRJEB12502) | metagenome | biome: forest; material: soil | place: USA | collected 2011-09-16 | depth 0.3 m
ACGCTGTCCATTCGGCGCGATGAAGATCCGCAGGAGTAGCAAGATACATGGCCATGCCTGATTCGACAAAAGGCCCCAAGCTTCCCCCCGCCGCCAAATCCACTGAACGTCGCGAACGCGGCGGCTGGCTGGCCAAGATCGCCCCAGGTGTCTCGAAACTGGTGAACCGCCGCGGCGAAACGCCCGAGAACCTGTGGGTCAAAGATCCCGACAGCGGCGACATGATCTATCGCCCGGACCTGGAAGCCGCCCTCTGGGTGACGCCGTCCGGCCGCCATATGCGCATCGGGCCCGCGCTGCGCCTCAAATTCACCTTCGACGACGGCCAGTGGGAAGCCTTGCCCACACCTGACGTCTTCGAAGACCCGCTGCACTTCTCGGACGGCAAGCCCTATGCCGAGCGCCTGAAGGCGGCGCGCGCGGCCACTGGCGCCCGTGATGTCATGACGATCGGCTACGGCAAGGTTCAGGGCGTCGACTGTGTTGCCCTGGTCCAGGACTTCGCCTTCATGGGTGGCAGCCTCGGCATGGCCGCCGGTGAAGGCTTTATCGCCGCCGCCCGCGCCGCGATTCAGCGCAAATGCCCGATGGTCGTCTTCACTGCCGCCGGCGGTGCCCGCATGCAGGAAGGCGCCCTGTCGCTGATGCAGATGGCGCGCACGACCCTGGCCATCAATGAACTCAAGCGCGCGCAGCTGCCCTATGTCGTCGTGTTGACCGACCCGACCACGGGCGGCGTGACGGCGTCCTACGCCATGCTCGGCGACATCCACCTGGCCGAGCCTGGGGCCCTGATCGGCTTTGCCGGCCCGCGCGTCATCGAGACCACGATCCGCGAAAAACTGCCCGAAGGCTTCCAGCGTTCGGAATATCTGGTGGAAAAAGGCATGGTCGACCGCGTCGTCCCGCGCAGTGAATTGCCGGAAGTGCTGGGCGCGCTGATGTCGATGCTGATGGGTGGACGCAGACGGGCAGCATAACCAGGGCCGTAACGACCCTGGACCCATCATGAGTTCGCGGGCGGGGGTCATGACATTACAAAAAAGAATAGTACAAGCCGCGTGGAGAACAGCACATTCCTTTGCTGCTGTGCTTTGTGCATGCTTGGTCATGTGGATTGTGGCTGCGCTGACGAGGGTGGTTCCCTTTCTGCCGAATATCGATCTCGATCTTTTCGGGAGGCTTGAAATCGGCTGCGCAATTGTTTTGCTGGTCCTTGGCTTGCCAATTCAATTTTTATTGCAGCGCTTCAAGCTTAATGGCCCTTGGATCACAATTGTCCTTGGATGTATTTTCGGCACAGTACTCGGCGTGATCTCTGGATACGGGATAAATATCCGTGACATGGCGCCTGCCGACTACCCCCCATTCGACTTCAATCCGCTGACAAACGCATACTTCGTCGTCGGAGCACTTTTCGGCACAGCTCATACCTGGGTAGCCTGGCTGATCCGGCGACCGGACCGCGATACCGTCGCGTTACCGCCAGCCACAAAGACAGCGCAATTGTCTTCTAATTTTTGATGGGATATCGCCAGAGTCCTATGCGCCCGATTGTACCCTCTCTCCTTGCCCTGTTGCTGATCGCCGGTCCGGCTGCCGCGCGGATCCAGTACGACACCATGTCACCGGTTCAAGCCTCTGCGGACGCCACTGCGACCGACGAGTGGGGCGAGGTCACCATCACCCACCACTACCCCGGCCCGGCCCTGTGGCGGGTCAAGAAGGGCAATTCTGAGGTCTATATCGTCGGCGGCCTGCCAGTGATGGAAAAGCGTCTCGAATGGGATCGCAGCCGCGTCGGCAAGATCCTCGACAGCGCCAATGTGTTCCTGACCTCACCCAAGGCCAAGGGCGGGGTCATGGGGTTCGCCGCCTGGCAAATGGCCAAGGGCAACGGCCTGTTCAAAAGCCTGTATGACGTGCTGCCGTCCGACGTCGGCGGCCATTTCTGGCGCACCGCCAAAAAGAACGGCCTCGACCCGCAGGACTACGCCAAGGATTCGCCGATCGTCGCCGTCATGAAGCTGCGCGACGACATCTACGAAAAGCACGACCTCAGCACCAACGATCCCGAAAAGATGCTGATCTTCCTGGCGCGCGATCGCCATACGCCGATGAGACCGATCGCTACCTATTCGGCTGCCAGCCTGATCGGCAAGCTTAACGGTATGAGCAAGGGCGACCGTTTCAAATGCGTCACGGCCACGCTCAACGAAATTGACTTTGCGACAGGCCATGCCGTCGCCGCGTCGCGCGCCTGGGCCGTCGCCGACCTCAACACGGCGCGCGCCAACACGCCCAACTCCGCCACCCTGGCCTGCCTGGAAGGGGCGGGCTCGACGCGCGAAATGCTCGACCGCGCCACCGACGATACGGTCAAGGCGATCAACGACGCCCTTTCCAAACCCGGCAAGAGCGTCGTCGCCTTTCCCTTGAGCATCCTGCTGCGTCCGAACGGCGCGCTTGACCGCCTGCGTGCCGAAGGACTTGAGGTCGCCGAGCCCGAGTCCTAATCCATAGACCCGCACCCTGACTTGGCCTAGAGACTGCTGCGTTTTGAAGGAAACGCAGCAGTCTCTAGATTCCTTGTTGGTCGCATGCCTTACGCGAAAAACCGGTTTCCACTTTTTCGCGGCATGCTCTAAACCTCCGCCATGACCGATCGTCTCCTGCCCTTCGACGCGCCGCTGGAGCGGCTAAAAGCCCTGCATCCCAAACGGATCGATCTCAATCTCGACCGTATATTGCGCGTGTGTGAGGCATTAGGTCGCCCACAGGACAAATTGCCGCCGGTCATCCACGTCGCCGGCACCAATGGCAAGGGCTCGACGCTTGCGCTGCTGCGCGCCATGGCCGAAGCGCAAGGCCTGCGTGTCCACGTCTATACGTCGCCGCATCTTGTGCGCTTCGCCGAGCGCATCCGGCTGGCAGGCACGTTGATTACGAACGACGCCCTCAGCGACGTCCTGAACCGCGTCGAAGAGGCCAATGCCGGCCAGCCCCTGACCTTTTTCGAATCGACGACGGCGGCGGCCTTCCTGGCCTTTGCCGAGACGCCCGCCGACCTGCTGCTGCTGGAAACAGGCCTGGGCGGTCTGCACGACGCCACCAATATCGTGCTGCACCCCAAACTGACCCTGATCACGGCGATCGACTACGACCACCAGGCGTTCCTCGGCAATGAGCTCAGCCAGATCGCCCGCGAAAAGGCCGGCATTTTCAAACGCGGCACGCCGGCCATATCGGCCCGCCAAAATGACGAGGCCCGGGCGGCGCTCGAACGCCAGGCCCTGAAGCTGAGCGTCCAGCTCGACATCATGGGCGAAGGCTTCGACGCCATGAACGAGAACGGCCGGCTGGTCTTCCAGGACGAAAACGCCCTGCTCGACCTGGCGCTGCCCCGCTTGGCCGGCGAGCACCAGGTCGGCAATGCCGGCGTGGCGATCAAGGCGGCGCGGATGATCGGCCTGACACCGGAAGCCATCGACAAGGGCCTGCAGACGGCTGTATGGCCGGGGCGCCTGCAGGCGATTAAGGCCGGGCCGCTGCATGGCCTGCTGCGCGATCCGGCGTCGGAGGTGTGGCTCGACGGCGGACATAACCCGCATGCTGCCGTCGCCCTTCGCCGCTTTATCGACAGCCTGCAACAGCGCGACCTGAAACCGCTGACCATTATTTGCGGCCTGATCAACACCAAGGACCCGGGCGATTTTTTTGCCGCCTTCGGAGGTCTCGACGCCCGCTTTCACTGCGTGCCGTTTTCATCGGACGCCATGATACCGCCAGACGATCTGGCTGCCGCCGCAAAAGCAAAAGGACTCGATGCCATGACGGCATCGAGTCCTTCGGATGTCATCGCGCATCTGGCCTCAGGGCCACAGCGGGTATTGATCTGCGGTTCGCTCTATCTGGCCGGCGACGTGCTGGCCCTGAGCGAGGAGACGTGGCCTACCTAATCCCGCAATGGACGCAGATCGCGAAATTAGGCGATACTGTTTTCGGTCAGCCATTCAAGAAGTTTCGTCTTCGGCATCATGCCGACCTTCATCGAGGTCATCTGGCCGTTCTTGAACAGCATCATGGTTGGAATGCCGCGGACGCCGAAACGCGATGGGGTCATCGGCGAATCCTCGATATTAAGCTTGGCGATCTTGACCTTGCCGCCGAGGCCTTCGGCGACCTCTTCCAGGATCGGCGCGATCTGCTTGCACGGACCGCACCATTCGGCCCAGAAGTCGACCAGCACCGGCGTGTCGGACTTCAACACGTCGTTTTCAAACGATTCGTCGGTAATTTTGTGCGTAGGCATGGTGGCCTTCCTTCCAAGCGCATCCCGAAAAGTGTGAAGCGGTTTTCGGACTAGATGCGCGGTAAACAAATTGCGACTCAAGGCCGCTCCAAAACTCTTGACCCATATTTAGGTGGCTGGCGCCCAAAAATCAACGTGACGAAATTTCGGCGAGCCTGAGATTTACTAACGTCTCGCTTAAGGGGGTCAATTTCGGTCCGTCGGTCCACAGCAGCGCCGCCGACACCTCGCGTCCCGGATAGACCTGGCGCAGCAGGCCGACATAGCCAGCCATCTGGCGCTGATAGGCGACGGCCGCGTCTTCCGCCCGGTCGGGCGCCGGGCGGTTCGACTTGTAATCGATGACCAGGACGCTGTCCGGCATCACAACCAGCCGGTCGATCCGCCCCGACAACATGATGGCCGCGCCTGTGTCGGTCGTGGCGATCTGGCCGGCCAGCGCCACTTCGGCGCGCGAATTGGGACCGAAGGCTTCGGCAAAGCGCGCATCGTCGAGCACGGCCAGCACGGCGTCGCGGATTTCGGCGCGCTGGTCGTCATTGAGGTCGGGCTGGCGGTCGAGATAGCGTGCCGCGATGGCCTGGCGATTGTCGGGCCGGATGTCGGGCAGCATTTCGAACAGCTTGTGGATCAGATTGCCGCGGCGGTAGCGGCCGATTCCATTGCGCGTCTCGAGTGGCGACGGCGACGGGTCGTTGTCGGCGCGGTCCTCGTCGCCCATGTGCGAGATTGCCTGCCAGACCTCGGACTCGAGATCGGCCTGCGCCGTCATCTGTGTGACAAAGGCGGGCAAGGTGACGCGCGCCGCTGCGACAGCCGCCTGGGCTTCCATCATCGGAGGCCGTTCGCCCAGGGTCCGGATGACGGCGATTTCACGCATATCCATTTCGTCGAATGGCGCGGCAAGGTCCATGACCTCGCCTTGCGCCTCCAGCCGGTCGAAGGCAGCATCGGCCATTTCGTACCAGTTGGGAAAGAGGCCCCTGGCCTGGGCACGCTTGCCGGCAAAGCCGCAGATGGTCAGACGATCGCGCGCCCGCGTCACCGCGACGTAGAAGAGGCGCAACGCCTCCTGTTCGTCGCCCTGCGATATGCGGGCGCGGATACGCGACACGGCCTCGACCTCGGCCTTGCGGCCGCCGGCGCTGAGGTAGAGCTGGCCGTCGTCCGCCGTCACCAGCAGGTCGTCGCGGCGGTTCGACCGATGCTGCGGCCCGACCGGCAGGATGACCCACGGCGCTTCCAGCCCCTTTGAGCCGTGGACCGTCATGACACGGACGCTGCGGCCACCCTCTTCCTGCTCGCGCTTGATCTCGGTGGCGTTGAATTCGAACAGATTGAGCGCGGCCGACAGGCCGATCGCCCCGGCGCCCTCGCCCTTCAGCGCCAGTTGCAGGCTTTCATCCAGCACGTCCTCGCATTCGTCGCCGAGCCGCGTCAGGAAGCGTTGCTTGATGCTGCGTCCGGCAGCGTCGCGGCGGTTGAGCACACGCGACAAGAAGTCAAAGGCTGTCAGACGCTGCGATGCATTGACCGCCCACAGCAGAAATATGCGCGCGTCGGCAAATACACCCTCTTCGCCGCGAACGTCGAGAAGGGCGCGCCAAAGCGAGCCGCTGCGGCCATTAGCCAGGGTGAACAGTCCGTCTTCGCTGACATCGCATAGCGGGCTTCTGAGCACGCAGGCGAGAGACAGGTCGTCGCGCGGCGTCAGGCAGAAACGCATCAGGGCGCGCAGGTCTTGGAAGGCGATGTGCTCGCCGAGCTTCAGCCGGTCGGCGCCCGACACGGCAACGCCGGCGATCTTGAGCTCACGGATGACGTGCTCGAACAGGATATCGCGCTTGCGCACCAGGATCAGCACGTCGCCGGCGTGCACGGGCCGCCGCACCTTCGTCGTGCGATCCCACACGGTGCGCCCGGCGTCGATTTCCTTGCGGATGCTGACGGCGATCTGGCGCGCCAGACGCTTGGCTGGATGGGCGCGGCCGGGTTCGTCGAGCGCGGCGACCTCTTCGTCCTCGTCTGCCGTGGCTTCCGGCGCGTCGATCGGCATGACGCGCGGCCACAGTTCGACAAAGCCCGGCGCTTCGGAGCGCCTGGGCTGGTGGATGACGCCGTCACCGGTGAAGTTGAGCGCCGTGGCCAGCTCCGGACCTTCGAAGACGGCGTCGACGAAGCCGAGGATTTGCGGCAGCGAGCGCCAGCTTTGCGTCAGGGACGGCGCGACGAAGGTCTGGCCGGCTTCGTGGACGCGGCGCTCGTAATAGCGGCCCTGTTCGAGGAACTGCGCCGGATCGGCGCCCTGGAAGCCGTAGATCGATTGTTTTTCGTCGCCGACGGCGAAGACTGTGCGCGGATCGACGCGCGATTGACCGGCGCCCGCCAGGAACTCCTCGGTCAGCGGCTTGAGGATCGCCCACTGGTCGCCCGACGTGTCCTGGGCCTCGTCGACCAGGATGTGTTCAAGGCCACCGTCGAGCTTGAACAACACCCAGGCCGACATCAGGTGACGGTCGAGCAGGGTGCGCGTGCGCGTGATCAGGTCCTGGAAGTCGAGCGCGCCTTCGTTGCGCTTGGCCGTGGTGAACAAGGTGCTGAAAACGGCAAACAAACGCAGGCCATCGAGCGTGTTCGACGCGATATCGACAGCCTTCAAACGCTCGGCCAGGGCCACGACCTCGGCGCTCAGGCGGTCGAGCTCGCGGGCATCGGACGCGCTCGTCTCCTTGGCGTAGGGACTTTTGCGCAGTTCGCCCGCCTTGGTGAAGAAGACGGCCTTCAGGCATTCGAAATCGAAAACGCCGTCGTCGCGATAGCGCATGTGCAGATCGAGCAAGGCCTGGCCGGCGTCGCGGTTGGTCTTGGTGCCACCGAGGCTGAGCGACCGTGCGAGATCGGTGACGATCCCCCATTCGATGCGGTCGGCATAGGCTTTCAGGCATTCGTGCGTCGTGCACGGCGCGTCGAGACCCAGGCTTTTGAACAGATGTCGCGGCCAGTCGGCATGGCGCGCTTGCAGGGCGTCGAACGCTTCAGCCAAATCGTCGTGCTGATAGACGAACTGCGTCAACAGCTTTTCGAACCCGGCCGCCTTAAGACGCACGATTAACCGGTCGCGCGCCGCCATAGTGTCGGCAAGCGCCGGCAGGTCTAGCGTCAAAAGGTCCGATGAGGCGCGTTCCGACAGCTGCTGTCCCTTGAAATCATCGAGGATTTCGAAGGCCGGCGACAGGCCGGCTTCGAGCGGAAAGCGGCGCAGCAGGCGCTCGCAGAAGGCGTGGATCGTCTGGATTTTCAGTCCGCCCGGCGTCTCCAGCGCCTTGGCAAACAGGGCACGGGCCGTCGGCAGGTCGTGCGGATTTTCGTCGATCTCCGCCAGCTGCCGCGCCAGTTCCTGATCCTCCGCGACGGCCCAATGGCCCAGCCGTTCGAACAGACGTGCCTGCATTTCGGCGGCAGCCGCCTTGGTGTAGGTGACGCACAGAATGTGTTCGGGCTGTGCGCCGCGCAGCAGTAGCCGCGCCACGCGATTGACCAGGGTCGACGTCTTGCCTGAGCCGGCATTGGCCGTAAGAAAGCACGAGGCGCGCGGGTCGGCGGCGATATTCTGCGGGTTTACGCTGAGATCATCCATCGTGCGCCCCATCGACCTCGGGCTCGGCCGTTTCGTCGTCGCCCAGCACGTACCATTCATAAAGCCTGGCCAGTTGGTCGTAGTCACCACCGCGGTTTTTCAGGAACTGCGGCGCCGTCCACGACAGATAGGCCTTGTTGGGCCTGGCATAGGCTTCCAGCCGGCGGCGCAGGCTTGTCAGCGCGTTTTCCGCCAGGTCATCGTTCGTCACGCCCTTGTCCTGGACGTAACGCTCCGACACGTCGTCAGGCGCCACTCGGATATACATCATGTCGCCGACCGATTTGCCGCGGATACCTTCGAAGCCGCCATGGCGCAGGATGGCGCCGGTCAGCGTCAGCTGCGGATAAAAGCCGGCCAGCACCTGTTTCAAGGATGCCGGATAGCCGGTCTTGAAATCGAGGATATCGACGTGACCGTCACGCACCTCCAGCCGGTCGGACTTGGCGACCAGGGAGAATTCGCGCCCGGCGACCGGAAAGCGGATCTCACCGCGGCCTTCGATGACCAGTTTGGGCTTGCCGGCGCGGCGGCGGACCTCGAAATCGACAAAAGCGCCGGCCATGTGCGGGATCAACGGCCGCTGCAGGGCGATTTCGGCCGGCGACATATGCGTGCCCGCCAGTTCTTCTTCGAGCAGCCGGTTGAGCGTCTCGACCCCGGCGCGGCCAAGCGGCGCGTCTTCGGTGACGAAACGTTCGAGGCTCTTGTGGATGGCGGTGCCGCGCTGCCGCGCCTCAACCGGCTCGTTCGGCCGGTCAAGCGGCCGAACCTTGAGGATCCGGCGGGCATAGATGGCGTAGGGATCGCGGACAAAGACCTCGACCTCCGTAACCGACAGGCTGTCCGGGCGGACATGGACGGGCGGGCGCGGTTCGGGCCGCTTGGCCGGCCTGAGGGTGGCGGGCTTTTCCGGCAGGCCGCAATCGAGGGCGCGGGCCCAGTCGAGCACTTCGGGGCGCGATGGCAGATTTTTGATGCCCGCACCTTCGCACAGGGTCTTCAACCGCCACAGCCAGCGCGACTGGACCTGCGGCTCGCCTTCGCGGCGGCGGCGCGTCACCAGATAGACTTCGGACGCAGCGGCGGTCTGAACAAAGTCGTGCGCCGACAGACCAGTGCGCCGTTCAGGGGCCGGCAGGCCGAGCGTCTTGCGCATAGGCCGCGACAAAAACGGATCGTTGTCCGGCACCTGGGGCCATACGCCTTCTTCCAGCCCGGCCAGGATGATGCGGTCGGCCTTGATCAGGCGCGCTTCGATGGCGCCGAGGATCTGCAGACGCGGGTGGTTGTTGCCGCCGGTGCGCACCTTGGTCTGTTGCAGGGTAGAGTTCAAAATCTCGGCGAATTCGCGCTGGCTGTCGATGACATAGCCCGTGCCTTCGCGCATCAGTTCGGCCAGCAGTTCGGACGCCGACGACCCGGCCGCACCAGCCCATAGAGCATCGGCATCGGCGGCCAGGCTTTGCGCCACGATCGAAAACAGCGTCAGCGATGCGCCAAGGTCAGTAAATGGCTGGTCGAGCATGGGCCGGATGGCGTCGACATATTCGCGCCATTGCGCGATCGCCTCTTTGCTCACCCTCTCCTCGGCGTGCAGCGTCGCCGTGATGGTACCGAGATCGTTCGGGCGGGCGCCGCGCAAGGCGAAGCGTTCGATATCGCCCATGGCAGCGACGTCGTGGAAACGGCACAGTGGATTGCGCCACAGGCTGAGCAACAGCACCGGATCGTGCGGTTCCAGCACCAGGCCCAGCAGATCGTGCAGGAAGCGGCCGGTCAGGCTGCTGAGCAGCGGATTGCCGGCCGACGAGTCGGCGACCAGCCCCCAGCGCGTCAGCCGCGCCGATACGCGGCGCGACAGGGCCAGGTCGGGTGTCACCAGCGCCACGGTCTTGTCGGGCGTTTCCAGCGCTTCACGCATCAACAGCGCCACCACCGACGCGGCCTCTTCGTCGCGCGCCGTTTCGCATTCGTAGAGGCCTTCCAGCCCGTCCTCGATCGTCGTCGGACCTTCTTCGCGTAAAATGGCGATCTGGGCGCGCCAGTCGCGCGTCGCTTCGGCCGGGCGCAGCGCTTCGTTGAGCAGGCGGCGGCGGGCCTCGGCCTTGCGGTCGCTGTCGAGCGAGGCCGGCCATACCGTGACGACGTCGCGCGTCAGTTCATGCCGGTCAAGCAGGCGTTTCAGCGTATTCTGCGGGTGCGATTCCTCGATCTGCCGCCAGGCATTTTCAGCCAGCGACAAGTCAAGCCCTGGCAGGACGGCGACGCCCATCGGCGCATTGGCGACGACATGGATCAGGTCGGCAGTCGACGGCGCCGAGCCCGTTGTACCCGCCATAACCAAGGGTGTGCCAGGTGGGCGGTCGCGCCACTGATCGACCAGCCGGCGGATCAGGGCGACCTGGCGCTGCGACGGGTCCATGGCGCCAAGCGCTTTCAGGCGCTCGGGCCAGGCGGTGACGGCGATGCGCAGGAACTGCGCCGAAATCTGCCAGTGCTCCGCCCAGCCCTCCAGGCTGTATTGCGCGTCGCCCTCGCCGAGAACCAGGCGATCGAGCTTGTCTTCGGCGTCGACCTCTTCCAGCGCCAGTGAATCGAAAAATGCCGCCAGGCTGTCGGCTAAATCAAGCGCCAGCTTGCCGCGCGCCCCGGCAATGCCTGTGTAGCGTTCGGAGACCAGCCGGGCCAGTTCGAAGCGCCGCCTTAAGCTGGATAGGGCCGGCGGCAGGTCGAGCGCCAGGGCGTCGAGGTCGAAGGGCGGCTCGCCTTCGTCAAGGTCGCCGACGGCGCGGACCTGCGGCAGCAGCAGCGGCTTGCCGCGCGCCTGGTGCGAAAAGGCCCGGGCCATGGCGCGCGCGCCGCGCCGGGTCGGCGTCAGGATGGTGGCGTCGGACAGGTGGCCGTCGAGCGACCGGCACAGGCCGAGCGCCAGGTCGTCAAGGAAGCAGCGGCCGGCTGGGATGGTGAACCAGCGCGGACCCGGGCGGGAAAAGATGTCGTCGCCGGCACTCATCGCCTTAAGAGCGTTTCAGCCACATCACGGCTGGCCGGATCGCCGACGTGCATCCAGTCGCCGTCCATGACGACACCGCAAAGCCGGCCTTGCGGCGCCAGTTGCCGCCAGATCTTAGACAGCGAAAAGGCGGCATCGCTCACCCCGTCGACGATCGACGGCCTGGTGATGTGCACGCCCATATAGTTGTAGGGCGCAGACAGCGCGTCATTGCGGAAGGCGAGATGGCTCTGCTCATCGACGAAGAAATCGCCGGCGCCGTCGAAACCGGTCGTGCGCGCCATCGGCGCCAGCAGAAGCGCTGCGTCCATCGTCTCCGGATTCCACGCCGCGGCGAGGTCGCCAACGGCCCGGCCATTGTCGGGCTCGATCCAAACGCTGTCGGTATTGGCGACCCAGATGGGATCGTCACCGAGCAATGCCCGTGCCTTTTTCAGGCCGCCGCCGGTCTCCAGGAGGGCCTCGCGCTCATCCGAAATGACGATATCGAGGTCGGTGCGGCTTTTGAGATGCGCTTCGAGCCTGTCGGCGAAATAGTGGACATTGACGACGAAACGGCGCGCTCCGCCCTCATACAGGCGATCGAGCATGTGGTCGATCAGCGTGCGTCCGCCGACCTCGACCAGGGCTTTAGGACGGTCGTCGGTCAGGGGGCGCATCCGCGTGCCGAGACCCGCGGCCAGGACAAAGGCGGTGGTGGGGGCTGCCGTCATGCCGATATCAGCTTGCTCCCGAAACCGTTCGTCAGGAACCAGTCATAGAGGCCTTCCATGCCCGGCGCCTTCAAGTTGCGGCCGAGGTGGTGCCACATGCGCGGCATGAAGGCTTCGTAGCGCGGCTTTTTATAATGGACGACCAGACGGGCGAAGATGCCGAGGATGCGTGCCTCGTTAAGCGTCGCCAGCGCCGTATAGTCGCGCATGAAGGCGTCGCGGTCGACGTCAGGGCGAAGACTGAAATAGTGGTCGAGCGCCGCCTTTTCGATTTCGGGCGAGACGTCGCGGCGCGCGTCCTGAAGCAGGGAGTGCAGGTCCCATGACGGGTGGCCGCGCAGGCAGTCCTGGAAATCGATCATGCCGACGCGCGCCACGCCGACGCGATTCGGCAACCACAACAGGTTTTCGGCGTGATAGTCGCGGTGGATGAAGACGCTGGCGCCCGCCTCGGCGCGTTGGCGCAGGGGTGCCCACAGGGTTTCCCAATCGGCCAGGGCTTGGTCGCTGAGCGGATAGTCGGGGTCGAAGCGCGGGTACCATTCGACGAACAGGTCGGCGCCGGTCTTGAGCGCCAGATTGTCGTAGGTCAGCAACGGCCAGCCGCCCGGCAGTTCGACGGGTGGCGCCAGGGCATGGAGCCGCGCCAGGGCCTCGACGGCCGACAGATACAGCGGCAGCGGTTCCTCGCCGTCTTCGATCAGGCGCGCGAACAGGCCATCGCCCAGGTCTTCGCTGACCAGCAGGCCGTGGGCAGTATCGATCTTGAAAATCTCGGGCGCCGACAGGCCCTGGGTGCGCATATAGCGCGCGGCGCCGACAAAGGCGTCGATGCGGCCGGCCGCCAGGCGCGCCATGGCGTTGTACCCCGAAAGCCTGCGCTCGGCCTCGGACTGGTCCGCCAGGCACGGCTGGGTTTCCAGGGCCGGCGGCTGGTCCATCAGCATGAAGGTCTTGCCATCGCGGATCAGGCGCTCATACCGGCGCGTCGAGGCGTCTCCGGGAAGCGGATGACGCTCGAAGTCGGCAAAGCCTGTGTCTTCAAGAAAACGGCCTTTCACCGCCTCTCGGGAGTCGGCCACAATATTCGTGGTCATACGCGCTTACTTTCCCCTGAACCCGCCGTTCGGCCGAAGACGGGCCACGCGCCCGCCCGCCGTCAGCGGAAAATTGGTCTTATCCGGCACTTCTAGGACAACATCAAGACGATCGTCAAAGCCCAAATGGCCAAGGCGATCCGGCCATTCGATCACAAGCACGGCATGGGACCTGACCTCATCCAGACCCAGCTCATAGGCCTCGTCCGGATCGGTCAGGCGGTAGAGGTCGAGGTGCAGGACCTCGAAGGCCGGCGTGTCGTAGGACTGGATCAGCGTGAAGGTCGGCGACGGCACCTCCTGGTCCGGCGTCGTCAGGGCACGGATCAATCCGCGCGTCAGGGCGGACTTGCCCATGCCGAGATCGCCATGCAGGTAGATCACGTCGCCGGATTTAAGCTGCGGCGCGATCAGCGCCCCCAGCCGCGCGGTCGCGTCTTCGTCGGGAAGATGGAAGACATGGGGCTGGGCGATGGAGAAGGGGGCGAGGATCATGGCACGACCCTTCTGCATCTCCCCGTGCGAAGCATGGGGAGGGGGACCGCATGCCTGAGCCATTGCGAAAGCAATGGCGAAGGAGATGTGGTGGAGGGGTTTCTTACTTCCTTTGACCCGCAGGCGGTTGCAAGGGACGCAAGAATCCCCTCCACCACATCTCGCTCGTTTGCTAACGCAAATCTCGCTCGTGCGGTCCCCCTCCCCATTGCTGCGCAACGGGGAGATGCAAGAAAAGTGAAGTGTTCAGTGTTGCAGACGATCATCCCGCGAACCTCTTGTCCGGATCGGCCGCCAATTCAACCTCGCAATGGCGCTTCAGCGCCTCGCACAGATCGCCCGCGTCCAGGTCGAAGGCGTCGGGATCGACGGCTTCGCCGACCGTCAGGCGAAACGCCCTGCCCTGCTTGTTCAGGAATTCATGAAACAGCGTGATGTCGCGCAGTTCCTGCGAAAACCGGTTGAAGGTATGGAACCAGAAGCTGTTCGGACCTTCGAGATGCATCGGCACGATGGGCGCATTGTATTTCTGCGCCAGCGACACCGCCGTCGCCGCCCAGGGAGGATCGACCAGATGCCCTTCGGCGTTACGCCGCGCCAACCGGCCTGCCGGAAAGATAACGACGCAGCGTTCGGCCTCAAAAGCGGCCTTAGCGGCAGTCAGGGTCACCCGCGCCTTTTCGCGCGTCCGCTTGGCCTCGACCCATTCGACCGGGATCAGGCTTTCGGCAAAGCGCGGATTGACGCGCAAGGCATCGGCATTGGCAAAAAAGATAGCGTCGTTGCGGCGCTTCAGAATGGCATCATAGACCGCCAGCCCGTCGGCAATGCCGGTCGGGTGATTGCAGACGACGACGCAGCGTTCGGTTTGCGGCAACCGATCGATGCCCGTGACCTTAAGCTTCAGCGACAAGAGCTTCGAAATGTAATCAAGCGCATGGGGCCCGCTCAGCGGCTGCACGGCATCGGCCATATGCACGGCCTTGCCATAGCCCAGAATGCCGTACAGCACCGGCTTCGCCAGCCACCACAGGGGTGATTTGACGAGGTGCGGCGCGCGCTCATAGATCAGTTCGTCGACAATATGCAGTTTTCGCATCGCATATGTTCAGACCCCAAGTCGCGGCCTCTGGCAAGAGGCGACACCCGATGCTATGGCAAACCTATGTCCGATACGCCACCCGCCAACGAAGACCGCCGCCGCCCGAAGTCCGTGCCGCTCTATGCGCTGCTATGGGGCATCTGTGTCGCCAGCGTCATGTTCGCTGTGCTTGCCATGTGGTTCCAGGGCTAGGTTAATACACCGCAAACCTCTTCACCGCACATTGGCGTAAACCCTATCCTGTCAGGTCAATTTTCGTGTCCGAGACTACAGAGACCACGACTTCAGAGACAAGCGCCCCTGCGACGCCGCCCCGCAAGTCGTCGGGCCTGATCCGCAATTCACTGATCAATTCGGGCTTTACGCTGATCAGCCGCTTCGCCGGTTTCGCGCGCGACCTGGTCATTGCCGGCTATATGGGCGCCTCGGGCAACATCATGGCCGACGCCTACGCCACGGCACAGCAATTCCCCAACCTGTTCCGCCGCATCTTCGCCGAGGGTGCGTTTTCGACAGCCTTCGTGCCGTCCTATTCGGCTGCGCTGGAGCGCGACGGGAAAGAGGCCGCCGACAAGATGGCGCACGACGCCATGGCGACCCTGGTCTTCATCACGGTCGTCTTTACGCTGCTGTGCGAACTGACCATGCCGTGGGTCATCGCGATCTTCAAACCGGGCTTTACCGCCGACCCCGAAAAGCTGAAGTGGACGATCATCTTCACCCAGATCACCATGCCGTACCTGCCGTGCATGGCGATCGTGGCGCACCTGGCCGGCGTTCTGAATGCGCGTGGCCGCTTTGTGCTGTCGGCGGGTGTGCCGATCCTGCTCAATGCCGTGACGCTGATCTGCGTCGTGCCGCAGCACACTCCGTTCGACGCGGCCCTGTGGGGCACGATCGGAACGATTATCGCCGGCGTGCTTCAGGCCGGCCTTCTGCTGTGGGGCGCCAACAAGACCGGCGCCCACGTCAGCCTGTCGATCATTCCGGTGTTCAGCAAGGACATCAACAAGCTGCTGATGCTGGCCGTGCCGGGCGCATTGGCCGCCGCCGCCACCCAGCTCAACGTCTTCGTGTCGCAGAATTTTTCATCGACAGTCAACGGCGCCACCATGTGGCTGACCATTGCCGACCGCTTCTACCAGTTGCCGCTCGGCCTGGTCGGCGTCGCCATCGGTACGGCGCTTTTGCCCGCCCTGTCGCGCGCCGTCCACGCCAATGACCACCAGCATGCCCAGCAAACCATGGACCAGGCCGTCGTCTTCGCCCTGGCGTTCAGCCTGCCGGCGGCGGTTGCCCTGTGCGCCATGCCGTTCTTCCTCGTCGACGGCATCTATACGCGCGGCAGTTTCCACCTTACCGACTCGATCTGGACGGCGCGCTGCCTGCTCCATTACGGCTGGGGCGTGCCCGCCTTCGTGCTGACGCGCATCCTCAACCCCGCCTTTTTCGCGCGCAAGGACACCTTCGGGCCGATGAAGTTCGCCATCGTGTCGGTGATCGTCAATATCGCCGCCGGCCTGACCATGTTCCACTTCATCGGCGTGCCGGGCCTGGCCGTCGGCACATCCGCCGCGGCCTGGGTCAATGTCGTGCTGATGGTTGTGACCCTTGCCCGCCGCAAGACCTGGATCATCGGCGGCAAGGCCTTTCGCCAGGTTTTGCTGCTTTTGGTCGCCGCTGGCGGCATGGCCGCCTTCTGCGCGTACAGCTCCTATATGCGTCCGGCTATTGAAGGGGTTCTGAATGGTATCCTGCCGGCCGTCCAGGGAGGCCACGCCCTGTCGATCCTTGGCCACAAGGCGATCGGCGCCAAGGAAATCGCCGTGGTGGGGGTTTCTCTTACCGGCGCAGTCCTCTATATCGGCCTTCTCTTCGGCACGGGGGCGCTCCGCCCCTCGGAACTCAAGGCGGCGCTGCGGCGCAAATAGATCAGGCGCAAGTAGACCATGACGACCAAACCCATGCGCATCCTGTCCGGCATCCAGGCGTCGGGCTCGCTCCATCTCGGCAACTATCTCGGTGCGCTCAAGAAGTTCGCCGACATGCAGTCCGTCGACGCCGAGCGCTTCTATATGATCGCCGACCTGCACGCCATTACCGTGTGGCAGGACCCGGCCCTGCTGCTGTCGCAGACGCGTGAAATCGCCGCCTGCTATCTGGCGGCCGGCGTCGATCCCGCCAAGTCGACAATTTTTCCGCAGTCCGCCGTCCCCGGCCACACCGAACTGGGCTGGCTGTTGAACTGCGTGGCGCGGCTGGGCTGGCTCGACCGCATGACGCAGTTCAAGGACAAGGCCGGCAAGGACAAGGAACGCGCCTCGATCGGGCTCTACACCTATCCTGTGCTGCAGGCCGCCGACATCCTGCTCTACAAGGCGACGCATGTGCCGGTCGGCGAAGACCAGCGCCAGCACCTTGAGCTGACGCGCGACGTCGCCAAGAAGTTCAACCACGACTTCGGCATCGACTACTTCCCGGTGCCGGAAACCCTGTACCAGGGGCCGGGCGCCCGCATCATGAGCCTGCGCGACGGCACGGCCAAGATGTCGAAGTCCGATCCTTCGGACAATTCGCGCATCAACCTGACCGACACAGCCGACGTCATCGCCGGCAAGATCAAGAAGGCCAAGTCCGACGCCGAAGTGCTGCCGGAAACCGAGGACGGACTTAGCGAACGCCCTGAGGCCAAGAACCTGGTCGGCATCTATGCCGCCCTGTCGGGTCAGACGGCACAGGACGTCTTGAACAGCTTCGGCGGCAAGGGCTTCGGCGCCTTCAAGCCGGCCCTGGCCGACGTCGTCGTCGACAAGATGGCACCGATTTCCGAACGGCTGCGCGATCTGCTGAACAATCCGGCCGAGATCGACGCCGTGCTGAAGGCCGGTGCGGAGCGCGCCAATGCAGAGGCTGAGCCCGTCGTCCGGGAAACGAAAAAGCTGTTCGGCCTTTGGGGCTAACACGGAGGCGATCGTGAAACATGCCGTTGCAATCTTGAGCCTTGTCCTGCTGGCCGCCTGCCATCCCGCGCCCAAGCCGGGCGGCCCGGCCAAGACGACCGTCATCCAGGAGACCAAGGCCGACGGCATGGTAACGCACAACACCATCGAACTGACCGCCTACGCCATGCGCCCGGCGCTCGGCAACAACACGACGACCGGCGCCTACGTCACCATCCGCAACACCGGCGACGTCCCTGACCGGCTGGTGTCGGCATCGTGCGCCTGCGCCGCGCGCGCGACCTTGCACACCATGACGATGAAGAACGGTATAATGGCGATGGCCGAGCAGACCGACGGTTTCGTCGTCGCGCCCGGACAATCGATAGCCTTTGCCCCCGGCGGCAACCACATCATGCTGGAGGGCGTCAAGGGTATAACAGACGGCGGCCATCAGGATCTGGTGCTGCATTTCGAAAAGGCCGGCGATGTGACGCTGTCCGTACCTGTGACCAACACCATTCCGGCCGATCATTCCGGCATGGCCATGTAGTCACGCCAATTTTCTCTCAAAAAAGTTTGGCGTCGATCAGTTTGAGCATGGCATTGATCGAGGCCTGCGCCGCTTCCGGCGAATAGCTCATGACGCCGCGCTTGAAATCTTCTTCGTCGAAGGCGTGCGTCGCCGTCAGGGCCAGGGTTTCGATCGATCCACCCGCGCCCTGCAACCGGTTGAAAATCTTCCGCGAATGGGCAAACGGCGTCAGGTGATCCTTCTCGGCCAGCACGACAAAAGTTTCGGGCTGGCGCACCCAGCTGCGGATATTGGTCCGCGCCGGGAAGTTGATATAGGGATAGACCAGAAACAGCGCGCGCACATTCTCGACCAGGGCCGGGTCCGGATCGGCCAGCTTGGCCTCGCCCGGCCGCGTCAGGCGCTGCGTCATCAGGTCCATGATCGACCAGCCGCCGTGGCTGAAGCCCGCCAGCATGACGCGGTCCATCTGCACCCGGCCGCTCTGTTTCAGGCCCCACAGGGTCGCCAGTACATCGCCCGACCGTTCATAGCCTTGCATGACGACACCCGTGCAGACCAGCGAAATGGCAAAGTTGCGGTCCCAGCCGCGCGGCGCGAAACTGTCGACCACATAGGCGCGCACGCCGGTCGTGGCCGCAGCTTGGGCGTAGAG
>FSUR01000375.1_pt1 | contig 18476 bp, 14 predicted proteins | sample 1637491 | NCBI WGS metagenome assembly FSUR01 (sample SAMEA3914816, study PRJEB12502) | metagenome | biome: forest; material: soil | place: USA | collected 2011-09-16 | depth 0.3 m
GGCCCGCCGCCGTCGGCAGCGACCAGCGTCCGCCGCGGACGAGTACGATCATGGCCGCCGCGCCGAACACGATGCCGGCCGCAACCGAAAAGGTCACGAGGTCCCAGGCCCAGCGGATTTCGCCAGGTACGTCGACGGCCATCATGCCGAGATAGTGCATGACGCCGATGCCGGCGCCGATGACGGCGCCGCCGGCGGGGGCTGCGAAGGGGAAGGTGCGCGATGTGGCGATATCGGCGCCGGCCGCCGTTAGTCCCATGGCACAGACCAGCGACACCAGGGTGAGCGTCAGGTCGAACGTCATGGGAACGCCGGCATGATAGGCCAGCATGGCGATGAAATGGGTGGCGAATATGCCGAAGCCGCCGACCGCGCCTGCGGCGGCGATCCAGCGCAGACGGTGAAAGCCGGTAAATATCCGAGCCCGGTTTAGTGTTACCACGGTTACACCGGACGCCAGCAGGCAGATAAGGGCTGCGAGGCCGACCAGAGGCCAGTCGTGGTGGTCTCGCAGGCAAAGAAAGACGCGGTTCATTACAGGGCGGATCCGTTCTGGACCGTCGCGAATAGCCTGGGCACGGCCTGCGACGCACGCCCAATCTAACGGAATAAGCTTGTTACGCCGTTAATTGTCTAATTTTTAAGATGTGCATCAAGCCGTTGCCGGCGCGATGTGGGTACGGATCCAGCTGGCGAAGGCTTCCGCGCTCAATTCGCCGTCGGCGACGACGGTCAGGCCCAGAAAGCAGGTGGTGTCGTCGGCGACCAGCCGGTGACCGTTGAGGCCCAGGAAGAGCTCGATGGCCAGCAGCGCGGTCGGCAGGTTCATGCTGTGGAAAAGCTGGTCGTGCGCCAGGCCGTAGCCATAGATGGCGGCCAGGCTGGCCAGGTCCGTCGAATGGCTTTCGCTCAACACCTCGGCGCGGGCGATCAGCATCCTGAGCATGCTCAGTTCGCGCGTACCGGTCTGGCCGCCGTATTGCGTCGCCAGTTCGCCCTGGATGGTCGGAATGGCGTCTTCGTGGAGCAGGGTGTAGGGCATGCCAAGCGCTTTCCGAAAAGTGTGACGCACTTTTCTGATTAAAAAGCGCGTTAAAGCAAAAATCCAGAGCGTATGCCAATACGCTCTATTGCCTACTTTGTGAGTTCTTTTAGGACGTTGCGGCGCTTGCGCATCAGGGCGCGTGCCGTCTCCATCTGTCCGGCGAACTGTTCGTCATAGGCCGACAGTTTGAAGCCTTCGGGCGTCTCGGTAATGAAGACGCTGTCGCCCTTGTCGAGCCGCATGCGGATAAGCAGGTCGCGCGGCAGGATGACGCCGAGCGAATTACCGATCTTGGTGACCTTCAGTTCCATGCTGTCTTCCCCTGCAGAGTTCCAAGCTTGGTAGCGTGCGACTGCACGTCGCCACTCGCGCGGCAAGCCTCACGGCGCCTGAGCGCTAAAGTGTAATACATATGTATGACGTAAATGAAGGAAACGTCAATCCATCGATAAGGTATAACCAGCGTCCCTACAGGATCAGGCGCGGCGAACGGGCTTCAACGGTTGTGCCGTGGTAAAGCCTTGGGCGTAGACCTGTTCGATCAGTTCGCGGTGGCTCGGCAGGTCCTTGACGGCGTGGTCGCCGAAACCGCGAATTTTTTCGAAGATCTTGCGGGCGGACTCGGTGTTTGGATAGGCGCCCTGCGCCGCGTTGAGGTCGGTTTCGAAGCCCATGCCGTAGAGGATGTACTGGTAGTTGAAGAAGGCAAAGGTTTCGACATCGGTGACGAAGTCGAAGCGCGATGGCGGCCGGTATTTCCAGCGCTTCAGCATGTCCTGAAGTTCGGGAGGGATGGTGTCCGCCACGGTATTGTCGCGCCAGAATGGTTCCGTCCGCCGGGTCAGGCAGTAGTGCAGCTTGAGGAAGTTGACGATCTTCTCGCAGCGCAGGCGCATCAGGGTGTTGAACTGTTCGGCCGAGGCGTCGACCGGTCCGGCGTGCGGGAAAAAGTCGGCGATCAGGCCGGCGGCCGCTTCGACCATGACGATGCCGGTGGCTTCCAGCGGCTCGAAAAAGCCGGCGGACAGGCCGACGGCGACGCAGTTCCTTACCCACTGGCGATCGCGATAGCCAGGTTCGAAGCGAATGACGCGCGTCGCGACGTCTTTTGCCTGGGGACCGGAATAGGCGCGGACGATCTCTTCGGCGCGCTCGTCGCTCGAATGGGCCGACGAATAGACGTAGCCGATGCCGCGGCGCTCGGACAGGCCGATGTCCCACGTCCAGCCGGCTTCGTGCGCCGTCGATACCGTGTACGAATGGATCGGGCTCTTGGGCGAAGGGTAGGGGACATTGCAGGTGATGGCGCGGTCGGCGAACAGGAACGGCAGGACGTCGCGCTGCGGTTCCTTCAGCGCCTTGCCGATCAGTTCAGCCCGGAATCCGGAGCAATCGATATAGAGGTCGGCTTCAAGCACCCCGTGTTCGGGCGAGACAAGGCGCGCAATGGCGCCGGTATCGTCGATTTCGACCTCGGCGATCGTGCCGGTCAGGTGCCTAACGCCAAGTTCTATGCCGCGCCGTTCGAGCAGGTGGGCGAATTTCACCGCATCGAAATGATAGGCGAAATTCAGCGGGCCGGCAAAATTGCCTTCATAGGGCCGCTTGGGCGCGCGGTCGGCGTCGGCAACGCGCGGCTGGAAGGTGACGGCTTCGGCGAACGGCGGGCGGGCCGTCCTGTCCTGGAGGAGCCAGTAGGGGACAAGACTGAGATCATCGCTCCCGTACGGGGCGTCGAACGGATGGAGATAGTGGTTGTGGCGGCCGTCTTCTGGCGTGTCGAGCCAGTCGACGAACTTGATGCCCTGCTTGTAGGTGGCCGTGGTCTCGCGCAGGAAATTGGCTTCGTCGATACCGAGCGCCTGCAAAGTGGTGCGAATGGTCGGGAAGGTGCCTTCGCCGACGCCGATAATGCCGATATCCTGGCTTTCGATGACGGTGATAGCGGGCGTCGCGCCGGCATTGGCGTTGCCGCCGCTCAAGGCGCGCGCCAGGGTGCAGGCGGTAAGCCAACCGGCGGTGCCGCCGCCGACGATCAGAATTTTCCGGGGTGAGGTCATGGCTGGTCTGTCATTGGACGGAAAGGCTATCATGGTGGTCGGGCGTCGGCAACCGCGGAGCATTTCCAGACCAAGTGGACGCCGGTTGGTCGTGGGAAATGCGACCCAGGCAAAACAGAGCATTTCCAGACCAAGTGGACGCCGGTTGGTCGTGGGAAATGCGACCCAGCATAAAGGATGTTAAGCGAACCGGATGACGATGGCGCAGGTGACCACAAAAAGACCGACCGACAGGTAGCGGTAATTGCGGTACCACGGCACGGTCTTGAGGTGTTCCGTTTCGGCCTGCCACACGGCGCGCGAGAACATCAGCGGTTCGATGCGGTCCAGGTCGGGCCCCGGCGTGGTTATGCTGCCGGCAAAGAGCGCGACGAGCGCCACGGCGAAGATCACGATGGCCGCGACCAGGAAATGCAGCGGGATGACGTGCAGAAACTCAACGCCCGTGAACAGGACGATGCTGGCGGTGGTGCCGGCGCCGAGCGACCAGGCGGCGCCTGTGGCATTGAGACGGCGTACGAACAGGCCGCCCAGGAAGACGGCAGCGATCGGCGGCACGAAATAGCACAGCAACGCCTGGAGATACTGCCACAGGCCTGGGAAATGGACGATCTGCGGCGCCCACAGGACCGACACGGCCATCAGCCCCCCGGCGGTCCATTTGCCGGCGCGAACCAGTTGCAGGTCATCGAGGTTCGGCCACAGGCGGTGGATGAAGTCCATGGTCAGCAGTGTCGAGGTGGCGTTATAGATGCCCGCCAGGCTTGACAGAAGCGACACCAGGCAGGCGGCGATGATCAGGCCGGTCAGGCCGTGCGGCAGGACTTCGAAGACGATGTGGGAAAAAACCTCGTCGGGATGGTCGAGGTGCGGGAACAGCGTGATCGCCGCCGCGCCCGGCAGGACGACCAGGAAAAGGCTGGTCAGCTTGAGGGCGCCGGCCAGCAGGCTGCCGAGGCGGCCTTCGTCAAGCGATCGCGCCGCCAGGACGCGCTGGACCATGGTCTGGTTGGTACACCAGAAATAGAAGCCGATCAGGGGCACGCCGGTGACCAGTCCCGTCCACGGCATGACGGGATCGGACGCGGGCAGGACCAGTTTGAGATGCGACGGTGGGACTTTCGCCAGGGCTTCCTGCCAGCCGCCGGCGGCGTGAAAGGTGAAATATGCCATGCAGGCGCAGATCGTCACCATGATGACGCCCTGGATGCCCTCGACGGTCAGGATGGCGCGCAATCCTCCGAGGATGAGGAAGGCGCCCGCCAAGAGGGCCAGCAGCACGCACACCTCCCACAGCGGCCATTGCGGAAACAGGATCTGGAACAGCACGCCGCCGGCGAACAGCGCGCCCGAGGCGTCGAGGAAAATACCGAGAATGACGCTGAGGCCCGAGACGTAGGTGCGCACGAAGCGGCCGTAGCGCAGCTCAAGGAATTCCGGCACCGTGTACACCTGGCTGCGGATATAGGTCGGCAGCACGCAGGCGCAGAAGACGATCAGCAGTATGGCGGCCGGCCACTCGTAGTTGAAGACAGAGATGCCGTGGCCATAGGCCGATCCGGTGACGCCAACGAGTGTGATGGCGGAGATGGTGGTGGCGTAGAGCGACAGGCCGACGCGCGGCCACGAGGCGGAATTGCCGCCGAGAAAATGGTCGCGGGCCTTCAGCACCCTGCGTTTGTCGAGCCAGCCGGCAAGGATGAGGCCCACGAAATAGACGAGAATGACGCCGAGATCGAGCAGGCTTAGGCGTGACGCCTGAAACATATGAGCCGGTTTCCTGGGTTTTTGCCAACTAGAGCACAAACCGGCTGTTTGGGAAGCGGGATTATGATCCGGAAAGGTCCATCCGTATGCGCACGCCGACGATAAGGGCGTTGGGCACGGATGCGTCGCCGCTTGGTTTGACGACGTATTGCACGTCGGGCTCGATGCCCAGGCCCTTGCGGACGGCGTAGTGATAGGTCACTTCCCAGGCCGTTTCCGCATCGAGCGGCGTCGTCTGTGCCGCCCTGTACGGCGCACCGAACCGGGCATGCGCCACGGCGATGCCCACGCTGTCGTCTCCGCGGCCGAAAGGTGCGTCGCGAACGATACCACCGCCGGCATAGGCCGACAGGGCTTCCGTGCGGTCGTCGGCGACGCCGGCCCTGACCCAGGCGCCGGTTTTGTCGCTGAGCGAGATTTGTAGCTGGCCGTAGGTTCCAGACCGGTGTGCGTCTCCGCTGCCATCGATGGCGGGTGCTGATACGGTATCGGCCCAATGACCGAGTTTCGCGCTGCCGCCTTTGAAATCGTACTGCCCCTCGACGACGATATGCGCCCCTTCGTCCCGGGCGAGCCGGACATAGGCGAAGCGGCGGTCGTCATTGGCGTCGCCCGGCACGCCGTCGAATACCCCGGCGCGAAGGTGCAACGGTCCCATGCTGTGTTCGGCGATGAAGCCCAGGGCCGAGATCGGGAAGATCGACGGTCCCGACTGGCTGTAGTCGGGGCCGATTCCGTGCGAACTGTTATGAAACAGGCACGCCAGGTCCTGAACGTCGAAGAAGGCATTGAGATTGATCAGGCCGAAGGTCGCCGCCGTATTGCCGTCGGCCGAGGTATGGCGCACCCAGGCTTCGAACAGGCGGAGGGCGGGCGTCGTGTCGATATTGGATACGGTCTGGACGTCGCCGGCATAGCGCTCGGAAAATCCACCGTTTGCATTGGCCAGGATGTAGCCGTGCGCCGACCAGTTGCCCGCCTGGCGGTCGGCCGTCAGGTCGAGATTGTGCATGACCAGTCCGCCCTGCCGCAGGCCCCCCGACACGTCGGCTATCGCGTCGGTCGTCCAGGCGGCGGCCGTATGCAGGCCATCCTCTTCGCCCGCAAGGGCGGTTGCCGGAAGAAGGGCGAGGACGGTGGTGAGGAGACTAAAAAACGGTACGCGCATGACTTTACAACCTGAAATGAGGCTTTCAGTCTATATGAACAACCCTAATTCTTGGTGACCGGTGGCTGACTATACAGGCGCTGAGCCCGGCGGAATATCGGACGGTGTGTGATCCCCCGATAGTTGCTGTGATGCGAGAATCGCCAAACACTGAAAGATTCAGCCAGGATGCATGCCGTGAATGCGCCAGAGGACCCCATGACCGATCAACGCCTCGCCGTCATCCGCGGCCGTTTCGCGCCGCTCACGCTTGCCGCTCAGGCTGTCATCGAAGACGCCCTGGGTCATGCCGACCGCGTGCTCCTGCTGGTCTCGGCGGCAGAGCGGGCGCCGTCGTGCCGCATGCCGTGGCATGCCAGCGCGCGAATAGACATGGCGCGCCAAGCGCTGGCAACGTTCGGTGACCGCGTCCTGCTTCGCGCCGTGCCCGACTGGCGCTACGACAGGGCTGCGCGCGCGGCCGCCGAGACTGCGGCAATAGCCGACGTCGGGGGCGCGGTCGAACGCCTGCCCGACCTGGCCGACGACCCCGAACTGATCGCCGCCCTATTCGAACGCGGCACCGACGCCGTGAAAGGGCAGGTGCCCGAAAGCATTTTTGCGGCGATATCGGCCTTTTCCACCACCGCCGCCTTCGCCGACCTTGGCGAGGAATACCGCTATGTCAGGGCCTATCGCCAATCGTGGGCCGTGGCGCCCTATCCGCCGGTTCTGGTGTCGGTCGACACGATCATCGTTCACAAACCCGAAGGCGGTGAACCGCATCTGCTGCTGATCCGGCGCGGCGGGGCGACGGGCAAAAACACCTGGGCGGTGCCGGGCGGTTTCGTCGATCCCGGCGAATGGCTGATCGACGCGGCGTTTCGTGAATTGCGTGAGGAGACCGGCCTGACCCTGTCCGATGGCGACGCCCGGGCGGCGCTGAAAGACCGTGACGTGTTCGATGCACCCGACCGGTCGGCGCGCGCTCGCGTTGTGACGCACGGCTTTTATTTTGTTGTCGAAGGCGGAAACCTGCCGGACGTTGTCGGTGATGACGATGCCGCCGAGGCGCGGTGGTGGCCGGTGAGCAGACTGCATACGCTGTCCGAACAGCTTTTCGAGGACCATCCGGATATCATCAGCCGCTTCCTCGGGCCGGTATTCCAGGGATAACGGCCGCGGTGCGAAAAATGAAGTCCAGCGCCACCGGATAACGCGGTAACGCATCTGTGTAGCGCTCTGTGCGCCTTATATTTCAACATTTTCGCAATGCACAAAAAAGCCCCACTTTCCGCCACATAAGCGACATAGTTGGCCGCCATCCCGTTGCAGTGCGGTAGAATTTACTGCCGGGATAATCATGATCGATCGCAGACAGCTTCTTGCAGGTGGGGGGCTCCTGTGTCTTGCCGCCGGGGCGGCCCCGACCGCGCGGTCTTCTGCGCGGCGCTTCGACCTGTCCCCGACCGCGCGGTCTACGGCGCGGGCTTTCGGCCTGTCTGATGTCGAGACGATGGCCCGACGCCTGGCCGGCCGGACGTACAGCCCGCCGTCACAGGAGATGCCGGCCGACCTCAAGGCCCTCGACTACGATGGTTATCGCCGCATCCAGTTCCACCACGACCGCGCCTTGTGGGCCAATGACGGACTGAAATTCCGCGCCGAGTTCTTCCATCGCGGCAATCTGTTCACCCACCGGGTCGATCTTTACGAAGTGCGCGACGGCAGATCAGCCCCCATTCTCTATTCGCCGGACCTCTTCCAGTACGATCCGCCGCTGAAAGAGGCCTTGCCCGCCGATTTCGGCTTTGCCGGTTTCCGGCTGGAGGCGAAAGGCTTACCCGGCCTCGACGAGATCGCGGCCTTTCTCGGCGCCAGCTATTTCCGCTCCCTGGGCGCGCATCAGCGCTACGGACTGTCGGCACGGGCCCTGGCGATCGGCACCGGCAACCCCGGTGGCGAAGAGTTTCCGCTGTTCCGCGCCTGGTGGATCGTCCGGCCGGCCCCTGAAGACGAGACGATCACGGTCTACGGCCTGCTCGATGGCGCGAGCACTACTGGCGCCTACGCCTTTCGCATTACGCCGGGGGCGGTGACGCGTTTCGATGTGTCGTGCCGGCTGTTCCCGCGCGTGACGCTGACCAGCGTCGGCATCGCGCCGTTGACCAGCATGTATCTTTACGGGCCCGATACGCGGGCGCGCTTCGACGACTTCCGGCCGGCCATTCACGATTCCGACGGCCTGCAGATGACGACTGGCGTCGGCCAGGCCATGTGGCGGCCGCTGCGCAATCCCGGCGTCGTCCAGGAAAGCGGCTTCCTCGATCAGGGCGTGCAGGCCTTCGGCCTCATGCAGCGCGAGACGCGCTTCGAAGGCTATGAGGATACCGAGGCGCGCTACGACCTGAGGCCGAGCGCCCTGGTCGAGCCGGCCGCCAGCTGGGGTCCGGGGCAGGTCCATCTGTTCGAGCTGCCGTCGGACACCGAGGCCGCCGACAATATCGTTGCCTTCTGGCGGCCGGATGCACCGCTCGCGGCCGGCCGGGCCCACGCCTTCGACTATCGCCTGCTGTGGGGAGCGCCCGACGAAGGCCAAAAAACCGAAGGATCGGGGAGGGGTCCTAAACTTCGTATCGTCCGCACACACGGCGGCCGGGCGCCCGACGGCGACGGCCGGCTATTTCTGGTCGACTACGAGGGCGACGCGACCATCGATGCGCAAGGCTTCGCCGCTGCCGTACGCACAGGGGCTGGCCAAGCCGGTCCCGTGCAGTTCACCGCCCTCGGCGACAAACGTATCCGGGCCGCTTTCCGTTTTCTTCCGCCGGCCGCCACCTCGGCCGACATCACGCTCGATATCACGGGGCCGGATGGCCTGATTGCCGAAACATGGGTGTACCGATGGACGGCCTGAAACTTCTCCTCCTGCGTTCGGCCCCGTTACCCGGCGCGGCCCAGGGTCACCTGCCCGAAGCGCGGCCGGCGCCGCTTGCCATGCCGGCGCAAAACCTGGCGTCGGGCGGACTTGCGCCGCCACCGGCGACCTCGCCGGCCGACATCGGCTTAAGGCGTCTTTTCGTCTTTGGCGCTGCGGCGGGGCTGGGGGCCATCGGCACTTTCATTATGTTCGACGCGCTGAAATGGCGCGGCTTCCAGCCCCTGGAAGGCGTGTTCCTGGTGCTGTTCGGTTTTCTGTTCACCTGGATGGCCTTCGCCTTCGTCTCCTATTGCACGGGCCTTTGGGTGTTGGCCTACGAGCGCGACGATCTCGGTCTTTATAGTGCAGGGCCATTGCCCGAACTGTCGCGCAGGACCGCGATCCTGGTGCCGGTGTGCAATGAGGATCCGGTCGCCATCGGGCGGCGCATCGACATCATGCGCCAGTCGCTGATCGCCACCCGCAGGCCGGAGCATTTCGACGTCTTCGTGCTCAGCGATACGCGCGATCTCGAGGCTTCGGCGCAGGAACGTGGCGTCTTGCAAGCCCTGCCCGAGGCGGGGCCGACGGTTCACTACCGCCGCCGCATTGAAAATATCGATCGCAAGTCGGGCAATGTCGCCGACTGGGTGCGCAGTCATGGCGCGGCCTACGACCATATGGTCGTGCTCGACGCCGACAGTCTGATGAGTGGCGACACCCTGGTCCGGCTGGCCGGCGCCATGGAGCGCCACGCCGGCGTCGGCCTGATCCAGACCATTCCGCGCCTGATCGGCCAGGCCAGCCTGTTCGCCCGCTGCGAACAGTTCGCTGCGCGCCTCTACGGTCCGGCCGCCGCCGCCGGCATGGCGTGGTGGTCGGGTGCCGAAAGCAATTTCTGGGGCCACAACGCCATCATCCGCACGCGCGCCTTCGCCGAATCTGCCGGCCTGCCACACCTAAAGGGCCGGGCGCCGTTCGGCGGGCTGATCATGAGCCACGACTTCGTCGAGGCGGCGCTGTTGCGCAGGGCAGGGTGGGCCGTGCATATGGCGCCGCGCCTCGAAGGCTCGTACGAGGAAAGCCCGCCGACCGTACTCGACATGCTGGCGCGCGACCGCCGCTGGTGCCAGGGCAACCTGCAGCATATGGGCGTGGTGCCGGCAAAGGGCCTGCATTGGATCAACCGCTTCCATCTGGTCCGCGGCATATTCAACTACCTGATCGCGCCGATCTGGTGCGCCATGATGGTGACGGGCGCGTTGATGGCGTCGACGCGCGCCACGATCGACGATTGCGACGCCCTGGTCATGGCCGCGATGTTCGCCGTGACCATCGGCTTCCTGGTCGGCCCGCGACTGGTCGCCTGCGCCGTCGCCCTGCAGGACGACGGTTTGAACCGTGCCTATGGCGGGCGATGGGGGGCAGGATTCAGCATCGCCGCCGAAATGACCATGTCGACACTGCTGACGCCCTTGATCATGGTCAGCCACACCCTGATGGTGGCTTCGGTCTTGATGGGTTTCAAAAGCGGCTGGAAAACGCAGAACCGGGCGGCCTATGCCCTGTCGCTCGGCCATGCGGCGCAGCGTTTTCTGCCGCAGATGGCGTTGGGGGGAATGCTGTTCGCCGCCATGGCGTCGATGTCGCCCGAGGTCCGGCCGCTGGTCGCCATTACGGCGCTCAGCCTGCTGGCGTCCGCGCCACTGGCGGTGGTGACGGCGATGGAAACGCCGTTCGAACTGCGTCGCGTCTTTCGCACGCCTGAGGAATACGCGGTCAGCCTGCCCGTCGCCCCGCGCCTGCCGATGCTGGCGTCGTTGAAGCGTCTGGTGCCGCCATCGGTGAAGAAGACGCTGAAGGCATTCCAGGAATTATAAACACGACTTGCCAGACAGTGGCGATTGCGATCATCTGACCGGATGAAAATCCGCCTCATCCTGCCCGTCCTTGTGCTTCTGGCAGCATCGCCATCGGGCCATGCCGTTGCAGCGGCGACTGCCGCCGCGACGTCGGCCGACGCAGCCTTCGTCGCCCTCTATACCGAGGAATGGAACTGGCGAAAGGCTTTGTCGGCGACGGGCGAGGACAGTAACGCCACCGACGTCAGTCCGCACCTGCCCGATGTCAGCGCGAAAGCCCAGGACGCGCGGCTTGGCTACTGGCAGGGTGTCAAGCGGCGGATGGGCGCCATCGATCCCAAGACCCTGTCCGCCGAAAACCAGGTCAATTACGCCGTCTACGCTGCGCAGCTCGATGCCCTGATCGCGGCGCAAGCCTTCCGCGAGTACGAAAAGCCGCTCAATTCCGACAGCGCCTTCTGGAGTGACCTACTCTATACCGCCCAGCAGCCTTTCCACACGGAGGCCGATTACCACAACTACCTGTCGCAACTGGGCGAGGTGCCGCGCTATTTCGACCAGCAGATCGTCAATATGCGTGCCGGTCTGAAGCGCGGCTTCACACCGCCGAAGGTGACGCTTGAGGGGCGCGACCAGTCGATCCGGTCGGCCATCGACATCAAGCGGCCCGAGGACAGCGCCTTTTACGCACCGTTCGTCACCATGCCGACCGCCATTCTCGCCGATGTTCAGGCCGATTTGCGCCAAAAGGCCGTGGCGGCGATTTCGGTGTCGGTGGTGCCGGCGCACAAACGGCTGCTGGCCTTCCTCGATGATGAATACATCCCGCACGCCCGGACGGCGCTCGGCGCCAGCGCACTGCCCGACGGTATCGCCTATTATCGCTCGAAGATCCGCGAATTCACCACGCTCGACCAGAACCCTGAGACGATCCATAAAATCGGTCTGGAACAGGTGGCATTGATCCACGCCGAAATGGTCGAGACGATGAAGGCGACGGGGTTCAAGGGTGATTTTCCGGCCTTTCTTGCCTTCCTGCGCAGCGATCCGCAATTCTACGCCAAACAGCCCCAGGACCTGCTCGATCGCGCCGCGTGGATCGCCAAGACGTTCGACGGCAAGGCCGGGCAATATTTCGGCCATCTGCCGCGCCAGCGCTTCGCCATCGTCCCCGTGCCGCCCGAAATCGCGCCCTATTATACGTCCGGCCGCGGCGGGCCGGGTGTATACCTCGTCAATACCTACGACCTGAAGTCGCGGCCGCTGTTTCAGTTGGCGGCCCTGACATTGCACGAGTCCGCGCCGGGCCACGCCTTCCAGATGCCGCTGGCCGCTGAGAACAAAGCGCTGCCCGACTTCCGCCGCAAGACCTACATTTCGGCCTATGGCGAGGGTTGGGCGCTCTATTGCGAGAAGCTTGGCGTAGAGATGGGCATGTACGCCACGCCTTACGATCGCTTCGGCTATCTGAGCTATCAGATGTGGCGGGCTTCGAGACTGGTCGTCGACACGGGCATTCACACCAAGGGTTGGACGCGCGAGCAGGCAAGGCAATATCTGCGCGACAATACGGCCCTGTCGGAGCACGAGATCGACACCGAAGTCGATCGTTATATCTCGTGGCCGGGCCAGGCCCTGTCCTATTATCTCGGCGAGATGGCGATCGTCGAAGCGCGGACAAAGGCCGAAAAGGCGCTCGGGCAGAAATTCAATATTCGCGCCTTCCACGACGCGGTCCTGCAGCTCGGCAGCGTGCCCTTGCCCGTGCTATCGGCGCATATCGACGCCTTTATCGCCGGCGGCGGAGCAGGGCCCTATCCCGAGGAAGAGTAGGCCGTTCGCCCGTCCGATAATCAGTTGCATTTGATACACTCACTTGTTAACCATCGTTAACGGCGATGGCGTCACAGGGGTTTTCAATGCTTAAGGCAAACATTTTTCTGTCGCTACCGGCGGCCCTCCTAATGCTGGCAGGGTGTGCCACCGATGGTAATAAACCCGTACAGCCGCCGATGGTCACGGCACAGCCGGAAGCACCAAGCGAAGCAACGATTGCGTGGGCGAAGCTGATTGTTGCCGATGCCCTGGCTGCAGAAAAGGCAGGCAGGGAAAAGGGATTGGCGGAAGGCGAGGTCAAGGAAGCGGTCATGCAAATGATTATCGTGCAGACAAACAAGCTTGAAGGCACAATGGCCCATTCCCAGCGCCTGATCGGACTGAAATTGGCAATTGCCGATCCAGCGAATACCGTATTGACGCGCCAGGCCTTTGTACAGGCCGTGGCTATACTGGAGACTGGGTCTTACGGAAGCTGTAGGATTTGCAAATAGGGCGGCTGGCACGGCAAGGATTGAAGACCGCGCGTTTGCCGTGTCCTATGTCCTGACAACAAATCGGTCTCTACGTGGCGGGACCGCAATCTAGCCCGGACTAGGGGCGGCGCGCAGTTCGTAGGCGAAGTACCAGTCATCGATATCGCCGATTAACGCCCGCTCGATGGCACCCGTAATGTCCGCCAGCTCCTCATAGAGGGGAACCGCGGTGTCATCCAAATCTGCCAGACGCTCGAAGGCCTGCAGGCGCAGGTCGATGCGCGACAGGGCATAGTGGGTCCGTAGCGACCGGCGGGCAAAGCGTTGGAAATCACCCTGAAAGCGGATGCCGGTTACAGCGGCGCCGATGGCCGGAATGGCGGCGCTTGCGGCGACAAGTACGTGCTGCAGGTGTTCGCGCCACGGGCTTTCGTGCTCGCCCGGCAGCGAAACCACGGCCAGCAGACTGCCGGATGAGGCCAGCGCCGCAATCAGGAACAGGCTGCCCCACCGTTCCAGGCCGGAATGGATGTGCTCAAGGACGTGGGCATTGCCTTCGTGATAGGCCATCTGGTCACGGACGATATGCTGACGGATAAAACCGGCCAGGGCGCAGAGCGTGTGGCGGTCGGCCACGGCGTCCGGCACCCCTGACTGCCGTGCATAGGCCCGGAACAGCCAGGTCGTCCAGCCCTGGCCGTCGGCCGCCGTCGGCGGACGCCCGAAGCCGATCAGGGTGCGGCTGCTTTGTGCCCGCAGGCGCTCGGCGATTTCGCGGGCGTGCAGCCAGCGAGCGTGTTGTCCCTTGAAATGGGCCAGCAACGACACAAAAAGCGCCAGGAGCAGGATGACGATTTCGCCGCCGGCAAATAGGGTTTCCGGCAGACCGAACCCCTGCGACGGCAGTCCCATGACGCCGACCGTGGTCGCCAGTGCCGCGAGGGCAAACACGATAACGTAGATGGAGCGGTAGTGATGTCCGAGGCGCGCGCCGACGGCATCGCTGGCTGCCCATCCCGGGCCGAGCGCGCGGACCATCGGCCTGACGAACTGCCCGGCGCCCGAGCTTGCGCCTTCCAGCCAGTCGGCGAGCGTCCGGTACGTCGAATCGATCGCGACACGGACAGAAGTCGCTGCTTTTCCGTGGGCACGCTTGTGCGCCGAAGCCCGGATGACGCGGTGATAGAGGCCGGCCCAGCTGTGTGACTTGACCGACTCGCGCTCGAAAAAGTGCCGCAGCTCCGACGGCTTTTCCGTTGCGTGCGGGGGCAGGAATGCGGTGCGCACAAGCTCAGCGTAGCCGGTGAGGGGAAGCGGTTCGGTGATGTCGGGCAAGGCCAGGAACAGGTCGTCGAAGCCCGCCGGGACAGTCCCGGCGCGCGGATGGATAAGGCGCACAGAGCCATCCCGAGGGCCAATCCAGATGACGGGCACGCCCATGCGTACGGCGGATGCGACGACGTCGCCCGTGCCGCCGACACCGGCCGCGGGCAGGCCGTCCCAGACGGTAATCAGGACGTCGCTGTGGCTGACGATCAGGTCGCCGCCGGTGCGATAGCGTTGATCGCGCCAATAGGCATCGACGGGGCCGGGATGCGCTGGAGGCTGCCAGTCGCCGAGCACAAAACAGGCGTCGGCGCCGCCGGCCAGTTGCCGCATCTCGGCGGCCGCGCCGACGTCGCGGAACGTATCGGCGTAGGCGTCGAGATGAAACGGCAGGATGGCTTCCAGCCGCCGCTCGATTCCTGGCGTCTCGCCGGCGCGCAATGCCCTGGCAGCCATCTGGTCGGCGCCGTCAGCCAGGCCCGACAACAGGACAAACTGGGGAGCAGAGACATCGAACAGGTCTTTTGGTATCGCGCTGAAGGCCGCTTCCAGGCCGTCGAAAACCTGGCGCAAGGCCGCGTCGATCGCAGCCTGGTCGAGCGAGCGACCACTTTGAATTCGATGTCCGGTGATGCCGACGCGAAAGCGGGCCTGAGGTCTGGGAGGGTGGACGCCCAATGTCCAGGCGGGGGAATGGGCCGAGCCGTCAGTCAAGATGTTCCCCGATCAAAAATGTCTGTTGCAAATTGCCGTGGACAGGGTGGAAATGCAAGGGTTGCTGTAAGCAACGAAACATCGGCGGCGGCAGGTTATGCCGGAGAGGATAAACAGGGACGGTGAACGAGGCTCAGGCGGTCGCCCACGTGGAAAAGCTGAAGGTTTTTCTAAGTTACGCACGGCCGGACAAGGCCGTGGCGGGCAAGCTTGCCCGTGCGCTTGAGACCGCCGGCGCCGCCGTCTGGTGGGACGATCATATAGACGGCGGGCAGACCTTTGCGCGCGAGATCGAAACGGCGCTCCATGACGCGGACGCGGTCATCGTATGTTGGTCGAAGACATCCGCCCAGTCCGACTGGGTTCGTGATGAGGCGATGCGCGGCGTCGAAAAGGGCTGCCTGGTACCCTTGTCGCTCGACGGCACGTCGCCGCCGCTCGGCTTCCGTCAGTATCATGTCCTTGATTTTTCCACGTGGAACGGACGGGTCGACAGCGAGATATTCGCCCGTCTTCAGCGGGCGGTCACTGCGCTTGCCGGACACAGGGACATCCCCGAAGCGAAGACGCGGACGCTTCCGTCGCGCCGCCAGTTGATGATTGCCGCGGGCACCGTGGCGGGCGTGGCCGCTGTCGGCGGCGCGGGATGGTCAGCCCTGCGGCAAAGGACGCCGGCGGGCAACCACGACAGCATCGCCATCTTGCCGTTCGAAAACATGAGCGGTGATCCGTCGCAGGACTATTTTTCGCTGGGCCTGGCCGAAGAGGTGAGGCTGACCCTGGCGCGCAACCCGCGCCTCAAGGTCATGGGACAGGTATCGACCGATGATGCGAGAAAAGCTGGGGCGTCGATTTCCGGTGTCGGCCAAAAGCTCGGCGTAGCTTACCTGTTGAGTGGAAGCGTGCGCCGAGCCGGCGATATCGTGCGCATCGGCGCCGAGATCGCCGACGGGACCACCGGCTATACGCGCTGGTCGCAGAGCTTCGATCGCAAGCTGACCGATATCTTTGCCGTGCAGAGCGAGATTGCGTCGACCGTGCTCGACGCCCTGACGAAAAGCCTTGGCGCCAGCACCGACATCGCCGGCGGGCCTGGCGTCCAGACGATCGGCACCACCAATTCGCAGGCCTATGACGCCTATTTGCGTGGTCGTGCGCTGTACAATCGCGATGACGGAGAGGCGTCGGACCGCGAAGCGCTGGCGCAGTTCGAGACAGCGATCCGCAGCGACGGCAAGTTCGCCGCTGCGCGCGCCGGGCGGGCACGGACGCTCATGAACATCGCCAATGCCTATGCCAAGCCCGACGCGATTGCCGGTCTTTTCCGCGCGGCCGAAAAGGACGCCCGTGCCGCCGTCGACCTGTCACCCGACCTGCCAGACGCCCAGTCGACCTTGGGCAGCGTGCTGCTCTACGGGCAGCTTGATGCCAAGGCAGCCCGGCCGCCGATCGAAAAAGCGATGGCGCTTGGCGGCAACGAGTCGGGTGTGCTGACACGCTATGCCTTGCTAAGCTGCTATACGCAGCGTTTCGACGACGCCGAAAAGGCGATTGACCGCGCCATTTCTGTCGATCCCCTGAACCCGCTCGTCCATCGCACGGCCGGCGTGGTCGCACTCTATTCGCGCAATTTCCGCGACACTGCCGCGCGCATCGGCCGTGGCCTGGCGCTCGAACCGCATCTCGGCGCCGCCCATTTTGTGACGGCGCTGGCCTATATCGGGCTCGGTCAATACGCCCAGGCCCGCGACGAACTCAAGATGGAGGCCGACGAGACCAGCCGCCTGACCGGCCTCGCGGTCGTCGAGCACAGGCTTGGCGACGGCGGTGCTGCGCAATCGGCCTTTGCCGATCTGGTCGCCAAATACGGCGACAGCGCCCTCTATCAGCAGGCCGAAGTGCTGGCGCAGTGGGGCAGGGTCGACGAAGCCATGGTCCGACTGGGTCGCGCCTACGACGCTCGCGACAGCGGTCTTCTCGCGCTGGCCTGCGATGGCTTACTCGATCCCGTGCGATCGCAACGGGACTATCCGGCCCTGGCGTCGCGCCTCGGTCTGGTTTAATTGTCGTATCAGTCGGCCAAGGTGGTTGTAATGATCAGGCCGTTCTTCAACGTCAGGGTCACGGGCGTGCGTTCGCATATATCGAGCAAGCGGTTGATCTGGGCCTCGTCGAGCGGGCCGGTCAGCCGGACCTTGCGGTCGATCTTTTCGATGCCGTCTTCGCGGTAGAAGTGCAGCGATACGTCGGCCGCCTCAAGCGGCCACTGCTTGCGGCCGGCGTACATGCGCAGCGTGATCGCGGTGCACGCCGACAGCGAAGCCAGCAGCAGATCGTACGGCGCCAGGCCCGCATCCTGGCCGCCATTGTCGGGCGGCTCGTCGGCATGCACGGTGCGGCCGGCGACCTCGATCGTCGTCTTGAAATCGGTGGTGCCGATATGGGCGGTGGCGCGGGCCATGACAGTTCCTTTTTGGAGGCCTATGTGGCCCGCGATGGGTCAGAGCTTCGTTCCGATCAGCTTGGATCGGAACGAAGCTCTAACTTTGGTTTTATCGCGCATCTTACCCGAAAACCGCTGCACACTTTTCGGGATGCGCTCTAATCGATCAAGGGTGCAGTTTCATCGCCGTTTCGGCGACCTTGCGGCCTTGATAGCGCGCACCCGTAAGCTCGTTCTCGGTCGGCTGACGCGAACCGTCGCCGCCGGCGATAGTCGAGGCGCCGTAAGGGCTGCCGCCGGTCACTTCGTCGAGCTTCATCTGGCCGGCGTGGCCGTAGTCGAGGCCGACGATAACCATGCCAAAGTGCAAGAGGTTGGTGATGATCGAGAACAGGGTCGTTTCCTGACCGCCATGCTGAGTCGCGGTCGAGGTGAAGGCGCCACCGACCTTGCCGTTCAACGCGCCGCGCGCCCACAGACCGCCGGCCTGGTCGAGGAAGCTGGCCATCTGCGAATTCATGCGGCCGAAGCGCGTGCCGACGCCGACGATAACGGCGTCGTAGTCGGCCAGTTCATTGATCGTGGCGATGGGCGCTTCCTGGTCGAGTTTGAAATGCGATGCCTTTGCGATCTCTTCCGGCACGGTCTCGGGGACGCGCTTGATCACGACGTCGGCGCCGGCTTCGCGGACGCCTTCCGCCACCGCCTTCGCCATGGTTTCGATATGGCCGTAAGCCGAATGGTAGAGGACGAGGACCTTGGTCATGAATAGTCTCCTTGTGACGGAATCACGTAACCGACACAATTACATATACATATATGGAGTGGCGGTACAAAAGCCGGGCTTTTTGGAAAAAGGCGAAAAAAAAACAAAGGGAAA
>FSUR01000322.1_pt1 | contig 18354 bp, 21 predicted proteins | sample 1637491 | NCBI WGS metagenome assembly FSUR01 (sample SAMEA3914816, study PRJEB12502) | metagenome | biome: forest; material: soil | place: USA | collected 2011-09-16 | depth 0.3 m
CCTCTTGTTTGTTGGTCTGGTGCTATGATTGGGAAGGATTGAGGAGTTAGCCGCTCCTCAATCCGATCCCAAGGAAGGGCCGTTTTCCCCTGAGCCGTTGTGGGCTGTAGGGGAGCTGGGCCACCTTATGGATTTCATGCCTCGGATGGTTGCGTGGGCGATAGGGCCCGAAGACACAAGGTTGAGATCATGAAACGAGAACAGTTTATCACGGATGTTGCCGGTGTCGATATCGGCAAACTGAAACTGGATGTGGCTTTTGCCGTATCGGAAGACCACCAGAGTATAGCGAACAAGGCTGAGGCGTTTCCCGCTTTGATCACGTGGCTGCATGACCATGGCGTGCAGCGCGTCGGGATGGAAGCATCGGGTGACTATGAGCGCGATGTGCGTGAAGCTTTGGAAGACGCCGGCTTCGAAGTGATTGTCCACCAGCCGCAGGAGATCAAGGCCTATGCTCGCTTCCGGCGGGTGCTGGCCAAGTCGGACAAGATCGATGCCCGCGTCATTGCGCAGGCGACCCAGCACTGGGAAGGCGTCGTGGCGCGGCGTGACCCGGAGCTGACCGAACTTGCAGAAATGCTTACCCTGTACGAGTTTATTGCTGATAAGGCTGCCGAAACCAAGACCCTCGCCGAGCATCAGCGCCTGGCCGAGGTGAAGGCTCTGAACACGGCGACTATCCACCATCTGGTACAGCAAAAGCAGAAGATCCTGGCGATCATTCTGCAAAGACTTCGCGCCAGGCCAGATCTGTGTCGCCGCTTTGAACTGCTGCAAAGCTTGCCCGGCATCGGTCCCGTTATCGCCGCTGTCCTGGTCGTTCGGATGCCCGAGCTGGGTCATCTTGAGCATGGACAGGCCGCGGCGCTACTCGGTGTCGCGCCCTTCGATCGCGATTCCGGTATGATGACTGCTAAGCGCTTTATCAAAGGTGGAAGGCAAAGACCGAGGGACTTCGTCTACCTGGCAGCGCTTGCCGCAAAGCGGTGGGCAGCACATTTCAAAACCTTCGCCGATCGACTGATTGCCAACGGAAAACCACCAAAGGTCGCCATCGTCGCCGTCATGCGAAAACTCATCGAAGCCGCAAACCTCGTCCTCAAAAGACAAACGCCCTGGACCACAGTCCAACCCTAATCAACATGGTTGCTCCCCTCAGGTGGGGAGAGGAGAAATGAAGCCTATTCGCAAATGGTATGCATGATAACGCTGCCGTAGGACCGGCACGGCCTGAGCGGATCGCCCGGCCGAAAATTTAAGCCACCAGGTCTTCGCCCAGTGTCACCGTCTGGCGGCCGAGGCCCAGGCACGCCATCATGTCGGCGACGCGCGGGCTCAGGCTGTCCTTTGAGACGGCCTTGGCGCGGATATCCTGGATGGTGGCGGAAACGGCATTGAGGAAACGCCCGTCCTTGACGATCTTGCACGCCGGCACGATGACAGCCATCTGCGCCATGATGGTCTGCATGGCGGCGTTCGCATCGGTTTCGAAGCCGTCGAGCGATGCGTGGAGCAGGCGCACGGCTTCCTCCAGCGCGACGCGGTGGTCGGCTTCGTTGCGGCGCTTCTTCTTGCCCTTGTATTCGCCGGTGTTAAAGCGGCGGCGGTCGGGGCCCATATAGGTCGGGACCGAAATCCATTCGCGCGGCTTGAACAGGACGTTCTGCAGGCGCTTGATCAGGTCCTGCCAAGCGAACGGCTTCGACAGCATCTCATGGACGCCGATATTCTTGGCCTGGCCCAGCTCTTCCGGCGTGATATTGGCCTTAAGCATGATCAGCGGCACGGCCTTGCACTTGAGCGGCGAATGACGCAGCGCTTTGACGAAGGCGATGCCGTCGATATGCGGCGTGCGGTATTCCGAAAGGATGAGCTGCGGATCGAGATTGCCGCATAGCTCAAGCGCCCGGCGGTCGTCGGTTTCGACGACGATGGTCTCAGCGCCGAGCACGCGCAGCATGTCGGCCAGCATGCGGGCATAGGCCTGGTTTTCCTCGACGATCAGTACGCGTTTCAGCGACTGACGGAGTCTTGCCTGTATCTTGGGGTCGAGATCGAACATGGAAAAAACCGGACACGACGGAAAATCTGATACCCGCCAGCCTACCCCGGTTTGATAAAAATTCGGTGAGGCGACGTGGTTAACCGCCTTTAAGGCCTGTCACCGCACAGAGACAATGTGACGCCGCCACCCGATTTCAGAATATTCCCACCCGGCCGCCGTTGGCTACGTGCGCTTTGAACAGCTTCAGCGTTTCCGGCGGCAGCACAGGCCGCGCCACGATCTTGCCATCGATGACGGTGATGGAGCGGGTCTTGAGCGTAAACGGCCGCCAAAGCCCGCCCTTGCCGTCCGGATCGCCGGTCTTCACCCAGTTGGCCCACCACTGCGTCGCCTGCACCGACAGTTTCCTGTCGACCGCCGTAAACGGCCGGGTGGAGGTGTCGAGCGTGCCGAAGACATAGGGCATTTCCGACGAATGGAAGGCCTTGTAACGCGCCGCGTCTGGCCCGGGCTCGACGTGCGTCCACAGATAGGCATAGACCGGTCCGCCGCCGTGGCTCAGCCGCTTTTCGGCCCACAGGTCCATGGCCGCCAGCCCGCGGTCGCGCGCCAGGGCGTCGCGCGACGCCTTAGCTTCGTCAGCGCTATTACTCGGCGGATAGAGCTTCAGGACCTGCGCCGACAACGGGCCGTAGGTCGCGGTCACCTGGGTACGGAAGCTGTCGGGCGTCAGGGTATCGGGACTGAGGAAGCCGGCTGAGCTGGTTTCATTGGCGGTGATCCCGGTCAGGATCGGCACGGGGTTGACCGGCTCTTCGGCGGGGATGACGACGCCGTCGACTATGGGGGCGAAATGCGCGCCCGATTTGGCAACCAAGGCTTCGAGCGCCTCAGGGTCCAACCGGCGCAGGTCGGCGATCGTACCCAGGCCCTCCCCAGTCTTTTCGGCGTCGCTGCGGGTGGCCATGAAGCTGCCAATGCCCGAGCCGCTTTCGGCGATGGCCTGGCGGAACAGACCGGTCGCATTTGGGCTCATCATCAGGTCGTGGACGGACGCCGCCCCTGCCGATTGCCCCGCCAACGTCACGCGCGCCGGGTCGCCGCCGAAGGCCGCGATATTGTCGTGCACCCATTTCAAAGCTGCGATCTGGTCCATCAGGCCATAATTGCCCGACGTCCCGGCCTCACGCGTCAGATCGGGGTGCGCCAGGAAGCCGTAGACGCCGACGCGGTAATTGAGGGTGACGACGATGATGCCATGGGCGGCCAATGCGGCGCCATTATAGATCGGCACGCCACCCGAACCGCCGGTAAACGCCCCGCCGTGGATCCACACCATGACCGGCAGCTTTTTGCCCGGCGCCGCAGGCCGCCACACGTTGAGATAGAGGCAATCCTCGCCGACCGGGCCCTTCGGCTGGTATTCCGCCGTCCATGGTCCGAGCCCGTTGGGGCTCAGCCCCTGGCGGCATTCGGTGCCGAAATGATCGGCCGTCCTGATACCGCTCCACGACGCAGCCGGTTGCGGCGCTTTCCAGCGCAGGTCCCCGACCGGCGGCGCCGCGAACGGCAGGCCAAGCCAGGCTGTGGATTGTTTTTGCGTAACGCCCGTAACGTCGCCTTGTTTGAGGTGCACGGTTTGCGCGGCGGCCGGCGTCGCCAGCAAAAGCGCGGCAAGGGCAAGGCGGATCATGCGGGTCGCTCCGTCAGGGTCTGCACAAGGCGTTTGCGCATGGCCGCCATGTCCTTCCAGCGCGTCGCGACCTGGACTGGCCGGCCGGCGGGGTCAATCACCGTCATGCCGTCGGGGCGGACGCTGAGGCGCAGGGTCTCCATGACCAGGTCGCTGGTATCGTAGGCCATGGCCACCGCGACGACGTCGAACAGGATCGAGCTATGCTGTTTGAGGTCGAAATCCTTGGCCATCCAGGACGCCTTGGTCAGCCAGGCTTCGCTGTTGGCGATGACGGCGCGAGCAAACGCGTCCGTGCTGGCGTAAAGGGCTGCCATGCCGCCGGCGTCGAGCACGAAACGCCCGCAAGTATCGAGCGGCGTAATGGCGCACGGCCAGCCTGCAGCGAACACCGTGGCCAACGCCGCCGGGTCGCATTTGACATTGTATTCGATATCAGGCGCAGCGCCGGCCGCGTAGCCTTCGCGGACGGAGCCTTCCATGCCGACGAAGCACGCCTTTTTGGCAATTGCCGGCGCACGGCGAAGCGCCTCGGCAGTCGTGGTGGCCGGGCCTGTAGTAATGATGGTGACGCGGTCGCGCGACGCGGTGATCAGGTCGATCATCGCCTTGGCGCCGTCGGTCGCCACGGGCAACGGATAGTCGGACAGTTGGAAATCACCGACCCAGTCGCTCTGGTTGCCCGGCGTGTCCTGGCCGTCAGCGCCGATGGCGATCGGCACGTCGTGTCGCCCGGCCAGCGTCAGCAGCTTGGCCGTCAGCCGCCCGCGATAGACGGCGTTCTTGCCTTCGGTGACGATCAGTTTCAGGTCGATTTCCGGCCGGCGCAGCAGGAATAGCAGCGCCCAGGTGTCGTCGACATCGTCGCCGATATCGGTATGGAAGATGACGGGGATGGGTTTCTTGGATTTGGCGTGCGCGCCTGTTGCGATCAGCGCCGCCCCGCCCGCCATAAGCCCGCGCCTGTTCAGCCTAATCATGCGTCTCTCCCTGTTTGGCGGCAGGTTAGAGCATTATGGCAGAGCGGTGAAGGGCACGGCGCGTGGAAAGGTTGCCCCTTCCGTCATCCGATGCTTATCGCATCGTCTGCCACCTTCCCCGCTCCGCAGGGAAGGAATTAGAAAGTAAGCTGCCTTCCTTCCCCGTTTACGGGGAAGGTGGCTCCCTGAAACCTTGGCGAAGGGGAGACGGAAGGGGGAAACGCTTGAAGATCAAGGCTTCCCGTTCGCCATCAATCCTGGAACGGATCGCGCATCAGGATGGTGTCTTCACGCTCCGGGCTGGTCGACAGAAGCGCCACCGGTGCGCCGATCAGTTCCTCGATACGGCGGACGTATTTGACGGCATTGCCCGGCAGGTCCTTCCACGAGCGCGCGCCGCGGGTGCTTTCGCTCCAGCCTTCGATTTCCTCGTACACAGGCTCGATGCCGGCCTGGGCCTTGAAGCCCGCCGGCATGTAGTCGAGGACGCGGTCGCCGACCTTGTAGCCGACGCAGACCTTGATCGTCTCGACGCCGTCGAGGATGTCGAGCTTGGTCAGCGCGATGCCGTCGATGCCGTTGATGGCGATCGACTGGCGCGCCAGCACGGCGTCGAGCCAGCCGACGCGGCGGGCGCGGCCGGTGACGGTGCCGAACTCGTGGCCACGCTCGGCAATGCCCTTGCCGACGTCGTCGAACAGCTCGGTCGGGAACGGGCCCGATCCGACGCGCGTCGTATAGGCCTTGAGGATGCCCAGCACGTAGCCCACGCTCTTCGGCCCCATGCCCGAACCGGCAGCGGCCTGGCCGGCGACGGTGTGCGACGAGGTGACGAACGGATAGGTGCCATGGTCGATATCGAGCAGCGCGCCTTGTGCACCTTCGAACAGGATGCGCTTGCCGGCGTGCTTGGCCTTGTCGAGCACGTGCCAGACGGGCTGGGCATGGCTGAGCAGACGCGGCGCGATGTCCTTCAGCGACTGGACCAGCGCGGGCACGTCGACTTCGGGCAAACCAAGGCCGCTGCGCAGGGCGTTATGGTGGGTCAACAGGCGGTCGATCTTGCCCTCGAGTGCATCGAGGTCTTCCAGGTCGGCGACACGGATGGCGCGGCGGCCGACCTTGTCTTCGTAGGCCGGGCCGATGCCGCGGCCCGTCGTGCCGATCTTGTTGACGCCGGCGGCGGCTTCGCGCGCGATGTCGAGCTCGCGGTGCAACGGCAGGATCAAACAGGCATTGTCGGCGATGACCAGCAGTTCGGTGGTAATCTTCAGGCCTTGCGCCTCGACGCGGCCGATTTCGTCGAACAGGGCCCACGGGTCTATGACCACGCCATTGCCGACGACGGAAAGCTTGCCCTGGACGACGCCGGACGGAAGCAATGAAAGCTTGTAGACCTGGTTGCCGACGACCAGGGTGTGACCCGCGTTATGGCCGCCCTGGAACCTGACGACGACATCGGCGCGATTGGACAGCCAGTCGACCAGCTTGCCCTTGCCCTCGTCGCCCCACTGGGCGCCGATCACAGTCACATTTGCCAAGAGAATTCTCCGTTACCAGGCCGGCGCGAACGGTCGGGGACCACAAACGGTGGCACCCTATAGAGCAGGAATCACGGCTTGTAACCCCTTATATGCGCCCAGTGCATATTCTTCCGATGACGGAGCAAGACTGGTAAGTCCTCTTCTCCCCGCCTGAGGGGGAGAAGAGGAAAACGAGTATCCGCCCAGGCCGTCCGGCGCCGATCACATCTTGGCCTTGATACCGTCCACCATGTCCTTGTGCTTGACCAGGACCGGCAGCGTCTTGCCTGCGAATTCCTTAAGCTTGGGCTCGTCGCCGTTCTTGGCGAAGTCGTCGAACGTGGCCACATCGTCCCTATGGTCGTCGGCCATGAAGACGATATAATCCCTGTCGAAGCTGTCACGCTTCTTGGAGAAATCGTTCAGCTTGTCGGTGTGCTCCTTGTCGAGCTTCGTCGGCAACCGGATACGGGATTTCCCCGCAACGACTTTCAGTTCCTTTTCGGACTTGGAATGGTCGTTGATCATGCGCGTTGCAAACGCGCGCACATCCCGATTTTTGGATTTCTTAAGCGCCAGTTGCGCCAGCTTAACCTCGAACATGTCGCCCTGCGCTGCCTTGGTCACGAAATCCACAGGCTTGTCGGTCGCGAAGGCCGATCCGGCGGCGAATACCGCTGCGACAGTCAGAGATGCAAGAAGACGATACTTCAATGACATTAGGAACCTCCTGCAGGCACGATGCCTGGACCTTCGCATGTTCCATACGGCGCGTAAGAGATCGATCTGTCGTCGGCCACCCGGAATAAGGGCGCAAAAAAAAGCTGCCGCGCGGCGTCGTTGTGCAGTCCTCGCCTCACTCGTCGTCGGCCTCGGCCACCAGTTCCTGAAGCGTGGCGATCAGGCTCTCGAGCGCTTCCTTCTCGGTCAAGGTGTCGCTGGCCATGACCAGTTCCAGCGAAATATCGACAAGTGCGCCCAGCACGATCCCGGCGTCGATCTCACCCAGGTCTCCGCCGAGCGCCTCGTCAAGGGCCGTGCGTACGCGCAGGTAGTCCGCTTCTTCCTGGGTAATGTCTTCGCTCACAATTCCACTCCGCTAAAAAGTCTGGTCCCTTTTAACATCACGGTCGGAATAGGGAATCGATGTGGAAGCAGGGTTTTACGCCGTCTTCCGCTTCTTGGGCGCTGGCTTTTCGGCCTTGCCCTGGTCATTGGCCGGCTTGTCCGCCAGGCTGGCGCGCAGCGCGTCCATCAGGTTGACCACCTTGGGCGTCGCCTTTTCCGCCACGACATCGCGCACCGGCCTGTCTTCGACGCGCGCATCGACAAGTTCCTGCAGGGCGTCGCTATAACGGTCGTGAAAGTCCGCCGGCGCGAAGTCGCCGATCTTGCGCTTGATCAACTGCTTGGCCAGGTCGATTTCGTCAGTGTCGGCTTCGACCTTTTTGATATCGCCGAAATAGTGACCCGAACGCTTGATTTCCTCGCAATAATGCAGTGTCTCAAGCAGCATGCCCGCGCCGCATGGCTTGACCGAACACAGGCGCTCGCGGCCGCTGATGACGATCTGCCCCAGCCCCATGACCTTCATGTCGCGCATGGCGTCGCGGATGACCGAGAAGGTCGTCATGTCGGCCTTGGAGTTCGGCGCCAGGTAATAGGGCGTGTCGAAGAATATCTCGTCGATCTCGCCGTACGGCACGAAGCGCGACAGCTCCATGCTCTTGCTCGACGGAATTTTCAGCTCGTTGATCTCATCCGGCTCGAACAGGACGTATTCGCCCTTCGACACCTCGTAACCCTTGACGATATCGGCGCGCTCGACGACCTCGTCACCAGCAATCAACTGTTGACGGACACGCTCTCCGGTCGGTTTGTAGATCTGGTGGAAGGCTATTCTGCTCTTGGCGTCGAGTGCCGTGAACATGTCCACGGTCAGCGACACCAGCGACACACGGATGGTGCCGCTCCAATAGGGACGTACTGCCATTTTAAGCCTCGATTTCTGCGAGGTGAATTTACATGGGCATGGTGTCCGCCCTGATGCAAAGAGTCTGTCCGAATCGCGGGCCGTGCCGTCGACAAGCTGTAAGCCGAGGCGGCGGACAAAAAGACCGCCTGCCGGTATGGCAGGCGGTCAGGTTAGCTATGGAGCGATCTTTAGACGGCCATGTGACCGGCCACGTAAACGACAGTTACCCTGCTATCCAGTGGCTGCCGTCAAAGATAACCGGGCATTTCAAGCTATAGCCGCCGCCAACGACATCGCTGTTGAACGTGCAGTAATGTGCGTCGGTAATATAGGCCCTGTCGCCCACGCTCGGACTGGGATCCGCCGTGCTCAGGCCGGCATAGGTGGTGGGCGTAGTCCTGATAAAGTTATTCGTTATCACGCCAGCCGACGTGACCGTGCCCGAAGTGCTGAGGTTGCCGCTCTGGTTCAAGGTAAGCAGGCAGCAGGTCGCCGATGTTCCAAGGACCGCCAGCGTACCGGTGGTCGGATTCACCGTGAACACCATCTGGTTGGTCGGCACGCCCAGGTAAAGTTGCCCCACGTTATCGACGAGGAAGTTCCGGGTACTGTCGTCACGGGACGTCTGCTGTTGCAAAAACGCCGTCCATGACGGCGGGTTGGGTCCGGTCGAGCAGGTGCCGTTTCCTGTCGACTCGTCGCAGAGACGAGCATTGAAAGCAATGCCGCACTGGCCGTAGTGACATTCAGCATTAACCCCCGCCGGGCTCTTGCCGCTTTCGTTATAGGCGATGATTGTATCGACGCCGCTGGACGGCCACGAAGCGGTTAGCGTGCTCGACGTCACAGTCTGGGAAATATTTACGGGGTACGCTCCGCCGACCTTTGGCCCGGTAATCATAGTGCCAACCGTAACACCAGTTCCCGTAATTGTCCGGCCGGTGCTCAGGGTCGCCGCGGTCGTTAGGCTGTATCCCGAGATAGAGCCGGTGAAGGTGGTGGTCGCCAGGGTTTTTGCGACGGCTTCCACACCGGTGATACCGCCGACATTCCCGACCTTCTCGGCGTCGATCAGGATGCCGCCGGCATCACCGCTTACGCCTTGGCGAACGACAATATAACCGCCATCGACCTCGCCGACATTGCTCGTCGAGAGGTAGCTGTCCTTGTAGACGATTGATCCCAGGCCAAAGTCGGACGATGCGGGACCATTGGCGCCGCCGCCGGGACCGTGGCGGAAGGCAAACAGCGAAAACTGCCCGTATCCGCGTCCACCGGACGTGTAGGTCGAATAGTTCGAACCGAATGCCTGGTTTGCCTCCCAATTGCCGCCGAAGCCGATGGCGTTGAAGGTTGGACTGACACTGTTGCCGATGGAGGTCGGGTTGACGTTGAAGTTCGGGCTGAATTGGACGTTGGTCGCGCTATGCTGACCGAAAAGAACGTCCCCGTCAGTGATTGTATCGACTGTCTGTGCGAACGCAGAGCCGGCGCATACGACGCCTGCGATTAGAGTGGCCAAGCCTATAAGTTTCATAGACGTCTTTCTCCAATGTTGGAATGAGCTTCCGCGGTCAGCATATTGATTGGCAAGCAGGTCCGCATACCGTCCGCGCCCGCCCTTAAGCCCGCACGGCGTAGGAAGTCCGCGGGACGGGAAAAACGGCGTCGTCGACGACTGAAAAGCCGGTAACCAAATCCGGCGTTTCGACGTATTGTCAGGAGGGACATCGGAGGCGTGCAACCATGGCGAAGCGGATAATCATCACTCTTGCGGCACTCACGCCGGCGGCAGCGTGTTCGGCGCCGGTACCGCCCCATCAACAGGTGATCGAGCTCTACCAGAGCCAGGGCTGTTCGTCCTGCCCGCCGGCCAACGCCGTGCTCAACAGACTGGCCGACCGCAAGGACCTGCTGACGCTCAGTTTTTCCGTCACCTACTGGGATTATCTCGGCTGGAAGGACCGCTTCGCGACGCCTGCCTTCACCCAGAGGCAGTACGACTATTCAGCCGGCGCGCACAGGCAGGGCGTCCAGACGCCGCAGATGATCATCAACGGCCGGGGCTTCATCACCGGGACGACCGCAGGCGAGGTCAGCGCCGCGCTCGGCCGCTTTGCCCGTACGGCGCCCGAACCCGATATCGCCGCCACCGCCGGCAAGGTCACGGTCGGTGAAGGCCAGGGCCAGGGTACGGTCTGGCTTGTCCGCTACGATCCGGGCGTGCTTCAGGTGCCGATCTCGGCCGGAGAAAACTCAGGCCGCACCCTGCCCCACCGCCACATCGTCCGCGAACTGACGCGCCTCGGTGACTGGACAGGCGCAGCCGCGTCGTTTTCCCGGCCTTCGCTTGCCCCGGGCCTCAAGGAGGCCGTTCTTGTGCAGGACGGCAAGGGCGGCCCGATCATCGCGGCAGCCGGACTTTAATAAGGTCCGGCGGTAAGCACCGCCCTTCCCACCGCTTTCTTACATTCCCTCCGGCCAGTCGCTTTGATCCCTTAGCGGCCAAGGCCTAGCCTGTGCTTCCACCCCCCAAAGGAGGCAAATATGAACAACAATCGTATCGACGGCACCTGGGAACAGGTAAAGGGCAGTATCCAGAAGACCTGGGGCAAGCTGACCAATGACGACCTCGACGTTATCGAAGGCGACCGCAAGCAGCTGGCCGGCAAGGTTCAGGAACGCTACGGCCACGCCCAGGACGTTGCCCATGAGCAGGTCCGCAAGTGGAACGAAGGCAACGACGAAACCGTTATCGATCCCGTCGACAACAGCATGGTCCGCTAACCTCTGGTCTGCCCGACAGTGAACAGACACAACGGAGCAGCCTCGCGGTTGCTCCGTTTCTTTTTTGCTCTCCCGCCAGCGTTCGCACACAGCGGCGGCGGCATCCGCCGAAAGGTGCAGTCGATGCTCAGCGCCATGGGGCGGGGACGGGAGCGCCTACTCCACCCGGTTGCCGCGGTCCCGCCGGGCCATCATCTGCTTGATGCGGTCGAGCAGGATCTGGTGATCGTAGGGCTTCGACAGCAGCGGGCCGTCTTCGCACAGATCGGCCGCCTGCTTAGCGACACGCTCGGGGCTGGCGGCCAGGGCGAGCTGAATCTCCGGCGCATGCTCGCGCAGCCAGCGCGCAAAGGCGAAGCCATCCATGTCGCCCGGGCTATGGACGTCGCAAACGACCACGGTGATCATGTCGCGGTGCCGGGTCAGGATAGCGACCGCCTCGGCCGTGTCGACTGCCTCGTGGACGGCATAGCCGCATTCGCGCAGGTACTCGGTCAGCGGGTGGCGGACCGCCAGGTCATGTTCGACAACAAGAATCCCCATTTATAATCCGTGCCCTAACCTTCGATCATGGTGACGATGTGCGCCCTGACCTGATCGATATCATAAGGCTTGGTGAAAAGAGGAACGTTCGGGATGCGCTCATCCTGCGTCAGGTTGCCGGACGTCATCATGACCTTGATGTCGGGATAGTCCGCGCGGACGCGACGGATCAGCTCCGTGCCGCTCATGCTGCCCGGCATACGGACATCGGTGAACATCACACTGACGGTGACGCCTGAACGCAGCACCGCCAAGGCTTCGTCGGCGTTTTGCGCTTCGACAACGGTCAGGCCGGCATCCTCGCGCAACACCATGGCAATGAGAAAGCGCAGACCGACCTCGTCCTCAACCACCAGGACGGTCTTCCTCGATACGCCGGGCGCAGTGTCTTCAACAGCCAGGGTCATGTGGCCGATCGTTGTTTGACTTTGTAACTATGAACATTTTTCGCCCCGTATGAGGATAGTGTCGCCACAAGCGGTATAAAAATCCCATGCCTTTCATATGGAACCATGGCTGATCGCATTCAGCAAAAATACACGGAAATGCGACAGGCTAGGCCACGATCCCATCCGCCTGCAACGCCGCCAGCGCCTGGGCGTAGGCCCAGTCGAGCCAGGCCGTCAGCGCCAGCACGTCGTCAGCGTCGACCGTGCAGCCGCACCACACGCGCAGGCCCGGTGGGGCGTAGCGGTAGCCGACCACGTCATAGGCTACACCTTCGGCTTCCAACAGCGCGCCAACCTTCGACGCCAGCTTGGACTGGACCTCGGGCGCCAGCGCCGTCACCGCCGGATCGGTGAATTTCAGGCACACCGAGGTGTTCGACCGCCATTCGGGGCGTTCGGCGACAAAATCGACCCAGGCCGTGCGCTCGACCCATTCTTCCAGCTCGGCAAACGTCCGGTCGCAACGCGCCATCAGCCCTTCCAGCCCGCCTTCGCGGATTGCCCAGCGCAGAGCGTCGAGATAGTCTTCGATGATCAGGAACGAGAAGGTGTTGATGGCGTCGCCGCCCAGGATCTTGTCGTCGGCCTTGCCCTTGTTTTTCAAACGCAGCACCTTGGGCATGGGGCGGCCCGACTCGAAGGTGTCGAGCCGTTCGACGGCGCGCGGCGACAGGACCAGCACGCCGATGCCGGCTTCGCCGCCCAGCGCCTTCTGGAACGAGAAGGTCGCCACATCGAGCAGCGCCCACGGCAGTTCCATACAAAAAGCCGCCGACGTCGCGTCGCACAGCACAAGGCCCTGGTGGCCCTTCAGGAAGTCTGCGTCCGGCACGCGCACGCCCGACGTTGTTCCGTTCCACGGAAAGACCAGATCGGCTTCCGGGTCGATTCGCGACAGGTCGGGCAGCTGGCCGTAGGGCGCATCCAGGACCTCGGCGTCGAGCTTCAGGTGGTGGACGGCGTCATCAGCCCATAATTGGCCGAAGCTTTCGAACGCCATCAGCTGGACCTTGCGCGGCCCCAGCAGGTTCCACATGGCGGCCTCGAAGGCGCCTGTGTCCGAACCCGGCACCATCAGCACGCGATAGTCGTCGGGAATGCCTAGGATCGACCGCGTCAGGTCGAGCGCCTGGTTGAGGCGCGCCACCGTCGCCTTGGAGCGATTCGACCGCCCGACCGGCGCGCCCGACAGCGCTTCGACATTCCAGCCCGGACGTTTCGATGTCGGCCCCGACGAGAACCACGGACGCTCAGGCGCCCGCGGGGGCTTCTGCTGTGCGTTGGCGGGTAAGGGCATGGGAACCTCCTGAAACCTGGGGGTCTAATGCGACAGCGGCGCGGCCCCGGCAAGGGCTTTTTTCCTGAACCGAAGATGAACCGTACCGTTCAGGTTCGGCTCAGGCGGGGTGTGATTAATTGGTGTCAACGCTGAAGCACAGCGGATGACATCCCCTCCCGCCTGGGAGGACAAAGCCGAGGAAACCGACAATGACCATCAAGACCACACTGATCGCCCTGACCGCTTTGGCTTCCGTCGCCGGCGGCCTCAGCCTGCCCACCCTGGCTAATGCGCAATCGGCCTATGTTCGCGCCGATGTCAACAGCGGTTGGGATCGCGGCAATGGCGGCTGGGACCGCGATGATCGCGGTGGCTGGGATCGCCGCGGCGGTCGCGATCGCGGCGGTTACGACAACCGCGGCGCCTATCAGCTCGACGCTCGCATCGACGCCCTGCGCGACCGCATCGACCGTAGCCGCGACCGGGGCAGCCTCAGCCGCCGCGAAGCCGACCGCCTGGAATGGCGTCTGCGTAGCATAACCGATGCCAAGCGTTCTTATGAGCGTTCAGGCCGTGGGCTTGACGGTCGCGAAGTGGCGATGCTGAACGACCGCCTCGATAACCTGTCGGCGGATGTCCACGGCGAAGGCCGGGACGGCAATCGCTGGTAATTGCCCCCATTGCCAGCGTGTTCTGAAGCGCGGCGCCTTGCACAGGCGCCGCGCTTTTTCGTATATGCTTCCGTCGGCCTTACATTGAACTCATCCAGACCTAACATATTGAAACCTTATGTGTTTCAGGTTTGAAATAAGACGTCACAAATAGGCCATGACACTGACGCGGATATGAACCGCAGCCTCAGAATTGGCTCAGCCGGGATGTGTTTAACTGTCATCATCGCTGAAGAGCAGCGAGACACCATCAATGGAGAGACCATCATGAAAACCACCATCTTCAAGGCCCTGATCGCCGCCGCCGCCCTGACCGGCACTGTTTCCGCCGTCGCCGCTGACGCTCAGCCGCGCGCCTATGCGCATCAGGAAATGCACGACAACGGCATCGAAAGCCGCATCGACAATCTGCGCGATCGGATCAACGATGGCCGCCGCGCCCACGCCCTCAGTGCCCGCGAAGCGTCGCGCCTGACTGTCCGTCTTAACGGCATCAAGTCGCTGGAACGCCAGTTCGAGCGCAGCCGCGGTCTCGATGCCCGTGAAACGGCGACGCTGAATGCCAAGCTCGACCAGCTTTCGGGCGATGTCCGCTACCAGGGCCGCGACGACAACCGCCGCTAAGCCCAGGCTTTCGGACATATAGAAAAGGCGCGCACCGCAAGGTCCGCACCTTTTTCTATTAAAGCAGCCAGTTATGCCGGAGCGGGCCGTGGCCCTGGCCAAGCTGCGGCGCCATCATTATCGCGCCATAGAGATAGTCACGCGCCATCTCGATCGTCTCCTGCAGAGTCCGGCCCGGCTGGTTGAGCGTGGCGCAGGCGCTGGACAGGGTGCAGCCCGTGCCGTGGGTATGCGCCGTCTCGATGCGCTTGGCCGTGAAGCGGTGTTCACCGTCCGGCGTGAACAGGATATCGACGACCGCGGGCCCGCGGATATGCCCGCCTTTAAGCAATACGGCCTTGGCCCCCATGCGCAGCAGCATCTGGCCGGCGCGCCGCATCTCGTCTTCGTTACTTACCTCGACGCCGGTCAGGGCCGCCGCCTCCGGGGCATTGGGCGTCAAAAGGTCGGCGTGCGGCAGCATCAGGGCTTTCAGCGCATCGATGGCCCCTTCGCGCATCAGGGCGTGGCCGCCCTTGGCGACCATGACGGGGTCGACGACCTTGAAGGCGGAACTCGACAGCAGCACTTCGGCGACGGCCTCCATGGTGGCGATATCGGCCAGCATGCCGGTCTTGATAGCGTCGGCACCGATATCGTCGAGACAGGCACGCGCCTGGGCGATGATAAAGTCTGGCGGCACCGCCATGACGTCGCTAACACCCAGCGTATTCTGCACGGTCAGCGCCGTTATCGCCGTCATGGCGTAGCCGCCGAGGCAGGTCACGGCCTTGATGTCGGCCTGGATACCGGCGCCGCCGCCGGAATCGGACCCGGCGATAATCAGAACTCTATGCATGATAGGACCTTCAGGGAATTGTGTTCACTCGGCAAATCGGCGCATAATACCCGCCACGCACCCTTCCCCTTGTGCCCGATGTAGGAGGCCGACATGCCGCTGGCAACCGCATTTTACAAAAGCGACGTCGAACGCGGCGTCTATCGCCACTATAAGGGCAAGCATTACCGCGTGCTGGGCACGGCGAAACATTCCGAAACCGAAGAGGTGCTGGTCGTCTATGCGCCGCTGGGCCAGGAAGCCGGGCTGGCGCAGATCTGTGTCAGGCCTTTGGCCATGTTCATTGAAAATGTCGAGGTCGACGGCGAGACCGTGCCGCGCTTTTCCATCGTACGCGACGTGCTGGAAGGCGTGTCGTGAGTAAAAAAAACGACCCGCACAGCCGCTGGAACGAATTGGCGCCCGAAGCCTTCGCCGACCGCGACCATCCGATCCTGAAGGCCATGCGCGGGACGCTGATCCTGGTGCGGCTGAACCAGATCGGACCGGAAGACGAACTGCTGTCGTCCGAAATCCTGGCCGGCCGGCTGATCCGCGCAAACCGCTCGGAAGGCTTCGTGCTGTCGCTGGTTGGCAGGAAGTCGGGCGAGGAGCTGTTCTTGCCGCTGGTGCCGGCGGCCTTCGTCATGCTCGACCGCGGCCGCTATCAGCTAAGCTGCGGCACCATCGTGCACAATCCGCAATTCCTGGGCGCGTTTGATATTTACCGGAATGCGGTGAATTGATAGCGTACCGGGAGCTCGCAGGGGGACTGATATGATAGCACGACGTACGGCCATCAGCGGCATAGCCGCTGCCATTCTGTTCGCGGCCCGCGAAGCCGGGGCAGAACCCGCCGCCAATCAGGTTACAGACAATCTGCTCAAACACTTAGAGAAGACTTACCCGGTCACACAGCCCGAAACCTTGCTGAGCGTGATCGGAGCCTGTGCCGGTTTTGGCTGTCAGATGATGGTACGTGAAGCCGTGCGGCGCGGCAAGATTCCGGAAAAACAAGCCTTCGTTGTCATCCAGACCCAGGACGGCGGCGTCTTTTATTTTGGCGACCAGCTAAATCAGCCGTTACTGGAAGCACCGATGTCGGTGTGGGCCCAGGTCGCCGGCGCGGTACAGTCGCTGGGCAAGATACCACCCGATATCCATGACATCGTACGCTTCGTGGCATCCAGCGTGGGCGGGGATACCTTTGGCTCCCTGCGTGTGGCCAAAGACCACCAGCCGTCAGAAGAGCCGATCGAGAGCCTGCGGCGCCAGTGGCCAAACGGGCAGGCCTGGCTTCGGGAAACCGGCTTCGATCCGATGTTTACGGGATGGTATTTCGGCACCGCAGCGCAAAAGATCATCCTGTCCGCGAAGGATAGCCTCGATCCAGTCGTCGCGGCTCAGATCGTCATGGAAGCGGCCGTCGCCATGGCCAAGATCGATCCCAAGACAATTGGGGTCACGGTGTAGGTCGAACCCGCACGTTTGATATTTGCAAACCCTTGAATTAAGGTGCTCCCGGAATACGGGGGCATTATGGGACCGTTCGAACAGCTTTTCGGTAAGAAAAGACCCGGGCCGCGGTCGCGTGGCCCCATCGATTTTTCCAGCCACCTGCCTGCGATCACCACGATCGGCGAAAAGCCGCCGGCGCCCGACATCCTCGCCCACGGCATGCTGCTGGCGTTCGAAGACGCCTATACCCATCCCCTTTCCGGTGGCCGGAAAGGTATCCATATCGAAACCCTGCTGAGCGCGCTCGGCGCCATGGCCGGGTTCGGTTGCCAGATCGCCGTGCGCGAAGTCCTGGTCAAGACCGGCCGCATGCCGCTCGAATCGGCCTTCGTAGTTGTGCGCGGCGTGGACGGCGCGCGCTACTTCATGGGCGACCAGCTCAACCAGCCGCTTTTGCAATCGCGCGTCTCGGTATGGAGCCTGGTGGCGGGCGCTGTCCAGCATACGGGCGCGCCCCTGCCGGACATCAACGACATCGTCCGCCGCACCGTGTCTTCGGTCGGTAGCCGCGACTTCGGCACGCTTAGCGTTCATGCAGACCACCAGCCCGGCGAACGGCCGATCGATACCCTGAAACGGCAATGGGCCGGCGCCTATAAAGCCCTCAAGGTGCTGGATGCCGATCCGTTCTTTACCGGCTGGTACTTCGCCCTGGCGGCGCAGATGTTGATTCTAAAGGGCAGGACGATCATCGATCCGACCCTGGCCGGGCAGATCGTCATGGAAGCGGCCGTCGCCATGGCCAAAATCGATCCGAAAGCGATCGGGTTCGAACTTTAAGAAAGGGCCTGCCACACCCTTAAGGCCTGCCGCATCTCGGCGACATCGTGGACGCGCACCATCTTCGCGCTCTGCGCCACGGCGTGCAGATGCACGGCAATCGACGCGCCCAGCCGGTGCTCGGCGTCCGATACGTCCGCGCCTTCGCGCTCCTCAAGCGCCGCGATAAACCGCTTGCGCGAGGCCGCCATGACCAGCGGAAAGCCGTGGCCGGCCAGCCGTCCCGTGGCCCGGATCAGCGCCAGGTTATGATCGAGCGTCTTGCCGAAGCCGATGCCGGGATCGATCCAGATGCGGTCACGCGGCACGCCTGCGCGCGCCGCGAGTTCGGCGCGGTCGACCAGGTACGATTCGACCTCGGCCACCACGTCCTCGTAATAGGGATTGGACTGCATGGTACGCGGCTCGCCTTGCATGTGCATCAGGATGATGTCACCGCCCAGCCGTGCCGCCGTTTCCATCGACCAGGCCTCATGCCCCAGCGCCGTAACGTCGTTCCACACGGTGGCGCCGGCCTTGAAGGCCTCTTCGGCGACTTCAGGCTTCAGCGTATCGATACTGACGGCGCCGTCCCATTCGGCCGTGATGGCGTGAATAACTGGCACGACGCGGTCGATCTCCTCGCCCAGCGTCACGGGTTGCGCGCCGGGCCGTGTCGATTCGCCGCCGATATCGAGGATGTCGGCGCCTGCCGCAATCAGTTGGCG
>FSUR01000097.1_pt1 | contig 17869 bp, 13 predicted proteins | sample 1637491 | NCBI WGS metagenome assembly FSUR01 (sample SAMEA3914816, study PRJEB12502) | metagenome | biome: forest; material: soil | place: USA | collected 2011-09-16 | depth 0.3 m
GCTGTGGGGCCTGCATATGGTGCAGGCCGGGATACTGGACGCCTACGGCGCCGATATCCGTAAAATCCTGCGTCATGGCCTGCGTAATCGACTGGTCGCTTTCATGGCCGGGCTCGGCGTGACGACGGCCTTGCAAAGCAGCACGGCGACAGGGCTGGTCGCTGCCGGCTTCACGGCGACTGGTGTCCTTGATCTCGGCGCCGGCCTGGCAGTCATGCTGGGCGCCAATGTCGGCACGACGTTGATCGTGCAACTCCTGTCCTTCAACATTGCTGTATTCGCTCCGATCCTTGTCCTCATTGGCGTGATGGGCAGTCGTCTCGGGCGCACGGATCGGCAACGCGACGTGGCAAAGGCCGCCGTCGGTCTCGGCCTCATGCTGTTCGCCTTGACACAGATGCCCCTGTTGCTCGGACATGCGGCGGGCACCGATGGTTTTCGAACCCTGCTCGGGCTGGTGACCTCGGACACGGTGGCCAGCCTGCTGCTCGCTGCCATACTGGCCTGGGCGATGCATTCCAGCGCGGCCGTCGTCCTGCTCGTCATGTCCTTTTCCCAGCAGGGCCTGGTGTCCCTGCCGGCAAGTTTCGCCCTGGTCCTCGGCGCCAATCTCGGCAGCGCGGTCAATCCCGTGCTGAACATGCTGTCGCGGAAGGACCCGGCCGCTCTACGCCTGCCGCTCGGCAACCTGTTGTTTCGCGTCGCGGGCTGTGGTGTCGCCCTGGCCTTGCTGGATCCCCTTGCGCTTAATCCGCATATTTTCGGGTCGGCCGGACATGCGCCGGCCAATTTCCACCTCGTCTTCAACCTGGCCGCCGCGGTGCTTTTCCTGCCGTTCCTGCCCATACTGGCGAAGTGGCTGCCGCGCTGGCTGCCGGAAGCGGCCAGCGTCGATGCCGGCGCGCCTGCCTATCTCGATGCAGCGCTTGTCAGGCAGCCGGACATGGCCATTGCCGCCGCGGCGCGCGAAGTCATGCGCATGGCGGACGTTGCCGAACGCATGCTGGCCGACGTCGCCGTGGCGCTTCGCGAAGGCGGGCAGGGGCGGATCGACGCCATCCGCCGCACCGATGACACACTTGACCGGCTCAATCACAGCCTGAAGGTCTATCTGACGTCCATTCCGGCCAATACCCTGAGCGACAGCGATCACCGCCGCCTCGATCAGGTATTGAGTGCCTCGATGACGCTTGAGCAGGTGGGCGACATCGTCTCCAACAACCTGGCGCGCCGGGCCGGCAAGCTTCTGAAGCGCCGTCAGACGCTGTCGCCGGAAACCTGGATGAACCTCAAGCCCGTTTTCGACGGTGTGACCGGAAATATCCGCCTGACCGCCTCGGTCTTCATGACCGGTGAAAAGCGCGCGGCGAAACGGCTGCTCGAGGAAAAGCAGGCACTGGACCTTCTGGAGGCCAAGGCGTCGCGCATCCACCTCGATCGCCTGCGCCAGGGCTCGGTCGACGGGATCGAGACCAGCGCCATGGAAATCGACACGCTCCACGACCTGCGCCAGATCAACGATCACCTCGCCGCGATCGCAACGGGCGTGCTGCAGATGCGCGACAAGAGGGCGCGGGAGCGCGGGCGTTCCCATCAGGGCAAGGTGCGGGCGGCCGCAGGCGGAACGGCAGGCTTCGACGTTGCTTCCGATTAGATCCGCGACCCGATCAACAGGATAAGAACGTGGCGCAAAAAAAAGCCGGGTGTTTGGCCCGGCCTTCCAGTCTGCTTTTGATGGCTTCAGTTCTTCGGCGTGTACCAGATCGGCGACGACCAGGCGCGTTCCTGAATGGTCGCAGCCACCGAATTGGGGATGGCAACGCCGCTCTTGACCGCCAGGAGGGTCGTCCAGCGCGGCGTCGGGATTTCCAGCACGCGGACATAGTAGGCGGCGCGTTGGTTGGCCTTGAACTCCGGATCGCGCCAGACGGTCGCCAGCGACACCGAACCGATGGTGTTTTTAAAGGTCGCGGTTTTAAGATCGACAGTATTGCCGACGGCTGCCAGCTTGCCCGAGGCGTCGTGCTTGCGCGTCTTTTCGAAGGCGACGTCGAAGACTTTTTCCTGCTGCGAACCGCCCTCCGTCCAGATCTTGATGATCTGCACGCGGTCGAGATTGGCGCCGTTCGGATCCTTCAGCGCCCAGACGACGAAGGACGGGGCGGCCGCGCCGTTGGGGCGCGCCGGCAGGTCGCTGCCCATGGGGGCGCCGGTAGCGTAGGCGACCTTGACGGCGTTGGCCGCCTTGTCGAAGCCTTGCGCAAAGTTCCAGCCGCCAAACAGGCGAACCTTGATGCGCGTCCCCGAGGTCGCGAAGGTTTCCTTGCGGCGCAGCGAGTCGTAAATGCTTTCGCGCGTGTTCTTCTCGGCCCAGACCCCCGTCAGGCCGGCCGAGCTGGTAATGGTGACGTTGAAAGCGGCCGCGTCGTTGTTCTGCGACAATATGGCCTTGGCCGCTTCGGGGGACGTCTTGCCGCCGCCGATATTGGCGCCGCCGACATTGCCGCCGTAGTCCTGTTCCGAGGACACGCTCAAGCCGCCGTGGAGGTCGGCCGCTCCCACGAAGCCATCCTTGTACGGGTTGGCGCCGATCTTTTCGTCGAGCACCAGGCCCTTGCCGATGGCGTCGCGCAGGTAGGAACCGGCGGGCCGGCTCTTCTGCGGCGAGATCAGCAGGCGGTCGAAGATTTCGAAATTGGCGAACTCGTCATTGGGCGACAGGCTGGGATGCGTTTCCGACGTACCCTTGTTCTGCGTGATTTCGCTCAGCGGTTCGTTCTGACGGCGCAATTCGGCGTACGCCACGTCGATCGGACGGCCATCGAGCGTCGTCCAGTCGTACATGAGGCCGTTCGATGCATTGGCGTTGTGGGCGATGGCCAGTGCCTCGGTACCCTGGCTGCGGATCTTGTTCAGCCACGTCCACAGGTCTTCCGGTTTGAAGGAATCGAACGAACTGAACGGGTTCGGTGCTGTGTTGCCGCGGAAGATGACGTTACGGTGCAGGTTCTGGCCGTTCGGCATCGACGCCCATTCGTAGGCGATGAAGGTCGTGAACTTGCCGGGCTTGTAATAGTGGTTGGCGGCGTCGATCTCGCGCTGCCATACCGACGAACTGATCTTCGCCGCGTCGAGGCCGGGAACAGCTTTGAGAGTCTCGGGCTTCAAAAGTGTGCTGATGATGGCCAGCGCCTGATTGTCGCCGTTGCGCTTGGCAGTTAGGTCGAGCTTGCCCTCAGCCTTGGCCTTGCGAAGCTTCTGGCCGAGTTCGCTCTTCGACAGGGCGCTGTTCGGATCGTCGAGTTCGTTGAACACACCGATGTTTTCGGCGTGGTCGGTTACGGCCAGAAAGTCGAGCGGTTCGCGGCGCCTCACCTTTTCGCCAAGATAGTCGATGACGTCGCCGCGAGCGAACTGATAGGCCTCTTCCGGCGTCGTCTTGGTACCCATCAGCACGTAGGCGTCGAAGCTGTTGGTCGTGTGCAGGTGCAGGTCGCCGTAATAGGCTTGGCGGGTCTCGGGACCGCCGGCCTTGACCGGGACGGCCGTCGCGGCCTTGACGATGAGAGGGGCTGCGGCGATGGCGCCGACGGCCAGCGCGAGGGCGGCCACGTTGATATAGAGATGCTTTTTCATTTCGATGTCTCCCGAAGAGTGGATCAGAGGATGGCGGCGTGCAGGCGTTCGAAGACCCAGAAGGCCGCGAAGGCGCCGATGGCGTAGGTTGGGATGGGTTTGAGGGCGTCGATCTCGGTGACCTTGATCCGGCGCAAGCCCCAGACGATGGCCAGAACGACGGCCACGAAGACGAGCTGGCCGATTTCGACGCCGATATTGAACAGGAGCAGCGCTGCCGGGATGTTGCCCTTGGGCAGGCCGATTTCGGCGAGCGCGCCGGCGAAGGCGCTGCCGTGCAGCAGGCCGAAGGCAAAGGCGATCAGCCACGGCCAGCGCTGAGTCACGCTTGTGCGGCCCAGCCGGACATTGGCCAGTTCGATGGCGACGAAGACTATGCTGAGCGCCACCAATGCCTCGATCTGCGCCGGCTTGACGGTCATGACGCCCAGCGCCGTGGCGGCAAGCGTAATGCTGTGCGCCACCGTGAATGCCGTGATCGTCTTGAGCAGGGTCGGTATGTTCCTGACCAGCAGCACCAGGCCGAGCACGAACATCAGGTGGTCGTAGCCGGTAAGAATATGGGTGATGCCGAGTTGGACATAGGTCAGTACCGGCAGGTTGTTGCCGCGCGGATCGAGCGACAGGCTTTCCTGACCGGGGCGCAGAATCTGCTGCAGGTCGTGGCCATCCGCATAGTGGACGACGACAAGCGCATCGGTGATCGAGCGGTCGAGGCCGTGAATGGCCACCGACCGGCCGCCGAGCCCGGTCTTGCCGATGGCCAACCCTTTCCAGATGCGTGTCTGATAGCCGGTGCCGCTATCGACGACAGCCGGCTGGCCGGTGAGCAGCCCGCCCGAGATGTCGGGCTCAAGGCGTACTGCCAGGGTTGTGGTCGACGGCTGCTTGAACAGAACGTCGACCTTGTTGTCGCCGCGTTCGGTGATCTGCAGAAAGGCCGGCCGGACCTCGTGCGCCGTGGCCGTGACAGCCAGGCTGGCGCCAAACAGGGCGGCGAAGGCTATAAGCAAGGTGCGCAAGGTCATTTCTTCGCACCCTCGATGACGACATTGTACTTGGCCTTGAGGGCTGCAAAGCCCTTGGCGTTCAGGCCATCGCGTTGCGAGGCCTTCCAGTCGTCGAGCACGCGCGGCGCCACGGCCTCGTAGGGTTGCGTCGCACCCGGACGGGCGTCGGTGACGCGGACCAGATGCCAGCCGAAGCCGGAGTGATAGGGGCCTGCCCACTGGCCGACTTTTGCGGTGAACAGGTCGCGGCTGAGGTCGCTTTGGCCGAATAGGCGTGCGGCATCGTCCTGGTCGAGATCGACAAGGTCGGTCGGACCCGGGAAGACGTCACCGTCGCCGCCGGCGCGGTCGGCGCCCGAGACATTGAGCTTTTTGAGCTCGGCCTCGGCGCGGGCTTTGGCGGCCGTGTCTCCACCGTTGTCCGGCGAGAAATAGACCTGGGTGAAGCTGCGTTTCGCCGGGTCGCCATAGGCGGCTGTATGCGCGGCGTACCAGGACTTCAGCGTCTGTTCCGACGGGTCTTCCAGTGTCTGCAGGTCCTGTTGCAGGAACTCGTACTTCTGCACCAGGCGGCGGCGGACGATTTCATCGTCGCGGTCGAGACCGAGCGCCAGGCTTTCGCGATACTCGATCTCTTCCTTGACGTAGTTTTCGACCAGGGTCTTCAACTGCGTCGCCGACGGCTCCTGGCCGAACTGCTGGCGGTAGGTGTCGACCAGCCGCGCCACGCGATCGGGGCCGACCGCCACGCGATACTGCGTGGTGAAGTGCTCGACCGTCTCGCTGGCGGTGAACATGGCCAGGCCGAGGACAAGGAAGTGCACGAAGGGTTCGCGCGCCGCGGCCTTAAGCCAGCCGGGCAGGCGTGGCCCGCCTGCGCGGGTCTCAGCCTTGGGTGTCGACCATGGCAGGGGTTTGGCGAGAATATTGGATAGGGCCATTTTCGTCTCCTCAGGCGCCGAACTTGTGACGATAGGTCACGCCGTAGGTGCGCGGCTGACCAGGAATGCCGGTGATCAGGCCCGAACCGCCGGCATTGCCGCCGCCGAGCGTTTCGAAATAATGGGTCTCGCCGAGATTACGCGCCCACAGCGACAGGTCATCGCGCCCGCTTTGCGAGCGCAGGCCGAAACGGGCGTTGAGCAGCCCGTAGCCCTCGACCCGCGACGAGGGCGAGTCGTTAATCGAGGCGTAATAGGACGATTTCAGGCTGTAATCTGCGCCGGCATAGCCTTCCCAGCCGTGGCCGCCGACGGGATGCGAATATTCACCGCCGAGGCTGGCCGACCATTTCGGCGCGCCGGGCAGCGCACTGCCCGACAGGTCGATGAAGTTGGCGGTCTGCGGCAAGAGCCCCGTCCATTCGACGCCCGGCGGGGCGTTTTTATAGTCGACGTACTGGGCGTCGGTATAGGCGACCGACAGGTAGGCGCTGAAAGCACTGCTCGGGCGGAAGCGCAGGTCGGTCTCGATACCGCGCGAGCGCACCAGACCGATATTGGCGATATATTGCGTCAGCAGGGTCGGGTCGAAGACGCTGGTCTGGTAGTCATGCGTGTCGGTCGAAAAGGCGGCGACGTTTAGCGTCACGTCGCGATTGAGCAGGGTCGACTTGAAGCCGAGCTCGACATTGTCGACGCGTTCCGGATCGACCGATTTCGGCACGCTGGCCGCCAGATTGGTCAGATTGAGGCCGCCCGACTTGAAGCCCCGCGAATAGGTGCCGTAGAGCAGCACGTCGGCCGTGACATTGTAGTTGACGGTCAGCAGGCCCGAGACATTGCTTTCGCTGGTCTTGACCGAAAAGCTGTTGGCGACGCCGACGAGGTTGCGGATTGACTGGACGTAGGCCTGGTCGGCCGGGGCGAAGCTCGAGATATCGGCGCCGCGCGTCACCGTCTGCTGGAAGACGCCGGTCTTGTCTTCACGCGTGTAGCGCAAGCCCCCGGTCAGCGCCCATTTCGGGCTGATGTTCCACGTCGCCTGGCCGAACAGGGCATACGACTTGGTGTCGGGACGCGAGAAGGACGACAGCTGGTAGTCGTTGAGCGCAGCGGCAGCCAGGGCCTCCTTCTGCGGCGTCGGGTACAATACCGGCGGCAGGTTGAACTCGGCGCCGTACGGGCCGTACCAGAAGGTCGTGAAGCCCGGCAGCTTCTGCCAGAAATAGTAGGCGCCGGCCACCCAGTCGACCGTGTGCGTACCATTCGACGCGATGCGGAATTCCTGCGACAGCTGCTTCTGCCGGTCGATGATGCGGCCCTGGTAGATCGCTGCCTTGCTGGTGCCGTCGACGTCGTTTTCCGGCTTCCAGTCCCAGAAGCGTCCGGCCGTAATCGAGGTGAAGACGTAGTTATCGGTCTTGACGTCGACCTTGGCTGACAGCCCGCCGGTGTACATCTGCGTGCGCAGATGGGCGTCGATATCGACATTGTACGAGAAGGGATCGATCGTCGGCAGGGTATAGCCGATACGCGCGGCGCGGGCTGCGAAGGCGTTGGGCAGGGCGGTGCCGTCGACGCGCGTCGTCACCAGACCGGCTACGACACCCAGGCAGCAGTCCTGGCGTTGCAGGCCGTAATCGCCGATGACGCGCAGCTTGACGTTTTCGCTGGGCGTATAGAGCAGTTGGGCCCGCGCGGTGAAGTTGTCGTAACCGAACAGTTCGCGGCCATCGTGGATATTGTGGACATAGCCGTCGCGATGCGTGCCGGCGACAGAAACGCGGTAGGCCAGTCTATTGCCGTCGCCGATCGGGCCGGTGACGCTGGCGCGGATCTGCTGGTAGCCGAGATTGCCGCCGGTCGCCTCGAACGTGCCGCCAAAGTTTTTGGACGGCTCGTGCGTCGTGATATTGATGGCGCCGGCGGTGGTGTTCTTGCCGAACAGGGTGCCTTGCGGCCCGCGCAGGACTTCGACCTGTTGCAGGTCTACCAGGTCGAACTGCGACTGGCCGGGGCGGCCGTAATAGACGTCGTCGACATAGAAGCCGACGCCCTGTTCGAGGCCGTCATTGGTCAGCGACACGTTGCCGCCCAGACCCCGGATACTGACATTGGCGTTGCGCGGGTTAAATGTCAGCGTCTGGACGCTCGGGACCAGCTGCTTCAACTGATCGAGGCGGTAGGCGCCCGATGCCTCGACCTGGTTGGCGGAAAGCGTAGAAATGGCGATAGGCACGCGTTGCACATTTTCGGAGCGGCGGCGCGCCGTGACGACGACTTCACTGACCTCGGCAGAGGCGGCGGTCGTAGCGACCCGCGGAGCCGAGTCGGCGGCCGAGGCTGGCGGAGCGAGGCTGAGCCCGAGCGCCGTGCCGGTCAGCAGTACAGTCAGGCTCGGGACGCGTCCGAAGGGACGTGACGGAACGGGGAGGAACATTATTTCACCTAAATTAAAACGAAATTGGTCGCCATTTGATGTCCGGCGGTCCGGCTGCGGCGTCGACACATCGTCGAATGTGTTTGCACTGCGGCAAAATGACAATTTGTCATAAGGTGGCGAAATTTATGGAAATTTTGTTTTCAAAATGTGAAATTTCAAAGGGTTGAGCGATCGTCCGACGCTGGGCGGATAATTTCTGACCGCTGCATTTAGAAAATCTGTTTTGACCTAAATTCCGACAAATTGAATGCTAAATGGAAGGTGCGAACGCGACGACGCCGCGCACATCAATCCCAGCCATTCAGATTTTTGTCCGGAGCGTCATCCCATGATCCACGCAATCACCCACGTGAACCTTTCACGCCGCGCCCTGTTGGGCGGGGCAACCCTTCTCGGTGCGGCCAGCCTTTTGCCGCTGTCGTCTTTCGCGGCCGACGATGCCGGAACGCTGGCCGAGGCGGCGGCCCTGTGGGGCTACCCCCTGGTCGAAACCGCGCGCTATCTCAAAATATCGCAGGACAAGGGCTTCGGCTTCAACCAGTTTTACCTCAATGCCAAGCTGGCGACGCCGAGCCTGAAGGTCGCTGGCCCCAATATCGACACCATCTATGGCTTTGCCTGGCTCGACCTGGCGAAGGAGCCGATCGTTCTCGGGGTGCCCGACACGGCCGACCGCTACTATTCGATCCAGTTGATCGACGCCTATGAGAACACCTTTGCCTATGTCGGCCGCCGCGAGACGGGGACCAAGGCTGGCACCTTCGTCATCGCGCCGCCGGGCTGGACGGGGCAGGCGCCGTCAGGCAGCAAGGTCATCGAGGCACCGACCGCGCTGGTCCTGGCCTTTACGCGCACCCTGGTCCGCAGCCCGGAAGACGCGGTGGCTGCTGCGGAACTGCAAAAGCACTATCGCCTGGCGCCCCTGTCGGGCTGGCCGGCGGCAGCGAAGGACGGCATCGTCCAGGACGACGTGCTCAACATCCTGCCGGTCCTCGATCTCAGCACCTCGGGCGCGGGCTTCTTCGATGAACTGAATACCCTGGTCAAAGCCTATCCACCGACCGGTCCCGAAGCGGCCAATTTCGCGCGTGTCGCAGGCCTCGGGCTCGACACGGACAGGTTTGCCGCCAACAGGCCGTCCGACGCGGTGCTGGCCGACGCGCTGAAACGCGCCATCGGGCGCATCAAGGCCGTCAGCGTGGCCGAGGTCGAGAACGGCTGGCGCGTCAACAAGCACATTTCGCGCTTCATTCAGGATCCGGCCGAGCGCGCCGCCACCAATGCCTATGGTCCAGGCGCACATATTGCAGAGGAAGCGCTCTACTTCTCGGCAGTCGGCGATGCCGGCGGCCAGGCGTTGTCGGGTGCCAACAGCTACACCCTGACCTTCCCGGCCGGGCAGTTGCCGCCGGTCGACGCCTTCTGGTCGCTGATCCTCTACGGCCCCGACTTCTTCCTCGTCGACAATCCGCTTAACCGCTATGGCATCAACGACCGCACGCCAGGCCTGAAGCGCAATGGCGACGGCTCGCTGACGTTGACGGTTTCGCATACGGCGCCCAAGGACACGGCGAACTGGCTGCCGGCGCCGGAGGGCCGCTTCCAGCTGCTCTTCCGCACCTACCAGCCGCAGGCGGCCTTGCTCGACGGCCGCTACAAGCTGCCACCGCTGCAAAAAGCTTAGGTTCGGACGCCGGGAAAATTGTCATGAACTTTCAGCAACTGCGCTTCGTGCGCGAAGCCTTGCGCCGCGACTTTAACCTCACCGAGGTCGGCAATGCGCTCTTCATGTCCCAGTCGGGGGTGAGCAAGCGTATCCGGGAACTCGAAGACGAACTTGGCGTCGATATCTTCGTGCGAAAGGGCAAGCGTATTACCGGTCTGACGACAGCGGGGCTTGATCTGGCTGTCATCGCCGAACGTATCCTGGATGAAGCGGAAGCGCTGAAGCGATGTGCACGTGCGCATACTGGCGCAACCGCGCGTGGCTTCGAAACGGTCAACCAGGCTGGGATTCAATAGTAGAAGTCTTTCTTGCCAGGGAGCCCGCAGACGGAGTCGCCGGCCGGACCTTCCATGGCCGAGCCGCGCGAAATCCGCCTGGGCTTAAGATCGGGCTTTGAATGCCGCTATTTCAGTCGCGGATCGTGGGTGTGATGACGATCGGTTTCGCCACCACCGCCCGACACCTTGCTGGCCGAATGCCGTTGCCGGACATCCGCTCCCGGCTTGTCGATTTCCTTCGGCTTCTTGGCATTTTCGTGGCTGGCGCCGGGGCCGCCCCAGCGCACTGTGTTTGGACTTTTTTCCGAGGTCGACATGGTTAGCGATCCTGCTGATAACCCTGATGGTGGGTGTTGACATTGATGTTGCCGCTTTGACCGCGGCGTTCGGGATTGACGCCGTCGTCGGCATGGTTCGGATCGGGATCGCGCGTGGCGCCGCGGTCGCCGGGACCCTTGTTGCTGCGGCTTGCCTTGGGAACGGGGGGAAGGTGGCTCATGTTGCACTCCTTGGATATCCATGAGAGCTAATAAGGCTGCGCCTTTAGCCGTAAGAATTCGGCCTCGGAAGGCGGCAAGGCAAATAAAATGCCGTAAAAGTCAGCGAATAGTCGTCCAGGGCCGGCTGAGCAGGGCAGCGCAGGTGATCAGTCCGACCAAGGAATAGGTCTGCGGGAAGTTTCCCCACAGTTCGCCGCTGTCGACCTTGACGTCTTCCGACAGCAGGCCGGAATGCGTTCGCCGGCTGAGCATGGCTTCGAACAGTTCGCGCGCCTCGGCCTCGCGCCCCTGCAGGTACAGGGCTTCGATGTACCAGAAGGTGCAGAAGTTAAAGGCCGTTTCTGGCTCGCCGAAGTCGTCGGGTTCGACGTAGCGATAGAGATTGTCGCCATGACGCAACTGGCGTTCGACCTCGGCAAAGGTGGCCACGCAGCGCGGGTCGTCGGGCGGCAGGAAACCCAGCTCGAACAGTTGCAGAAGACTGGCGTCGACCTCTTCGCCTTCGAACGAGCCGGCGAAATGGCCGCGCTCGGCATTCCAGGCGCGCGTTTCGATCGCCTGGCGGATCGTATCGGCGCGGCCCTGCCAGTAGACTCGGCGGTCGTCCTGCGCCAGCGCCGCGGCGGCATTGGCCAGACGGTCGCATGCCGCCCAGCACATCAGGGCGGAATAGGTGTGGACGCGCGCGCGGGTGCGAAACTCCCACAGGCCGGCGTCGGGCTGATCGTGCATCTCGAAGGCGCGTTCACCGACGGCTTCGAGGGCGTGGAAGTCCTCAATGGTTCCTGGTCTCAGGAAACGTGCATCGAAGAAGGACTGGACCAGCGGCAGGATCATCTGGCCGTAGACATCATGCTGGAAATGCTCGTGCGCCTGGTTGCCGACACGCACCGGCCCCATGCCGCGATAACCGTTCAGACCGTCGGCAAACCGTTCTTCAAGTTGCGGTTCCAGCCCGACGCCGTAGAGCGGCTGGACGTGGCCGCCGCCCGACAGGTCGACGAGGTTGCGCAGGTAGACCAGGTAGGATTCCAGCATGTCGGCCGCCCCCAGCCGGTTTAGCGCGCGCACGACGTAATAGGCGTCGCGGATCCAGCAATAGCGGTAGTCCCAGTTCCGCTCGCTGCCCGGCGCCTCAGGTACCGATGTGGTCAGGGCCGCGACGATGGCGCCGGTTTCTTCATACGAACACAGTTTCAACGCGATGGCGGCGCGGATCACCGCCTCCTGCCATTCGAGCGGGAGGTAAAGCGTACGCACCCAGGCCTGCCAGTAGGCCGTCGTGCCGCGCAGCATGTGCTCTGCATCGGCCAGGACATCGCCGGGATAGGGCTCGTCGGACCCAAGATGGAAGGCCAGCGGTCCTTCGAGGCGGAAGGCGTGTTCGTCGCGCACATAGGTCAGCGGCGCATTGGTGGTCAGCCGCATGGCGACGCTGCCGCAGTCGTAGCGGATATGGCTGGAGCCGGTGCTGCTGAGGGCGCACAATTCCCCCCAGTTGCCGGTCGGGCGCAACTTCATGCGGATGCGCGGCGTGCCCGATAGTGGCCGGATCAGCCGGAAGAAGGCCCAGGGGCGGTAGATGCGGTTGAGGTTGTGCAGGCGCGGTGCGAAGTCGAGCACTTCGGCGCTGTTGCCATGGCGGTCGGCAAGCACGGTGCGCAGGATGGCGGTGTTGCGCACATAGGCCTGGTCCGCGACGTCGCCGCCTTCGATCTCGACCGTCCATACGCCGGCTTCGCCCTCCGGCCCGCACGCCGGATCGAGAAGGGCGGAAAAGACGGGTTCGGCGTCGACGCGCGGGCAGCAGGCCCAGACGAAGCGGGCTTGCCGGTCGATCAGCGCCGTCGCGGCGCAATTGCCGATGGGGGCAAGGTCGAGCGTATTGATGCGCTTTTCCACCGTTTCGGGTCGGGTTGCACGATCAATTCGGGGGATTTGGTTCATGTTGCGCCGCCACAGTCACGAATTGCCGCCGATATCATCACAGACGCGGGAGCATCATTGAAATCCTATCGAGGTATGTGCTCACTATAGGCCGAAGAGCGGGTGTGTACAGGCAATAACACAGGCTCTTTATTGGATTTTTATTTTTAGTAAGTGGCTTCCTAATCTGTGGTCGTTTCGCGCTTTACTTCGAAAATTCGCGATATGTCTTCCAGTGAAGCCCTGATTGGGTGAAAGCTGTGGGGCATGGCGCTGTATATAGCGGAAAGACGCGGACGGTGAGGCTCGCTGAGGCCGCCTTGTTCCTCGACCTCGATGGCACACTGGCGCCGTTTACCGATCGGCCGGACGGCGTCGGCCCGGACGTCGTGCGCAATGATCGCCTGCGCCGGCTTGCCGAGCGGCTAGACGGCCGTCTGGCCGTGGTCAGCGGACGCGGCATCGACGACCTTGACCGCATACTGGAAGGCTCGGTCGCCGCCCTTGCCGGCATCCACGGATTGCAGAGGCGCCGCGACGGTGAGGTGGTCGCCGCAGTAGCCGATGACAATCTCGATGCGGTGGTGCGCGAACTGCATGCCTTTGCCGAGCGCGTGCCGGGGATGCAGGTCGAAACCAAGCCGCTCAGCGCCGCATTGCACTATCGTGCGGCGCCCGACGTCGAGGCCGAGGTGCGGATTTTCAGCGACGCCCTGGCCGGCCGCAGCGGGCTGAAACAACAGCGGGGATCGATGGTCATCGAGTTCCTGACGCCCGGCAGTGACAAGGGACAGGCGATCGACGCCTTTATGGCTGAGCCGCCGTTTGCCGGCACGGTCCCTGTGTTCGCCGGCGACGACCTGACCGACGAGGACGGCTTTCGCGCTGCCACCGCGCTGGGCGGGTTTGGGATTCTCGTCGGACCGACGCGGCCGACGTTCGCGGCCTTCCGCCTGGAGGACGAAGCCGCCGTCCATGCCTGGCTGGAACAGGCGCTGTCTATGAATGCATTTGTACTGGAGGCCCCCATTGAGTCGTCTTATCGTCGTATCTAACCGCGTCAATCCGCCGTCCGACACGGGTGTCGCCACTGCGGGCGGCCTGGCCATGGCGCTGTCGGCCGCGCTGCGCGACAATAAAGGGCTGTGGTTTGGGTGGAGCGGCCAGACGGTCGAGCAATATACCGGCCAGATTTCCATGCAGGTGGTGGGCGGGGTCACCGTGGCCTTGCTGGATCTGGAACCGCAGGACCAGAACGAATATTACAATGGCTACGCCAACCGGACCCTTTGGCCGCTATTTCATTACCGGCCGGACCTGGTCAGCTACGAACGCAGCTTCGACGAAGGCTATGCGCGCGTAAACACCCGCTTCGCCGAAACGCTTTTGCCCCTGATCGCGCCCGACGACGTGATCTGGGTGCAGGACTATCACCTGATCCCGCTGGCCCGCGAACTTCGGTCTCGCGGCGTGAAAAACCGCATCGGCTTCTTCCTGCACATTCCTTGGCCGGCGCGGCGCATCCTCAACACCTTGCCGCACCACGACGACCTGGTGCAGTCCATGTTCAGCTACGACCTTGTCGGTTTCCAGACGGCGGACGACGTCGATGCCTTTTCAGACTATGTCGTCCACGACGTTCACGGGACGCAGTCACCCGACGGTACGCTGGAAGCCTATGGCAAGCAGGTCCGCATCCGGGCCTTCCCGATCGGCATCGACGCCGATGATTTTGCAAAGACGCTGAAAAGCGAGCGCGCGACGGTTTATCACCGCATGATGATCAAGAGCCAGCGCGGCCGCAAGATGCTTCTGGGCGTCGATCGCCTCGACTATTCCAAAGGACTGGAAGAGCGCTTCAACGCCTTCGACACGCTCCTTTCCAATAACCCGGAAATGCATGAACACCTTTTCCTGCTTCAGATCGCGACGCGATCGCGCGACGAGGTCGATGCCTATCAGGACCTGCGCAACCGGCTCGACAACCTGTCGGGCAAGATCAATGGCGCCTATTCGACGGTTGACTGGGTGCCCCTGCGCTACGTCAACCGGCCTTATCGCCGCGATGAGCTGGCGGGGATTTACCGCTCGGCCGATATCGGTCTGGTGACGCCGTTGCGCGACGGCATGAACCTGGTCGCCAAGGAATATATTGCGGCCCAGGACCCGGCCAATCCCGGCGTGCTGATCCTGTCCCAGTTCGCCGGCGCCGCCGAGACGATGAAGGATGCGCTGATCGTCAATCCGCTCAGCCGCGAGGACGTGTCGGAGGCCATCCACCGTGGGCTGACCATGCCGCTTAAGGAGCGCAAGCGCAGGTGGGAAAGCCTGTTCGGCGACGTTCAAAGCAACGATGTCAGCCGCTGGCGCGACGCCTTCGTGGGCGAACTGACGGCCATGGTTCCACCGCCGGCGGAAATCCGTAAGGACGAGCTTGCGGAAACATGAACGTAAGGCCAAAGTTCCGGTACGACATTTTTATTTTCGCATCGCTACCCATTTAAGACTGACGGCCGTGGGGCGATATCGCGGTCTAACCCCTGTGACGGGCCGCACCATGGCTGTACATTCCGGAACCGATGCAAACCTTCCCGAGGTGCGGGGGGCTGGACAGTCGCGACGGCGCAGCCTGTTCAAGACCATCGTCCTGACCCTCATCGTGCTGGTCATCGCGGCGGGGGTGGGCCTGGTCGTCTGGCTGCATCCCGACATTGATCATTTGAAGGCGCTGATTGCGCCGATGGCCGATATTGCGGACGCTGCCCCGGTACGTACCGCGGTCATCTTTTTCGTGGCGAATTTTGTCGTCACCGCGCTCAGCCTGCCGATCGAGATCCTGTTCGGCATCGCTGCCGGTGCGCTGTTCGGTGTGGTGGAAGGCACGATCCTCGTGTCTTTTGCGTCGAGTCTCGGCGCGCTCGTGGCTTTTTTGATGTCGCGCTTCCTCCTGCGGGATTTCGTCGAGCATCATTTTTCCCGCCAGCTCGACATGATCGACCGCGGCATGCACACCGACGGGTCCTTCTATGTCTTTTCGGTCCGCCTGCTACCGCTGTTTCCTTACTCCCTGACCAATCTGCTGATGGGGCTGACCTCGGTGCCGCCGTTGAAATTCTATGTTTTCAGCCAGTTGGGCATGCTGCCGGGAACACTGATCTACGTCAATGCCGGCACGCAACTGGCGCAACTGGACAGCCTGTCAGACATATTGTCGCCGGCTATGATCGGCGCGCTTTTGCTGCTCGGGGTTTTCCCATGGTTGGCCAAAGGGATTATCCGGCTGGTTCGGGGTCGCTGACATGGAAAGCAAAATGCCGTTGCCGGGCCGCGTCATCCTGACCTACGGCCGCAGTCTCATGGCGCTGGTCATCGCGCGGTCGCTGGCGCGCCAGGGCATAGAGGTCATCGGCTGCGACGATGTCAACATGACGGTCCTGACCTTTTCCAAGCACGTCAGCGAGACCTTTACCGTCGCGCCGTGGGAAACGCGGCCGGCCGAATTTCTCGACGATCTCGAAGCGGCCGTGCGCGAATACGCACCGACTGACGGACGCCCCTATGTCCTGATGCCGGTGTTCCGCGAGGTCGAGCTGATCGCACGCAATCGCGCGCGCTTCGAGCCGCTGATCAAGGTCGCCGCGCCCGACGTCGCAAGCCTCGACCGCGTCGATCCCAAGGACAGGCTGTGCGCGGTCACGACGGCGCTGGGCATGCCGGCGCCGCGCGGATGGTCTCCGGTCGATGTCGAGGCCGTCAGGGCGCTCGAACTCGATTTCCCCGTGATCGTCAAGCCGACCTGCGGCGTCGGCGGGCGCGGCGTGTCGATCGCCAATACCATGGACGAGGTCGCGGAGCAGTGCCAGGCTTTGGGCTTCGAACCGCCGCCGCTGATCCAGGACTTCGCGCCCGGCGACGACTATTGCGTTGCGGCGCTGGCCAAGGACGGCGACATCCAGGCCATCATGGCCTATCGCAACCTGTCGACCTTTCCGCGCAAGGCAGGCGCCGGCGCCGTGCGCGAGTCTGTCGACGCCGAGCCGTTTCGCGACGCCCTGGCGCAACTGCTCAAGGAAACGCAGTGGAACGGGGTCTGCGAGGTCGATTTCCGCTGGACAGGTGAACCTCAGGACACGCCCCAGTGCATTGAGGTCAATGCCCGCTTCTGGGCCGGCATCTTCCATTCGATCGAAACCGGCATCGATTTTCCGTGGCTGCTGTATCAGCAGACGATCGGCCAGCCTTTTGCCGAGCCCGAGGCGCAGGTCGGCGTCATCACCAAGACGCCGGCGGTCTGGTTGCTGGCCGCGCTTGAAGACGTGGCGGCGTCCGATCCGCATCTCAATGCCGCCGCCGACGCCTGGAAGCGCGCCAAGGAAAATCTGTCGACCGGCAAGCTGGCCCGCGCCATGGAGGAGGCCGTCCATGCGCTGGGCGCCACAGCATCGGCGCACGAGGCGCTGGACGCCATGAACGCCGCTGTCGCCAGGACGCGCGATGCGCCCAGTGAACTGTCGAGCGACAAGGATCCTCTGGTCGGCCTTGGTGCCCTGTTCATTCTCAGCCATCTGGTGCGGCATAAAAAGCTGCCGCCGGAAATTACCTACCGCGCCGAGACGGCGGCGCCGAGCGTCGAATGGGCACCGCGCCGCAAGCCCATCATCGGCATCACCAAACCGGAAAAGGGTGGTTTGTTGAGTTGGTGGGCGATGAAGTTCGCGGTCTGGCTGGCCGGCGGTAAACCGGTCAGGGTCACAGCCGCGGCGCCCGGCAACCCACGCACCATCGATGGCCTGATTTTCGGCGGTGGTTCCGACGTCTATCCGCTGACCTATCATGGCCAGCCCAAGGCGGGATACCGCTACGATCTGGCGCGCGGCGACATGGAAGCGTCGTGGGCCGCCAGTGCGCGTGAGCACGATTTGCCTGTGCTCGGCGTCTGCCGCGGCGCGCAGATGCTGAACGTCTTTGCTGGCGGGACCTTGCACGCCGATCTGACCGGTTACGTGAAGCCGATCTCGGCGCACGGCGTCGTCCAGCAGGCCTTGCTGCGCAAGCCGATCCGTATCCTGAAGACGTCCAGGCTCTTCGCCATTCTCGGCCGGAGGGATGTGCGCGTCAATGCCATCCACCAGCAGGCGATCGCGCGCCTCGGCGCCGGGCTTCGTGTCGTGGCGCGCGAGCCGAACGGCGTGGTGCAGGCCGTGGAGGACGCGTCGCGGAGCTTCTGGCTCGGCGTGCAGTTCCATCCCGAGCTGATGATTTATCGCAAGTCGATGCGCGATCTCTTTCGCGCGCTTGTCGACGCGGCCAGGCTTCGCGCGGCCGAACGTCAGGAAGAAGCCCCGGCTGTTGTGCTGGCGTCGCCGGAACTGCCGTCCCAGGCAGCGTAATTACTTCCAGCCCTTATAC
>FSUR01000259.1_pt1 | contig 17073 bp, 21 predicted proteins | sample 1637491 | NCBI WGS metagenome assembly FSUR01 (sample SAMEA3914816, study PRJEB12502) | metagenome | biome: forest; material: soil | place: USA | collected 2011-09-16 | depth 0.3 m
CACGAACACCTGGCAGGCGGGCTGCGGGCCTGGAAGATGGCGGGACTGCCGACCGAATCCTGACCTCTTGGCAAGCCGCCTTCCCTGCCGCATGATGCGGAAAACAGAGAGGTCGTCGCATGCACCTGAAAGCTTTGTGTTTTGCCGCCGCCCTGGCCTTGGCCGCGACCTCCGCCCACGCCGCCGACCTGCTCGGCTTCTGGGACACGCCGCAACATGGTGGCAACAGCTTCAACGGCGCCCCACCCGACCTTGCCTATTTCAAGGCCTTGCGGGCGACGGGTGCGACCTGGGTGCGCCTGACCTTCACAAAATGGAAGGGCGAAGGCCGCGACTTCCTTGTGGGCAACGCCGACCGCTATACCGGCATCCCCGCTTCCGACCTCAAGACGCTGCGCCGCGTGCTCGACGACGCCGATGCGGCCGGCATAAAAGTTGTCATCGCACCGCTCAGCCTACCGGGCGACCGCTGGAACCAGCAGAACGGTAATAGACAGGACGAGCGGCTGTGGAACGACCGCGCCTATTGGGAGCAATCGGCCGCCTTCTGGCGTGATTTGGCTACGGCGCTAAAGGACCATCCGGCGGTCGCCGGCTACAACCTGATCAACGAACCGACTCCGGAAAAGGGCCTTGGCCTAGACGAGCATGCCAAGCCTGAGGTCCGCCGCGCGTGGTATGCGAAATATACGGGCACGACGCACGACCTGCCTGCCTTTTATGAGACTGTCATCAAGTCCATCCGCGAGGTCGATGCGACGACGCCGGTCATGGTCGACGGCGGCTGGTACGCAAATGCCTGGAGTTTCAGCTATTGGCCGGGCCCTTTAAGCGACACCAGGGTCCTCTACGCCTTCCATATGTACGAACCGTACGAGGCGACCAGCGGCCCCAATATCAAGCGCACGCCGCAACTGCGCTACCCCGGCACGACGTCATGGCTGGGCGCCGAGACAGTGACCTGGGACAAGGCGACCATAGCGCGCTATCTCGACGGCCCCTTCCAGTGGGCCGCGGCGCACAATGTACCCGAAAACCGCATGGTCGCCGGCGAATTCGGCTGCGTGCGCCTGTGGTCCGATTGCGGCGCCTACCTCAACGACGTGCTCGACAGCCTGAACAGCCACCACGCCCATTGGGCCTTCTACAGTTTCCGCGAAGACGTCTGGGACGCCATGGACTACGAACTGGCGCCCGATGTTACGCCCGGCCAGTTCTACGCCGCCGCGGACAAGGGCCAGACGGCAGAGTTGAAGCGCACGCCGCATCCGCTGCTCGACATCATCGAAGCGCATATGAAGTAGCCATTGCTCAAGCCTTCGCCGTCTGAGACGCGTAGCGGTCAATCCAGTGTCGAGCGGTACCGCATCATCGCCACCGTCGTTGCCACGGCGATGAATATAAGGATCGGCCAGATGCTCGGCCACAGGGCGTGCCAGTCGGCGCCCTTCAGCATGACGCCGCGCACGATCCTCAGGAAATGCGTCAGCGGAAAGACCTGCCCCAGGGCTTGCGCCCATCCGGGCATACCGCGGAACGGGAACATGAATCCCGACAGCATCATCGACGGCAGGAAGAAAAAGAACGTCATCTGCATGGCCTGCATCTGCGTGCGGGCGATGGTCGAGAAGGTGAAACCGACCGCCAGGTTGGCAAGTACGAACAGCGCGACCGCTACCGCCAGCAACCAGGGGTCGCCGATGAATGGCACCTGGAACAGCCAAACGGCCGCCGCCAGCACGATCCCCGTCTGAATCAGGCCGACGCCGACATAGGGCACGATCTTGCCGACCATGACCTCCCACGGTCGCGCCGGCATGGCCAGCAGGTTCTCCATATTGCCGCGCTCGGTCTCGCGCGTCATGGCGATCGAGGTGATCATGATCATCGTCATGGTCAAGATGACGCCCAGCAGGCCCGGCACGATATTGTACTGCGAGATGCCTTCGGGATTATACATGCGGTGGACGACGATATCGACCGGCGGCGCCGTCTGCTGCAGGCCGGCCCACGGCCCCTTAAGGTCCTGTTTCAGCGCCGACTGGGCGATCTGGGAGATCATGCCCACGGCATTCGACGCCGCCGACGGGTCGGACGCGTCGGCCTCGATCAGGATTTGCGGCCGGTCACCGCGCAGAAAGGCGCGCGTAAAGCCCGCCGGAACGGTGACGACAAGGGCGGCATCACCGCTTTGCAGGCGGTCCGTCGCCTCGGCCGCGCTCAACACACGGCCCTTGATGTCGAAATAGCTTGAAGTCTGCAGGCCGGACACCAGCGAACGCACAACCGAGCTGTCGTCTTCCAGGTACAACAGGGTCGGCAGGTGGCGCGGATCGGAATTGATGGCGAAGCCGAACAGGGTCAGTTGGATGACCGGCACCATGATCATCATGCCAAAGGTCAGCCGGTCGCGCCGCATCTGGATGAATTCCTTGAGCAGTATCGCGGCTATTCTGCGCAGTGCCTCGAACATCAGCGCCCTCCTCCGGGCTTATACCAACGGCGGTTGACTTTGAGTCGATCGCCGTAGGCAAGGGCGACCGCCCGCCGCCGCCAATGCGGCGAGCCATGCGGCGCTTGAGCTGAAAAAAAGCTAATGCCAACGGTCATTCTTTGTGACCTTTGGCATTAGCCATCAGGTCGATAAAGACGTCTTCCAGGTTCGGCCGTTCCTGCCGCCAGGCGAGGCCAGGCGCTTGGCCTTGCGCGGCGATCAGGGCGCGCAAGGCGTCGAGGTCAGAGCCGCTGACGTGCAAAGCATTGCCGAAATAGGCAAGATGTTCCGCTCCCGGTAGCCCACGCAGTCGTTCCATCAGGTCACGCACGCCCGTGCCCTCGGCGATGAAGGTATGGAGGCCACTCTGCGCGATGATGTCGTCGACACGGCCCTGGGTCATCAGCTTGCCGTAGGCGATGTAGACGATCTGGTCGCAGCGTTCGGCCTCGTCCATATAGTGGGTCGACACCAGCACGGTCAGGCCCTTGGCCGACAGGCGATGGATCTGGTCCCAGAAGTCGCGGCGGGCCTGCGGATCGACGCCGGCGGTCGGTTCGTCGAGCATCAGCATCTGCGGGTCGTGCAGGGTGCAGGCCGCTAAGGCCAGGCGCTGCTTCCAGCCGCCGGACAGCGTACCGGCCAACTGCTTCTGCCGGGACGTCAGGCCGAGGTCTTCCAGCGTCTTGTCGACAACGGCCTTCTTGTTTTTGATGCCGTAGAGATTGGCGACGAATTCGAGGTTTTCGCGGATGGTCAGATCCTCCCAGTAGGAGAATTTCTGCGTCATGTAGCCGACATTGCGTTTGATTTGCCGGCTCTGGCGCACGATGTCGTATCCGAGGCAGGTGCCGGAACCTTCGTCTGCCCGCAACAACCCGCATAGCATGCGTATGGTCGTCGTCTTGCCCGAGCCGTTGGGCCCCAGAAACCCCCAGACCTGCCCGCGCGGCATGATGATGTCGACGTGGTCGACGGCAACGCGATCGCCGAAGCGCTTGGTCAGGCCGCGAACGTCGATGGCGGTTTCGGAGGATGCATCAGGCATGGGTAGCGCCCCACCGCGACGACGCTCTTATCCTATACCGCCCCGCCGGGCGGGGCGAGGGAGTGTAAGAAAAGCGGCATCTTGGTGTCCCGCCCTCCATCACAGGCTCACATCGACCGGCTGGCCGGCGTGGAGCGCTTCGGGCTTTTCCGGCGTAGCCTCGATCAGGAACATCAGCTTCTGCCGTTCCTTGACGCTGTAGATGACCGGCGGTGTAAACTCCGAAACTGTCGATATAAAGCGCACCTTCGCCGTCAGCCCCGCGGCACAGCCGTCGCAACGGACGTGGAGCACACGCCCGACCGCGAACTTCGACAGATCGGCCTGCGGCACGTAGAATCGCACGAATTCCCGGCCCTTGGGCAGAATGGTGACAACAGGCGCGCCCTGCGCCACGAACTCACCCGGTTCGCGCAGCCGTTCCTCGACACGGCCCTCGACGTGCGCCTTCACGTCACGATCGCCGACGGTCCAGGCGGCAGATGCCACATCGGCTTTCGAGGCTTCGGCCTGGGCCAAAGCCGCCTGCTGCTGGTCGCTGCGCGCCGCCAACTGCCGGTCGGAGATCTGTTTATCGACATTGGCCAGGGCCGCTTCTGCCTGGCGCGTCGTCGCGCGCAATGTGTCCATCTGCGCCGCGGACACGAAACCCTTGGGGGCCAGCTGGGCGTAGCGCGCCTCGTTCGCGCGCGCCAGGTCAAGCTGCGCCTGCGCCTGCTGCTTCAACGCAATCAGTGGGGCGATGTCGGCAGCCCGCGCGCCTTTTTGCAAGTCAAGGGCGGTGGCTGACGCCGCCTGCGCCCGCTGCTCGGCGCCTTGCAGGGCGTGTCCGGCCTGGGTTGCGTCGAGGCTGAACAGAGCCTGGCCATCTCGTACAGCGTCGCCACGATCGACCGAGATGGCGCTAAGCCATCCCGACTGAGGCGCGGCGATCGCTACGCCTTGCGCCTCGACATAGCCGCTATAGCTGTCGTCGCGCGTTTGTGTGCACCCGGCCAATACCAAGCTGGCGAAGGCAGGCAGTACCGCACAGACAAGCCATGCATTACGCATCTTCACTCTCCCCTTTATAGCCCAGCCCGCGCAGGAAGATACCGACGTGCGCCTTAAGGTACGGCCCCGGCGGAAAGGGTTCGTCCTCTATCGGTGCGAAGACGATCGACCACATCAGCGCCTTCAGTACCGGCGCGATAAACAGATGCGCCGTCATTTCATGATTTTCAGAATTTATTTCACCACGCGCCGTTGCCTTGCCGAACAACTGCCCCAGCGCCTCAAGCATCTTGCCCACGACCTCGCGGCGATAGAAGGCGGCCAGGTCGGGAAAGCGTCCGGCCTCGGCGATCAAAAGCTTCGGGTAAATGGGAAGTTTTCCGGCCGCGATTGCGGCGGACGCCATGTCGACGATGCGCAACAGTGCCGGGCGGATCGGCCCGTCATAGCCCTTGATAAACAGCGTCGCCAAACCGACGCGCGGCGCGATATCGCGCCTGACCAGTGCCTCGAACAGGGCCTGCTTGGTCGGGTAATAGAGATAAACCGTGCCCTTGCTGACGTGGGCCTTGCGCGCCACGTCCTCCATCCGCGCCCCTTCGAAGCCGTGCTCGGAGAACTCCGCCAGCGCTGCTTCAAGGATATCGGCCTGACGCACTTCGGGCGCCGCGCGCTTTGCCCGCTTGCTCTCGCCTATCGCTTGACGGCTCATGGTACCCCACATTAGTACTGACCGGTCAGTACTATACGCGTGAGTTATGTCCAGGCAATGGGGTATTCTTCCGTCCCGCGAGCCGGATTGTGTTGTTTGAAAAATTGCGATATCCAATCGTTCAGGGAACGATCGCGGCCATGGCCGTGAGGTTAAATTCGACGGCTCATGGAAAGCCGATTTGGGGGCAATATGAAAAAGTCTTTCGTCATCGCAGCTGCGTCAGCAGCTCTGTGTGTCGGTGTCATGGGCTCTTCGGGCGCGTACGCCCAGGAGGCGGTTCCGACCTATGTCAAGATCGACAAGCCGGCCAAGGGCACGCCGATCCTGGTCGTACTGCCGACCGTCAGCCTGAACCTGCTGACCGCGGCGGGCATGCAGGAGCCCAAGGAAGAATGGTCCAAGTCGGCCCAGACCTTCATGAACACCACGATGAACGACGCGCTGGGCAAGCTCGACTACAAGACGGTCAGCGTCGATCTCAACACCTATGAGGATCCATCCGCGCTGCAGATGCTGAAGCTGAACGCCGCGGTGACAGACACTATTCAGATCAACAGCTTCTGGAAACTGCCGACCAAGACGACCTTCGACTATACCCTGGGCGAGGACGCGGCGAAACTGATCCCGGCAGGTTCGGAAGCCCTTCCGGCGTACGCCCTCTTCGTGGAATGCAAGGGCAGCTATTCGTCGGGCGGCCGCGCCGCCATGATGATCGGCATGGCGGCACTGGGTGTCGGCATGCCGATGGGCGGCCAATCGCTGCGCGCCACTCTGGTCGATCTCAAGACCGGTCAGATCGTCTGGTATCAGCTGATGGCCGTTGCGCCCGGCACCGATATCCGTACGGCCGAAGGCGCCGACGAAGCGGTAAAGTCAATGTTCAAAAAACTGCCGCTGTAAGGGACCGGCCATGATCCGCCGCTCCTGTCGCGGCCTGCTGCTGGTGTCGACCGCGCTTCTGCAGACCGCCCTTTTTCTGCCTGCCCAGGCGATGGCTTATGCGCCACCCGCCACCCAGGCCTTGCCGGCCGACCTCAATTCCGACCTGGCCGACGACACGCCCGATCGCGCTCCGGGACAACAGCCTCAGCCTTCGACGCTGGAAGGTGGCATCTGGGTTGAGGCCGCCAAGGCCGAGCGCCAGGCCAAGACCTCAGGTGAGCGCGACCTCAATCCCGAGCTCGACACCTATGTCGAAGGGGTGGTCAAACGAATCACCGGCCACTATTCCGGCGATGTTCGTGTCTACGTCATGGATCGCCCATTCTTCAACGCCAGCATGGCGCCGAACGGTTACACCGAAGTGTGGTCCGGCACCTTGCTGCGTTGCGAGGACGAAGACCAGCTCGCCTTCGTGCTCGGCCATGAAACCGGGCATTTCCGCCATTCGCATTCGGTGAAGACCTACAAGGCGATGAAGGGCGGTCAGAATGCAGCGCTCGCCGCCTCCCTGGCCCTATCGGTCCTGGCCATGGGCGCGGCCGCCAACGCGTCCTCGGTACAAGCGATCCACGACATATCGAGCGTGACCAGCGGCCTGATCGACATCGTCTATCTCGGTTCGATCGCAGCCTTCCTGGGCTATTCGCGCGAAACCGAGGGCCAGGCCGATAGCTATGGCCTTCTCTACACGCGCGAAGCCGGCTATTTCCCCGGTGCAGGCACCCGCATCTGGCAGGGCCGTCTCGATGAAACGGCGGCGTCCGATATAGCCAAGGTCCGCAATTCTCCGACACGCATCAATGTCTTCGGCAGCCATCCGCTGGAAACAGAACGCCTGGCTGAACTGGACCGCCAGGACAGGCTGCTGAACGGCGGCAAGGCCTCGACACGCACACCCGATGAGGCCAGGGCCGCTCGGCTGGCCTATCGCGCGCACATCCGCCCCTATTTGTCGGCCTGGCTCAAGGATGATCTGCGGCGCCAGGACTTCGGCCAGACCCTGTTCGTCATCTCGCGCCTGAGCGCCGACGGTGAAGACAAGGGCCTGCTCAACTTCTACGCCGGCGAAGCCTACCGCCTGCGCGGCGGCAAGACCGAAAAGCCGGACCTGGATAGCGCCATCGCCGCCTATAAGGCTGCGTTGGAAAATCCGGATGCGCCGAAAGAAGCCTGGCGGCAACTCGGGGACGTCTACCGTCGCGTTGGCGATAAGCCGAAGGCCCTCGAAGCCTTTAGCGCCTATCTCAAGGCCGCGCCCGACGCGCCCGATGCCTGGATCGTCCAGGATCAACTCGACACACTGGCCAAGGCCGATCAGCCGGAAATACCCGCCGCTCCGGCCGGCGCCGCCTCATCATCAACCGGGGGAACCAAACAATGACCACTTCCGCTATTAAGCTAGGTACGGCCGCGGCCGTCATGGCCCTTTTGCTCGGCGCCTGCGCCAGCGGCCCGACCCTGGCGCCGAAGGGCGCCTTCGTCCAGGGCAAAAACACTGTCGCCCTCGACCGCGACTGGTCGCTCTATCCTACGGGCATGGGTCCCAAGACCAAGATGCTGACGCTCGACGGGCCCCTGCTCAACCGCGTTTACGTTTCGGACGGGCTGGACGCCAACACACCGCTGTTCATCAGTCAGACTAAGGGCGATACGGCCAGCAATCCCGCGCCGCGCGGCAAGGCCAACATGTCGCTATCGGAACAGATCGAATACGTCGCCACCGCCATCGGCGCGCTCGACTACCAGAAGGTCGAAACCTCGGCGCCCAAGCCGGTGACGGTCGACGGCGCCAAGGGCGTGCGCTTCGACATAACGGCCAAGACCAGCGAAGGGTTGAACATCCGCGGCGTGGCCCAGGCGGTGTCCAAGGGTGGCCTCAACTACTACGTCGTCTATTTGGCCCCCGAAACCCACTATTACGCCGCCTCGCTCGTGGCGGTTAGGGCGACGATGGATGCTGAAACCCTGAAGTAGGCCGTCCACTCGGCAGCACGATCCATCGCGCCGCAATCGATAGGCAAGCAAATTGGAACCGGACAGCGATTGCCTGTCCGGTCCCAATTTCATTTGCGGCCTCAGATCTTGACGAACCAGCGCTTGATATAGAGCGGCCACAGCAATAGGCCGAGCAGCAACAGCAGCCCCGCCGAGTAGGCCACCGAGGCTATGCGGCCGTCGGATATTGCGCCGGCCAGCCACGCCGCCAGGCTGTCATGCGCACTTTTGCCGCCTAGCAATGGCAACTGCATCACCACGTCGATCAGGCTTATGCCGACAAAGGCCAGCGTCGCATTGCTGCCGAAGATGCGAATGGGGTAGGCCCACGACCGCGCTTTGAAGACGTCGGCGATGACCGCCAGCAGCGAAAAGACGACCAGGGACACGCCCGCCGACACCATGGTGAAGGACGGCGTCCAGATCTTCTTGACGATCGGCATCTGGGCGTCGAGCGCGGCGCCGAAAACGAACAGCACCAGACCCAGCATGACCAGGCCCGGCAGCGCGCTTTTGATGCCATCGCGACGGATATAGAGCGTCGTCAGGACGCCGATCAGCACATTGCCAAGCGCACCGAACGTCGAGACCAGGCCTTCCGGATCGTAGGTGACGGCGCCGTTAAACGTGCCGTACTGCCACATGAAGGTTGGCGTAAAGACGGCACGATCGATCACCGCCGGCAGGGCATTGACCTGGTCGAAGCAGGCGCCGGCGCAAGCCCCGGTCTTCCAGACCAACAGCATGGCGGCGTAGGCCGCCAGCACGATCGTCGCGGTGATCGCCACCGGCCACATCTTCATCGAGAAGTCACTATCACTCTTGCGTCCGACAGCCAGGCAGAAGGCGCCCGCCACGCCGTAGCACAGGCCGATACGCTGAAGGATGCCCGGCAGGCGCAGATGCCCCCAGATCGCCGCCGGTATGGCATTGAGCGCGACACCAAGCGCGATCAAGGCCACTGCCCGCCACAGGATGTGTAGGCTCAGCCCCGTGCGCGTCGACCGCGCCGCGCGGTGCGACAGTGAAAGAGGAAGCGCCGCGCCGGCGCAGAACAAAAATCCCGGGAAGATCATGTCGGCCAGGGCCACGCCGTGCCAGTCGGCATGCTGCAACACGCCGAAGCGCGTGTTCCACTCGCCGGCATAGGCGACCAGGATCATGCCCATGACGCACATGCCGCGCAGAACGTCGAGCGCGTCGATGCGACGCGACGGCAACGCCGTGGCGAGTTTTACAGCCGGCTTGTCGGGCTTTCTGAAGGCGATGATCTCGGCGGACATAAGCAGTTCACTTCCCTGGACGTCTATTGCCCGCATATTACGGGGCGGCATGGGAAAGTCCACGCGGTAAAGGCACACATTTTATTGCGTGTAAGGTCAACCTGACTTTTTTTCAAATGTAAGGTTGACATTACATAGAGCCAAATGTAAGGTAGGCATTACATCAGCAACCGCACGGAAGGAGCTAAAGCGTGTCGAAACAATCTGCAAATACCCAGTATCTTATAGGAATCGGCGGAACCATGACGGCCTATGCCGCCGCCTTGTTCGCCTCGATCCTGACGCTGAAAGCGCATCCGGAACTGACGGGCCCCGCCCTGTGGGCCGTCGCGGTCCTGCCCGCCCTGCCCGTCGGCGCCTCGATATGGGTCTTCCTGCGCTATATCGAGCAGGTCGACGAATACGTCCGCGCCGTGACCTTGAAACGGTTCATCCTCTCTACCGGCCTGACCCTGTTCGTCTGCACCGCCTGGGGCTTCCTGGAAGAAAACGCCGGCGCGCACCACTTTTCGCTCTACCTGGTCTATGTGGTGTTCTGGGCGTTTTATGGCGCGTCTTCGGCGGTCTACCGGAGCGCCTCATGAAACAGTACCTTCGTGAACTGCGCACGGCTGCCAGCCTGACCCAGGCCGACCTCGCTACCCGTCTCGGCGTTTCACGCCAGGCCGTCATCGCGCTCGAAACCGACAAGCACGTCCCGTCGCTCGAGCTTGCCTACAAGATTTCCGGGGTCTTCGACCGCCCCGTCGAAGACATCTTCGAAAATCCCTATCGGCCGAAAGCCGCCTAACCCCCTCACTCAAAAGGAAATGTCCATGTCCACCCGCAGCCTTCCGGCGCGAGCGCGCCCTTCCCTTGCCCGCGCCCGTCACAAGGTCCAGACGGTGACCTATGTTGCTTCCGGCCTGCTTATCGTTCTGGCCGTCCTGTCGCCGGACTTCCGCCACGCGGCCGTCCACGTCTGCCAAAGCCTCATCGCCCTCATCCTGAACTAAGGAATCCCGCCCATGTCCCGCACTCCGTCGAGCCGCAAAGGCATCTTCAAGAACCCCCTCGGGCTGATAGCCGTCATCTTCGGCATTCTGACCGCCCTGTCTGTCGCCCATGCCCGCGCCGAAACCGTCCGCTTCCCTGACGCCCAGTCCGCCCGTTTCAGCGTTACGGTCACCGGTTCCGGCCCAGACGTCATCCTGATCCCCGGCTTGGCCTCATCGGCTGCGGTGTGGGACGGTACGGTGGCGAAACTGAAGGACCACTACCGCCTGCACGTCATAAACCTGTCGGGCTTTGCCGGTGAACCTGCGGCCGCCAACGCCAGCGGCGACATCCTGCCGGCCGAGGTCGAGGCTATCCACGCCTACATCGCGGCGAACCACCTGAAGGCGCCTGTCGTCGTCGGCCACAGCCTGGGCGGCCTGCTCAGCCTGATGCTGGCCAAGGCGCATCCCCACGATGCCAGAAAGATCGTCATCGCCGACGCCCTGCCGTTTGCCGGCGTGCTGTTTAGCCCGACCGCCACGGTCGACGCCCTCAAGCCCCAGGCAGGCGCCATGCGTGACGGCATGCAGACCATGCCGGCCGACGCTTTCAAGTCGCAGCAGGGTGCGATGGCGCAACGCTTCGCAACGTCGGACGCCGACCGGGCCCACGTCGTCGACTGGTCGGTGACCTCGGACCGCCACGTCGTCGCCGAAGCCTTCTATGAGGATTTAACGACCGACCTGCGTGCCGACCTCGCCGGCATCAAAACGCCGGCCGTGCTGATCTACCCGGCGGCGCCCGGTATGTCGGCCGACATGGTCGATTCCATCTACAAGGGCGCCTATGCGTCAAAGCCCGCCATCGGCTTCGTGCGCATCGACAACAGCCTGCATTTTGAAATGCTGGATCAGCCCGAAGCGTTCAATGCGGCGCTGGAAGCGGCGCTGAAATAAGCGTCTCGCCCTACATCCTCGCGAAATAGGTCGCCACCCCTGGCAGGTCGGCGACCTGATCGTATAACAGTCGTGCCTGCGCATTGCTTTCGTTGGTTACCCAATAAACGCGCTCGCAATGCTGGTCCTTGGCATGCTGGATAACTGCCTCGATCAGTTTTCGCCCCACGCCCTTGCCGCGTACGCTTTCGGCGACGAACAGGTCCTCGAGATAGACATAACCCGTCCGCGCCCAGGTCGAACGATGCTCGACTACGGCAGCGAAGCCCACGATATCGCCTTCGTCGCGCGCCACAAGCAGCACCATCGGTTCGCGTGGATCGAGGAAGCGGCCGAAGGTCAGATCGCTGATCTCATCCGGCAGAGGGTGTTTGTAGAAGTCGAGATAGGCCTGCCACAGGGGCCACCAGCCCGCCTTGTCCTTCGCCGTCGCGTATCCGATATCCATGCCCGCACCCGAAATCCAGATTGGTGCCGATAATTCGGCTCAGGCCTTCTTTACGAATTCGGTCCGCAGGACAAGGCCTTTGACCCTCTCGACATTGCATTCGATTTCGTCAGCATCATTGGTCAGGCGGATATTCTTGGCCAGGCTACCGCGCTTCAGCGTCACCCCGCCCGAGCCCTTGACCTTGAGATCCTTTATCAACGTCACGCTATCGCCGTCTTTCAACCGCGCCCCGTTGCTGTCCTTTACGATCAGTTCGTCTTCGTCGTCGGCCATTCCATTATCCCTTCAAAGAATATGGATTTGCCATATCGGGCGCGTGGCCTCGGTGCAAGGCCCGAAAGCTTGTCGTAGAGGTAGGCACTGAATAAACCTAATCGCGATCGGCTCCGGTCCTATACTGGGACCAGCAAGGTCGACCGCCCGCCGCTGCACGTGCGGCGAGCCACACAGCGCTTGAACTGAAAACCACGACCGCAGTCTGTTCCGGTCCTACATTCGGACCGGCAAGGGCGACTGCCCGCCGCCGCGCGTGCGGCGAGCCATGCGGCGCCTGAGCTAAAAAAAGCCGGATCGCAGAGCGATCAGGCGTGAAGCGCCAGGCCGCGTTGGCCGCTTTGATAAAGCTGCCGGCCCGTGATGGCCGCGGCTACGATGACACCGCCCAATGCCACGGTCGCCATAGCCATTTCGTGGTCGCGATAGATGTTGGCCATCATCACCCAGAACAACGCCCAGATCAGCGCCACGCTGTAGAGGACGCTGCGCGTTGCGTAGACCAGTGCCGCGCCGACGGCGATCAAGGCCAGCAGGAAAAGCAGTGAGACATTGACCTCCATCGGATTGATCAGCGTGTTATGCGACGCGACCAGCGACGAAGTGATGTTGATGCAAAAGGCGGCTGTCAGCCAGCCTGTCGTCAGCGCCACCGGCCCGACGACGAAGATCTCTTCCTTGCGCGACAGATGGAGGTCGCGCACGCGCATCATGCTCGATATGCCAAGCACCACAGCCGTACCGACGATAAGGACGCTGACGATATCGAGGCCGCGAATCGGCACCCACACCTGCCACAAGGCATTGAGCGTATAGATGCCGGCCGTCTGCCAGCCCATGTCGCGAAGGGCCAGGTTTTTGCGGTGCTTGGGTCCCAGCTGCCACAGGGCAGCGACCAGCGCGTAGGCGTAGATGGCGCCCCAGATGGCAAAGGCAAAGCCCATCGGCACCAGCGGATGGCTGCTCAGCGCCGACCGGATCTCGACGCTTTGCCCGACATGCAGCAGGTCGGTGACGCGCGCAAAGGCGATCTGCAACATGGCCGCCACCAGGATGGCGGCTGCCTGCCAACGCCGCGTATCGCCACCGGACGTGATGAGGTTTCGAGACATGCGACTTCGCTCCCGCTTTGCATGCGCCCGTCCCCATGGAGAAGGTGAACATAACGGGTATAAAAAATCTGTTGGCAATTTTTAGAAATAAGCGTGCCAAACCGCTGACATTGCGCATGTCAGTCTTCGTGCTGCCTGGTCGCTGTGCCGGGCACCTAGCTCCGGCAGTAGCCCTCGCCCGGCGCGACCACCAAACAATCCTTCTTGCCGGCCAACCACTTCATGCCGGTCGCGTCGCCATTGCCTGGATGGATGACAAAGGTCTGCCCGTCGCGCACGAAGCGGATGCCGCCTTCGGCCGCTGTGGCGTCGAAATCGCGCGGTCCGTCGAGATTGCTGACCGTAACGCGATAGCCCTCGCCCTTCGGCTGGATATCGAGCCATGTGCCTTCCGGCCCAGTCCACTTGCCGACAAAACCTATGGCGTCGACCGCCGACGCCGTATTGGAACTGGCGACTTCGGACGCGGCCGAGACGGTGGCACTTTCGGCCGCGGCGCTCGACCGTCCCGGATCCGACGCCGTCTTCGGGGAGCACGCGACCAGGAGTGCGAGGAAGGCAAGAGCAAGAACAGGTTTCATGGCGGGGACTCTGCAGTGGATGACGACGTCCAATCTATACGGCGTAGTGCGCGTCGCAATAAGATGATCGTAAGCCCGTCATGCTTTTGCTTTGTCGCGATGTTTAGGCGGAAAACCGCTCATACTTTTGGCTACGCCGAACTTCGTTTCCGCACATCGCTCTAGGTCCGAAAGGAGGACAGCGGCTGGAACTGCGCCGGCGCCAGCCCGCAGGTGACCTCGGCATGGACGGCGACGCCGTGGACCGCCGCCTCGACCAGCCGGCGCGGCGCGTGTGTCACCACCGCCGGATGGAGGATCGTGCCAAGATCGTCAAGCCAACCTGGTCCCATCGTCCGGCGCTCAATCGCAATACCGCGCCAGAAATCCGTGCCCTCCAGATCGGCGCCGAAAACGAGCAACGGCGCCTTCAGCCCCGCGGCCATATTGCGGACCTCATAGGCGCCCTGACGCGCGATCGCGGGTCCCAGAAATGCCACGCGGTCGCCGGCCCGCCGCGGACGCAAGGCCGGCGTTTGCCAGTCAAGCCACACGGCGCGATCGGCGAAGGTCTCGGCGATATGATGATGCGGCGACACTAGCCGCCGCGCCGCGTCAAGCGCCTCGGCCTCCTCGTCGACCACAGCGTCCGGCGCCCGGAAATCGGCTATGGTCGGGCTTTGCGGATACCGTGCCGCCACGGCGTCGAGCCGCGTCTGCAAGTCGCCCAGCGGGTAGCGCGTCATCAGCACGTCGAAACTGCGGCCGCCTAAAATCCCTTCACGCCACAGCCAGGGCAGAAGCGTCTGGCTGACCACGAGGTGCCGGGCGCGATAGTCGATCTGCCGCGCTAGTGCCGCAGCAAGGCGCCGATCGGCTTCCAGATACGCCGGCTGGCGTACGCCGCCCGCCGCCCGCGCCACCTGGCGCATGATCACGTGGCGGCGCAGGGTCGCGATGCCACCAGCTGTCCGCCCTCGTCCCCAGTCGTAGCGCGGCAGCGTCCGCCCCAGCAGGCCGGGAAACAATACCTGGTCGCCGGCCTTGGCGACGCGGCCAACGTAGTCGCGCAGTTCCGGCCACATCTCATCAAGCACAAAGGCTGTGTGTTCGGCCACCGGCGCGACATCGCGGCTGACAAAGCTCAGGCGGCAATCGGCGTTGGCGCACGTCGCGCAGCTTTCCGGACCATGACCAGTCACGCCTTTTCCAGCCGTACGATCAGCGCGTCGGCCGACAGGCGCACCCGCGCTGATATCCGCTGCCGGGCACGGAAGCGCAGGTCGACATAGTTCCAGAAGACGGTCGCGTCCTCGCCTGGCGGGAACGGTGAATTGATGATTGGCGCCGTATGGCCATGGCGCTTGACGATGTCGCAGCCGGCGTCTTTTGCCGCGCGGTACAGGCTGTTCGACAGCTGGCACAGCCCGCCGGCCACCGTTGGAATAATGCAGCCCTGGCGCAGTTCACGGCCTTCGACGAAGCCGCGTGCCCGTGTGGGCTGGCCAACCTGCGCCCAGAAACTGAAGACCTGCCCGGCGTCCAGCCGCGTGCCGTCAATCAGGCGCGCCGCAACGCGCAGATTTTGCACCTTGCCCAGTTGCAGCCGGCGCTCATTGGGGTCGCTTTCGGTATAGAGCGGTGTCACGACCTCAGCCAGTACGTCGCCGGCCATGCAAATGGCGGTCGGGCGTTTACGCGCTGCCGGGTCGCCGGCATCGCGCACCGCCCGCCGGACGCGCAAAAGCCCGGCCTTGACCGCAAACACAACCGCGTCGGTGGCCCTGCCCGGATGCGGATCGCTCGCCGTGCTTTTCATATTGCCCCCATCCCAGTCCCTGCTTAAAACAAAGCACAAAATCATGCTGCTTTCCACGCCCATTTCCATCCGCAACACCCCGTATGGCTCGTCCGACTACGACGACGCGGTGCGTTTGCGCCGCGCCGTCCTCAGGGCGCCGCTTGGCCTCGATTTCACGCCGGAGGAACTGGCGCGCGAAGCGGGCGATACGCACCTCACCGCCTGGGCTGGCGACCAGCTCGTCGGCACGGTTGTCATGACGGCGTACGGCGACGGCGCGGTCAAGCTGCGCCAGATGGCGGTGTCGGACCAGGCGCGCGGCGCGGGCGCCGGCGCCATCCTGCTGTCGGCTTTCGAAGACCTTGCCCGCGCGCGCGGATTTTCAGAGATCGTCCTGGCCGCCCGCCAGACCGCGCAAGGCTTCTACGCACACCACGGTTACGACAGCGATGGCGTAGTGTTCGAGGAGGTCACCATTCCCCACGTCAGGATGTGGAAGAGGCTATAGAAGGACTTGCACGCGTTTTCGAAAGCCGGTATCACCCCATCCTTCGCCCGGATAGCCCCTGTGGTGGAATGGTAGACGCGCTCGACTCAAAATCGAGTACCGAGAGGTGTGTCGGTTCGAGTCCGACCGGGGGCACCAGGGTGCAAGCACCCTGGACCCGTCATTGCGACGGAGTATGCGGCCACAGGCGGTGGTTACGGATTTGACGAAAATTTCCGAGTTCCATAAGCCATCACGGAATCACCCCGACAAAAAGCGTTGTAATTGTAGTATGCTACGCTCTGACCTGAGTTCAGGATAATCACAGAGGGCGGAGTCATGCAGAAGAAGATCATCTACACGGATCGCGCCCCGAAGACGCCTGTGACCCACAGCCAGGCCGTGCAATGCGCCGGGCTTGTCTTCGTCTCCGGGACATTTCCGATGGACCCGGTAAGCGGATCGATTATCGGAACGACCATCCAGGAACAAACAGCGCAATGCTTGCGTAATATATCGGCGGTCCTTGAAGCGGCGGGCACATCGCTAAGCAAAGCCGTCTCCGCGACGGTTATCCTCGCTGACGATGTCGACTTCGCCGGTCTCAATGAAGAATGGACGAAATGGTTTCCCGTCGCGCCGCCCGCGAGACAAGGCGCTAAGATGCCTATTCGCGTGCCAGGGATGTTAATTTCAATTGCTGTAATCGCCGAGGCCTGAACCGCCCAGCCTTTACCTGAGGTTTCGGCGAACGAGCGCTCTTGGCGCGTTCATGCCAACGCCCTTGCGAACAGCTTATGAATCGCCGGCCCTTAACCCACCGCGTTCATTACGGCAGACTTGCTAGCGTCCGGCGGCATCCGCGCGCTGATACGCCCGATGCGAAATATCTCATTTCAAGCGACGGGTATCGGAAACATGGCAAGGCCGGAAGACAAGGTTTTTACCAAGGCAAAAATCAACGATCAGACTGTCCAGCAAGGCG
>FSUR01000173.1_pt1 | contig 16885 bp, 14 predicted proteins | sample 1637491 | NCBI WGS metagenome assembly FSUR01 (sample SAMEA3914816, study PRJEB12502) | metagenome | biome: forest; material: soil | place: USA | collected 2011-09-16 | depth 0.3 m
CGTCCAGATCACGGTTGCCGACGTCCGCGACGGCGCCTGCTCGTCCTCGACCTTGAAAGAAGCGGCGTCCTGGGGTAAGGTCTCGACGACCTACGAGCAGATGGTGTTCGCCGAAGCCACGACCGTCGTGCCGTTGATCGGGTCGGACGCCTATCACCGCGGCGCCTGGAAAAACCGCGAAAAGCGTCGCTGGGCAAAGCTCTTCAACCAATCGTGAAGATTTTTTGCACTGCACACCTTGCCATTTTAAGCCAAGGTATTATTTAGAGACCAATAGGCGGTTTCGGCGTTAACGCGTCGTTTTCCTCTATGGAATAGCCTTACAAGTTCGTCACCGGGATCACCCCCCCCTCGAAACCGGTGGCATGCGACGGAGACCATTGCCCCCCAATGGTCTCCGTTTTGCGTTTTGGGACCATTCGCCCCATCAGGGTCTCTCGTCGTTTTGCGTTTTGGGACCATTGCACCCCATCAGGGTCTTTCGTCGTTTTGCGTTTGAGACGATTGCGCCCCATCAGGGTCTCTCGTTGTTTTGCGTTTTGGGACGATTTCGCCGCATCAGGGTCTCTCATCGTTTTGCGTCTTGGGACCATTACGCCCCGCCAGGGTCTCTCATCGTTTTGCGTTTTGGGACCATTACGCCCATCAGGGCCTCTCGGTGTTTGCGTTTAGGCACTGGTCAGAGACCACTCCCCTTCATGATCGTGGATCGTACAGATAGGCGGCGACGTCCTGCGCCTCGACGTGACTGAGCCCTACGCTTGGCATCGCGGTGTCGGGATCGATGCTGCGCGGGTTCTCAATCCACAGGGTCAGGTTGTCCGGCGAATTCGCCAGCCGGCCGGCAATGAACTGGCGGCTGGCCAGGTCGTTGAGCGGCGGTCCAACCGTGCCGTGCGGCCCTGCGATGCCGGGAATGTCGTGACAGCCGCCGCAGCCTTTTTGCACGATCAGCTGTTCGCCGGCCGCGGCATTGCCACCGCGAGTGGCGGCAAGGGTCTGGTCGCTGGTGCGGTGCGTATTGCGGTCGCGACCGTCGAGCACCAGGCCCCACAGAACGATAGCGGAGGCGGCGGACACGAGTGCCAGTCCGGGAACAATGTAACGCGAAGGATGACGCTTAGCCATGGCGAACCTCCAGGCGCGAAAACCAGCGCGCCAGAATAAGTATGGCAGCGACGATATAGAGGGTGCACGCCGGCACCCACATGATCAATCCGGCCAGTTGCTGGTCTTCAAAACGCGACAGGCCGGCAATTGCCTCCGGGTCGGGGCCGGCCGGATACCACAACCGGCTCGAAAAGGTGATCAGGGCGCCAAGCAGGCTGGCTTGGAGCGAGGTGAAAAACAGGGCCAGGGCCGCCAGCCCCTGGTCGTGCCGCTTGCGGTCGCGGTCGAGGATGGCGGTCCAGAAGAGCAGGGCCGACACGATAAAGGACAGGTGCTGGATGACGTGCACGCCCTCGTTTTCGTTGGCCGCCTGGAACAGCACAGGCACGTGCCACAGCCACAGCACGCCAGTGTGCAGCACGGTGGCGCTGAACAGTTCGGTGCCGCCGGACCATAGCTTTTTCACCGCACCATGATGAATGGCGGCAATCGTCACCAGCCTTGCCCAGTGCGGCATACCCGCCATCAGGATGGCCGCGGGCCGCGCCGCCACCAGCAAAGGCACGCCCGCCACCATGAGGATTTCGTGCTCGACCATGTGGGCCGAAAACAGGTGCTCGCCCAGCTCGTGCAGCGGCGACGTCAGGGCCAGGGCGATGGAAACCAGGCCTGTCCAAAAAAGAAGATGCGACACGCGCCTGTCGGCCGTCCCGCCGATGCGCCGGCTGCCGGTCCAATAGAGCCACGCCACCAGCAGCATGGGCAGCACCGCCCAGGGCTCGAAGCTCCAGCCGAAATCGTGGCCGGTCTCCTGTTCGCCGATCTCGTGCGCCTCTGCCACGGTCATTGCGCGCACCCGTTGAATACCAGGGATGCCATGCCCTGCCACAGGATGACGATGGCAAACAGGGCAGCGGCCGCGGTGCCGATGCCGGCGCTGAAAGCCTGCAGGTTACGCGGATTGTCGTCGGCCGTGCCTGTCGGCCATGCCTGCCAGGCGCGCCAGCCGCAGGCCACCGCCACCACAAGCGCCACAAGATGGATGAGCGGCACCAGCCACGGATGATGGCAGTTGACCGTTGTCAGGTAGGTGCCGAGGTCGTGGGCGGCGTACCACGCCGCGGCGCCGCCGAACACACCCAGCCACGGCCACATCCACGTGCGCGCCTCCTTCATGGCAGGGCCTCCAGCCAGCGCGGCAGCCAGTAGATGGTGACGTAGACGACGATCCAGAAAAAGACGACGAAGTGCCAGTAGTCCTGATTGTCCTCGATTTCGGGGAAGCGGCGCATGTCGACCGGGCCGATATGGGCCATCACCGCCATGACGATCGTTTCGGCGCCGTCGCTGACGATATGGGCCGTGTGCAGGCCAAGCAGGAACCAGACGATCGAGCCATAGGCATTGTCGTCCCAGCGGATATTCATCGTCGTGAACTCAAACCCGCGCAGCACGAAGGCCAGGACCGCAATCAACGACATGACGACCAGTCCCAGCCGCACCTTGCGTAGGTCGGCCACCTGCGCCGCCTTTTTCAGCCAGATATTGGGGATTTCGCTGAGCAGCATCAGGCCCAGAATCACGCTGGACCACAATAGGCCTGGCATGCCGGTGCGCGGATAGCTGGGCAGGGGCCAGTTCTGATTGTGGTTGTAGATATAAAGATAGGTGGCGATGGCGAAGATGAAGCCGGTGCCTTCGATGACCATGAAGGCCAGGTTTCCCCACCACAGCGGATTGCCGGAGCCGAAGGTAAAGGTCGGCAGCCGCGCCACATCAATCCTGATCTCGGGCTTGCTCATGGCTTCGCGGCCTCCATGGCCTCGGGGGAGACCTCGCCAGGACGCGGCGCCAGCATCTTGCGTGGATAGAGCCAGCCGACCAGGACGATGAAGACGGGAATAGCGCCCCAGACGATGGCCCACGGCGTATAGATCGACGCGATCAGCACGATCGTCGACACGACAGCGGTGATCAAGGGCCACAGGCTGGGATCAGGCGCGTGGTCGCGCATCTGCGGCGTCGTGGTGATGGCGCTGGTCACCAGCACCTGGCGGACATCGGTGCGCAGCCCGCCGACAGCCGGCAGGCCGTCGCGGTTGTCCCAGATCGGTGTGCGGCTGTCGATGACCGGAATGCGCAGAAAGTTCCAGTCGGGCGGCGGCGACGCTACGCTCCATTCGAGGGTCGAGGCATCCCACGGATTGTCGGGCGCGGTCTTAGGCCCCGCCAGCGATTTCCAGATATTGACGATCATCAACAGGAAGCTGAGGCCGATCGTCCAAGCACCGAGGCTGGCGATCAGGTTGGCGGCATCCCAGCCCAAGCCGTGCGGATAGGTCCACACGCGCCGCGTCATGCCGGACAGGCCCAGCACGAACATGGCACTGAAGGCGACGAGGCTGCCCAGAGTGAACATGGCCCACTGCACCGTGCCCAGCCGGTCGTCGAGCAGGCGGCCGCTGAACTTGGGGAACCAGAAATAGCCCGCCGCCAGCAGCAGGGCGACCGTGCCGCCGATCAGCACGAAATGGAGGTGTGAGACGATGACATAGGTGTCGGTGGCCTGGAGATCGAACGGCACCGACGAGATCATGACACCCGAAAAGCCGCCGAGCAGGAAAAGCAGAAAGAACGAGATGACCCACAGCATCGGCACGCCCAGCCGGATGCGGCCGCTGGCCAAGGTCGCCAGCCAGCAGAAAACGATGGTGCCGGACGGAATGGCGATGCTCATCGAAGACGCTTCGAAAAAGCTGTTGCCGAGGCGCGGCAGGCCGGCGGCGTACATGTGGTGCACCCACAGGCCGAACGACAGGAAGCCCTGACCGATGATGGCCAGCACGACCGCCGGATAGCCGAACATGCGGCGGCGGCAGAAGGTTTCGATGACGTGGCTGGCAAGACCGACCGGCGGCAGGAAGACGATATAGACCTCGGGGTGGGCGAAGTACCAGAACAGGTGCTGCCACAGCAGCGGATCGCCGCCTTCGGCCGGATTGAAGAAGTGCGTGCCGATCAGCCGGTCGAGGATCAGGAAGGTCGAGGTTGTGACGATCGACGGCATGCTGAGGATGATCATGATGCTGGTGACCAGCGACGCCCAGACGAATATCGGCATCCGGTTGAGCGTCATGCCGGGCGCCCGCAGCTTCATGATGGTGACGACGATCTCGACCGCGACCGCCAGGCCGGCGACCTCGGTAAAGGTGATCATCTGCGCCCAGATGTCCGAGCGCTTGCCGGCGCCGAACTCTGGCCCGGCAAGCGGCACATAGGAGAACCAGCCGGCGTCGGGCCCCGAATTGACGAAGAAGGCAATCCACACCATCAGGCCGCCGGCAAGGTACATCCAGTAGCTGAAGGCGTTGAGGCGCGGAAAGGCGATGATGCGTGAGCCCACCATCAGCGGCACCAGGTAGATCATCATGCCTTCGACCATCGGCACCGCGAACAGGAACATCATCACCGTGCCGTGCATGGTGAAGACCTGGTTGTACAGGTCGGGATCGAGGACGTGCATCTCCGGAAAGGCGAGCTGCAGCCGGATGATCATGGCCAGCAGGCCGGCGAACAGGAGATGGCAGAAGGCGGTGACGATGTAGCGGATGCCGATCGACTTATGGTCGGTCGACTTCAGCCAGCCGATAAAGCCCTTCGGCTGGTGCCACGCATTGGCGATGCGCGGCACCAGCGCTTCGTCGTCGAAATCGCCGTCGCGCGGCCCGGCTTCGTCATAGGTCTGGCGCCAGCGCATCATCTCCCAACCCGTCATTTCAATGTCCCCAGATAGGCAAGCAGGGCCTGATAGTCCCTGGAGTTGTGCTGGATCGTCGGCATCTGTACGCCGGGCTTGATACCGTGCGGATCGACGATCCAGCCGCCGAGATAGCCCGTGGCATTGGGCACGGTGGCGGCCGCGATCGTGGTGCGGCTCATCAAGTGCGTCAGGTCCGGCGCCGTGCTGCTATACCCGGCGGCGTCCGTGCCCCGGATGGTGTGGCACATGCCGCACGGCCCCGAGGTGAAGACCTGCTGACCGTACTGCTGCTCGGCCGTGACGGGTGCCGAGGCGGGCAGGCGCTGGGCTGTCAGCCAGCGATCGAACTGCGCCGGCGGCTCTGCGATCACCACGATGCCCATATAGGCGTGCTCAAAGCCGCAGAACTCGGCGCAGCGCCCGTACCAGCGGCCCGGCCTGTCGGCCTCGATGACCAGTTCCTGGTCGTGGCCCGGGATGATGTCGCGTTTGCCGGCCAGGTTCGGGATCCACATTGAATGGATGACGTCGGTCGAGCGCAAGGTCAGGCGCACCTTCTTTCCGACCGGCACGTGGATTTCGTTGGCGGTGACGAAGCTGTCCGACGGCAAGGCGCCGTTGTAGCGCAACTCCCACCACCATTGGTGGCCGGTCACCTCGATATTCACGGCATCGCCCTTGTCGAAGGCGATCAGCTTGCGGTCGACGGCGTAGGACACGCCGAGGAAAAGGGTCAGGGTCAGGATTGTGGCGATGACGGCGATGGCGACATTCAGCGTCAGGCGCTTTTCGGTCGCCGGTGACGGCGCCTGCGGCGCGGTCAGGGCCGCCGTCCGGTTGCGCGCCAGCGACACGAACAGCACGGCCAGGACAGCGATCCAGATCAGGCCATTGGAGACGATAAGAAACCAGAACAGGTCGCCGGTGACGCGGGCGTGCGGCCCGGCCGGGTTCATTACCGCCGACGGATTGCGCGAACAGGCAGCAAGGCCGAGACACACAAGCGGAATAAGCCGTCTCATGGCGTCAACGCCGGGTTCTTGCTCGCCTTCGGCGTCTGCGGCTTGATCAGGGTCGTCGCCTTGGTCGCGGCGATATCGTCATTGCGGCTGCTGCGGTTGGCGGCGGGCACCAACCCCGACAGCGACCGGACATAGGCCACGACCTGCCAGACCTGGGCGTCGGGAATCTTGCCACGGAAGGACGGCATGCCGTTCGGCCGCCCCTGGACGATGGTGTCGAAGACGTTGCGCGGTTCGGAACCGTAGATCCACTTGTCGTCCATCAGCGGCGGACCGATGTCGCCGCCGCCCTCGGCATGGCAGGCGACGCAGTTGAACTTGTGATAGAGCTGGTTGCCCTGCGACACGTCGAAGGCCGTCGTTTCTTCATGCGTGTTGACCGTTGGTCCCGGCATGGCGACGGCGGGCGTACCGCCGGCATGGAGATGGCTTTGCATGGCCAGGTCGCTGCGCGCGGCGCTGGCCGCCGGCGTGGTCTTGTACGACCGCTCCTGACGCAGGAGCACGAAGCCTGCGACCAGCGCCATGACGACCGAGACGATGAGAAGACTGCGCCACCACATGATCAGCCCTCCTTCACCGGCACGTGCCAGCGCGCCAGGATGGCGGTAATGGCCGGGCGCTGGCGCTGCAGGGCGGCGTCGAGCTGCGTCTTCAGGGCGTCATTGCCCTTTTTAACCCCGATCGCGATGTCGTAGCCCATGGCCATGCCCATGTCCGTGTCGGGTGTGGCGCCGATGCGCAGGGGCACCTTGTGCTGCGCGCCGTAATAGCCGGCGAACGGCCCCCACAGCACCGCCATGTCGATCGACCGGTCTGCCACGGCGTCGACCAGGCCGCGCGGGTCGTAGATCGAATAGGGCCGGAGATGGCTGCCCAGGTCGCGTCGCGTCAGCGAAATGGCCGGCGGCGTCTCGCCACGTCCGGTCGCCGGCACGCCGATCGTCACCTTCGTCAGTTCGGGATCGTTGAACGACTGCGGCAGCGGTGCGCCGCTGGTCACGAAGGCGAAACCGGCGTGGTACCAGGGTTGCGTCGTTTCAAGCCGCGAGAAGCCCGCCGGTATGCTCATAATGGCGTCGCAGACCCCGGCGCCGACGGTCGAGCGATAATAGGACGGGTCGCGCTGGGCGATCCACTTGACCTCGAGCGGACGGCCGAGGTCACGGGCCAACAGCTGCGCCACCTCGATCTCGAAGCCCGACTGCGACGACTGCTGCGACATGGGCAGGCTGTCGGGCTCGGCGCAGATGCGCAGCGGTTGCGGCTGCATTGCTGCAACGGCAACCAGCGCAAGACCCTTAATGAGGAAGGGCGAAAACATAGAGCGTTCCTCCCCGTTGCGTCAGGTCCTTCAGCGGACCGGTCATGTTGGCGAAGCCTTTTTGCGCCGTGCGGTCGTGGGGATCGAGGTCGTTGGCGACGATCGAGCCGACCCAGCCGCCGATGCCCGACAGGATGGCGACGTATTCGTGGCCGTCCGGTCCCTTGAAGACTGTCGGCTGACCGACGATGCCCGAGCCGGTCTTGAACGACCACAGGATCTTGCCGGTGCGGGCGTCGACCGCCTTGAAGTTGCCCTCCAGGTCGCCGTAGAAGACCAGCCCGCCGGCCGTCGCGGCAGCGCCACTGAACACCGGCCAGCGCTCCTTGATCGACCACACCTTCTTGCGCGTCACCGGGTTCCACGCCATGAATTCACCGGCATTGCCGCCCGGGCCGGGATAGAAGTGCGTTTCGACGCCGATATAGGGCGTGCCGGCGATATAGGAGACGTCCGTCAGTTCCCAGTCCATGCACAGGTTGTTGTGCGGTACGTAGATCAGGCCTGTATCCTTGCCGAAGGCAGAGGGGTTCCAGTCCTTGGCGCCCGGCGCATTGGGGCAGACATTGCGCATAACCTCACCCATCTGCGGGATCTTGGCCGGGTTGTCGATCAGCCGGCCGGTCTTGAGGTCGACGCCCAGGGCATCGTTGATAAATGTGAACGGATCGGCGGCCAGCACCTGGCCGGTAATGCGGTCGATGACGTACATGAAGCCGTTGCGTTCCGGCCGCACGACGACCTTGCGCATCTTTCCCTGCCACGGCATGTCGAGCAGGATGTTCTCATTGACCGACGAATGGTCCCACAGGTCGTGCGGACTGAACTGGTAGTACCAGCGCGCCTTGCCGGTTTCAGGGTTGCGCGCAAAGATGCCGTCGGTCCACAGATTGTCGCCCGGCCGTACCTTGTCGTTCCACGGCGACGGGTTGGACGTGCCGTAGAAGATCAGGTCCTGGTCGGGGTCGAACGACATCCAGCCCCACGACGTGCCGCCGCCGATGCGCCAGGCGTCGGCCGGCCACTGCTTGATGCCGAGATCGACGCCCTTGTACTGCGGATAAAACGGCCGAAACAGGGCGTGGTCGATCAGCACATCCTTGTCCGATCCGGTGGCATAGGCCCGCCAGGCGATCGAGCCGTCGTTTTCATTGAGCGCCGTCAGCCAGCCGCGCGCCCCGAACTCGGCGCCCGAATTGCCGACCAGCACCTTGCCGTGGACGACAAACGGCGCCCCGGTCATGGTCGAGCCCTTGTTGAAGTCGTCGAGCTTGACCTGCCACTTCTTCTTGCCGGTCTTGGCGTCGACCGCCACGGTCTGGTTGTCGATCGTGTTGTAGAAGACGGAGCCGTTGTCGTAGATCGGCCCGCGATTTACGGCTTCACAGCACGCGGCGCCTTGTGCCGAAGCGTCGGGATTGGGCTTGTACGTCCACTTCACCTTGCCGTCGTGCAGGTCGACGGCGAAGAGGTTGTTGGGATAGGGCGTGACGAAGTAAAGCGTGTCGCCGACGACGATCGGCGCCGATTCCTGCCCCAGCATGGTGCCGGTCGAAACCGTGAAGGCGACCTTCAGGCCTGCGACGTTGGCGGTAGTGATTTCCTTCTGCTCGCTGAAGCGCGTACTGGCGTAGTCCTTCGACGGCATGGTCCACTGGCCATCGTCGGCCGGCGAGGCGGACGCCGGCGGATGCGCGATCTGGGCCAGCGCCGGCGCGGCGGTCGCAAGACCTGCCGAAACCATTAAAATGCTTAGACTTCTACGTACGCAACTCGGAATTGTTCCGATGGAGGAGCACATTTTGGGCCTGTACGTTATAGCTTTTAATGCGCGAATTAAACCGACCACGGGGATAAAAAAGCGATGAGATTCGCGGCCGTTATCGCGCGGCTTAGCGTCAATATGCCTCGATGACGATGCTGGTCTTTGGAAAATAGTTTGCCGCCCACGATATGGGTCCGTCCAGCCGGCTACAGACGAAAATATACAGATCCCACACACCCGGTTGATCCGGCGCTTTGGCCGGCACTATATGCTGGGCCGTTCCGCTTTTTGCTGGCAGCGAGACCATTTTCTGGTCGTCGGCATGGAAAATTCCATGGTCCGTCGATTTCCAGACAGTCCGGATCGCGACGGAGTCGGGAAAGCTCGACAAATCGTCGCCGTCCATCTCCAGCACGATTGGCAGAGAGGCCTCGGATGCGACTTTAACCTTGGTCGGGACATAGGCAAGGGATGCTGAAACCCTAAGGGTGGCCGGGTGTCGCCGCTGATCTTGCTGGGGGGGAAGGTGAAGTATTTCGCTTACCACGCGGCACAGTTCCGGACCATTTTCCGCGGTGAAATATTGCCCGTGTCCCCCTGGTATTACGTATGCTCCCCACTCCGCGAAAAGGGCATCCCACTTCTCCTGGGGCGCTTCGTTGCGGAGAAAAGGATTGAACATCTCACTTCGTTCGCCGAAGATCAGTGCAACGCGCCCAGGGAAAGGGTAAACGGACTGGGCTTCCATCGTAATCAGCGTATCGACTTTTTTGCCGGCCAGACGCAAGTTGGCCGCGACCCTGACGGCAATGCTTGCACCTTGGCAATTGCCGCCGACGGCACACCCATCCAGGCCGGGAAGACCAAGCAACAGACCTGTATAATAGTCAGCGAGCGCTTCGTCCCAGCTCAGTCGGCGGCCGTCAGGGCGCTCGACCATGTTGAGGGACCGCATGCCGATGACTGGCTGGTTTTCTCCGAGACCCGCCGCCAGCACCGGCATTTCCTCCTGGGCATTGAAGCACCAAATCAGCGGCGGCCGGTTCCCCTCAGGATTGATCACGCGGATTAAGCCGTCCGAATCGAGGGAGATGCCTTCCCAATCGGAGACAAAATGTTTCAACAACTCGAATCGTCTATCCGGCAAAGCCTGTCGGCGGGTCAGCACTCTGAATGGCGTCATTTGCATTCGTCGTCTCGGGTTCGTCGCTTTTCAATCAGAACGTCCTCGATGAGCACGCTATCAAGTCCGGATGTCATCAGCACGGCCATCGCATCCTCAACAGAATGAACAATCGGCTTTCCCATAATGTTAAAGCTGGTGTTCAGTACGATCGGCACGCCCGTCGCAAGGCCAAAGGCGTCCACCAAATCGCTCATCCACGCATTGCTCTCGCGGCTCACTGTCTGAAGCCGTCCCGTCCCGTCAGCATGGACGACCGCCGGAACACGGCTGCGCTGCGACTGACGCCAGGGCAAGGTAAAGGACATGTAGGGTGATGACTGCGATCGCTCGAACCAGTCTGCCACCTTGCCGGCCGGCACGACGGGAGCAAAGGGACGGTAGGCTTCACGTCCCTTAATCTGTTCATTGATGCGATCCTTCATGCCTGCGGGGCGCGGATCGGCCAGAATGGAACGATGGCCAAGCGCGCGCGGGCCGAATTCGGCACGCCCGCGCATGACGCCGATGACGTGGCCCCTTTGCAACCGGTCCGCGACGACCGTGGCCGAACCGCCGCCGAGATCGCTTGTTATTGCCGACCCTCCGGCCTGTACCGCCTTGGCAAGCGTTTTGAGACTGGGCTGACTGCCGAGAAAAGCACTTCCATCCGACGATGGAATGCGGGCAGTTCCGGTCTCCTGCATAAAAGCAAGGATTGCCGCGCCGACGGCGTTGCCATCGTCGGCCGGGGCTGAAGGGACAAACACGGTGTCGAAGCCCGAACCGGCAGCAATGGTCCCGTTATAGGAGGAATTCAGCGCGCAGCCCCCGCTCAGGATCAGATTGCGCACGCCCGACCGGGCGCATGCCGTCAGAACCTGGTCTGCCAGTCGCGCATACGCCGCCTGTCCGCTGGCGGCAAGGTCCGCGGCCTTCATGATCGGATCCCCGGCGCCGCGGCCGTACCGCGCGGCCGCTTCGCAGGCGGCATCGATCAGGGTCTGGTCATTGAATTTAGGCCGGCCGTTTTCGATACTCAGCATCGCGGCGAGGCTGTCGGCCAGTTCGGGAATGACATTGCCGAAGCCGGCCAGCCCCATGACTTTCCATTCTTCACCCAGCCGCCAGTCGAAACCGCACTTCATGGTCAGCCAGGCGTAAAACGTGCCGAGACTGCCTGGTCCCCACGAGCGCCAACGGCGCTTCAGCCTGCGGTCTGCCATATCGAATAGCGAGGCCGCACCGACTTCACCTTCGCCGTCGATCACGAGGCATACGGCGTCATCCATGGACGACTGGTAACAGGCGTTTACGGCGTGGCAAAGATGATGGTCGAAGCGCAAGGGGCTGGGCATGCTGTCGACAAGTTCGAGCCGCAGAAGAGAGGCGCCGGCGTTCGCCTGCGCCTGAGCCTGCAGGCTGCGCAGCCACAGGCCTTCCGTGCCCGGCAAAAGCGCGTTCGAAACCTGTACGGGAACGTCGGCCTTGGTTGCGGACCAGCTGCTGGCGACGACCAACCGATCGGTAGCTGCATTGAATCCAATCGTGTCGAGTGCGTGTTGCAGATGCGGCGAATGATCAGGCGCAATTCCCCAGGCGCGCTTATCCTGGACGAACCGTTCGGTCGCTTCTGCGAAAACAAGCCTGCCCGCCTCATCGACCAAGGCAAGCGCCGGGTCATGACCGGACGTAGAAAGGCCCAGGTAAAAGGTCGACATCACCCGGCCATGCGAGCGAGGACAGCGCCCACGAAACCGCCGACCGTGTCTTGTTCGAAAATGGTGGTCGGATCCAGCTCGACTTCGAACGCTTCTTCGACTTCGCCGCACAGCAAAACGGCGTCGATCGACTGCAGTCCCAGGGCGATCAGGCGCGAAGACGGAGTCACGTCGCTCAAAGGAACCTTTGTGCGTTCCGCCAGTCGTGCGCGGATAAAGTCCATGACGGCGGTTTCCTGATCAACACTCATAATAAATCCTTTAAGCGGTTACGTCCGCACCCAGCCTGCAAGGAAGGCTTTTGAGCGCGACAGTCTGGGACATGGTAAAATAGGCTTGCCGTTGCGGCGGCAGGGAAAGGCCTGGGAAACGAGCAAAAAGAGGCGGCACGGCACGGCGGAACATGAGGCGCGACAAGGCTGCCCCGACGCAATGATGCAGTCCGTGACCGAACGAAAGATGACCGTGGGATACGCCCCGGTTGATCGACAGCAGCTGCAGGCGCGTCGTATCACGTTCCGAGATGGCGAAGCCTTCGATTTCGACGGGGTGGCGCGCCATTCGATAGATATATTTGGGCGACCCGCACATCGAAATCAGCCCCTCGAGCCGGCTGGCAATCCATTCGGGCGCGGCGGCATCACGGCGGGTTTCCGGCGGCCGGGTGAGAGTCCAGTGCAAAATATTGCCAAGCGTATGCGCCATGTTGAAGCTGGCGCCGTAAAGTACAAGCACGAGCGCCTTAATATCCTCGGCGTCGAAGTCGGCGAGGTTCGCCGCCTGCAGTGTCTCGAACACCGACGGCTGATGACCTTCACGGCGCGCGGGCGGGCTGTCCATCATGGCAAGGAGTTCATCAAGCACGTCCTGGAGCCGCAGCAACTCACGCATCGGAAGCCAGGGCTCCAACACGTCCTGCAGCACCGGGGCCAGTGCGTCAAAACGCACATCATCGCTGACATTGATGCCGAGAACCGTGCGCGTGATGGCGCGGAACAGTGGGTCGGCGAAATCATGAATCAGGTCCGGGACGGGACTCTGAGCCAGCTTTTCGAGGGCCAGCCCGACCTGTTCGTCGATAAAGCCTTGCCAGGTGGCAATCCTGTTCCCGCCCAGGCTTTCCGCCATAGCGCGCCGAGCAGCGGCGTGACGCGACCCCGACATGAAAAACATGGCATTGCGGGAAATGCGTATCGCCTGGGACAGATCGCGGCCGCTGCGCTGGGCCAGTTCGCGCAGGTACGGCTCCATGATCGGTGGGGAAAAATCGCTGTCGTTGTTTACGATGCGGCGCGCGGCCTGCATGGTTTTGATGTCCCACAGACGCGCGGTCGCCCGTCCCGACGTGCCATCAAGTTCGCACGGCAGGGCGACGGGGGTCTGGATCATCGGCGTCTGGAAAAATTGCGCCCTGTCCTTATGCAACATCATCTTGGGAAAGCGCCGGCCAAGCGCGGGAATGGCGGCGCCGATCATCAGCCTTGCCAAATGCTCGCCCGGGCATTTGTGGGCACCCGTTCCGAACGACAGCGTCCGGTAGCGCGCCTCGCCCTCGTCCGTCTCTGCGCGCAACGCGCTGTTGGCGCCGACGATGTCCATAACCTGCGCCTGGTTGCTGGCATAGGGGCACCCGCCGACGTCGATCGTCTCATCCGCGACGCGAACCACGGTCAGAGTCGACGGATAAAGGTTGAGGACCTTGTCGAGTTGATCGTCCTTCCAGTCAGCCGCGGCGACATCGTCCCACAGGTCAGCGTCTCCGGTCAAAAGTCCATAGAGGGCAAGGCCGAGAGACTGGGCAGCGGTATTGGCCGCCAGAAGCAGTGCCAGGGCGGTGTTACGCAAATCGGTGCCGCCTGGTGCCTTGTCCCGTTTGTCGGCGAGGTAGTCGAGGAGCGAGCCCGGCATGTCCGTCCCGGCCTGGTCAAAATCCGGCAACATGCCGAGCAACCGGATGAGCGCGGAATTGATCAGGCGCAGGTCCCGGATTGACAGCATGGGCTCGGTAAGGCGCTGTGCCTGGGCGATCATGGCAAAGATTTCGTCACGCTGTCCGCCCAGGACACTATCGATATTCAAACCGACGACGCGGCTTACCAGCGACAGAAACAGCGGGTTGACGAAGTCACGCATGAGGTCGGGATCACGCGTAGCGGCTATGTGGTCAAGCGCGCCGGCGATTTCAGACTCCAGCGTATCCTTCCAGCGCGATATCGATTTCTCGCTGAAAAAGCCGGCAATAAGGCGCCTGGTCGCAAGGTGAGCCTCAGCCTCCTGGTAGGGAAGCGAGTCGCGGGCGACGCTGCGCAACACCGTGAAATCGTCACCGGTCGCCTTTTCAATCTGTTCAAGATAGTCGTCGATAGCCGTTATCTTGAAAGCGCTCGAACGCAGTATCCGCTCGATCTGTTCGGGACGATCCTCGAACGTTTCCGGGTTGCTCCAGATGGTGTACTTCATGAGCAGGCCTCGGGCAGGGGCGCGTCGTTGTCGGCGTGCGAGGACACGGTCTGCCGGTAGGACTCGGCTACGTGCTGACGGCGTATCTTTCCGCTGCTGGTCCGTGCCAGATCGCCACGCGGCACAATACGCAGATCCGTGAGGGCGATGCCCCATTCGCCCAAGACGGCGCGTGCAATTTCTTTGCGAAGCCCTTCCGGATCGGCGGGCACCGCTTCGCCGGACTTCAGTTCAATGAGCAGGACGGCTTCGGCAACCGCATTGGGGGCGGGCATGAAGGCGGCGGCAGCGAACGGGTTCAAGGACGGGTGTTGCTGCGCCGCCAGCCACTCGAATTCCGCCGCTGCGACCTTCTGGCCATTGGCGATAAGCACGTCCTTGAGCCGGCCGGTGACGTAGAGACCGACACCGCTGACAACACCGAGATCGCCCGTCCTTAGCCAGCCGGCGTCGTCCGCAGGCGCCAGAACACCATTAAATGTCGCTTCGGTCTCATCCGGCAGATTGATATATCCGATGCCCTTTGATCCGCCGCGCAGCCAGATCTCGCCTTGCTGGCCTTCCGGCAGTTCGACGCAGGCTTCGGGATCGACGATCCGTAGGTCCTTGCGCATCGAATCTGTAAGCGTGCAGGGCGCCGTAGCGCTGAAATCCTGAGACGAAGAGGCAAGCAACGTTTCCGGCGCCCCGGCGGCAAGCAGTGTGAACTCCGCCAGACCGTAGCAGGCAAACACCGCTTGCGGCCGAAGGCCGAACGGCGCGAAGCGCGTCCGAAAAGCTGTCAAAAGCCCGGCCGACACAGGTTCGGCGCCGCAGAAAGCCGAGCGCCAGTTCGACAGATCCAATCCTGCGCATTCCGCTTCGGAAATGCGCTTAAGACATTCCGCAAACCCGAAAGCCGGCCCTCCGCTAAAACTGGCGCGGTGATCCGAGACCGCTCGCAGCCACAGCGACGGCTTGCGGATCATATCGAGCGGACTCATTTGAACCGAGGGTGCGCCTTGCAGAAGCGGAAACAGGATGCCGCCGAAAAGGCCCATATCGTGGTAGTGCGGCAGCCAGTTCACGACCGTGTCGGATGCGCCGAATCCCCAGCTGTCGGCAATACGGGCGCAATTTGCCAGTATCTGGTCGTCGGTTATGCATACACCTTTCGGCGCACGCGTTGATCCTGAAGTATACTGAATGATCGCCGGCTGGGAGGCGTTCCGCCGGGAGGGCCGCGGAGGGCCGGCTGTCGCCGGCGTGTCGGACCATGTGTCCAGTGCAAGAACCGGGCAGACAGGCGCGTCACCGCCCACCCGCGTGGTGTGGACAAGAAGCAGGTCGGCGTGGCCGGATGTGCATAAAACCGCTGTGGCGTCACAATCGCCGACGACGTGCAGCCAGCGGTCCGAATGGCTGCCCTGGCGCGGCATGGCCACCGGTACAAGCGTGTGCCCGTAGATCATGCCGGCCAGCAGAACCGTCAGAAAAAGCTCTCCCGGCGGCAGGGCGACAACAAAGACGTGGCCAGCTTGGCCGAACCTGTTCCGCCAACGCGCGTCCCACAATTCGGCAGCCTGGAGCAGGCTGGAACCATTCAGCTCCGTTTCGCCGAAGCGTGTGCGGACAGTAACGGGCGCACGGTGGTCGGGCGAAGAGAGGCGCGCAATCAGTCTTTCCGACAGGGGCGTATTCATCGACCTCGGACTCTTGGATTACGCATAAATCGGCTGCAGCCGAATGGCTGAAATGGTTGTACTTTTTGAACGCGAATGGCCATTGACTGCGCTATCGCTGTCTAGGCCGGAACCGAGGCGCCGCGAAAAGCACCGTCGCCCGCCAGGGGCGTCGATTTCGACAGGTTGGCATATGTGCTTAGATAGAAACCAAGGGTGTGCATAAGATCGGGACGTATCAAAGGATTGGCGAAGCCAAGTTCATTGACGCATTCAATGACCTGGCGTGCGCCACGGTCCCTGGACATGGTTGCCAGAAGTTCCAGGAACGGCCCTGAACGCGCACTCGGTATTCCAGCGCGGGGCCGCGAAAGGTGGTCCGGCATCGGTCCCAGCGTCTTGGCGTAGTGTTCAAATCGGACGATGGCATTTTGCGGCGCGCTGAGCGCGCGTCGCAGCCAATCCGCACCCTCCGCGAGCTGTTCACGGCTCATCTGCATTGGCTGGATATTGGTGACAACGCCGCCGCCGGCGGCGACATCGACCATCGGATCATCGATAATCCGGCCCGCGGCTTTCATTGTGTCATAAAGGGGTGTGGCAACAGGCGCCACCAGGACCGACAATCTGCAGCTCACAATAGGGAGCGACATGGCAAATTCCAGTTGACGCTCGAAACAGCCGAGGTCGTCACTATCGAAACCGACCATCAGCCCGGCCTGAACGGTTACACCGGCGGCTACGATCTTACGGCACTGCGCCACCAGGTCGACATGCAAGTTCTGCCGCTTGCGGCTCTCTTTAAGGGCTTCGGAATTGTTGGTTTCGATGCCGATAAAAGCGTAGCGGAGCCCGGCCTGATTGCACTGGGCCAGAAGGTCGGCATCACGCGCCACATCA
>FSUR01000342.1_pt1 | contig 16624 bp, 19 predicted proteins | sample 1637491 | NCBI WGS metagenome assembly FSUR01 (sample SAMEA3914816, study PRJEB12502) | metagenome | biome: forest; material: soil | place: USA | collected 2011-09-16 | depth 0.3 m
GCCCCGACATCTCCGAAACCGTTGATCGAGCAAGGTCATGACGCGGCTGGCCGAGGCTTCGCGCGACATGCGCCTTCTCCTTGTCGAGGACAATCATGGGGATGTCCTGTTGTTCCGCCGCGCCATCGCGCGCCTGGGCCTCAGAATAGAGCTCGATGTCGCAGTATCGGTTGATGCGGCGCTGGAAAGCTTGCGCGGCGGGCGTGCCCCGGATCTGATCGTCACCGATCTCAATCTTCCGCGCACCTCGGGCCTGGAGCTTCTGGAAACCGTGAAATCCGATGCAAAGCTTCGGCGTATTCCGGTACTGGTTGTGTCGAGTTCGACGGCCGACGCCGACATCGCTGCCGCCTACGACCGCCAGGCCAGCGGCTATTTCGCCAAGCCGATCGATTGCGATGCCTATGCCGCCATGCTGCAAGCTATCGACTCGTACTGGCGCAACCTGATGCAACTGCCGTCGGACAGCCTGCCGGCTTCGCGCACTTGATTTTATTTTGTCGTGGTATCTGCGCCGAAAACCGCCGACACTTTCGACGCCTCTCTTTAAAAAACCCAGTTTCATCAGACCTTAAGCCGCGTGTGTCATCATTGACACGAAATCACGCTGCAGAAGGCGGATGTGAACACAAGGCTGGGTATAGATAGCATTTCGGCCCCACCTGCGCTGCAGTCCCTGGCTGCGGCGCAATCGGCGTTGGCGACGTCCGAACGAAGGCTGTCGAGCGGGCACAAGGTCGATACAGCCCGGGACGACGGCGCAGCCTTCGCCATTTCCAGACATATCAAGGCGCAACTGGCCGAACAGTCGGTGCTGCGCCAGAACCAGTTGCGCGCGCGCTCGCTGCTCGACGTCACGCAGGGCGCGCTCGACGGTATCAGCGATCTGCTGGTCAATCTTCGCGAAAAGGCCGCGGGCCTGATGGATACCAGTCTTTCAACCAGCGCCCAGGCGTCGATCCGCAACGACATGACGGCTCTGGTCAAGCAGATCGACGGTGCTGCCAGGACAGCGACTTTTAACAAGATCAAGCTACTCAATCCCGATCCCGTGGTTCCGAGTTTCTGGAATCAACCGAGCGCCGGCCTTGTGCACAACGGGACCTCGGCCACACCCTACAATGTCGGGACTGCGGCCGGTACATTCGACCTGCCGATCGACCTGCAGAACGTCACTGCCGCCAGCATCAATATCAACTGGGGCGACGGGTCGAGCTATACGTCGAACCAGACCTGGGGCGCGCCCTATAACGGCGCCCAGAGCATCACACACACCTATGCCGATTCCGGCAGCGGCCGCGCCATGACCTACAGCATTTCGGCTTCGGGACCGGGACCGGCGGCGTCGAACGGCTTCTATATTCCGTGGCTGAATTTTACGCCCGACGGGCAGGAAACCAGCGTCGCCGCCTATACCGGTGGCCAGGTGATGAATGTCCGCGCCACCGACATGACGGCGCAGGGGCTGAGCCTCGACAACCTGGCCAACCTGACGCCCCATCAGATACTGCCGGCGGTCGACGCCGCGCTCAGGATCGCCGAAAACGCCGGCGCCTATTACGGCACGCGGCAACAGGCACTGGACGGCCTGCTGCACCAGAACAGCAAGCTGAGCGATGCACTCGAGGCTGCTGACGGCCGACTGGTCGACGCCGACCTGGACAAGGAGGCGGCGAGGTGGCAGGCCGGACAGGCACGCGTGGCGCTGGCCACGACAGCGCTCAATATCGCCAATGACAGCCCGAAAATGCTGCTGAGCCTTTTCCGGCGGTAACGGGACGCCCACTGCATCCGTCTGGCGGTCCGGCGCGTAATAAGGACAGTGAGCCTGCCGTCTTTCTCTCTCAGCGTCCTTTCCCATGCTTCTGCGATTTCCCGGAATTTCGAAACCCGGCCGCCACCGCCTGCGTCAGGCGGCGGTCGCCACGGCTGTGATTGCCGGTCACGCCTGCGCCCTGGTGCTGTTGTGCTGGCAACCGTCGACCCAGCGCGCCACGGACGCCGGTGTCGACGGCCCGATGGTGCTGGCCAGCCTGGTATCGGCGGTACCGCACGCGGCATCGTCCGCTGCCCACAAGACGCCCCATAAAACGCCCCACAAAAAGCACGCCCGGCCCGCCGCGACCGCCATCGGGGGTACGCCCGAGGCGCCGCCGCCGCCCACGGATCCGGCGGATGCGGTCCCGCAACTCAGCGACGCCGAAACGGCGGCGCTCGACGCATTCCAGCCCGAGCTGGCCGAAGGCGCGGCCGATCAGCCGTGCAATCTGACGGGTATGCTGGCCGACGTCCTGGCCCAAAGTCCGGCTGTACAGCAGGCCTTGTCCGGCATGCCCTCCACCCAGCGCTCGGTCGCCAATGCGGTCAACCTGTGGGACGGACAATGGCCCGACGATTCCGTGCAGGGCGGCAAGGGCCTGCTACGCGCCGTGCTGACCAAGGCCGTCGCCGCCGCGCGGCCTGACTGCCTGACGGTGGCCAACCACGGGCCGGCCCTTTTCTTCATCCCGGACAATCGCACCACCGTCGTCCTGGCCGTCGGATCCGGCGACTGGCGCTGGGGCGACCTGATCGCGCCCCCGGCCGTGCCGCTGATCGCCGACAATTATTTGGGCGGCCTTGCATCCAGACAATGAAGGTCCCCGTAAACTGAAACAAGGGCCGACAACAAAAATCGAAATGTTGATCGCAAGCGCGATCAGGAGGGTTGAAGTGAGGAATCTGAAACGCGGTGGCATGGCCATCCTGACAAGCGTAAGCCTGCTGGGCCTGTTGGCCGGGGCAGCGCCCGGCTTCGCATCCAGCCACCGGGAAGCACCCGGCATCACCAAGTCACCAAAGGTCGATGGCACGGATTTCTATATGTTCCGCAGCTACGAACCGGGCCGGGATACCTACGTCACCTTCCTCGCCAACTATCAGGGTCTTCAGGATCCGGGCGGCGGGCCGAACTACTTCACGCTCGACCCCGACGCGGTCTATGAAATCCACGTCGACAATATGGGCGACGCCAAGGACCACATCACCTTCCAGTTCAAATTCACCAATACCCTGGTGGCCGACAAGGGCATCACGCTCAATGTCGGTGGTACGACCAGCGCCATCGCCGTCCGCGCCGCCGGCCAGATCAGCGGCGCCCCGACCGACCCGGCGCTCGGCGAAACCGAAGCCTATACGGTGACGATGATCACCGGCGATCGGCATTCCGGTACACGCGCCGCCGTGACCAATGCCACCGGCGGCGGCACCAGCTTCGCCAAGCCGTTCGACAACGCCGGCAACAAGACGATCCCCGACTACCACGCCTACGCCAGCAAGTTCATCTACTCGGTCAATATCCCCGGCTGCTCGACTCCGGGACGCGTCTTCGTCGGTCAGCGCGCCGACGCCTTTGCGGTCAATCTTGGCTCGGTGTTCGACCTGGTCAACTTCGTACCGATCGAAGGCGACAGTGCACCCGGTGCTGGTGACGGCGGCGGTTTCCCCGGCGGCATTACCCAAAGCCACGTCAATGACGAGGTCATGGGCAAGAAGAACGTCACGACGATCGCACTGGAAGTGCCCACCGCCTGCCTCGTCGGCTCCGGCAACGGCGTCATCGGCGGCTGGACGACGGCCAGCCTGCCGCAGGCGCGCCTGGTCGACCCGAACCCGACCTACAAGCAGCCGACGGTCTCCGGCGGCGCCTATACCCAGGTGTCGCGCCTCGGCATGCCGCTGGTCAACGAACTGGTCATCGGCCTGCCCGACAAGGACAAGTGGAATGCTTCGGAACCGTCGGGCGACGGCCAGTTCGGTCCCTACGTCACCAATCCGACCTTCCCCGCCATCCTGAACCTGCTGTTCAAGGCGCCGGTCAACGCCACACTGCACGCCAACATCGCCGACCTGGCGCCGACCAATTTCCCGCGCAACGACCTGGTCGCCACCTTCCTGACGGGCTTCAACGGCCTCAACCAGCAGAAGACAGTGACGGCGTCGGAAGAACTGCGCCTCAATACGGCCGTGGCGGTAACACCGCGTGCCTCGCAAAGCACCTTCGGCGTCGCCGGCGACGATCTGGCCGGCTATCCGAACGGACGCCGCCCGGGCGATGACACTGTCGATATCACATTGCGTGTCGCAATGGGCCGCCTGTGCTATCCGGTGCCGATCAACGGCAAACCAACCGATCTCGGCCTGTGCAAGCCGGCGGATGCCTCGGTAGGCAACGTCCCGTTCACCGACGGCGCGCCTGTCCACGCCACGGACCTGCAGGCGGCCTTCCCCTATCTCAACGATCCCCTGCCGGGTTCGCCCCTGGCAGCGCACCGATAGGGGCAAACAGTCATGAAAAAGCTCATTCTCCTGGCCGTGGTCTCAGGCCTCGCCGTCGGCCTTACGGCCTGCGGCGGGGGCAGCGGCGGCGGCTCGACGACGGTGGTGGTTACGCCGCCGCCACCGGCTGACGCCAACGCCAAGTTCGGTGACAAGTTCGCGGCCGACTTCAAGGCCGATGCCAATGCGGCGCCGGCCTCGGTCAGCGCATCGGACGTCGTGGCGCCCGACCCGACAGCAACCCCCGCAGCCGTGCACTGACTTCGGCTTCGTAAAGAAAAACGGCCTGCATCTTTCCGGATGCAGGCCGTTTTTGTTTTTTGCGCGTCTTGCGCGCCGGGTCGTCAATGGCTCCCCGGCGCATAGCCGAAGGTCAGGCTCGAAAACGTCGTTTCGAAGTCGGCCTTGGCGTCGCCCTGGACAGGCCGGGTCCACACGACATTGACCTGCCACTCGCCGGTGCGCGGGGCATTGACCGTCGCCCGCCCCTGGGCGTCGGTGACAACGATCTCGGTCGGCCGCCCGTCGAATTGCAGGTTGTTCATCATCACCGTCGCGCCGGACAGCGGCTTGCCGTAATAGTAGACGCGGACGGGCAGGGCGCCCTTGAAATCGGGGCCGTAGGGATTGCGTTCCGGCACAATCTCAAGCGTCAGCCCCACGATGGCGGTGGCGGCGATGTCGTCCTTCGGCGTGTATGGGCCGACCTGAACCAGCGCCTTGGCGCGGCGGCTGTAGATCTCCTTGCCGTCCTTGTCCATCGTCCGGGTGCGCGTGCGCAGATCGATGGCCGGGGTCAGGCCTTCGAAGCGGATATAGTCGTTGTAGCGGATGTCCGGCAGGTCGCTGTAGGTGCCGTTGGTGGCGAACGACAGGACCTGGAGCCCGGCCTTCGGAAATGCCAGCACGGAATCGGCGCTGGCGTCGGCCAGCCGCAATTCGCTGCGCCGGTCGACGCGGCCTGTATTCATGCCCATGCTGTCGAAACGCGTCACGCGGTCGGGCGTCATCAGCGACTTCTGGCGGTCGGCGCCGTGCCCGACCTGCAGGCTCATGGCAGTGGTCCCACCGGGCGCGACCTGGAAATTGACGGGCTGCAGCCAGAAATCGTGCGCCTGAGCCACCAGGGGGAGGGCGAAGAGGCCGGCCGCCAGACAAAATAATCGCCCGCCAGTCATCGCCTGGCCCCGTTTACGCGTATAGCTTTGGGAAGACCCAGCCCGGGATAATGTAAATGTCATCAGTCAGCCCTCGTTGCCGTTCGTATTCTTGTACGGACGAAACTGGCGTTCGGCCGCATCGGGCTGAAAATATTCCCGTCCTGTGCCTGGCTGCCGCTATAGTCCTGCTGGCCTGCGCCGCGCCGGCCGAGGCCCATACAGGCACCGGCCTGCCCGGCGGTTTCGTCTCGGGCTTCCTGCATCCTTTAAGCGGCTGGGATCATCTTCTGGCCATGGTGTCGGTCGGGCTGTGGGGCGCGATCCTGCGCCGGCCGCTGCTGATTGCCCTGCCGGTCATCTTCCCCGGCATGATGGTCGTTGGCGCGGTCCTGGGCATTGCCCACGTGCCCCTGCCGCGCACGGAAGTGGGCATTGCCGCCTCGGTGCTGGTGCTGGGCGTGGTGATCGCCCTGCAATACAAGGCGCCCGTCTGGCTGGCCTGCACCGTCGTCGCTGTCTTCGCCGTCTTTCATGGCTATGCCCACGGGCGAGAACTGCCGTCAGCCGCCGATCCGGTCGGGTATAGCGTTGGTTTCGTGCTGTCGACCGGCCTGCTGCACGTCTGCGGCATCGGTGTCGGCCTGTTGAACGACGTCGACCGTGGCCGTTTCAAAGGCCGCTACCTCATCCGGGGGCTGGGCGCAGCGATCGGCCTCATGGGTTGCGTCTTCCTGTGGCAGGCGCTCGTCTGATGCGTGGCGCCATCCTGCCCGATGCCCTGCTGGCGGCCGCTGTCGGTATGGCGCTCAGCTTCACCCCGGTGCGCACGGCGCGCAATTCCGCTGGCCTGATGGTGGGCGTGGCCGTCGCAATCGCCCTTGTTCCCTTGCCGGGCCTGTCCGCCGACATCGTCTTCGGCGGCTGCTGGCTGAGTGTCGCGGTCATCGCCGCTTCGGTGCACCTGAAAGGCGGCCCCAACGCTGCCGTGGCCGCCGTGTTGGCGGCGGACGCCGGACTATGGCAAGGACTGGCAAGCCATGTCAGCCAGGGCTTCTCAGCGCTGGCTTTTGCCCTTCCCGCGGTGCTGCTGGTCATACCCGGTCAGCTTGTCGTGCGGCGCGGCTGGGGCATAGCGGTCAAGGTGGCGGCAAGCTGGCTGATCGCCATTGCCGGACTGGAATTCGCCCTCAACCTGGTACCGACGCCGGGTTACAAGCCCGACCACATGGACTAATCTTCAGGGCTGGATCTGCAGGTCGCCGCGGATATAGACCACGGCGCCGCGCGGACTGCTAAGCGCGCTGTGCCGCTCGCCGGCAAACGCCATGTGCAGGTCTCCGGCCCTGATCGTAATGCCGTCGACCTCGATCTCACCCTCCAGCACCAGGCATTCCTCGATGATGGCGTGACAGTGGCTTCCAACCTGGGCACCTGGGGCGACGCGATACAGGACGCCGCTGCTGGCCGCCGCCTTGTCGGCGAACAATATCTTGCGCTCGATGCCCGGCAGGAACGGCTCCCACGCCAAGGCCTGGCCTCGAACCGTGCGTGTGCTCGGCGACAGGGCGTCGTCGTCTATAGCCTGCTCGATCCGGTCCCACAGACCCGGCGGCACGTCCGCCACGGCAGCGCGGTCAGCGAGGTAAAAAAAGCGATTGTCGTAAAAAGCGACACGGGCGGCGAAAGCGGGATCGGCGTCCAGGCGGGCTTCGGCGGCTACGATCTCGTCAAGATCGGCGACGCCAAGGGCGTACCGCGCCGCCATAAGATCGTCAGTTAGGTCCATGTCCGTCCAGAGACTCTCGCAATTGCGCCAGGCCACGGCGGACCCAGCTTTTAACCGTGCCGACCGGCACCTTCATTTCGGCGGCCAGCTCTTCGTGAGTAAGGCCGTAAGTGTAACATAGCTGCAAAGCCCGGTGAACATCGGGTTTCAGGCTTTTCAGGCACGTCCTGATCGTCATGTGTATCTCGGTATCGTGCCAGTCACCATAGCCATCCGAATATGGCTCGATGGTGGCGACGTCCTCGTCGCGTCCGGTGACTTCGCGGAACGATATACGCAGCCGGTCGATGGCCTTGCGCCGCGTCATCGAGAACAGCCACGCCTCGGCGTTGCCGCGCCGCACGTCGAACTGATGCGCCTTGCGCCATACGGTAACAAAAACGTCCTGCAGCAAATCCTCGGCGACCTCGCGCCGGTTGACCATGCGCATGAGCACGGCAAACAGCCGCGACGCTACCAGGCCATAAAGGCTTTTCAGCGCCGGCTTGTCGCCCGACGCCACGCGCTCAAGCAGGAAATTGAGGCTGATCGGTTCAGACACGCCCGGCCCCGTGGTGGACGGTGGTTGTTCCGCGACTTCCGATACAGCGATCATCAACAGTCTCCCTATCCCGGCCAGATATATCCGGGGCAGGGCAATAAGGATTCAATGCCGGGTATCGGTTTTCGGCAGGCCGCGGGGCTACACAGGCCGCCAACCCAGCCGGCAAGCCATGCAAAACCCGCCTGAAAACCGTATCCGGTAACATCGAACTCGTTCCCTGCTCCGCAAACGGACGCACGGGAAGACACCCTCCCGCACCCCGATCAGCACGCCGCCGTTCAGCTCCCTCGCAAGGGCCGCTGCAGGAACGAACGGCGGCGTACCTATCGACGCCGTCCGCGAGGACGGCTGATCAGATACGCTCAAGACGCCGGAGAGGATTAGCGGCGGCCGAAATATTTCGAATCCCGCCGCCCATTCGCCTATTTTGCGCCGAACCGGTAGGACACGGTGAACATCACGCTGTCGTTGCGGAAGCGGTCACTGCTGCGCTTCATGTCTGTGCCCTGGGGATTCGTAACCAGGAACAGGTTGGACGCAAAGGTGTTGCTACTGGGACCGGCGCGGACCGCGGCGGCGGGGTCGCTCACCGAAGTATGCAGATATTCCAGGCCGACGGTCCAGGCATCTCCGACGGGCTTTTCCACGCCGAGGCCCGCCTGGTAACCGCTGCGGCTTTTCGTATCCGCGGCGGTGAAGCTGTTGAGGTTGTTGGTGGTGGCGAAGCCATGCCGGATGTCGGCCCAGGCGAAACCCGCCGTGGCATAGACCAGCCAGTCCTCGACGACGTAGCCGGCGCGCCCGCGCAGGGCGGACAGGCTGCGCACCTTCCGAGTGAAGCTGTAGGCGTTCGGTTCGGTGGAAAAGGCCGAAACACTGTCCTCGATTTTGGCGCTGTTGATTTCGCCGACGACGCCGTAGACGATGTTGTTCATGCGCCAGTCGTAGCCGGCGCGCACGCCGATATTGGCCCTGTACTTGGTCTTCGCGCAGCCGTCCGCAGCCATCCTGCTCTGCGCCATGCCGTAGCAGGCGTCGCCAGGGAAGGCGTTGCCGCCGGAACCGTTTGGCACCTTATCGTCATAGGTACCGTCGAGATTGGTGTCGAAGACGATGCTGTCATTGTGATGGCTTGTCGTACTGCTGCCGGCGCTCAGGCCGACATAGCCGCCGGTCCAGCCCTGCGCCGAAACCGCGCCGGCGGTCCCAACCAACGCCATAGAGGCGGCCAGGGCGGCCGCGATCGAAACCCTGTTCATGAAACTTACCCCGCTGCTTGAGCGATGGACGGAAACGACGTTCGGCACAGCCAAAAGTGTCAGCGGTCTTCCGCTTAAACATCGCGACAAAACAAAATAATGAGAACCCGCTACAGGGCAGTACGGGCAGTCCGGCCTTTCGGATGCAGGCGCGAGGGAATTGCTTTGCTGCATATCGCCGTGGAACAAGGCTTCGTCTCGTGAAATAGCTGTAAGTTCGACAGCTGATAACAAAATTACTGCAGACGCCCGCGCCTCAGGGCGCATATTTGCGCCGCCGCCATTAGGGTTTCCAGGCACGAAACGCCACACAGGAGTTCCCCCATGGCTACCGTACATATCGACGAAACCCCGCCCGAACGCGAAGTCATCCGCGAGACCCGGGTCACCTCCGACAACGGCGGGACCGCCCTGACCATCCTGGCCCTGCTATTGGTTGCCATCATCGCAGTCGGCGCATGGATGTATTATAACCGGACGTCGACGCCGCCCAGCCTCGACCGCACTGTCACCCATATCGAAAAGGGCGTCAGCGACGCCGGCAATGCGGTCGGCGATGCCGCAGGCACGACGACGAAGTCGACGACTACGACGACGCAACAGTAGCTTTCAATATTCAGACAAAAGAGCGCCGCCGTCCGGGCGGCGTTTTTTTGTGCCTGGAATGCTATAAACCGATGTCTGCGCTTTGGCGGACGTGGGCAATGCGCGGCAGCACGCCGGTGATGCTGACGCGGTGCAACTCGACCGAGGCGCTGGCACAGGCGTCTTCGGCGACCACGACGGCGTAGTTGAGTTCATAGGCCGAACGCGCGGTCGATTCGACGCCGAAATTGGTGGCGATGCCGCCGAGCACAATGGTCGTAATGCCACGACGGCGCAGCAGCAGATCGAGTTCGGTACCGTGAAAGGCGCTCCAGTTGCGCTTGGTGACGCGAATGTCGCCGGGTTGCGCCAGGCCGTCCACCAGGTGGTCGGCGCCGTCCGGCATACCGCCGGCCGGGCGTGCCGGCGGCATGTCGACCGGCAGGGCCGGCCAGTCGCTGTAGTCCTTCGCCCAGGTGACATTGACCAGCACGACCATGGCGCCGGCGTCGCGAAAACGGGCGGCCAGAGCTTTCGACGTCGCGACGACGTCGGCGCTGTTGCGCGGTTCCAGCGCCATCGACGCCGTGGCGTTCTGCAGGTCGATAAGGACGAGCGCTGTCGTTTTCGGATCGAGGGTCAGGGCTGTGGACATGGTTTGGCCTTTCGGGTTTCGCTTCGGCAGTGACTGTGCCAAGTGTAGTGGCGATTGCCGCGTCCGGTCGCGGCCGATACCGAGATATATGAGGATGTCCTCACAAAAGTCAACGACCAATGAGGCATCGGGCAGCAAGGCGCCGAAGCGCGAGCGCGGGCGACTGCGCGTGGCCGCACTGATGGATGCCGGCGCAGAGGTCATTGCGGCGCGCGGCTATGCGGCGGCAACCATGACCGGGATCGCGGCACGGGCCGGCGCCTCGATCGGATCGCTCTACCAGTTCTTTCCGTCGAAGGAGTCATTGGCGGATGCGCTGCTGCGCCGTTATGGCGAGCGTATGGAGGAGGCGCTCGATGCCCTGCTGGCGCGCGCGGCGGGATTGTCGGCGGCGGACATTGCCGACGGGCTGGTCGCGATCATGACCGACCTCAAGGCCGACCGTGCGGCCGCCCTGACATTGATCGAAGCGCGCGACGACCTGGAAACCGAACGTGTACGGCTGAAAGTCCTGATGCTCGACCGCATCGCCGCCATCCTGTCGCGGGCCCTGCCGCATATCGACGGTGAAAAGCCCGCGAGCATGGCGTTGATGCTGCTTTACGTGCTGAAGTCGATTCCCGCGCTGTTGGCCGACGCCGGCAACAGCGCAGACGTCTTGCGGGACGAGGCGCGCAGCCTGATCAGGCGCTATATCGCCGGCGCATCGACCGGACAGGCCTGATGTCATCGTCGAAATACGGTTTTCCACCGCTGTTGCGATAAAGACACGCAGTATTCAACATTATGATTTTCTTTTCTTTTCGGCGGGATTCTGCCGGTCAAACGTTTTAGAATTGTGCGTTACAAAAAGGTAACCGCCAAGGCCGTTGACAATGGTTTCAAGGGACCTGATTTAGCGCAGACGGACAGGCCGGTGTCGCAGACGCCCCGCCATCCGCCTGGTAAGGGATTATATCATGACTGCCTTTTCGGCCGGACGCGCGGCTTCGAACCGCCGCCGCCTTGCTTTCGGCGCCGCTTTGCCCGCCGCATTCTTCCTTGGATTGATGGTGACGGGGGCACAGGCCCAAACTGCCCAAACTCAGACCGCGCCGGCTCAGACTCAAGCCACGGCGCCATCCGACCAGAAGGACGCCAAGCCTGAGTCGCAAACGACCGTTGTCGTCCAGGGCCAGAAATCGACGACCAAGATCGACCGCGAGACCTACGACAACACCAAGAATGTCGACTCGACGACGGGCAATGCCACCGACGCACTCAACAAGGTGCCGTCTGTCACCGTCGACAACGACGGCAATGTCGCCCTGCGCGGCAATTCCAACGTCAAGATCTACGTCGACGGCAAGCCTTCGGTCATGCTGTCGGGCGACAACCGCGCCGCAGCGCTGCAGGCCATGTCGTCCAGTGACATCCAGTCGGTCGAGGTCATGAATAATCCGGGCGCCCAGTTCAGCTCCGAAGGCTCGGGCGGCATCATCAACCTGGTGATGAAGAAGAATCGCAAGCCCGGCGGTTCGGGCGTGATCAACGCCAATGTCGGCTCGGGCGGCCGATATAACAGCAGCTTCAGCGGCTCGTACCGCAAGGGCAAGACGACGTGGAGCGGTGGGCTTAACGTCCGTCACGACATCTTTGATGCCAATCTCAGCTCGATCCAACAGGTGCTGAACGGGGGCGTTGCGACCTCCACGACGACGACGTCGGGTTCGGGCGGCATGACGATGAATGCCGTCTCAGGCAATTTCGGCATCGAATACGCCGCTGGCGACAACGACACCTACAGCTTGCAGGGCAATTACGCCACGCGTAACCGCAAATCCGAAGGCGACATCGCCTACCAGACGGTCAATGCCGCCGGGACGACGACCTCGGCCTACACCCAGCACGCCACCGGCGAAGGGCCGCGCGAAGACGCGATGCTCGACTTCGGCTGGAACCACACGGGCGACAAGCCGGGCGAAACGCTGAAGACCGACCTGCGGTTCAGCCGTTCGGATGGCAATTCGGACTCGGCCAACACTACAACCCCGTTCGTCTCTACGGTCGACGGCACCCAGCACCAGTCGAGCGACCAGAAGAACGGCGTGCTCAGCGTCGACTATACGCGCAATGTCGGGGCCAGCGACCAGCTGTCGGCCGGCCTGCAGGTCACCTATGACGACAGTGAAACGATCAACGACGCGACGGGCGCCAATGCTGCCGGGCTGACCAGCGACTTCGCCTACCAGCAGACCAACACGGCCCTGTACGTCACCTACCAGATGCCGCTCGGCGACAAGTGGACGATCCTCGGCGGCCTGCGCTCCGAAACGCTCGACCTCAAGACCGACCTGGTCTCGGCGGGATCGGTCGGCCATATCAACTACACCAAGGTCAGCCCCAGCGTCTTCGCCACCTACACCCTGTCGGCATCGTCGAAGCTCCGCTTCAGCTATTCGCATCGTTTGCAGCGCCCGGCGCCGCAGGACCTGAATCCGTTCCAGACCTATGTCGACCCGCAGAACGTCAATGCCGGCAATCCCAACCTCAAGCCGCAGGAAACGGATTCGGTCCAGCTCGGCTATGAGTACAACAAGGGCTTCATCAGCGGCCTGGCGCGCGTCTACTATTCGAAGAATACCAACACCATCACCAGCTATTCGTACTTCCTGACGCCGGATGTGGTCCTGACGACCAAGCGTAACTACGGCGAAAGCCAGGCGAGCGGTCTTGAATTCAACCTCAACACGCCGCTGTCGAAGAAGCTGATGGTCACGACCAACGGCAACCTGGCGTACAATGAAATCGACACGCCCGGTCTCGGCGGCACGCAGTCCGCGACGACCCTGTCGGGCCGCGTCGGCCTGATCTACAAGGCGACGACAGCCGATACGCTGCAGGCCTTCGCCTTCTCGTCGGGCAAGCAACTGACCGGCCAGGGCTATCGCGCGCCGTTCTCGATGGCTAACCTGTCGTACAAGCACGCCTTCAACCCGAAGCTGTCGCTGGTGATGAACGTCAACGATCCCTTCCGCATGGCGCAGATGAAGATCGTGACCGACACACCGACCCTGCACAGCGAACAGATCCGCCATATCAAGGCCCAGGCCCTCTATATCGGCCTCAGCTATTCGCTGGGCGGCGTGGCGCCTGCGGCCAATCCGAACCAGCCGCAGGGACCCGGTCAAGGTCCCGGCGGCCAGCGCTGGAATGGCGGCGGTCCGGGTGGTCCGGGCGGCGGCCCCGGCGGCGGAATGTAATAAGGAAAAGGCGGTCGGTTCCCGGCCGCTTTTTTTGTTACGGCGTCTTCTTGGCTGCGGCGGTCACCACCACGTGGGCGAACATTTGCGGGTGCAGGGTGCAAAAATAGTCGTAGGTGCCGGGCTTGTCGAAAACGTGGCTATAGCTGTCGCCGGTATCGAGCGCGGCAGACCGGAACAGCTTGGTCTTTTCGGCGACCGTGTGCGGGATCTGATCGCGGTTGATCCAGGTGACGGTGTCGCCCTCGGTGACGGTCACGGTCATCGGCATGAACATGAAATTCTTGATGTCGATGCTGACGGTTTTGGCGGCGGCGGGAGACGCGGATGCCAGCAAGGCGGCAGCGATCATAAGCGGTTTCAGCATGGTGTCAGCTTTCGGCAAGGGTGGAGTCGTGGATGGCGAGGGGATGACGGCCGCGAACGACGCTTATATCCGACACGCCGAGATAGGTGCGAAGCTGTTCCGGCGGCACGACCAATGGGCCAGGGGAATCGGCCTTGCCCGGCGCGGGCTGCGGGTAGGCGGTGCCGCGCGCCGTATGGAAGGTGATATTGCCTTCGACCTTCTGCTGGATCTGGTGGATATGGCCGTTAAGCACGGTCACGGAGCCATAGGGACGCAGCATGGCGATGGCGACTTCGGCGTCGCTCGTGCCCCAGCCCCACGGCGCATAGACGTCCCATAGCGGAATGTGCGTATAGACGACGACGGGCGTCGAATGCGACACGGCGCGCAGATCATCTTTCAGCCAGGCCAGCTGGTCGGCTCCAAGACTGGCCTCCTGGCCGGGCTTGAAGTCGAAGACATTGACCAGGGCGACAAAATGCACGCCGGCCATGTCGAAGCTATACCAGCCATTGCCCTTGGTGCCCTTGCCATAGCGTTCGAGATAGGCCTTGCCTGCACCTTCGTCGAGCACGTCGTGTTCGCCCGGCACGTAGCGTACCGGCGCCGGCAGGTCGCCGAGGATCTGCGCCGCCGTATCGAACTCGTCGGGCCGCGACAGATGCGTAATGTCGCCCGTATGCAGGATCAGCGACGGCGCCCGTGGCAAGGCATGGACCTTTGCCTTGGCCTCCAGCAGCGTCTTGACCGGCTCGGGGTTAGCCACCTTGTTGAAGCCGATATGGCTGTCGCTCAACTGGACGAACAGCAGCTTCAGGTCGTCGGGCGCCTTGGCGGGACCGTCGAGCGCAAAGGCGCGCGGTACCCCGCCCAGCATGGCCCAGGCGACGCCCGTTCCCGCCCAGGCCGAGCATTTCAAAAGCGCGCGGCGTGAAGGCGTTGCGTCGTGGGGATCGGTGTCCATCCTTGGTCTCCTTGCATGGGATCACAACGGAAACGGACCGGGGCAGGCTTTATTCCCCAAAACGGCGGGGATATTTTTTTGCAACGAACGGGAATAAACCGGCAGGCAGCGCGTTACTTCCTTTCAGGGACGATATGAAGCTATTCACCTTGCGGCCTTCGCCAACCGAGTTCGAACGTCAGGTGCTGCCGCATCTCGACGGCGCCTACCGGCTTGCCCTATGGCTGGTGCGCGACCCGGCTACGGCTGAGGACGTTGTGCAGGATGCCGTGTTGAAGGCATACGGCGCCTGGGGACGTTACACTGCCGGCAATGTGCGGGCATGGCTGTTCACCATCGTGCGCAACCGCGCCTATGACGGCCTGCGAAAGTCGCCTGTCACTGTCGATATCGACGACGAAGCCACCTGGACGCCGGAGGACGCGGTGCATCTGCGCGACGAGAACAGCCCTGAAACGACCCTGGTCGCTACCGAGATGGTCGCAGCCTTGCGTGAAGCGCTGCTCGCTCTGCCGGCGGTGTTCCGCGAGGTCATCATGCTCAAGGATATCGAGGACATGCCCTATAAAACCATAGCCGAGGTGCTGGGAGTGCCGGTCGGTACGGTAATGTCGCGGTTGGCGCGCGGCCGCGATCTGCTGCGCACGCGCCTTGTGGAGATTAAGGCATGAGCGACGATTTTTCCCTGCGCCTCCACGCCTATGCCGATGGCGAGCTGAATGCCGATGAAGTGCATGCCGTCGAAGCTCACCTCGCGACCTGCGTCGAATGCCGGGCGGCGCTCGACGATATCCGCGCGCTCAAGGCGGCGGTGAAAAAGATCGACTGGGGAGACGTCGCGCCGGCAGGCCTGGCCGACTCTATCCGCAGGCGCGTGGCGGCGACCCACGCGAGGCGGGCGGTCAGGTGGGCCGGCGGCGGTCTTTTGGCGGCGTGCCTCGCCGCGGCGTTTATCCTCTTCGGGCCGGTGTCTGCCGTCGACGACGTGGTGCACGGCCATATGCGGACGCTCAACGGCAGTGCGCCCGAGATCATCGCGGCGGACGGCACCGTCAAGTCCTGGCTCAAGGCACGGCTCGATTTCGCACCGCCGGTGCTGATGAAGGCCGAAGACTGCACCTTGCTGTATGCCCGTACCGACCATGTGGCACGGCAGAAGGCGTCGGCCCTGACCTACAGGTGCGGCACCCATACGGTCGATTTCTACGCCATCGCCGGCAAGGGCAGAACGGAACAGTCACCGCTGGTCACGCCACACGTCCTGCGCGACGCGCGTTACCGCGTCGTCGGCTGGCAGCGCGGAAAACTGACCTGCTTTGCCGTGTCGGACGCGCCGGCCGCCGAGATCCTGGCCCTGGCGCGCTATATCGAGAGCCACGCTGCCGAAGGGTAATCGTCGTCTTCGCCTTACAACCTCTTGCTGTCGTTGACGGCTCTCTGTAGGGTTTGCTAGCAAGGGAAGTGGGGGACATCGATGACAAAAGGGCATGGGGCGCGCCAGGTGGTATTAAGCACCGGGCTGGCTGCGATACTGGCGATGGCGACGGCCTACCCCGCGGCGGCTGATGACAAGATCGTCTATGCGCCCGACCCGGCATGGGTTAAGCCGATGAGCATCCCAAAGCCCGACGAGGCCTATGCCGGCGCGCCGCGCAGATGCTGCTGCAGGACCTGCAGCTCAATTTCACCGCCGACGGCACCACGACCTATCATACCGAGATTGCCTATCTTATCCAGACGGCGGCGGGATTGCAGGGCGCGCA
>FSUR01000236.1_pt1 | contig 16450 bp, 20 predicted proteins | sample 1637491 | NCBI WGS metagenome assembly FSUR01 (sample SAMEA3914816, study PRJEB12502) | metagenome | biome: forest; material: soil | place: USA | collected 2011-09-16 | depth 0.3 m
CGCTGCGAGGCCTGCCAGGGCGACGGCGTCATCAAGATCGAGATGCACTTCCTGCCCGACGTCTACGTCACCTGCGATGTTTGCAAGGGCAAGCGCTATAACCGCGAGACTCTCGATATCTCGTTCAAGGGCTATTCGATCGCCGACGTGCTCGACATGACCGTTGAGGAAGGCGCCGATGTCTTCAAGGCCGTCCCAACCATCCGCGACAAGTTAAATACGCTGAAGCGCGTGGGGCTCGGCTACATCAAGATCGGTCAGCAGGCGACGACACTGTCGGGCGGCGAGGCGCAGCGCGTCAAGCTGTCGAAGGAACTGTCAAAGCGCGCCACCGGCAAGACGCTCTATATCCTGGACGAGCCGACCACCGGCCTGCATTTCGAAGATACGCGCAAGCTGCTGGAAGTGCTGCACGAACTGACCGACCACGGCAACACGGTTATCGTCATCGAGCATAATCTCGACGTCATCAAGACGGCCGACTGGCTGCTCGACTTCGGACCGGAAGGCGGTGACGGTGGCGGCGAGATCGTAGCCATCGGGACGCCGGAAGCCGTGGCGGAAAACGCCAAGTCGTGGACGGGCAAGTACCTGAAACCGATGCTGGCGCGGCACCACAAGCGGCATCTTGAGCCGGCGCAGTAACGCGGGCGGTAGCAGGTGGCGTCGGTTCCCGGTCCCGAGCGATGTTTGGCTGGAAAGCTTCCCGGCTACGGTTACGGATCAAAGTACGCTTAACAAACCTTAACCATTGCACGGCAATCTGCGGAGTTATGAGATTCGCATCCGCCCTGCCCTTTCTGGTCCTGCTGGCTGCGTGTTCGCCGAAACATGGCGAGCATGCGGAAGAGGCTGCCGTCCACGGCCCGGTCATTACCAAGTGGACCTATGCCGGCGATACTGGCCCCGACCACTGGGCACAACTGGGTGGCAAGGCCGCAACGTGCAGCACCGGCACGCGCCAGTCGCCGATCGACGTCAACGGTGTGACACGGCCCCAGACGTCGAAAATCCTGCTCAATTACAATTCGGCGCCTGCGACAATCCAGAACACGGGCAAGGGCATCCGCATCACGCCGCAAGGCGCCGGCGACCTTGTGCTGGACGACGTAAAGTACACGCTGCAATATATTGACTTCCACAGCCCGAGCGAACACGCCATCAACGGCCACCGTGCCACGCTGGAAAGCCAGTTTGTCCACGAAAGCGCCAAGGGCGATACGCTGGTCGTGTCGGTCCTGTACGATGTCGGCGTCGCCGATCCGATGCTGGGGTCGTTGTGGACCTACCTGCCGACCGATCCCGGCAAGCCTATTCAGCTGCCTGACCTCCTGATTAATGCCCAGGACCTGCAGCCGCCGACCGAGGACTTCTATGCCTATTCGGGCTCATTGACGACGCCACCGTGCACCGAGAGTGTGACCTGGCTGATCTATTCGTCGCCCCTCAGCATCAGCGCCGAACAGGCCGATGCTTTTGAGCGCCTGGTCGGTCCCAATGCCCGGCCGATGCAGCCGCGCCACGACCGCAATTTCCTGCATATCGGAACCTGATACAGCCATTGCTCGCTTCAGATCGTCAGGGGTAACCGATACCGAACGCCTGGAAGCCGGGGCGCAGCCTTAGCCGTTCGACGTAGGCGTCGACGGCCGGCAGCGCCTTGCGCTCGATCGGCGTCGCGAACCAGCGGGCGACCGAGACGCCGACGGGAATATCCGCCAGCGAGAATTCCGGACCGGCGACATAGCCGCCCGTTTCGGCCAGTTGGCCGTCAAGGATCGTCATCATGCGCGTCCACTGCCCGAGCGACCGTGCGATCAAATCCAGGTCTGTGTGCTGGTCCGATTTCCGCACCACCGCCTGGAAGGCGTAGGACCAGGCCGGATTGAGCTCCGACGCCTGCCAATCGATCCATTTGTCGATACCGGCACGCGCCCTGGATTCCGCGGGATAGAGGGCAATGCCGCCGTGGGCGTTGCACAGATAGCGTATGATCGTGCTCGATTCCCAAAGCACGAAATCGCCGTCGACCAGCACCGGGATCTGGGCATTGGGATTGAGCGCGACGAACGCAGGCTCGGTAACGTCGCGAAAGCCCGCACCCCAATCTTCGCGCGCTGGTTCAAGTCCAAGTTCAGCGCATGCCCACAACGCCTTGCGCACGTTGAGAGAACTGACGCGCCCAAGAACTTTCATCGTGACCTCCGCTTTTCGCGATGGTTGTAGTCGCCGACCGCCTGCGACGCAACGCCCTCTTGTAACGACAAGGTCACAGGCGCAGGCTTTGCGGAAGAGACAGCAACGCAGGCACCTTTTCCACTGCGACGCCTAGCCACCATTGGCGGCCTTAATCGGGAGCGTCCAGGTCTCATGCAGTAGATCAAACAGGGCGCGCAAGGCGTTCGGCGTAGCCAAAGTGTCAGCGGTTTTGGCTACGCCGAACTTCGCTTCCGCGCATCCCTTCAGCCTTCCCGATCGTCAATACGAGGCTGAAGCTGCTACGGCTCCTGAAGGGCTGGCTGACATGGCCGATGCCGACGACATCATGTCGGCCTCGCTGCCGGCGGCGACTGTGGTCCGGCTGCAAGCCGCCACCAGCAACAGGACCATGACGCATACGGCCAGCAGTCCAATCGTCACGGTCACGCGGACCGGCGACGCGATTTCTGGCGAAGGCCTGTGAGCTTCCGACATTATCGCCTCCGAAGAGCACCCTGATCGTTATTTTGTGCCTCGGACGCCATAAACGGCGCGTGCGGTTGTCCCGCCCTTTAAATAAGAAACCTGCAAAAACGATATGTTGTATGAGGGATGCCCGGCGTTCCGAGGCATTCAAGGCGTAATCGTCAGCGACGATGCCGATGGCCTCAGCGCCTTCCAGGCGCCGAGCGGCGCCGCCAGCAGGATTGCCGATACCTGCGGCATGACAAGCCCGAAGGTCATGAAGGCGTCGACCGTGCGCGCCGGCGTGAAAAAGGCTGCGAGGCTGGACATGTCCGGTGCGGCCGATAGCGTGCCTTCACCGAAAAAGACGGCGATGACAGCGCGGATGACCTGCTGGGCCATGTACTGGACGACGAAGGTCGATGCGAAGGCCATGACGTAGCCAGCGGCCAGGGGCCAGAACCGCCCGCGCGTCAGGGTGACGCTGCCGAAGAGGTCGATGCGGCGCTGGATGAAGGTTTGCGGGACGTTGAGCGACAGGCGAATGCACACGAAAGCCGCGGCTAAAGCACCCAGTACGACGCCGACGCCGACGAAGGCTGCCGGCAGGTGCAGGCTTTGAAAGGCGCTGACGACCGACAGCATAACCAGGAAGGCCAGTACGCGCGTTGCCGCCAGCACGGCCAGGACCTGGATTTCGCGGATGCCGAAGCGCAGGAATCCGAACGCGTCCTTGCCACTGTCCAATCCGGCGCGGCAGACGGCGCAGGCAAGCACGGCCGAGGTCAACAGCCATAAGGGCGCCACGGACACCAGCATCAGCAGCATTCTTTGTGCCGCGGCGTCGCTGATTGTATCGACGGGATGGAGGCTGGCGGTCGCGAAAAGAGGCTGAAGAGGCCCGATCGTGGCGACCAGCATCATAAAGGCCAGGCCGTAGCCGAACAGGGCGACGGTGCCCCACGGGATAAGCAGCCGGGGGCGGGCCCGGATCAGGCGGAAGCCTTCGAAGGCGAAGTCGAGCGGCAAAGCCATGCAGTGACCCTGATAATGGTCGTCGAACTTAGGCGCGATTGCCGGCTTCGGCAACGGCCTTTGTTTCAGAAGACGCCTTCGGCCCCGCTTGGGCGGCCGGACAGCCGGCGGTAGGCAGCGGCCGGGGCACCGAAGGTGATGGCCATCAACAGCGGCGCCACCGCCAGGTTCCACAGCAGGACGTAGGCGAGCACGGCCGGGTCGCGGAAAATGGCGCCGATATCGGCGTCCTGGACGGCGTCCATTCCCCCGCCGACGGCCTGGATGTTACCGCTTTTCACGATGGCGAGGCCGGCCAGGAAGATGCCGAAACACAGGAAGCCGACCAGGGCGGCCATGACCAGGGCAATGACGTAACCGACAACCAAGGCTAGGCTGTTGCCTCGCGTCAGCTTCCACGATTCCAGCATGACAATGCGGCCTTCGGCAAAGCTCTGGGCCGGCGCCAGGCTAAGGCGCGCGCCGAACCAGAAGAAAACGCCGATGACGGCGGCGATGGACAGGGCCATGCCGGCGGCGCCCAGCCCGGGCAGGATTGCGCCGAGCGCAACGGTCAGAATGCCGCCGACGATCGATCCCACCAGTATCGCGGCCAGGTACAGGATAAACATCATGAGAAAGAGCAGGATCGCGACGCCGAACTGCCGGACCTCATCGAGGCCGAGACGGAGGCCGCCAAAAGATACGGCCTTGCCTGCGACCGCCCGGAAGACTGCGCAGCACAGGAAGGCGTTGATGACGATGCCGAGCGGAACGAGGACGCCGAAGGCGGGCAATAGTTTGGTCAGGGCCGCCACCATCGCCGTCATGTCATGGGTCCGCGAAGACGCTTCGAGGTCCTGCATAGCCGTGCCGGCCATGGCCTGCATGATCGCCTTGTTGGCGATGTAACCGACGAGCGCCACTAATCCCCAAAAGGGTATGACGGACGGCGATTGCCGGATGATGCGGAAGCCTTCGAAAGCGAAGTCGAGCGGCAGTTTGGCGGGGCGGTCTGGTGAAGGCGTGTTCATGACGGATCTGCGATCTATCTTGCCCTCAGATCGACGATTTGCCTATAGGCCGATGACAAAAATCCGGCAATCAGCGGAAATATACCGAAAATACCGAACGCCAGGAGACCTGCATGGACCGCAATGCGCGCTCCGTGCGGCAGGGCGGGCATCAGGTGGTGCACGACGAAGACAATGACAAGCGCCAGGGGCAGGATGAACAGGAAGACGCCGGCGAAAAGCTTAAAGACATTGCCCGAGCTCAGTCCGAGCGCATTGAGAGCGACTATCTTGCGCTGCGCCACCGTGGCCGCGTGGGCCAATGCGAAGCGGATCGTCAGGAAGGCCAGGAAGATCCAGGCCGCGACGATGTAGACGATGAAGATCCAGTCGGCGCCTTCGTGGCGGCAGAATACCGTTCGCAGCGCCCTCAGCGAATTGTGCTCGTCACCCGCCAGGCCGGACGAATTGAAGGCCACGGCCAGCACGATGAAGATCGCGAGCGCGACGACCAGGAAGAACAGGCCGATCAGTATGTTGGCGGCCAACAAACGCAGCTCAGGCGCACCGAATTGCAGGCCGAACGGTCCCAGGCCCTCCTTGCGGGCATCCTTGCCGAAGGCGCCGACGCGATAGAGCGCGCCCTGGGCCATCAGTTTAGCGACAAGGACTAAAAGGGCGAAGCCCCCGCAGATCAGCAGGTTGCAGTCATTGTCCACGAGGAAAGCGCCGCCACGGACCAGGTGAAACAGGATTGTGTGGCCGAAGCTGAGCAGACCCCACAGCACAAGCAGCGGCGCGAAGGCCCCGCCTACGCCTGCAGGCAGGAAGGCAAAAGCCGCCGACAGGGCCCGGCCGAGGGAGAAGGACGGCTTCGAACTCATGAAAAAATGCCCACCCGATAATTCCGCCCGTTCACACACAATCGGGCCATTCATCTTTTAGAAACAATTTCTTTCCCTTTAAACGCTTATTTTGTCGCACCCCTCACATTTCCTCCCGGCTCTTGCTATAGGGCCACAGTCCCGCTTCGCGATGCCGTGCGGCGGCTGTATTTTCGACGTGCGTACACACTGGGAGAGACGATTTCGTGACACCTGTTCATGTCATTGGCGGCGGACTGGCCGGATCGGAAGCAGCTTGGCAGCTGGCAAGTGCGGGCGTGCCTGTCGTGCTGCACGAAATGCGCGGCGTCAAAGGTACCGACGCCCACCAGACCGACGGCCTGGCCGAGCTTGTCTGCTCGAATTCGTTCCGGTCGGACGACTGGCAGTTCAATGCCGTCGGACTGTTGCATGAAGAGATGCGGCGGTCGGGGTCGCTGATCCTGATGTGCGCCGACAAGCACCAGGTCCCGGCCGGTGGAGCGCTGGCTGTCGACCGCGAAGGCTTTTCCGAAGCCGTAACGGCGATGCTGACGGCGCATCCACTGGTCACCGTCGTTCGCGAGGAAATGACCTCTCTGATGGACACGCCATGGACCAACATCGTCTGCGCCACGGGGCCGCTGACGTCCGAAGCCCTGTCGAAGGTCGTGCTGGAACTCGGCGGCGAAGGCCACCTGTCCTTCTTCGACGCCATTGCGCCGATCGTCCATTACGATTCGATCGACATGTCGAAGGCGTGGAAACAGTCGCGCTACGACAAGGAAGGCCCGGGCGGCGACGCAGCCGCCTATATCAACTGCCCGATGGACAAGGCGCAGTACGAGGCGTTTATCGACGCCCTGCTCGACGGTCCAAAGGCCGAGTTCAAGGACTGGGAGCACGTCCCCTATTTCGACGGCTGTTTGCCGATCGAGGTCATGGCCGAACGCGGCCGCGAGACACTGCGCTACGGCCCGATGAAGCCGGTCGGCCTGACCAACCCACATAACCCGACGGTCAAGGCCCATGCCATCATTCAGCTGCGCCAGGATAATGCCTTGGGCACGCTCTACAATATGGTTGGTTTCCAGACCAAGCTGAAACACGGGGCCCAGGCCGACGTCTTCCGCATGATACCGGGGCTGGAAAACGCCCAGTTCGCGCGGCTGGGCGGGCTGCACCGCAATACCTTCATCCAGTCGCCGAAACTGCTCGATCGCCAGCTGAGGATGAAGGCGGCAATGCCGTCAAAATCGATCCGTTTCGCCGGGCAGATCACCGGTGTTGAAGGTTATGTCGAAAGCGCGGCGATCGGCCTGCTGGCAGGGCGGTTCGCCGCCGCCGAAGCGAAGGGTCGCATCTTGGATACGCCACCGCCAACCACCGCGCTTGGGGCTTTGATTGACCATATCACCATCGGCCATCTCGAAGGCGGCGCCTTCCAGCCTATGAACATCAATTACGGCCTGTTGCCGCCCATGGAGGCGCCGAAGGCTGATGAGGCCGGCGTCAAGATCCCGCTCAAGGAACGGGGCCGCGCCAAGAAGCGCCTGATGAGCCTGAGGGCATTAAATGACCTTAATTCGTGGCTATCTGCGCAAGAGACCATGGTAGCGGCGGATTAAAAGGATGCGTGTGATGAAGTGGCGCCGGGGGGCGGCTTTGCTGGTGGTGGCTGTAGCGGCGCTGTTGGTGGGCTGCGCGGAAAAGACGACCACCGTCTACGTGCCCTTGACGCCCAAGGTGACGCCGAGCTCGCTGGTGCCCCAGCCGGTGATCCTGTTCAATCGCTCGAAGCAAGGCCGCAAGCTCTTCACCCTGAACGAGGAATTTCCCTACTGCGACCCGGTGACGGGCGACGTCATCGTCGTACCCAAGTGGTACGTGACCGATTTCGCGTCGGTGCCGTGGTACGGCCAGGGTGTCATCGATCCGCAGGGCCCGACGGCACGCGCCGCCATCATCCACGACTGGCTCTATACGATCGGCCAACCGGGCAAACGGCTGGAGGCCGACGACATCTTTTACCGCGCCATGATCGCATTCGGCGTGGGCGAATTCCACACGGGCGTCGCCTATAATGCCGTGCGCACAGGCGGCGAAGGCGGCTATGGCCTGAGGGGCGACTGGAACTTCATCGACCCGACGCGCCCCGACGTGGCGCAGGCCCCGCCGTTTGCCAAGCCGGCCTCCGGCGTGGTGCGCGTCATGCCGGGTTGCCGCGGGTTCAGGGAATTGATCCTGAGCGGCTGGAAGGCCTATCCTGACAAGGTGATGTTGCCCCCGCCTCCGCCCCCGGTCACCACCACGAAGATGCCCTATGACGACCTCGTCAAGAAGCTGCCGTGGAAGAAGAAAAAGTAGGCTAGATCCTGCCCGTCACGAACGCCTGGAAAAGCTTCAGGCGTCTGGATAGCGGTCCGCGCGTGCGGCCAGCCCACAGATCCAGCGCCAGCGCCGCCGGCAGGGCCAGGGGCATCAGGCTGGCGGGCAGCGCCTTGGCGGCAAGGGCAGCGTCGCGATAAAGGTGCGCGCCCTCGGTTTCCCCGGCGTCCGGCAGGAGACGGGCGCGTTTGAGCCTGGCAAGACCGGTAAAGCGCGCCGGGGCAACAAGGTTTTCTGCATCGGCGGACGGATCGAGGATTCGAGCGGACAGGCGCGCAGCCATGCCCTCGCCTGCGTCGGCGATGGCGAGTGCCGTCTTGAAATCGAGGGCGGCTGCATCAAGCAGCGGCATTTGACCTTCGATGAGCGCAAGCAAGTCTTCAGGCGGCAAACCATACTGTCCGACGATGCGCTGCAGGGCTTCGCTTAGCGGATGGTAGCGCGGCGTCCGGCCGTCGCGAATCTCTTCCACCGCCTCGTACCACCAGCGCATGCGGATTTCGCCCAGCATAGGCTCGCTGACACGGCCTGGAATATCGTGCAGGGTTTCGAGCAGGGCGTAGATCGCCAGCACGTCGGCCCGCTTTTGCGCATCGCCGATAAATGCCATTGCGAGCCGCAGGTCTTCCGACCGCGGCTCGCATTCATTGTGGGTGTCGGACGCCATCAGGGCAGTTGTTTGGGCTTCTTGCTGCCCTTGAAGCCGCCCATATCGATGATTTCGGCGTCTTCATCGTTGCGGTTGATGCCCCAGAGCAGAATGATCGGCAGGGCGACGTAGATCGACGAATAGGTGCCGACGAAGATGCCGAAGACCATGGCGAAGACCAGCGGGAACAGGGCCGGGCCGCCGAGGAACAGCATGCCGGCCAGGGCCATGATGGCGGTCGAGCCGGTGATGATGGTCCGCGACAGCCGCTCGTTTTCCGACAGGTTGATGATGTCGGCCAGGGGCGTCTTCTTGAACTTGCGCAGGTTTTCGCGCAACCGGTCGAAGGTAATGACCTTTTCGTTCATTGAATAGCCGATAACGGTCAGCAGCGCGGCGATCGACGTCATGGAGAATTCGATCTGCATGACGGCCATGATGCCGATCGTCAGGACAATGTCGTGCAGCACGGCGATAACGGCGCCGGCGCCGAATTGCAGGCCCGACGGGAAGCGAAACCAGATATAGAGCAGCATCAGGCCGAGCGCCGCAACAAGCGCAATCGCGCCCGAGCGCATCAGTTCACCCGACACCTTGGGGCCGACGACTTCGGTGCGCTTGAAGGTCATGCCCGGGAAGGCCTGGGCCAGCTTGGCCTTGATGACCTCGACGCGTGAATTGTCGTTGTCGCCCTTCGATTCCGCCAGCTTGAACTTGACGACCGCGTCGCGGTCGCTGCCGAAGGGCTGGACGGTCGCGTCCTCGGCGCCGAAGGTCTTGATGTCGGCGCGCAGTTGCGCGGTAGGCACCGGTCCCGGCGTCTGGACTTCGAGAACGTTGCCGCCTGCGAAGTCGGTGCCGAGGTTCAAGCCCATGGTGAAGAGCACGGCGATCGTGCCGAGGACGGCCAGGCCCGAAACGACCGCCGCCACCGGAGCATAGCGGGTGAAGCGGAAGTGGAACTCGGTCGGCAGGTTTTTAATAAGGGGCCATTGCATGACGGTGTACTCTTAAATCGGGAGTTTCTTCGGCTTGGTGGCCTTATACCACCAGCCGAGCAGGACCTGGCTGACCAGGATGGCCGTGAAGACCGAGGTGAACACGCCGATGGCCAGCGTCCAGGCGAAGCCCTTGACCGGGCCGGCGCCGAAAGCGAACATGATCAGCGCCGAAATGAGCGAGGTGATGTTGGCGTCGAGGATCGACACGATGGCGCGGCTGAAGCCCATGTCCATCGCAGCCACGATCTTGTGGCCCAGCCGCTCCTCGTCGCGGATCCGTTCGTAGATCAGGACGTTGGCGTCGACGGCGACGGCCAGGCTGAGGATCAGGCCCGCGACGCCGGGAAGCGTCAGGGTGGCCTGGAACACGGTCATTGCGGCGAGGATCAGCAGCAGGTTGACGATCAGCGCCATGACGGCCGCGCCGCCGAAGACGAAACCGTAGGCCAGGATCATGAAGGCGACGATGACCAGGAAGCCGATGATGGTCGAGTTGATGCCGGCCTGAATGGCGTCGCGGCCGAGTTCGGCGCCGACGGTCCGCTGCTGAATGACGTTCAGCTTGGCGGGAAGCGCGCCGCTTTTCAGCACATTCACCAGTTCCGACGCTTCCTGAGGCGTAAAGCTGCCGGAGATCTGGCCGCTGCCGCCGAGGATCGGCTCATGGATATTGGGAGCCGACATGACCGAGCCGTCGAGGATGATGGCGAACTTCTGGCCGGTATAACGCGTCGTCGCTTCGCCGAACGCCTTTGTGCCGACGCCGTCGAAGCGGAAGTCGATGGCGTTGCCACCGTTCTGGTCGGCGCCCATGCGGGCATAGGTCAGGTTGGCGCCGGTGACCAGGACGCGCGTACGCACGGCCAGTTTACCCATGGGCTCGCTGGGCGCGGGCAGCAGTTCGGAGCCCGGCGGGATGCGGTTGGCGGCGATGTCCTGCGCCGTGACCGTGCCGTCGACCATCTGGAAGGTCAGCTTGGCGGTACGGCCGATGACGCGCTTCAGTTGCTCGGGGTCGCTTTCGCCGGGGGCTTCGACGACGATACGGTTATTGCCCTGGCGAACGATCGACGGCTCCTTGGTGCCGAGCGAATCGACGCGCTTGCGGATGACTTCGATCGCGGTGTCGACCGCGCCGGCCGCCGTTTCACGTTGCGCGTCGACGTTTTGCGCCAGCACGATGGTCTGGTTCGCGCCGCGCGAGACATTGATGTCCTGGGTGCCGGGACTTTTCGGCATGGGCGACGATAGCTTGCTGAGTGAGGCGAAGGCCTTGTCGACATTGGCGGCGTCGTTGATGTGGACGCTGACCGTCGTGCCCTGGACGGCCAGGCCGCTGAACAGGATATTGTCGTCCTTCAGGCGCGCGCTGACGTCGTCGACCAGCTTGGTCGCCTTGTCCTTCATCAGTCCGTCGGTATCGACTTCGAGCAGGAGGTAAGAACCGCCCTGCAGGTCGAGCCCGAGGTTCAGCACCTGGGTGGGAAAGAAACCCTTGACGCTGTCCCGCATAGACTGCGGCATGAAATTGGCAGCGGAAAAGAGGATGCCGAGAAAGGCGGCGGCAAGAACCACCGCGACCTTCCAGCGGGACAAGTTTATCATGTTAATCAGCCTGATACGGATAGGAAACGGCCCGGCGTCTTAGCGACGCCGGGCCGGAATACTTAGAATGGCGTTACGCCACCTTGTCGTTTGCCGGGGCGGGCTCGCCCTTGGCGCGGACCTCGGTGATCATCGCCTTGACGACCCGGACGTTCACGCCCGTAGCAACTTCGAGCATCAGTTCGGTTTCTTCAACGCGCGTCACCTTGCCGATCAGGCCCGACGACAGAACGACCGTGTCGTTGCGCTTGACGGCGGCCAGCATGGCCTTGTGCTTCTTGGCCTGCGCCTGTTGCGGGCGGATCATGAAGAAATACATGATGGCGATGAAGCCGATCAGCAGCGGCAGCATCTGGAGGAGCTCACCACCTGGGGCGGCGGCGCCGGCTGTCTGAGCGAAGGCTGGGGTAGCGAACACGAGCAAGTCTCCCGAAAGGTCCTGGGCGGGTATGAACTCGATGGTCCGGCACCCCTGCCCTTAAAAAACGTGTGCCATACATAGGCACAAAAAAAAGAAGGTCAACTTTGTTGTGCGCGCCACGCCGCGCGGTCTTCAATTGTACTCTTCTTATACTCCCCCGCGTGGCGGGGAAGGTGGATCGCCCGAAGCTTTAGCGGAGGGCGAGACGGTGGGGGACGTGGAGGTTGCAAACATAGTCGCGAGTGTCTTCGCCGCCCCCACCACCACTCGCTTTGCTCATAGTCCCCCTCCCCGCCGAGCGGGGAGGTATAAGACTATTTCTCTTTACGGCAGCACCAGGGTCGGGTCGATCGGACGGGCGATGTCGGTCGACGGCGTATAGCGGACTTCGAAGTGCAACTGCGGACGGTCGATGACGCCCGATTGGCCGACGTGGCCGATGATCTCGCCCTTGGTGATCTTTTGATTGTTCTTCACAGTCATGTTCGAAAGGTGCGAATAGCCGGTGTACCAGCCGTTCGGGTGCTTGATGTAGACCGTGTTGCCGAGCTCCTTGACCTGGTCGCCTTCATAGACGACGACACCGTCGGACGCTGCGCGGACCTCGGTTCCCTCCTCGGCGGCAATATTGATTCCGTCATTGCGCACATTGGGCGCCAGCTGGCCGTAGGGCACCAGAATCTTGCCGCGCACGGGCCATACAAACAGCCCCTTGCCCATCTGCGACAGCTGGGCATTGCTGGGGAAGCCGGACGGCGTGGCAGGCTGTGTGACCGCCGGCCTCGACGGCTGGGACGCGGGCGGCGTCACGGCGGGTTTGGCGGCAGGCGTAACGGCGGGCGGGGTTGTGACGGCGGCGGTCTGGACAGGCGGCTTGGCCGGCACTGCGGGTTTCGATGCGGGTACGATGGCCGGCGGGGCGGACGGCTTTGCCAGCACGGCCTGGACCTTGACCATGCTTGGTCCGCTGGCATGCTCCTCGGACCCCTTGTCGACCGCCGTGGCGGGCAGCAGGATCTTCTGGCCGATGCGCAGGGACGAGTTCGGCTCAAGGCCGTTGAGGTCGTATAGCAGCTTGATCGGGACCCCGAACCGCCGCGACACCCCGTAAAGCGTGTCGTGCGCCTGCAGCACGTAGACATAGGCGGCACGCGTGTCCTTGACCGGCGCCGAGGCGGCCGACGATGAAGACGACGACGTGTCCGAAGGCGGCGGTGGCGGTGGCGGCGGCGGAAGATCGGACGTCGCGATGCCACCCTTGGACCCCTGCGCGGTAATTGCCGGCACGCTTGGCTTGTCGTCGCCGGCCTGGGCTACGGTCTGCGTCGCCTCGGCGGGCTTGTCCTGCATGTAGATCGGGTATTTCGGCTCCGGCATGGTCGTCGAACAGGCCTGCAGCATCAGCATGCCCGCGCCCAATGCGCATATCGTTGCCAGCCCCTTGAGGCGATTGCGGTTATAGGAGTTCATCGTCCTGGCTCCCTCAAACGGAATGGCTAAATGCGCCTTGCCCGTTATTCGCCGGGCGATCATGCGCCCGTTCGTTATGTCTAAATTAAGGATAACGATTCGTTAGCAACTTCGTCAAATCGCCCACAAATCAGGCAAAATGGCGGTTGGCGACGAAAATCACCGGGGATGAAATTATTTTGGCCGCGCCACATCCAATTGCCTGTCCCGCGGACATACAGGGTCAAGGGCGGCGATCATGCCGCCGAAACGGAGCCCATCGACAATGAACGTGCATATCTTCTGGACCTACTGGTGGCTGGTTTTTCCGATAGGTTTCCTGCTCACCCGCATCGTCCGCATGTTCCTGTACAGTTCGTACGAAAAAAAGCGACTCGATGTACTGAAGGCCTATCTTGACAAGGGCAAGGACGTGCCCCCCGCCCTCTATCGCGATTTGTGAGGAAATCATGGACCAGTCAGCCGTAGTACACATCTTCACCAATTTCTGGTGGCTCGTCTTCCCGCTCGGCTGGATGATCGCCGGCGTTTTTGGCAGCCTTTTCCACTATCGCCACAAGAGCGACATGCTGAACCTGATCAAGACCTATGCCGAACAAGGCAAGGAGCCGCCAGCCGCCCTGCTTGACGCGCTCAAATCCGACGAACAGCGCGCTTATGACTATGATGGCCGCCATTACGGCCGCCGGTGGCGCCGCCGCCGCCACGGCTGGTGGTGGCAGGTCGTTGTCTTTGCTTCGCTTTGCGCGGGCTTCGGCTATTTCGGCCAGTACGGCGGCGGACCGTCGTACTTCACCGCCCTGGCCCTGGCTTTCGGCGTGGCAGCGACCGCCCTTGCCGTGATCGGCGTGATCCAGTCGCTCACCGCGCCGCGTCTCGATCCCAAGGACCACGACCGTGACCGCGACGAGTATCGGGATTAGTGACAGGCAGGCGGCGCGGACATGGAATCGTCAGCGGACAGTCATTCCGCCCTCGTCGCGCGTGCGCGCCAGGGTTCAGATACCGCCTTCTCGCGGCTGGTATCGGAGAACCAGGGCGCGGTTCGCGCTTTTGCACGGCGGCTGGCGGCCAGTCCGGCTGATGCAGACGACCTGGCGCAGGAGGCGTTCGTGACGGCGTGGAGCAAGATCGACCGCCTCAGGCTCGACGCTTCGTTCCGCACCTTCGTCTGCGGCATCGTCTTCGCCAAGGCGCGCAACGACCGCCGGCGGTTCAACCGGGCTGCGACGCGCGACACGCAATGGCATGACCTGACGCCGCAGACGGCATCGTCAACGGTTGATAGCCGGCTGTCGGTACAGGCGGCGCTGCAGGCCCTGCCGATCGACCAGCGCGCCGCCGTGTCCTTGTGCGTCGCGGGTGATTACAGCCATAGCGAAGCCGCCGAGATTTTGGGGCTTCCGCTTGGCACCGTGAAGACGCATATTCAGAAGGGGCGCGAGGCGCTCAACCGGTTGCTTGGAGTAGAGTCATGAGCCCAGACTCGTTGAAAGATCCGTTAAGAGACCTGTTGCTGGCCGATGAGGAGACGTCGGTGGCGGCGCCTGCGCGCGATCTGGCCTTTACGGTCGAGGTCATGGCGCGCGTCGAACGTCAACAGTTGCGTGAAAGCCTGACGCTCATCGGGTTGCTGTTTGTCTTGGTCTCAGCGGTCCTGGCGATCGTCATGCCCTATGTCACGCCGGTGCTGGTGAGCGCCGGCCAGGCCCTGGTGCCGGCCGTGCTGGTCCTGTCGGCGCTCGGCGCGCTGGCGGTCGGTGTGAAGACGATGCGGCCGGGTTTGCGCATGATGGGACTGCCGGTTTAGTTTTCTTTCGCTACGCCCGCGATCAGCGGTACGAAGCGGACCTCGCCCAAGTCTTCGGTCTGGTAGGTGTCGCCGGTGCGCGTGTAGCGCAGCAGACGCTGGGTCGAGCCGCGGCCTTGCGGGCCGACCATGATGCCGCCGCGCGGTTTCAGTTGCGCCAGCAGTTCGACGGGTTCTTCGGGTAGGGCGGCTGTGACCAGAATGCGGTCGAACGGCGCCTGTTCCGGCCAGCCGTTCCAGCCGTCACCGAAACGGTAGATGATATTTTCCAGCATCAGGCGCTTGTGGCGGATCTCGGCCTCGACCATCAGCGAACGGTAGCGCTCGATCGTGTAGACGTAGCGCGCCACGCGCGCCAGGATCGCCGTCTGGTAACCGCTACCGGTCCCGATTTCGAGTACGCGGTGGCGGCCTTCGATCTTCAAGGCCTGAGTCATCAGGCCGACAATGAAGGGCTGGGAAATCGTCTGTCCACAGTTGATCGGGATTGCCGAGTCTTCCCACGACCGGTCGAGGAAGAGCTCAGGCACGAACAGGTCGCGCGGCGTATATTCCATGGCGTGGAGCAGCTTGCGGTCTTCGATGCCCTGGTCTTTCAGCGCGCGCAGCAGGCGATGCAGGCGGGTTTCCTCCGGGGGAATTTCGACGTCGCTCATTTCGCGGCCTCCGGCTGATGGACTGTTTTCGGCACCGTCCCGCCCAGCGTCTTCTTCAGTGCGTGCAGCGTCTCGTAATGCGTCAGGTCGAGATGCAGCGGCGTCACGGAAATCCGATTTTCGGCCACGGCCTTGAGGTCGGTGCCGTCGACCAGGGTCTGCTGGAAGCTATGGAAATCCATCCAGTAGTAATCGCGGCCGCGCGGGTCGTTGCGTTTGACGGCGTGCATTTCGTGCAGGTCGCGGACGCCCTGTTTCGTCACCTCGATGCCGGTGACGGCGTCGCCTGGGCAGTCCGGAAAGTTGATATTGATCACGACGTCGGCCGGCCAGCCGCGTTCGAGGATGGCCGACAATACGGCTGCGCCGTGCGTGCGGGCGCTGTCCCACTGGTCTTCGCTGTCCTGGTCGAAATCGAGGCACTGCGACAGGGCGATGGCGGGAACGCCCAGCGTCATGCCCTGGAGCGCGCCGGCAACCGTGCCCGACAGGGTTACGTCCTGGGCAAGGTTGAATCCACGATTGATACCGGACAGCACGAGGTCGGGCGGCGACGGCAGGAGGTCGTTGACGGCGATCTGCACGCAGTCGGTCGGCGTGCCGGAGACGGCAAAACGCTTTTCGGAGATGCGTTTGACACGGAGGGGATCGTGGAGCGTCACGCCCCTGCCCTTGCCGGACTGCTCGACCACCGGCGCGCATACCCAGACGTCGTCGGAAAGCGTCGTGGCTATGTCGTAAAGCAACGTCAGCCCGTAGGCTTCGATACCGTCGTCATTGGTCAGGAGAATGCGCATCGGGACCTTCATTAACGAAGGCCGGTTTTAGGACCATTTGGTGAACAGGCGCAAGCGGCCTCACGGGAAAATTATGGCGTGAAACCCAAGAAAGAGACC